>CEUN01177970.1_pt1 | contig 21778 bp, 11 predicted proteins | sample 361501 | NCBI WGS metagenome assembly CEUN01 (sample SAMEA2622801, study PRJEB7988) | marine metagenome | biome: marine biome (ENVO:00000447); feature: marine epipelagic mixed layer (ENVO:xxxxxxxxx); material: "saline water (ENVO:00002010), including plankton (ENVO:xxxxxxxx)" | depth 120 m | reverse complement strand
CCCAGAGCCCACTACCGATTTCTTCATCGCAGTGAAAGACATCCCAGTGCTGACTTGGGAAGAAGAGAAACGTCTTGTATGACAGCGCGTGGTGAAGAGAGCAGCCGCTCTATGACTCGACGACACCTCCCCTCCGGAACTCATTCCACCTGACTGTTCGTCTCCGTGTTTACTTCGCAATACACCAGAGGTTCTTGTGAGTCCGGATGAAAATCTCACCGTTCGATACCGCCATTGAACCGATCGTCTTCTCCCTCATTGAGTTCGTCGCCAGCAACTCGAACTTCGGACTCGCGCGAAACACAAATGCATCCCCGCCCTGGTTCGCCGCGTAGAGCTTGTCTCCCGACAGCACCAGGGACGACCAGTTCTGTGAAGTCTTCCCTTCGCCTCGCATTCGCTCAGCCCAGATTTCCTTGCCCGTCTTCAGTTCAAAGCACTGCGCGATGCCGCGATCATTGAGAATGTAGTAGTGCCCCTTGTAGATGACCGCCGATCCAATGCGCTGAGGTGTTTTCGGCTTCTGCCACAGACGATGTGTTTCGGTCACATCCCCCTTTCCACCAGCCTTAACCGCCAGCGCACTGCCGGAATAACCGCCCATGGCAACCACGATCCCATCCGCGTAAATCGGAGACGTGTAGACCAGCTGATTCAAGCCCTTGCATTGCCACAGCTGTTCACCGTTCTTCGGATCAAACGCCACCACGCGCTTCGGCCAGGTCAGGATCAGTTCCTCACGACCATTCACCGTGCGTACAATCGGCGTGCTCCACGAGCCAATCCAGATCTCGCGCCCGGACTTCCCTGGAACCTTGTTCCCAAAGCCCCCGCCTTGATCATCCACCTGCCAGACCGTCTTCCCTGTCCGCTTGTCCATGGCCATCAGAAAGCTGCGTTCACCGGGCCCGAAGTTCAGATATACGAGCTCGCCATGAATCATCGGCGATGCGCCGTACCCCCAGATATGCGCCTGTTCACCCAGGTCACGCGACCAGAGCTTATTCCCCTTCAGGTCGTAGCAGTGCACTCCAGCCGAGGCATACGAAACGATCACCCGATCCCCGTCCGTCACCGGTGAACCGGAGGCATGTGGATTGGTCTTGTGTGAGGGGTCTGTCTTCTCGTGGCTGACACCTTTCTTCCAAAGCAACTTTCCGTTCCGACGATCAAAACACATCAACATGCGCTCCTCGCCAACAGCTTGCGTCACGAACACCTTGTTTCCTTGAACAATCGGTGTGGAATTCCCCGGGGCAGGCAACGCGACTTTCCACTTCACGTTCTTGTTCGACCCCCATTCGACCGGAAGATTCTTGTCCAGGCTGATGCCATCACCCGTTGGCCCACGCCAGCCCGGCCAATCTCCTGCATGCACAGAAGCCACAATCACCAAGCAAACAATCAATCGGAACATCCCGCGACTATAAGTAGTCAGACCCGTCCGACAAGTCAGACAAGTCCAACTTCCCTCAGCACCCAAATTCCGCATCATCCGCACATGCGATTTCTCCAACTCTGCCTCTCTCTTGCCCTTTCCGCTGCAAGCTTGGCCGCCAAGCCAAACATCGTCCTCATCTTCACCGATGATCAAGGCTACAACGACCTCGGCTGCTTCGGTTCCAAAAAGATCAAAACGCCCAACTTCGATCGCATCGCCGAGGAAGGCATGAAGTTCACCTGAGTGCTCCCCGAAAACTGGTCCATCTGCTATGAGAGTCGGCAACAACAACTCCAATGATCAGGTGGCGACGGTTCATACGAGGCACTTCAAAACCGAACTCCCGAATTGGTTGTGCAAAACTGCATTCGAATCTCCATTGAGACGATGTAGCAGCGAGCGTGAGCGAGCAGAAGGAACATCCCGACCAACTGCTCGCTCACGCTCGCTGCTACGGCGCGGAAGACGCGTTGCGTTTCACTGCTTGTTCGCCAATGATCTGCCATGCGTTTTATTCTCGGACTGGTGCTTTGCTTCTCAGCTGCCCTTACCGTCTCGGCAAAAGGCAAGTTCGGAATCGCGCGCATCGACGTAACGCCGGACTACCCCGTCCGCCTGACGGGCTACGGAAGTCGCACGGAATTCTCGAAAGGCATTGAGCAACGCATCTGGGCAAAGGCGATCGCATTTGAGACAGATTCGCAACACCCCGCTCTCCTGATTACCGTCGACAATTGTGGTGTCCCCTTCTCGATGCGCATGAAGGTTCTTCGCCGTCTTCAACGAGACACCCCACTGAAGACGGAACGATTTGCCGTTCTTTCTTCCCACACGCACTCCGCGCCGATGCTGAACGACGCCCTACCAAACATCTTCAGCAAGGATCTGACTGAAGAGGAGCAACACTCTGTCGATCGTTATCATCGGGAACTGACAGACGCCTTGGAAAAACTCGCCCGTGATGCGCTCGCACAACGGATTGAAGCCAAGCTGACCTGGGGCATGGGCAAGGCCGAAGTCGCCGAGAACCGCCGATACGGTAGCGGCCCGACCGATGACGATCTTCCCGTATTGCGCGTGACATCACCAACCGGCGAACTCTTAGCGGTCTTTGCCAATTATGCATGTCACTGCACCGCCATCTCGGGCGCGTTCAACAAGATATGCGGGGACTGGGCAGGTTATGCCCAAGAGACAATTGAAGCCAATCACCCGGGTGCAACCGCGTTGATCGGAATCGGATGCGCGGGCGACCAACGGCCCGCCGAACGCTACGGTCTCGACTTGGCAAAGAAGCACGGCGCCACAATCGGGAATCTGGTTTCTGATGTATTGAAGGATTCCAATCTGGCGGAACTGAATCCAAGCGTTCAATGCAACGCAACCCAGATCAAATTGCCGTTCGCCAAGCCCCGATCACAAGCCGAATGGGAAGCTCGCACAAATCAAGCACGCCCAACCGCTTATCATGCAAAGAAGAACCTCGCACGATTGGCCCGCGGTGAAACGCTCCGAACCGAGCAGGACTATTTCGTGCAGGCATGGGGCTTTGGCGACGATCTGCTCATGGTGTTTCTGCCGGGCGAGGTTGTCGTTGACTATTCCGTCCGGTTGAAACGCGAATTCGACGCCAAACGCGTCTGGGTGAACGCCTACGCGAACGATGCCCCCTGCTACATCCCCAGCGAGCGCGTGCTTCGTGAAGGCGGGTACGAAGGCGAATCGGCGATGCGTTACTACGATCGGCCAAACGCGTTTGCGCCAGGAGTTGAGAAACGGATTCTTGCCGCTGTCCGCAAGGTCGTTCCTGAAGGGTTTGATTCCGGCCTTCGAGATATGGTCTTTCCACAGCCGGTGGAAGCAAGCGACGCGAACAGTTACTTCACCACCAAGCCCGGACATTACGTTCAACTCGTTGCCTCCGAACCCGACGTCATTGATCCCGTCGCAATCGATTGGGGACTGGACGGCCGCCTTTGGGTCGCCGAGATGAACGACTATCCCAGTGGACCCAAGGGCAACTATCAACCCGGTGGACGGATTCGCATCCTCGAAGACACGGACGGCAACGGCACTTATGAAAACGGCAAGGTGTTCCTCGACAAGATCCCCTTCCCCACCGGCATCACGACCTGGGGCAAAGGCGCGTTGATCTGTGCCGCCCCGGACATTCTATATGCGGAAGACACGAATGGAGACGGCAAGGCGGATCTGATAGAGAAACGTTTCAGCGGGTTCGTCACTGACAACTACCAAGCGCGGGTGAACAGCATAGAACTCGGCTTGGACAACTGGTTTTACGGATCGGGAGGACTTCGCGGAGGAACAATCACCGGACCTGGCATTGCCCAACAGAAACCGATGGTATTGGGCGGTAGAGATTTCCGCTTCACTCCGGACTTCACGAAGTTCGAAGTCGACAACGGCCCAACCCAACAAGGACTAGTCCGTGACGACTGGGGCAATCTGTTCGGCTGTGCGAACAGCAGTTCGATTTTCTGCTATCCGATGCGCAACCATCACATGATTCGCAACACGCGTGTGATTCTGCCTGGTCGAAGAGTCTACATGCCCACTGGCGATCATCCGGAACGCATCTATCCCACCAGCGAACTGCCGACGCGCTTCAATCGGCCGTCGCACTACAACCGCGTCACCTCGGGATGCGGCATTGGAATCCACCGGGATTCTCAAGTCGGCTCGGTTCATTACGGAGACGCGTTCGTCTGCGAACCGGTTCACAACGTGGTTCGTCGTCTCAAGCTTCATTCGAACGGAGCTTCATTCACCGCTCACCGTGCCGAAGACGAACAGCGATCCGAATTCCTTTCCTCCAGCGATCCATGGTTTCGTCCCGCCCAAATGCGAACGGGTCCGGATGGCGCGATCTGGGTCGTAGACATGTATCGCTCGGTCATCGAACACCCTCGCTGGATTCCAGAGGACCGGTTGAAGGAACTCGATGTTCGTGGGGGCGCGGATAAGGGACGGATCTATCGCGTGCTCCCTCGCGGCCAGCGCGTTCGCAAGATTCCAAATCTGACATCGCTTCCCACAAGTTCGCTCGCAAGTAAACTTGAGTCCCCAAACGGAATCCTTCGCGATCTGATTCATCGCACCCTCGTATTTCGAAATGACTCAAGCGCGAATCCAACTCTCACACGGCTCAATCGTTCCTCGAAGAACGCCGCCGTCCGCATCCAAGCTCTTGCCTGCCTGAGTCACCTTGGCGGTTTGAACGAATCCGTTCTGCTCGATGCGTTGCGAGATGCCGCTCCCGAAGTCCGTTGTCATGCCATCCGCTTGAGCGAACGGTTCCACCCGAATTCACGGATCGAGAAGCAACTCGCGTCGATGGCAGAAGACACGAACTCCCACGTCAGCTACCAGCTCGCTTTGTCCTTGGGATATCGGGAAGATGGCGAAGCGGGCAAGGCACTCGGCAAGATCGCCACCCGCGCCAACGATCCCTGGCTGCGCGCCGCAGTGCTCAGTTCGTCGAGCCATCACGCATCAACAATTCTTGCAGGCTTGGCCAGGTCCAACAGCCGCATTGAGAACAACACCGAACTTGCAGGGCAACTGCTCGGCCTCGTGGCTGCTGATGATCCTGACTCACTCGGTGATCGGCTGGATTCGCTGCTGCCTCCGTTGGATGACATTCGCGAGTCCGATTGGAAACTGCTGACAACGTTTCAGGATTCTATCGATCGAAATCGTGTCCGGTTGACCGCACTGCCAAATCAAACCATCAGCCGGCGGGTATCCCAAATTCACCACCGGGCATTGCCGGCCGCTTCACTTCAAAGCAATCCGCTCTCATTGCGCCGGGCAGCAATCAAGCTTGCCGGCCGGGGATATAACCCCTTCGAAGCCAGTCTGCGGGACATGGCCAAGCTGCTCTCTCCCGCTCATCCAACACGCCTTCAACACGATGCGCTGAGCATGATGACCCGTCGCGATTCGACTGAATTCCCGACACTCGCATTTGCCAATTGGTCCACCCACGCCGTTCCCGTGCGACAACAGATCGTCGCCTCCTTGCTGCGCCGGACGCACTGGATTCTCGCTCTGCTTGATGCGGTCGAAGCCGGAACGATCGCCCCGATTGAAATCGATCACGTCACCCGTCTCCGCCTTTCGCGCAACAACAATCCGGCAATTTCGGAACGAGCGGCAAAACTCATCCCGGTCAAAATCGAGACCAACCGAGAACAAGCGCTGTCTCAGTATCGCGATGTCTCACAACTCAAGGGCGACGCGCAAAAAGGAAGAACTCACTTCCAACAACTCTGCGCACCCTGCCACCGGCTGCACGATATCGGCTATGACGTCGGCCCTGATCTCTCAATCTATCGGAACAAATCCGCCAGCGACATAGTGGAGGCGATCATCGATCCCAACGCGGTCATCGAGCCCCAATTCGTAAACTACGTGGTGGAAACGAAAGACGGCAGGGTTTTGACCGGCCTGCTCTCGGAATCCCCAGCTGAACTGATCCTGCGCCAAGCACAGGGAATCAAATTCACCGTTCAGCGAGAGAACGTGAAAACGGTGCGCGGTTCGAAATTGTCCCTGATGCCCGAAGGACTCGAAGCCGTATTGAACTCACAACAGCTGGCTGATCTCGTGGCTTTCCTGAAATCAGATTAGTGGAGGTCTGTTCCAGATTGGAGCGCCGGGCACCGTCCGGCATCCCACTACAATCCAATGGTGATCGCTCAGGAATTTTGAAGGGCTCCGTCATTGGGATAGATTCTTTTGGGACAGTTCCAAGAGTTCCCCAAAGGGCTGAGCGTGCATCGGCGAGGTCACCCGGGACGAGCAATGCTCGGCGCTCCACCACGTTCTCGCCCATGCTACGCCATGGCCAGACTCTCACTTAAACCTCGGATCTCCTTGAGTCCTGAGTTCGCGAGCCAACTTCTTGCGAAGCTCCATCAACGTCTTCCGATATTCCGAAGCCACGTTCTCCAACTGGTCCGGATCTGACTTAAGATCATAAAGTTCTTCTGTCTCCCCGGTCGTAAAAGACAGCTCGGCCAGTCTTTCCGTGGCCGGCCGGTCTCGATTCAACCGCAGGAACTGCTTGCTGGGACCAGGATCGATATTGAACGAAAACGCTCCCGGTTCCGTAGGCCAGGGTGTCTTCGCAAACTCATATCTTGGATTACGACCACTCACCTCTCCAGTCCGCCATTTCGCAGGCTCGAAGCGACGGAGATACAGGTAGTCCTTCGTCCGAATCGCTCGAGCCGGGTATGGATAAACATGTTGTTCCATCCCAGTGAGCACGAAGGTCCGATACGGCTCCACCTGTCCAGCACGCCCGGACTTGAGAAGCGAGAGCAATGATTTCCCGGTCATTTGCGAGGGTATGTCGATATCGGTCAGCTCAAGAAAGGTCGGAGCGAGATCACAGAGAGAAACGAAATCGTTTACTCTTCGCCCACCACGCACTGCCTTTCCCCAGCGAATTGCCAGCGGCACTCGAGTTCCCATGTCGTAAAGTGTGGCCTTGCAGCGAGGGAATGGCATCCCGTTGTCACCGCTGACAACAATGACCGTGTTGTCCAACTCGCCCATCTCCGTCAGTCGATCCAGCACCTCACCAATCTGACGATCGAAGCGCTGCACTTCCCAGTAATAGTCGGCAACATCCGACCGAACGACCGGCATGTTCGGGAGGCAGGCCGGTGGCTTGATGGAGTCAACGTCGATGCCACTTCGTTTCCCGATGCCCAGTTCGTATGGACGATGGGGGTCCTGCCCGCCAAACCAGAAACAGAAAGACTCTTTGTCCTTCAGTGAATCCGCAAACTCATCAAACGAACCGAATCGCGGTCCAAATGAATCACGCTTCCGAAAGGTGTGTTTGCTTGGCCAGACGCCCTTGCCATAGCGGCCAATCTTGTAACCCGCCTCCTGCAGCAATTCCGTGTAAACCGGATACTCCTCCCGCAATGATCCGCCCAGACTGTCCCCCTCCTTCAATCGCCAGTGATGTTGGCCAGTCAAAATGCTGAGCCGACTGGGCGTGCAGGACGGTGTTGAAACAAAGGCATTCTCGAACAAGACCCCATCACGCGCAATGCTGTCGAAGTTCGGAGTCTTCACCACCGGATCACCGAGAATGCCCGCGTGCGGATAAGACCAGTCGTCCGCCATGAGGAATACGATGTTGGTGCGCTCGGATGGCTTTCTGGCCTTCTTTTTTTTCTTGGGAATCAAGGGCCCCTTTCCGGCGCGTATGGTGAAGGACTGGTTCTGACGATCGACGGTGACCTTGGTCTGGTAATCCGTGATCGTGCCCTTGATCAGAAAACGATGCCCGATGGTGGTGTTGATTGTGTGTCGCTTGCCGATTGGCAATACTGTGATCTTTCGCGGAGCACCGTCTGGACGGTCCCAATAGATTTCCAATGCCTGCCGGGAATGATTGTGGATCGACAAGCGAGGACGCATCTGGCCTCGTGGCTCGGGCCGTTTCAACTGGGACCAGAGTTCGGTTCCCAACTCGTCGAGAAGTCCCGCATTCCGTGACAACCCAGCGATGTTCTCATTCTCCATCGAGTCACTCCGATGATCGTAAAGTTCCCGAGCAACCGTCTTCGAATCGCTGCGGTCCAACCATTCGATATAGCGGTAGCGATCCGTCCGCATCGCATATCCCATCAATTCCCGACTGCGTTCACGTCGCTTGTATTGATTAAACGCGGCCAGCTTCACGCTCGCTTTGGAATTATTGAGAATCGGTTTCAGGCTTTTGCCCGCAAGTTGTTTTGGAACAGGCAAGCCAGCGAGATCACAAAGCGTCGGATAGATATCCAGAAGCTCGACCAGCCCCTTGGTCTTCGTCCCTTTCTGCGCACCGGGCGCGCGAATGATCAGCGGCACGCGCGCGTCGATTTCGTAGTTGGACTGTTTGCACCAGCTGTTGTGATCGCCCAACTTCCAACCATGGTCACTCCAGAGCACGACAATCGTGTTGTCTGCCAAACCGAGCTTCCCAAGTTCATCCAGCAGACGTCCGACCTGTGCATCGATCAGACTCACGGACGCAAGGTAGCCATGCTTCAACGTGCGTTGTTCATCTTCGCTCAATGTTCCATTCCGCGGATCCGGCGCTTTGGCATAGTCCCAATAGTCCCGCAACTCATACATCGTGTTCATCGCGAAAACGGGAGAGTTCTTTGGAATGAACTGATTCGGCGCGAGGGTGATCTTGTCTCGCTCATAGAGCTCCCAGTAATTCCTAGGAACGACAAATGGCAGATGCGGCCTTACGAATCCGGCGGCAAGGAAGAACGGTTCATCCCGATCGGCCAATCGTCGCATCGCTTTCAACGCCTGCTTGGCAATTGCGCCGTCCGTATGCTGGTCGTCCGGGATATCAACGATCTCTGTCGCTTGTGCGCGCATTCGGCGAATGGCAGCCTCGCGCTTTCCAGCCTTGCGCATCTGCTCGCGAAATTCGCCCAGTCGTTTCCTTGCTTCGGGCGACCACAATTGCGCCCCCTTTGGCCATTCGTGCGGCTCGCTCCAAGACTGGTTGTCCGGCCAGGGATTGTGAAAGATCTTCCCGAATGACACCGCGTGATACCCGTGCTTCCGGAAGTGTTGTGGAATCGTCACCGCTTCGGGCGTTGTTTCACGGAAACGCGTGATCAGATCCCAGACCTTCGTGGTGTCCGGACGAAGCCCGGTCATGAGGCTTACCCGTGATGGATTGCAAACCGCCACCTGGCAATACGCGCGATCAAAGGTGACCGCCGTCTTTGCGAAGGAATCGATGTTGGGTGAGACGACTTCCTTGGAGCCGTAGCAACCGAGTTCCGGCCGAAGGTCATCGATCGCTATGAAAAGAACGTTGGGCTTCGCAGCGAGCGAACTACTCGCAATCAAACACAAACCGAACAATGCCGGAAAATGCCGGTTCATTTCACGGGAATCACTGCTTTGGACTTGCGATCACCGACAACGAAGTGGCCGAGTTCCTTCTTCGATTCCACGTCGTCAATCCGCCAGACCGCTCCAGGCCGCGTTTGCTGACGTTTCGTATTACCCGGCGCAACCATGCCGTATGGTAACGGCTTTCCCTTCGGGGACATCCAGAGGACTTCGACGGGTTTCTCTCGTCGATTAATAAACACAACATCGAATTTCCCTCCGTCAGGTTTGGAGGGAGGCGCTGATGTTTTGGTAACCGAACGCCACCGCAGCGCGTTCCAAGACGCGATGCTCGCCTCTTTCTTGGGAGCAAAATCCTTTGGGGCCTTGGCGCGGAGTTCTTTCAGCTTGCCGGCATACTTCGGGAGCGCTACCAGGTTGTTCCATTCGTATGGATCGTTGACCGTGTCATACAACTCCTCCTCGCCATTGGCGTAATGCACGTAACGCCAATCCTTCACGCTGAGCCCGTAGCTCTTCGGTTGGCTGAGGTGCGTGATGGAGACGTGATCCCAACTCGTTTCTGAGTCCTTCAACAGGGGTATGAGACTTGGCCCATCATTCGATTTCTTATCCGGCAAACCGGCAAGTTCCGTGAGCGTTGGAAACAAACTGAGCAAATTCACAGGTTGATCAGAAACCACGCCCGCCTTAGTTCCCTCCTTCAATCCAGGCGTCCCCTTCGGAACGCGGATCATCAACGGCACGCGTGTGCATACACGCCACGCAGTGTATTTCTGCCAATGCTGCTTCTCGCCCAAGTGCCAGCCATGATCGCTCCACAACACAACAATCGTGCGGTCTTTGTTCGGCCCCTTTTCCAATGCATCCAAGACACGGCCAAGCATCGCATCCGCGAAGTGAATGGAAGCCAGGTAACCCTGCACGCCCTGCTTCCACTGCTTGTGCTTGCGAATATGCGCGAAGTAGCGATTCGGGCCACGGCGTTTGCCCTGGAGAGGCAGGTCATCGAGATCGTCCTCCTTGTAGCCCGGCGGAATCCGAATGCTCTCCAAGGGGAACGGTTCAAAATATTTCTTCGGCACGAACCACGGCTCATGTGGTCGGTATATCCCGCAGGCGAGGAAGAAGGGCTTGTCATGTTTCCGCGCGAGTTGTTCGCCAATGTATTTGGAAACCAGCCAATCACCGCCAAACTCCTCATTCGTCGCGTCCAAAGCTGCCCAGTCCGTTTCCACGTATTGCCACGGACCGCCACGAGGAAGATTCACCGGGCGCTTGTCCGGGTAGAGCGTTCGGGGGAAGGGGTTTTCCGTTTCCTTGGCGGGGTGATATTCGTCCCAAGATTGAGCATCGATGAAGTAGTGAAGCAGCTTGCCGGATCCAGCCGACCAGTATCCGTGTCGCGAGAAGTACTTCGGCAACAGTTCGGCCTTTGGCAGAACCTCGCGCATCTTCTGCCCATTCTCGTAGAGCCCGGAACGATGCGGTGAAATCCCGGCCATGATCGCTGTTCGCGAAGGATTGCAGGCAGGTGCGGGACAATGGGCGTTCGTAAACAACACACCACTCTTCGCCAATCGATCCATGTTCGGCGTGATGGACTGCGGATGCCCGCCCATGCATCCAATCCAGTCGTTGAGATCGTCAATGGCGATGAAGAGGACGTTCGGCTTATGCGCGGCGTGGGAGATGGTCAGCCCACAAAGGAGCGCGAGCAGAACAACGGATCGTCTAAGCGAGAACACGCATCGGATTGAAGCATCACCCACCCGCATTGGCAATCTGGTCAGGAAGCAACCACGTCTTTTGCTGATCTGATTCAGTCTTGCCCTGCTCCAGCCGGAACTGCTCGAGAAAGATGCCAAGTCCCTTCCTGTTCTGAAACTGACCGTCCAACTCGCCAAGTTGGGCGCGGACCTCATAAATCAGTTTCAACCGCGCCCAAAGATCAGCGTCCGGCGCAAATGGACACGAGGGTGTAATAGGCAGGTCGAATTTGCGTTCCTTTCCGGGTAACGAAATGGACACTTCCGGATTCCGCTTACCGCCGTGCGCGAATTCATTAATCTTCGCTCCGGCAGCCCCCAAGCGGGTGACACGATTCTCTACAGCGTCGTAGAGTTTCCTCAAACCACTAAACGCCTACTGCGACGTCTTTGCATCACTTCGCATGTCAATCGGCACCAGAAAACCCGCAGATTCAAGCAGCGCACTACTCGCAGCCGGCAGACGATTCTCCGGTGTTTTGAACATTCCCATCCGCTGGCTTAATTCGGTGAACTGGACATCGTCAAGTACAGCAACCGCTGAGTTTCTGCTCGCGTTATCTCAGTGACCGCCTCTTTTGATCACAAGCGCGTCCGCTATGCTACGCGAGGATCTTCTTCACCAGGTGCCCATGCACGTCCGTCAATCGATACGGGCGTCCTTGGAAGGTGTAAATCAAGCGCTCATGATCCAGGCCGAGCAGATGCAGAATGGTCGCCTGGATGTCGTGCACGTGCACCTTGTCTTCGACGACGTGGAATCCAAGTTCATCGGTCGCACCAATCACCGTTCCGGGCTTGATGCCACCACCGGCCATCCAACATGTGAACGCCTGAGGGTGATGATCGCGACCCAGCTTACGCCCCAAGGCCGAGTTGGATTCCACCATCGGCGTCCGTCCAAATTCACCAGACCAAACCACCAGGGTTTCGTCCAGCATTCCACGCATCTTCAGATCCTTGATCAAGGCTGCTGAAGAGCGGTCGGTCAATCTGGCCTGTCCTCTCACCCCGCCTTCCACATTGGAATGGTGGTCCCAACCGGCGTGGTAGACCTGCACGAAGCGAACGCCGCGTTCAATGAGGCGCCGGGCCAACAGACAGTTGTTTGCGTATGATCCGCTTCCATTACGAGACGCACCATACATCGTCAACGTGTGTTCAGATTCGCCTTTCAGATCCATCAGCTCCGGCGCGCGCGTCTGCATTCGGTAAGCCATTTCGTAGGAGTTGATCCGGGTTTCGATCTCGGGATCCCCAACCAGCCCCAGGCGACGCCGGTTCATCTTGCCAATGAGATCGAGCGTGTCGCGCTGTGCCTTCTGATCGTATCCAGCCGGATTGGCGACATTCAGAATCGGATCGCCCGTGCTGCGGAAAGGAACACCGACGTGCGTGGTGGGAAGAAATCCAGAAGACCAGAGCGCCGCGCCTCCGCTAAGATTCCCGGCACTCTTCAGCACGACAAACGAAGGAAGGTCGTTTGCCTCGCTGCCGAGTCCGTAACTCAACCAACTCCCCATCGCCGGACGTCCAGGCACGCCAAAGCCGGTATTGTAAAACAGCTGTGCGGGCGCGTGATTGAATTGATCTGTCGTGCATCCCTTCAAGACCGCGATCTCATCCGCGATCGCGCCCAGGTGGGGCAACATCTCGGATAGCTCCGCTCCTGACTGGCCATGGCGCGTGAACTTGAACCTTGGCCCGAGCACAGCCGCGTCGGGTTGGATAAAGGCATATCGCTGACCCTGAATCACTGAAGGCGGGATGGGCTTGCCTTCCAACTCGGCGAGCTTGGGTTTGTGATCGAACAACTCCAGCTGGCTCGGCGCACCGGCTTGAAACAGGAAGATCACGTTCTTCACCTTCGGCGTGTGATGATGCCGCTTCGGCGCAATTGGCGAGGTCTGATTCGCGATCGAGCGACCCGCCATGGTTGATGCCAAGGCGATCTTTCCAACACCCACGCCGCAGTCCTGAAAGAACTGACGCCGGGTCTGATTGAGCAAGGGATTCGAGTTCATCTATTCCTGCGTGATGGTTTCGTCAAAATTCAGAACGGCACGCGCCGTCATGGTCCAAGCGGCGATTTGATTGAGCTTCTTCGATTTCCGATCCGTCGGCGCGACAATCTGACCGGCCTTCAAATCACCCGCGTTAATCCTCGCCACCTGTGCCTTGTAGTATGCGGCCAGCCATTGAATCTCCTGTTTTGCAACCGGTCGGATGAGGCACGTGCGCAACAGTTTCTTTGCCCGCGCCGCAATCGAACCGGTTCCATCGGCAGTCGACCGCCCCAAGGCCTGGGCGGATTCGTTGAACACCTGATCATTCAGCAAAGTGAGCGCCTGCAAGGGCGTGTTGCTCCTCTCTCGGCGGACGATGCAGGATTCACCACTGACTCCGTCAAACGTCAGATAAGCTGCAAACGGAGCCGTGCGTTTGGCGAATGTATAAAGACTCCGACGAAAACGCGCCTCACCGTCGCTGGTCCTCCACTTGAATCGCCCATACGCGATGTCGGTCACGCTCGCCGGCTGTGGCGGGAAGACGCTGGGACCGCCGATCTGGTGCGTGATGAGCCCGCTCACCGAGAGAGCCAGATCCCGAACCATCTCCGCTTCAATGCGCTTTCGCGGGCCACGTGCCAGCAATACGTTGTTCGGATCACGTTCCAATAAATCCGCAGTTACCGACGAAGCCTGCCGATAGGTCGCGCTCATCACGATCCACTTGTGCATGCCCTTCATCGACCAGCCACGTGCTACAAACTCTGTCGCCAACCAATCCAACAAGCGCGGATGCGATGGGGGTGACGATTGAGTTCCAAAATCTTCAATTGTCCGCACCAATCCCCGGCCAAAGAAGGTGGACCAGTGTCGATTCATCACGACGCGGGCAGTCAGCGGATTCCTTTCACTCACCAGCCACTTTGCGAACTCGAGGCGATTCTGTGGTGCGTTGCTGTGTTTTCCAAACAAGGCCGGAATGCCGGCACCAACCTGCTCTTTCGGCTGAGTGAATTCACCACGGTGATGACGAAACGTTGGCCGTGGATGATCGGCTGGACGCTCCTGCATCACCAACGTCGTCGGTGCCTTGGGAAACTGATTACGCAGCTTGTCCAACTCCGCGCGTGCCTTCTTCAAGCTCTCGTCCACGGAAAGGAAATGAGCGAAGACCTGTTCGCGATCTTCCGCACTCCATCCAGTAGAGGGCGTCAAAATCAATCGCTCCACGTCATGTGGAATTGTACGAGCCGTCAGTGTCCCCTCGTTGTCCGTCAATGAAATCCGATACCGGCCAATGCCCGCCGGATAGTGGCGTTCAAACAACATCTCCACCTCCAGTTCAGATGCAGCCTTCAATGGCGGATCAAAGTTGAATACAGCGACGTGCCGTTTGCCGGTCCCCTGCGCGGTGGACCACCCCGTCCCCCCATCACCATCCAATGTGAGAGCTGCACTGACCTTACCGCGACCGATGGCGTTCTTGGCATAGGTATGCGTAGCATCCGTCATCTTCACCGGTTCGCCGTTCGCACGCACGGTGAGTTCGCTGAGGAAGAAATCTCCTTTTGGCCCCTCATAATAGGCGAAACCCGGCCCGCCTGCGGGAAGCGATTCGTGAGGGAGAACTTCCAGGCGCATCGCAGTGACATTCTTCAGCGTGGGTTTGAACGAGGTCTTATAGATATCTCGCTTGGTTTGATCCCCGGTCGCCAACACGGAGTGATCAGCGAGTATCCTCATTTTCGGCAGCGTGCTGGTGGCTTTCGTTGGTTTGAGCACTGACCAATGCACCGCTATTTCACGCTCTGCATTCAGCCAGGCATTGAATCGTTTCTGCACCCATTGCTCGCGGAGCTTCTTGACCTCGTCCGTCTCCTTCGCTTTCTCGCTAAACTTTATCTTGTCCGGAAACGGGAACTTGTTCACCAGATTCTTCTCCGCCATCGCCACCTGAAAATCGACCTGCTTTTGCTTGCGCGATTGTTCGCGCGTGGGCACCGACAGGTCCGGTTCGTCCGCGTTGTTGAGATAATCCATGATCTGGTAATACTCGGTGTGCGTGATCGGATCATATTTGTGCGTGTGACACTGCGCGCACATCAGGGTCAGTCCCAGCCAAGCAGTGCCGGTCGTCGAGACCCGGTCCACCATTGCGTAAAAGCGAAACTCCAGCGGATCGATCCCGCCTTCCTCGTTCAACATCGTATTACGGTGAAAGCCCGTCGCCACCCGCTGCGACACCCTCGCGTTCGGCAACATGTCACCGGCGATCTGCTCAATCGTGAACCGATCGAAGGGCATACCGGAGTTGATCGCGTTGATCACCCAATCGCGATAAGGCCAGATGGATCGTTCACGGTCCTTCTCGTAGCCGTTGGTGTCCGAATAGCGGGCGATGTCCAACCACTTGCGCGCCCAACGCTCCCCGTACCGCTCCGACTTCAACAGCCGATCGACCAGGTTCTCGTAGGCCATGGGTGATCTGTCCCCTGCAAAGGCATCCGCTTCTTCTGGCGTGGGTGGCAAACCAACCAGATCCAGGAAGAGGCGTTTGGCCAATGCGTAACGATCCGCTTCAGGGCTCGGACGCAGGCCTTCCGCCTCCAGCCTTGCCAGTACGAATCGGTCGATATCATTTCGAACCCAACTTTTCCGATCAACTGGCGGCAGCTCCGGCTTGGACGGCCGAATGAACGCCCAGTGTTTCTCATACTTCGCACCTTCCTGAATCCATTGCCTGATCTTGCCGATCTGTTCGGAGGTGATCGTGCGCTTCGACTCGGCCGGGGGCATGCGTTCATCAACATCATGAGCAGTCAATCGACGAAGCAGCTCGCTCTCCGTTGGTTTGCCCGGTGAAAGCACATCCGAAGGTTGGTCCAACCGCAGCTTGGCCTTCCGGGCGTTTTGGTCCGGCCCATGGCATTCGAAACAATTGGCAGCAAGGATCGGACGAATATCGTAATTGAAGCTGATCTCAGCAGATGCGAACGAAGAAAACAGAATCAGCAGCACAGCAGTCATGCTGGGCACCAAACGATTCTGGAACAGTTCGTTCATTGCCTTGCGCCCAGCTTCGCATTGGCGATTGCAGTATCCACCAGGTCTTCCGATTGAAAATACTCAGGCCAAAAGTTGTGCCCCTGCCGTTCAATTTCAATCACGCGGATGAGATTCCGCTTCCCAGCCTTCTCGTAACGGCGCAGCATTTCATTCGAGTTCTTCTCGATGGGCACCACCGTGTCATCCGTCCCATGGATCAAGACCACCGGGATCTCCGCATTGGCAAGGACATGTGCCTTCGAGATGGGATTCAGTTCGGGAGCGCGCTTGAGCAACTCTTCTGGTGTCAAACCGTATGCAGGGGCAGCGCGCTGGACGCCGGGATAGGTCGTGTAGTCGTAAACCGGATAGATCCCGATAATCCCCGCCACACGCTTCGGATTCGCAACGGCCCAACTGCTCACCCAGAGCCCGCCCCGGCTTCGTCCGAACAAAACGGGTTTCATGGCAAATCCGCGTTTCTTCGTGAGCTGGTCATATAGCCCATCAAAAAACTTCAGTGCCTTGGGACTTCCATAGGCCTCCCCGACATCGATCCCAGCGACAGCCACACCCGCTTTCACAAAACTGGAGTGCATCCATTTCTCATGCGTGTCCGGATAGGCGGGTAAAGTTGGAGCGTAGAAGATCCACGGCTGTGGATTCGATCGCTTCGATTTCTTCGGCATCATCACAAAGGCCTTCTTGCCCATGAGCTTGAATGTCTCTCCATTGATCAAGGTCTGCTTCGATGCGGGGCGTTTCCCTTTTCGCGGAGCCCCTTTCCTCGCGGGCTTCTTCGGGGGAAGATCGGTGAGCGCGAGTTTCTTGAACTCCTCCTTTTTCTTCTCCCACGTTTCGACCAGTCGTTTGGTGCGTTGAGGATGCTTCTTCGCCAGGTCATTCCGTTCAGAGCGATCGTTTGCAAGATCGAACACCTCCCAATCCTGTCCATTTGCAGCAACCGCCTTCCAATCTCCAACGCGCACCGCCTTGTGTCCGTCGTGATACCACCAGAGATAGTCGTGTTTCACGGATCCGTCCTTGCGCAGAGCAGCCGCCAAACTTCTCCCTGGAGCCTTAGGAATGGCCTTGTCGTTCAACCGCTTCGGCACCTCTCCACCAGCGAGTTCAACTAGGGTCGGGACGATGTCGATCACATGCCCGGGGTTGTGCCGAAATTCACCGCGGGCCTTCAACCCACTCGGCCAGGAGACAATCAAGGGTGTCGCAATTCCACCTTCATGCGTCCAGGTCTTGTGCATTCGAAATGGCGCATTGCAGGTCGTTGACCAACCCGGCCCCAGGCACAGGTAAGTATCGGCTGAACCGGGAGGCGCATCCCGATCATGTCCATCCCCGCGAACCATGATCTCGGCACTGCAACCGTTATCGGAAAGGAACAGGATGATCGTATTATCCAGTTCACCCATCTCCCGGATCTGTTTGACAACCCGGCCGATTTCCCGATCCATTCGATCGATCATTGCAGCATGAATCGCCATTTTGGTGGCTTGAAAGTCCTTTTGCTTTTCAGTGAGCGAGTTCCACGCGACCGGACGATTCACTTCGCCTTCACCCAGTATCTCCAGATGTTCAGGGAAGTGGTAAGGCGGCCCCACATCGGATTCCACTTCCGACAGCTTCGCGTTTAGCAAGCCCATTTTCAGCTGTCGCTGATGGCGCTCATTGCGGACAACTTCCCAGTCCCTTTTGTATTTGTCCTTGTACCGCTCAATATCCTCCGGCAACGCGTGCAGAGGGAAATGAGGAGCAGCAAATGCCAGATAATGAAAGAACGGCTTCTCCCCATGATTCGCCTTGTGCTCCTTCAACACTTCAATCGCATGATCCGCCAAGGCAATTGTCGCATAGAAGTCTGTGCCCCGTTCCACTTTGGGCAAGCGCTTGTCATCCATGTAATGCTGAAGCGGACTGAAGAAGCGGCTTTGATCCTGCAGATAGTAGGATCGATCAAATCCGTTCTGCAGAGGCATGCCGTCGATGTGCCACTTCCCCGTGTGATATGAGCGATACCCCAGCGGTTTCAGCATATTCGGCAGCAACTGCGCCCATGGCTGGCGCACCCCACGTCCGCCACTGGGAACACCGTCCAGATTGTCGCGGCGAATTTGTTGGGCGTAATACCCGGTCAGCAACGCGCCTCGTGTCGGCCAGCAACGGCCGGTGTTGTAGAACTGAGAGAAGCGAATTCCCCGTTCAGCCACCGCATCCAGCACGGGTGTTTTGATCTCTCCGCCGTAACAACCCAGATCCGAATATCCGAGATCGTCGGCCATAATGAGCAGAATGTTCGGCCGGTCTCCCGCATCAATCGGCAAGGTGGCGACGAGCATCGACGCAGTGAGCAGGAACGTTCGAACCAACGAAAGCATGCCGTCATTTCCGCATGAATGAGGCACCGTGTAAATTCGACTTTCCATGTCTGAAAACTCTGATGAAGTAGCGACATGCATGTCATTCGAGTGATGTCGTTGATCACGTTTCTGCTCTCCAGCACCTGCGCGATGTCGGATAAAAGCCCAGTTCAACACAGGGGCACTCTCAAGCATCTTCGGACCAAGATCGACTCTGGCAGCGAGGTTCATGTGGCGTTCCTCGGAGGATCGATCACTCAGAACTCGAAAGGTCACACCGCGATGGTGCCCGAGTGGTTCCGTCAGGAGTTCCCCAAGGCAAGATTCAAGTTCACCAATGCCGGAATGAGTTCTACTTGCTCCACGAGCGGAGCGTTCCGATTGAAGGATCACATCTGGAGCCAGGGCGCGCCTGATTTGTTGATCGTTGAGTTCGCGGTCAATGATGACCAGGACGCTGCCCATGCCCGTCGCGAGTGCATCCGCGGCATGGAAGGCATCGTCCGCCAAACTCTGTCACTTAATCCGAATGCCGGGATTGTGATGGTGCACTTCGTGAATCCCGGCATGTTGGAAATGACCTTGAAGGGCAAAACGCCAACTTCAATCTCCGCGCACGAATCTGTTGCCAACCACTATCAGATCACTTCGGTCAACGTGGCTTTGGAAGTCGCACAGGCTACGCAGCAGGGACGATACGGCTGGAAGGAATATGGAGGAACGCATCCGAAGAAGTTCGGTTACCGCGCTGCATCCGATCTGATCATCAAAGCCATCCAAGCGGGACTGGCTTCCGACAACGCTACGACAACAGAACTGCCCCCGCTGGTGGATCCGCAGTCCTACCACTCCGCAGGCTTTGTCAGCGTGAAGAACGCGACAACCGGCAAGGGATGGAAACGAGGCAGGGCGACACGGGAGTTAATTCCGCATGGATCGATCCGACGCGACTACCTCCCATACCCGTTGCTTCGTGGCGAAGGTCCAAACGAATCTGCAAAATTGGAGTTCACCGGGCGAACTGTCGGAGCCTTCATCCTTGCCGGTCCGGATGCTGGCGTCGTCGAATCCCGAATCGACCATGGCAAATGGGTCGAGCAGGACCTCTTCCATCGATTCAGCGAGAAACTCAACTATCCGCGAAGCGTAATCTTTCATTCGAACCTCACGCCCGGCGTGCACACGCTTGAACTGCGCGTGCTCGATTCCAACCGAGAGAACAGCAAGGGATCTGCGATCAACATCCTGCACTTCGAGGTCAACCAATGAACGTCAATCGCCGGCAATTCGGCCTGCTTTCAGCGGCTGCCGCAACTGCCTGCAAGACCACCGATCTGCAATCGCAATCCGGCCGTCGCCTCGCCGTCTCGACGGCCTCCTACATGATCAGGCAGCGTCTCAGCCGCAAGGCGTCCACTCCTTCAAACCTACCGGTGTTTCGCGATCCGATTCACTTCCTCGAACATTGCCGTGGCCTTGGAGCTGGTGGCTTACAGGTCGGCGTCAGAGGTTGGGAGAACGCAAACCTCGCCAAGCGACTGCGAGAGAAAGCTGAGGCGCACGACATGATTCTTGAAGGTCAGGTCCGCCTGCCCAAATCAGACCAGGCAACCGAAGAATTCTCGCGCTCGATTCTCGCAGCCAAGGAAGCCGGGGTGAAGATCCTGCGCTGCGTGATGTTGAGCGGCCGCCGATATGAAACATTCCCGAACGTCGCCAAGTGGAAACAATTCACCAAAGACTCATGGACCTGGCTTACCCGTGCCGAACCGATCGCACGCAAACACCGCGTTATGCTCGCGCTCGAAAACCACAAGGATTGGCGCATCGATGAAATGACCGACATTCTGCGCCGCCTCAGCAGCGAACACGTCGGCGTGAATCTGGACACCGGCAACAACATCTCTCTCTTGGAACATCCGATGAAGGTCGCCGAGGCACTCGCGCCCTACACCGTGACCGTTCACCTCAAGGACATGGGGGTGCAGGAATACCAGGATGGATTTCTGCTGTCGGAAGTTCCTCTGGGTGAAGGATTTCTGGATATCCAACGAATCATCCGTATCTGCGAGAAGGCCCGATCCGGCGTCCAGTTCAACCTGGAAATGATCACGCGGGATCCACTGAAAATACCGTGTCTCACCAGGAAATACTGGCAAACGTTTGCCGACCTCAGAGGGAGTGTGCTTGCCGAATTCCTGTCCATGGTCCGCAAGAACCAATCCACCAGACTTCCACGGATCGCAGGCATGTCACCTGCCGAACAGATTGCCTTCGAGGAAGCCAACAATCGAAAGTGCTTTGACTGGTTCAGCCGGAACGCCTGATTGTTTACCTGCCTTTAACAATTCCGTAATTGAAACTCCCAAAGGATTTGCTACGCTGCTCCGAACGACCGACCCACGGCGGTAACCAGAACTGATGGGCACCCTCCAAGTCACATCCGAACTCCTCGACGGCAACTTTGATTTGCTGGGCAAGCCTATGAAGGTCGGTCGCGGAATGGATTGTGACATTCAGCTGAAGCACAAGAGCGTTTCGCGACATCATTGCATTATCACCGAACGCGACGGCTCACTCCGGATTGAGGATCTTGGCTCCACCTACGGGACCTACCTCAACAGCACACAGGTTTCCGACGCCTATGCCAAAGATGGTGACACCATTCGAGTGGGAAGGATAGCCATTCGCTATCATCAAGAAGGGGCCATCCCGGTTGCCGAAGTCGTGGACGCCTCACCGGAGGTGTCGGAACAAACCGTTCCACCCAAGAAAGTTCTTCCCACACCTCAAACCGCCATCACTTCCAGGAAACCTGCTGCTGCGCCTTCGGCAAAGAAGAAAGTCCCGCAACTCAAATTCAATCCACCAGCACCAAAACCGTCGTCACCCGGCACAAAGAAAATGCCGATCGGTGCGATGTCCCCCGCTGCTGCCAAAGCCGCTGCAACTGCGGCTGCGGGTGAGGAAACGGATTCGAAAGAGGGCACCGTAACCAATCTCAAGCGCAAGCCCGTCGCGATCGGACTTTACAACCGCAACAACGGCCGCACGCGAAAAGACAAGGCAGAGCGCCCGGATTACCATGAGGAAGCCGCTGCGTGGGAAGAAGCCGCGGATGACGACGACAACCGCCCTGACTACGCCGGTGAAGACGAAGATTGGAATCGCGTCTGGGGCAAGCAGCGCAAACTCAAGGGCTTCTTCGGATCCCTCAGAGGCGGA
>CEUN01039139.1_pt1 | contig 21799 bp, 14 predicted proteins | sample 361501 | NCBI WGS metagenome assembly CEUN01 (sample SAMEA2622801, study PRJEB7988) | marine metagenome | biome: marine biome (ENVO:00000447); feature: marine epipelagic mixed layer (ENVO:xxxxxxxxx); material: "saline water (ENVO:00002010), including plankton (ENVO:xxxxxxxx)" | depth 120 m | reverse complement strand
AGACAATTACGGAAAGAGCTCCGTTCCCTCTGGTCCTCCTTGATGCGAAGGGCCATAGCCTTACAAGTCTCCTCTCCAAAATTTCGGACCACGGCTCGTCGGAGATTCTAGAAACGAGTGAGTCCAATGCATGGGTAGTGCATCCCACATCAGGATGATCTGTGTCATCAAGTCCGATCATTACAGTGGTGCGTAGAAAATTAGTCATCGGTATCGCCCCATGATAGATTCGATGATCCCACCGATTCCCTCATCGGGATCGCACCTATGCCCAATTACTCCGAATTCAGCGGATGCCTTCATGTCGACTCCTCTATCCCCGACCATAAATGAGCCCTCCTCTGATGGCCTATCCTTCCAATCTGGACCGAAGAATATAGTAAGGCCTGATAAGGACGGGTCTAAATGGGCGTGATCCATTATTTGCCTAGATGCCTCCAACATACCCGGATTCGGTTTTCTTGCCCATGAGTTCTCCCATGGGGCATATGGGCTATGTAGAATCAAATCCAGATGAGCGTGTGGGTCCTCGAGAAGGAGGAGGCGCCTTATCTCAGAATGGATGGAAGCAAGATTGTCCCTGTCCCAAAGTCCGCGGCCCACCGGTGACTGGTTAGTGACAACACAGACCCTGAAGCCTGACCTTCTTAGATCACCAATAGAAGAGGCTGCCATTGGGAGTAGCTGAACTTCATCGACTGAATTGACGTAATCCTCGAAACCCCTGTTGATGACGCCGTCCCTGTCTAGGTATGCGATCCTTCCATCCCATGTTTTCCCACCTGGTAGAGGTTTCAAATCCAGAGGTTGCTCGAGTTTTCCAGAGTCCCTTTGGGGCGGGAGCATTGTATCACAACCCATTGTTCGATTTGACGGCTTCCTTGATGATGTGATTAATCACTAATTGGACGTCTTCGATCCTCTCCATCGAAGTTGTCGGAATAACAATTACCACGTCTACCAACTTAGCAAGTTTTCCGCCTGCCATGCCTTTGTAGTCTCCAGTAATAGCTGCAGTTGAGCAGCCATTTTCCTTGGCGAAAGTAATTCCATTCAGTACATTCTCTGAATTTCCGGAACCGCTGTAAGCAACCACCAAGTCACCATGCCTTATGAACGTGGATAGTTGTCCTGCGAAGATGTTGGAGTAATCCGTATCATTTGCCCATGCAGTAAGTGAGGATGCGTTGTCGGTGTGTGAAATTGTTCTAAGAGAGAGTTCTTTTGACCAGTCACCTGCACTGTGGGATGGTGTGGCTGCACTTCCCCCGTTCCCAATAAAATGCACACAGCCGCCCGAGGACCTGACTTTCTCCACCATCCTCCAGAACGATGAGAGGGACTCCATAGGGAGGTCGCTAAGTGTCCTTTCTAGGTCCGAAATATATGAATTCGCGAACTCCTCGAAGTCGAATGCCATGTGATTACCGTGCTGTCCGTTGGGGGCATCATATTTACGGGTTGATGAGTCATTGGCACATATGGAGGAGCCAGTGGGAGTACTGGTGGGCTCTTTGGCTGAGATAATTGGAGTCACAGAATTTACGTTAGGACTGTCATTCTGTTGGTTAGGCGCTATCCTATTGGGAGTCGGTTTTCACCTCCAGGATAAGTCGTATGCCCCGTATTGCTCGGCCGTGGGGTGGTCATTTCTAGGATTATTCTTCTACTTGCAATCTTCACACTTTGTGGAAATTTCTGATCCCGTATTAGTTATTATGACAGCGGGAGCACTGCCTGCAGGAATCGCACTAGGCATTTGGGAGGTTAGAAACTGGGATTTGGCTCCGGAATCCTTGGTTTGGCTCAGGGGAGCGGTAGTTTGGTCAGTAATTCCATACTACACTGTCTACAGCGTTCCTGTGCTGAATATGGCGTTTGTCAGTTTCACTGCACATAGCACGGAATGGCTACTGGAATTTGCAGGGATGGGATCATACGAGGTTGGACTGATGAGGGTCGATCTTACTGAAGGAGAAGTGCTTGCCTCGCAGTGGGAGGGTAGCAAATGGATTCTCACAGAACCACTAGGTGAAAGTGGGTTCTTCGTACCATTCAGTCATTCAGATGGGACCCCGGTTAGTGTCAGTTTCATCCTTGCATGTTCCGGCCTACAATCGATGATAATTTTCATCGGTGCGATTTACGCGCTAAGATCTGTCTCATGGAAGCGCAAGATGCGTGCGTTGTTGATTGTCGTTCCGACAATTCACGTTCTGAATGTATTCAGGAATGCAGGAATTGTTTGGCTCAGTGACACATATGTAGACTGGACCTTTCTTGGGATTGGGATGTTCGATTTCACGCACAGTTATGCGGCTAAGTTTGCCAGCCTATTTGCAATGTTCCTGATGGCCATAGCACTTTTCGATATATTGCCCGAATTGCACAGACATATACTGAGGATTCTGAAACCGCTGATTGATATTTTCGAAGGTTCGGATCCTGCTGAAAGGTCATCTTGACCTCAGCTTTTCGTATAGCTCTCCTGTCAGTGGCATCTGGTGTTCCCATGCGAACTCCTTCATCACCCTCAGGGCCTCCTTCTCAAGTTCGGAGTCTCCAACGAAATCAGTGACATCGATGGTCCCATTCCTGGTATTGGCCTTGAATGCAGCAATCGGTTCCTCCTTATGGAACACTAAGTAGGCGGATCCAAAGCCGAACTTCTCCCTGAGAGTCCCGCCAAAGTAGTGAATCAGAGAGTCGGAGGGAGGTATTACTAGATCCCTTGACCTAGGAATTCCCTCAACTTCCAAGAGGTCCTTCCGACCCCATGAAATGTCATGTTGATCGTCTACTAGGAAGCCCTTGATGAGTGTGCCATCCTCCTCGAACTCATGCAGAACATCACTTATTTCTTCGGGAGCAAAGGGGGTTCCTGCCAGTCTCTCGAATTGCTTCATTGTTATGACAGGGTACTCCTCAACCATGTCTCTGAGGTAATCACTCTTAATCTGCCAAAGGTCAACACCCTCGAGTGGTTTTACGGTCTTGAAACCGCCACGATAGTCCTGAACTAGGTGTCCGCTCCTAACCAGGGGAGAGATTAGCTTTCTGAACTCCCCCCTCTTCATTGCCAGCCTTTCCATAAACACCGATGGATCGTTATGATTGCTGAAGAAATCGAGGATTCCCAGCTCGTCATCTTCGGGCTCCATGTTCCTTATGGTCAGTAGTCTCTGGAAATGAGGCAGTCTAGCCCAAACCTGATGGCCTCTTAGGTTGGTTCCTTGGTGGAGTTGCTCTGTAGCAGCCATCGATTGAAGGTCGACGCGAAACATTTCACACCTGCCCCTGAGGGCGAAGTCATCCCTAAGCTCATCAATCTCCTTGAGAGCGAACGTCTCATTTTCCCAGCGAGTATTCTGGTGTACGTTGTGTCTATGGAATAACCTCCTATTGATCTCCTGGCGGGGGCGGGGCTCCACAATGCCCCCTCTGATGTACCTCTCTTCGTCACCCATCGAGGAGAATCCCAATTCTGAGAGTATTGCTTGGATATTCTCATCACAATCATGCACAGGCACCCCATTGAAGGAATGGATTACTGAAACATCAACTAGCCTGTCTCGATAGTTTTCCAATAGGTCGTTGAACGCGCCCTTGAACTCATCTAGGTACGAATGAGGGATATTGATGTCCTTAATTTCCAAGTAGTCATTGACTACGAACATCAGAATCCTGCCAATTGGGTCAACTCCCTTGAAAACCGGATGGTACCAGCCCTGTTTGAGTATCATCCTGACCTCTTGGATGAATCTGCTGCAGAAAGGGTCGGACTGGGATAGAATCCTCATTTCTCTGTCCTCGGGCATTGGGGACAGTAGCCTCTCTGCATCATCATGTGAAGCATAGTAGTCGGTTGGGTCTGGTTGCAGGGCAACTACTCTGCATATGCTTCCATCTGACTCCAGATCTCTGAGGACCTCTGCCAGTTCCTCTACAGGTCTGCTTACAAAGAAGCGGAGGGTGTGCAACCTCACTGGACCAATTTTCTTTATCAGTGTAGATAGGGCCTCGGGGAAGGGCATTGCCTCGATCGCTCCATGGACCTTCCTGAAAATCGCAACTGACCTCCTCCTGTTTGGCATATCTAGGAACTGTTTGGCTACCACTAGTTGCCTCTCTAGATTAGAAAGGGCCCTCTTTAGGCTCTTCTGAATGTGCTGATTTTCCTTTCCTCTAGGATATTCTGAGAATAACTCAGTACGGGTAATTCCCTCCTCGGGTATCTTCTCCAGGAGCTCTGTCTCAAGAGCGCCCAACCAAGGTTCGGTTCTTAGTCCCTGAAGCATGGAGAGTTGATCTCTTGTGGTATAGCCAACTCGATTATGGAGAAGTCTCCCATTGAAGACATCTGGATCGTGTTTGATGTCCTTCCAGTCTCTGAACCTGTAGTTGTCGACTCTGTGTAGTAACTCGTCCCTTCTTTGTATGAGGGCCAGTGAACGTATGGCCTCCGAAGGCTCTTGGAATTTGGTGAATGACTTCTGAAGCAACAATGTTTGGAGGGTCCTGTAGTCAACAACATCGACACTTCCTCCTGTGATTCTATACTCATCCACCCTCAGGATGAATTCACCTTCATCGGTTTGGGTGAAGAAGCCTATTGAAACCAGATTCCTCATCTCCAACTCCTGAAGGACTGATTCTACCTGAGCAAGAGGGAAAGGAAGCCTGTCACTGAGGGATTCTAAGGTTTGAGGCCCCTCCGAACCCAGCATATCAAGCAGCTTTAGCCTTAGACAATCAATTGGATCAGAGAGGTTCGATTCAACCCATTTCTCTGGTTCTGAGCCCTTGAACCCCTCTGCCATCTCGTATGTCATGCCACCGGTGTATAATGCCCTAAGATCGTCCATCTCCGAGGCGCCTGCAACGGCTAGGCAACCCAGCGTGCCGTGAACGCTTGCCATTCTCATCGAGAACCATTTGTCGTCTATTTGCTCATGGTTTGTATTTCGGACCTTCGTAATTAGGCCCCTCTCGGCTAATTCGTGAACCCACCCCCTCAATGTCTCAAAATCGAGATTCCTTAGTTTCTCACTATAGAGTGGGTGTGTGAGTTGCCTCTCTAAGCCTCCTCCCATGTCCATTAGCCTGAGTAGGCTTAGAGGGTCATTTGGTACTGCAACCTTCGATTGGTAATACTCCCCAATCCTGTCTTTGTCAAGATCCGTGGCTAGTGACCGAGCGCCTAGAAGTCTCCTGAGGATCTCAGGATCTACGTCCTTGATTAGATATGCTCGGGTCCTGAGGCTCAGTAGATCCTCGAATGCTGACATGAAGAGTGTCATTCCCAGTGGGGATGGCATCTTCACTCTACGATGAACGATCCTGACATCTTCACTGTCCATCCTCATGATGAAGTTTCTTAGCTGCCTCATGTCCAAATCGCCATTCATAATTTCATTCATAGCCTCTCGAATGATTACCGAACCATCCATCTGTCTGTGTTTCGTCATAATTGACTCTGCCTTTTGTTGGAACTGTTTGGGGCTAACCTCTTCGGAACCAATCCTGCGGGGATTGAGCATGCTTCTTGACGAGACCTCCCTGAACCTCTTCGCAAATAATTGCGAATCCATGAGGTATCTCTGGAGAACTTCCTCACTGGAGTCGTTTCTGAAAACATCGGGTATTTTTGATATCTCGACTTCGTGGCTTAACTTGGCCATGAATCCATTCTCATCGAAGGACAATTCGTGAACTATTACGTTGTCCTGAGCAGCTATTCCAGCGAAAAGGTAACCGAGCGCCAGGTTAAATGACCTCCCCCTGCATGTCGTTACGACATACGTAGGAAGGGGCGCTTCCACTTGCTCAACGAGTATCCTGTCATTCGAAGGAACTTGGAATGTTGTAGCGGAGTGTTCGTCGAGAAACTGCTTCAATGCCTGGGCTACAGGCCTGTTTAGGCCCAATGCGTCTAACAGAAGTGGCTCTGAGTCTTCGCCCATCCTGATTCCAATTGATACGTGTCCAAGCAGCCTCAAGACAGCTTGACTTAGTTCATGGGTCCTGCTGTTAGCCTCACCGGTCCATGAGGGGATCGTGGGCCTGTATCCTGTTGCCGGAGTAACATTCACCCTAGTCCCCCTGACGCTTGCAACTCTGTATGTTGAGCCGCCCAGTAGGAAAACGTCGCCATTACGGAGACTAGACACGAAAGAGGATGACAGCTGTCCGACTAGGGTTCCGTCTCCCGTGAATACTAGGTAGTTGTTATCGGGAGCGATAGTTCCGATGTTTGTGTAGTAAATCATCTGGGCGAATCCCCTCTTCCCGAACTTGTTGTCTTCCCAGTCAAGCCACAACCGACGCTCCTCGTCGAGCATGTCCAGAACCTCGATGTAGTCATCATAGGGTAGTGACCTATATGGCCACGATGAGGATACAAGGCCAAAGGCCTCGTCAATATCCCATTCCTTGATTATCGTTAATCCAATGAGGAACTGTGCCAATACATCCAAGCAATTATCGGGGAATTTCAGAAGATCCATTTCACCTTCCAAGATAGCTGTCTGGAGAGCGACTAGTTCGAGTAGGTCATGAGGCGAAGTGGGCAGGAATCTAGCGCGCGGTAGCCCCCCTACCTGATGGCCGGCACGTCCAATTCTCTGGAGTGCTGTCGCTATTGAACCCGGTGAACCTACTTGGATGACTAGGTCTACTGAACCGATATCTATCCCCATTTCAAGGCTGGAAGAGGAAACCACACATCTGAGAAGCCCGTTCTTTAGCTGCCTCTCGACGTCCAGTCTGATCGCCTTGTCCATAGAGCCGTGATGTCCCTCCACACCCTCCAAACCTGCTACCTTTAGTTTCTGAACGAATGTCTCAGTCATATTCCTAGTATTGACGAATACCAGTGTGGTAGTATGTGCCTCGACGAGTTCCTTGATTCTGTCAATGTTGTGATCGAGGATCTCCTTCACCGGGGTAGAGCTGAACCTTGGGGTCGGGAGGATAATATCTAGGTCCAATTCTCTGTCTCCAGAGATTTTTGCTATGACGACCTTCTGGTTGTCCTCTTCCCTCTCCCTTGAGTCACTAGCGACTAGGAACTCAGCGACAGCGTCGAGAGGTTCCATTGTAGCGCTAATTCCAATCCTCTGAACCTCTGAAGACACGACTGAGTCCATTAGGGCCATGCTGAGGGAAAGGTGGGTCCCCCTCTTTGTTGGGACAAGGGAGTGCATCTCATCGATAATTAGCCACTTCATCTCATCTAGGATAGGTCTGAACCTCTTGGAAGCGAGTCCTAGGGCTAGTGATTCTGGGGTCGTAATCAGGATATGAGGGGGCTTCCTCAGCATCTTTTCTCTCTCACTCTGAGGAGTATCACCGGTTCTCAGACCGACCTTGATTTCCTTGGCTCTGCTTGGGAGAAACCTCTCCTTGATTTCCTCCAGAGGGCCAATCAGATTCTTCTGAATGTCATTAGCTAGGGCCTTGATAGGGGAGATGTACACGCACTGAACAGAGTCCGAAAGGGAGCCGTCGAGAGATCTCCTTACCAAATCGTCGATAATTGTGAGGAATGCTGTTAGTGTTTTTCCGGAACCCGTGGGAGAGCAGAGGAGAAGGTGCTCTCCCTTGAGTATCCTTGGAATTGCAACCTTCTGAGGATCGGTGAAATCGGGGAATTTGTCCGTGAACCAGTTCCTGACTGGTTGACTGAGGTTTTTCAGAAGTTCCTCAGTCTCCATCCGGTCATCTACATATTCAATTATTGGCATTTTTTCGTGCACCTAACGGTTGGCGGGCCTCGTGTACGTACATCAATGTTATCTTGTCGGGAAACAGTGTGCATTGGTATGGCGGGAATGAAATAAGTGCAGTATAGCCGTTCTAGCACCATAATGCTAGGATGGCTTGAAAGCGAGATGGGAGAGTCGATGACTCGAACATGTCCGAAGAGGGTAGATTGGAACGTCTAACTTCCATGATGAGGAGGAGAGGAATTGTCCTCCCCTCGTTTGAGATATATGGAGGTGTTTCAGGATTGATTGATTATGGCCCAGTGGGAGCTAGAATCAAGAGAAGAGTGGTGGAATCATGGGTCGACCACTGGACGAGCCAGGGGGATATAGTAGAAATTGATTCGCCCTCAATAACGCCGAAAGAGGTTCTTGTGGCTAGCGGGCATGTCGGGGAATTCAACGATCACATGTCAGAGTGTATTTCTTGCGAGGGGATATTCAGAAGTGATCACCTCATAGAGGGTAAGCATCCGAAACCTGACTCAATTTCTGGTGAAGAGATCGACGATGTGATTTCCTCCGAGGAGGTTCCGTGCCCCAATTGTGGAGAGTGCAACTGGAATAAGGCCAAACCGATGAACCTGATGTTCCCAACCACGATAGGGGCCATGAAGGGGGGCAGGGAGGCCTATATGAGGCCAGAAACCGCTCAGGGCATGTTCATGCTTTATCCCTCCCTTTACAGACACTTCAAGCAGAAGCTTCCATTTGGTGCATTGCAGACTGGCAGGGGTTACAGAAACGAGATTAGCCCTAGGCAAGGAATGATCAGACTCCGGGAATTTAACATGGCCGAGTTGGAGTACTTCATTGATCCGGAGGAGCCACCAGTGAGAGACATTGGGAAATGGGGAACCCCTGTAGAGTTGGTTCCCGATCCAGAAGGGAGGCACCCAGGGAATCATAGCATCACCTTCTCAGATGCCCTGGATAAGGGGATTATCAAGCACCCCACTGTGGCTTGGTTCCTGGCTAGGACATGGGATTTCCTTGTCGGCATCGGCATTGATGGTTCGAAAATTAGGTTCCGTCAACACACTGGTACTGAGATGGCGCATTATGCGTCTGACTGCTGGGACTGTGAAATTTCTGGCGAGTATGGGTGGATAGAGTGCGTTGGGATCGCCAACAGGACATGTCACGATCTTGAGTCGCACGAGGAGCACTCGGGTACTAACCTACTGAGAGGATGGAGGCAGTATTCGGAGCCTGTTCTTGTCAAGAGAGAAGTCCTTTCCCCGAATGGATCGGTAATTGGACCGATCTTCAAGGAGAAAGCATCTGATGTATCCGAAGCACTCTCAAGATTGGAGGAGGTTCCAGAAAATCTGCCATTCTCACTTGACATTGGCGAAGGAGCTAGCGTGGAAATTACTTCAGAAATGGTTACTAGGAGGTCTGAGGAGGTAAACGTACACGGCGAGTGGTTTACTCCCCATGTCGTTGAACCTGCATTCGGCATTGATAGAATCATTTGGCATTTGATTGACCACGCATTCAACGAAAGTGGGAAGGCTGGAGAAGAGTACACAATTTTGTCCTTGGAAGAGTGCGTGGCCCCGTTCGATGTATCCGTCCTTCCCCTCTTCGACAAGGATGGTATGGACGAGATGGCTAGGAATCTGGCATATGAAATAAACTCGATACCGGGCATTAGGGCTGATATTGACACTTCAAGATCCATTGGCAGGAGGTATGCGAGAGCGGATGAAATAGGGGTTCCATGGGCAATCACCGTCGATCATTCATCGCTCGAGGACGGGACGGTCACTATTCGGAGAAGGGACGATCAGATGCAGATTAGAGCGTCCATGGAAATGGTCATTGAAGGAATTCGTTCGAGGGGCCTTGACGGTATGTTTTGACAGCGAATCTTCAAGGGGCTCCACTTTCACAAGACGGCTGATGGTCTCGGATGACGAGGACTGGACTGAACGTCACAGGCCTTCCAGTCTTCGTGAGATGGAAGGCAACGACAGTCAAATGAGGACCATAAGAAGGTGGCTCGAGCAATGGGAGAAAGGCGGCAAGCCCGCCAAAAGAGGCATTCTTCTCTCGGGTCCGCCGGGCGTCGGAAAGACGACTTTGGCGAAGGCCGTCGCGAAAGAGCGAGGTTGGATGATTATTGAATTGAATGCTTCCGAAGAGAGGAATGCGGCTGCTATTAGGAAGTCTGCCACTAGGGGTTCGCAGCACATTTCTCTGGACTCTTTCTCAGATGGATCCAACAATGACGGGAAAACCGTGATTCTCCTAGATGAGGTCGATCACCTCGGAGGAGGATTTACGGAAATCCCGGAGAGTAGGTTGGAAAGGGCCATTTCGGGTGACGAAGAGGGGCCGGTGTTGGTTGGGGATTCAGGAGGAAAGGCTGAGCTCCTAAGACTTCTCAGTGTGACCGAGCAGCCAGTAATAATGACCTGTAACGACCCGATGAGACTATGGGGTTCGGGTCGCTCATGGAGAAGGAATAGGGACCGTCTTCTATCTTTTGCTGAACTCGTTCAATTCAATAGGGCGGGTAATTTGGACATGAGGAAAATTGCCCATAGAGTTCTCGATAGTGAAGGTTTTTCCATTGACCCTGGGGCGTTGGAGGAACTGGTTGCATCTAACCCCGGTGACTTGCGGGCTTTGGTTAGAGATCTACAGGCCCTATGTTCTGTTAGTAGCGGACACATATCCTCTGAACATGTCAGAGACCTGTCCGAAGTAGCTGTCAGAGACGTCCAAGTAGATGTTTTCAGGGCGATGAGGGATGTCTACTCCAGCAAGTCTGGGAAGGAGGCTAGTTCTATTCTATTGAATAGTGATAAAGATCCCGATCAGATGCTGGCTTGGTTCGCGTGGAACAACCAATCAGTGTTTGATTCCAATAGCCTCAGGAGAATTAGTCCGGCTATGGAAATGGCAGATAGGTCTCTAGCTACAAAATTCACCAATAGGGCCTTCAGATCGTGGTATTGGGGATCTGCCCTTACATCGCAGTCGGCGGTATCTGAGAACCCGATAACATCCGAACCATATCTCGGATTTCCTGATTTCCTTCGAAGGGGGGGCGAGACCTGGAGGTCGCGTACTGTGGTTGAGAAGATGGCAGATATCATTTCGACCAGCAGGTCCTCTTTCAGAGAGGAGATTTGGCCAATATTGCTGGCAGTGCATGATGAAACACTCGGGGGCGACTCCCATGACTTCTCAGTAACGGTGAACCTAGGCCTCGGGGTGGAGGATCACCTAGCCCTACATGGCATTCCAAAAAGTGGAAAGGCGGGGAAGAGCATCGTGAAGATTTTCGAAGAGAGGGGGAGTGAGGTTGTGATTGATGAGATTGCGGAAAAAGCTCCCATTGAGGAAAAAACAGACAATACAGAAGGGACTCAATTCACATTGGACTCTTACTAGTCTCCACCCCATGTTTTGGGATGCAAGAGAACAAGTACGGTTAGTAGTTCCAGCCTTCCGAGCCACATCAGAAGGCTTGCAACGATCATTGAAGGCTCACTTAACGCGGCCCATGTCGCTGTAGGCCCGAATGCGCCCAATGCAGGACCGGTGTTGCCAAGCAATGAAACCGAGATTGAAAGCACATCAGTCATTTCCAATGAAGGTTCCAACAGGGCTAGGGCGAGCATGGAAACTGTAACTAGAACAGTCCAAGAGCTGAGCATGCCAAGTACTGTCCAAATTCTGCTATCGTCCAGGACCTCTCCATTAACGCGTATAGCGACAACCTTCCTTGGCCTGATTATCCTAAGTATCTCTCTCTTCGAGAGTTCGAATGCAATTCTAATCCTTAGGACCTTCAGGCCACCACCAGTAGATCCTGCAGAAGCCCCTATAATCATCAGCAATAGGAGAACGAATTGGCTGAAAACCGGCCAAGAAGCGAAGTCTGCAGAAGAGTATCCAGTACTTGATATTGAAATTGCTTGAAACGCGGTATGCCTCATTGTCTCAAGGAATCCCTCGCCCTCTACACCGGAACGAAGTAGGTTGAACGACATTGCTAGCCATGCAATTAGGACTATCAGAATGTAACCTCTGAACTCCTCATCCCTTAGTGCCTCACGCGAACGGCCTGCAAGAATGAGGTGCAATAGACTAAAGTTGATACAGGTAATTAGCATGAAAACCATGACAATTGACTCAATCTTTGCAGAGTCGAATGTCATAATTCCACCGTCAGTAGTACCGAATCCTCCTGAAGATAGGGTAGTAAGAGAGTAGTTTATAGAATCGAAAAGGGACATTTCTCCGACGAATCTGAGGAGAATAATCTCGATGATTGTAAGAACGATGTATATTGTCCAGAGCCTCCTGGCTGTCCATTGGAGTGATGGACCGAGCCTAGATAGTGTGGGCCCAGTTAATTCTGCCCTGGCCAGAGTCATTCCGCCCCCCAATGCCTGGGATAGAATCAAGAGACCTAGCATTATCACTCCCATTCCCCCCAACCACTGAGAAACTGAACGCCATAGTATCAAACTCTCGGGCTGCGAACCTATGCAGTCAGTTACGGCTTGGCATAGTGGACTTGTGGCTGGATCAATCACTGTGGCTCCTGTCGTGGTGAAACCAGACATTGATTCAAACCATGAGTGTACTGCACCGAGAAGTACATCAGAGAAACCTACTCCAGGATCCGAAAGCTGGAAAGGCCCGTAGAAGACGCCACCAAGCCAGTAGGGCAGTGCGCCTACCAAGACCACTGGTATCCAACCAAGTGCAACCGAAGCGAAGGCCTCCCTGTCACGTAATCTTGAGGCTGTGTCGGCCCCCTTGGCAAGCGAGACTAGTCCCTGTCCCACTACTGCTGCTATCAACAGTGGCAAAAGATACGTCCTAGCAGCGAACTCATATCCCTCTGACTCGGCCAGATAGCAACTGTATGCAGCAACAATGGCTAGAGGGAATGCGACTAGCCTAATCGTCCATCCCAGTACAAAACCGACGACATCCCAACGCATTTTCAACTCCCGAGAGTTTTCTCAAGCTTCTTCAGATCCTCCTTCAACAGGAGTAGGTAAATCCTGTCACCAGCTTCTATTGTCTGTATTGAAATTGGATCGATGATGGTGGTCGCCCCATGTTCGTCGACTCTGTCAACCATGGCGACGCGTACACCTAGTTTAGACTCTATCTTAGGAATCTCCTTGCCTACGAAACTATGGTCAGGACGAACTTCCGCTGAGATAGAAATGACCTCTGGGACTGGGGGAATTACCTGAAAGGTACCAGGGACATTCATATGTATTGATTTGAGAATTGATGTGACTGTTACTTGCCTCCTGCTTACCGGATTAATTGAGCCTATTCTCTGAACGGCCTCAACAAGGGCCCTGTCCTTGAGCACTAGGCCGGTCCTCAGAACACCCTTGTCTTTGGCCCTCATTGAGATAGCGATATTGAGATTGTCATCATTCAACGCCGCTACGGCAATATCATGAGTATCTATGCCAAGCTCCTTCAGAAGCTCCTCATCTTGAGGGTCCCCATGGATGACATCCAACCTCTTGCTATTTCCTAATGATGAGCCGACGAGCTCGTTGGCGGCATCTAGATCTGGTTCAATTACCACTACATTATGGCCCTTTGAGAGATAATAGCTGGCAAGCCTCATACCGAACTGGCTTGCTCCGAATACTGCTATCTGAGCCCTTTCTTTGAGGTCCGGATCAGACTTTCCTACCCCTCTGGTTACTTGTGCGAATTGATCCGTAGAGTTGGAAACGAAAACCAATGTGTCTCCTGGTTGAATTACCTCATTTCCATTGGATAGCCTCCCAGTACCCCCATTGGGGCGGATTGCATAGATTGAGGGCATTCCCCTGAATATGTCCCCTACCTCCCCTGTCTTCGTCCCTATCAATGCGGAAGATGGTGTGACTTCTGTTGCAGCTATCCAAGAAGAGTCCCCGAGAGGCAGTATTTCGTCAATTGAGGGGGCTAGGAGGCCTGCAGCCAACTGTTCGACAATTTCGTCTGCGGCACAGACGATATGGTCTGCCCGGGACCAGTTGCTGATTGGTCCAGCGCCCCTAACTGGATCTTCCATGTTAGGATTCCTTATTCTGGCGATCGCCTTCAGACCGGTTGCGTTTCTGTCGCCTACTTGCTCACTGTAGACCTTCTTGGCGAATGAACAAGCCAGAAGGTTGACCATGTCGTCATTGGTTGCCATAACTATCATTTCAGCATCGGTGATACCTGCCCTTAGCAGGGAATCCCTAGACAAAACGCTCCCTGTGACCAACAGGCAATCAAGGTACTGAGACTCATTAATTGCAGTGGGATCTGTGTCGATGAGCGCCACGCTTCTTTTTTCCTGTCTTAGAGCGGCTGCGACACCACGGCCAACCTCCCCAGCACCAGCGATGATTACTCTCATCGCCACGATGCCTCCGCGGTACGAATATAATACTGCGCCATACGTATGTCCGATAACGCGCCTATAACAGGGGGTTTTCGACTATTGGTCACTCTTCCCCATCACTCACCAACGACCCCTTGGTTCTAGATTCTGAAGCCTTCCTGTGCCTATCAGACTGCCTAGTTGTCCTCCTGTACGCCTGCCTAGCTGCTGGAGTTAAGCCGGAAGGTATCCAGTTAGAGTGAGCAGGGGTCCAGAACGCTGCAATAGCAATCACGGGTGCTATGAGGATCATTGGTGCATAAACTGACAGGACCAATGTCATAGTAAGCATGGCTCTACCCAATGCTGCTAATACAAATGGTGAGAATCTCTTGGATTCAAGAATCATTGCGCCCTGGAATGCTGCCGGAATGGCATGCCCTATGCATGAAGATGCCGCAATAACGAGGGCGATTGATACTGAAATCAACGAGAATCCATAGTAATCTGAGTTAGATAGTTCGTCGCCGAACAGTCGCCATGCAAGGACGGATGCCTGCATAGCACCTATTCCCAGGCCCAACGTCCACCCAAATGGAGGGGGCGTGCGTAACGCCACATTCCTTGGCCGTCCAAGAAGGAACATCACCAGTGCTGACTCGGCGAGAGCGATTAGCAACGCTAAGATGCTGGCAGATGCTATGTTCAGGGAACTCTCCACTATCCCAGCCAGTATCAGCCTATCAACAGCTGAAGCGAGTATCATTCCAGAAACGATCCCATACAGCAGGTACCTGACGGAGCCCGCCAAATCGAAAAAACCGGTCATCTTGGCCATTGAGCCCCTCCAACCAATGAACACACCAAGGAGTCCGATAGCGAATGCAGCTTGGGTTTGCCATAGCCCTGCGACCATGTTCTGGCATAGCACCCGCCATTTGAGGGCATCTGCCCCCGATAACGTTCAAACCACCCGATGCAGACCCGATAGCATGGCGCTGGACACGCTGAAGAGGCGTCTGCTTGGTTCAGTCGGCCTTCTGAAGGGCAAGAGGGAGATTGACGAAGAGACTGTCAAAGAATTGAGTAGGTCCCTAAGAAGGGCCTTACTAGAAGCCGATTTCAATGTTAGACAGACCAAGGAACTCACAGAAAGGTTAGAGCGCAGAATGACCGAGGAGGAGCCTCGTCCGGGCACTAAGCTTGAGACTCATGCTATGAATCTGATCTACACCGAGCTAGTCAGGCTTCTTGGCCGGCCTAGAGAAATTAGACCCCACAATGAAACCGTACTAATGGTAGGGCTTTACGGACAGGGGAAAACCACGACCACTGCAAAGGTCGCTGATTGGTGGAGGAGGAGGCATGGCGTCAGGGTAGCGGTGATAGAAGCGGATACTCACCGACCCGGGGCTTACCAGCAATTGACGCAGCTACTAGAGGGGACTGGTGTCGAAGTTTATGGTGAACCCGAAGAAAAAGATGCTTCAAAGATCGTCAGGAATGGGCTAAGGAAAGTCGGTAACGCTGATGTTGTGATTATCGATACTGCCGGCAGAGACAGTCTCGATGGTGAACTCAGGGAGGAGTTAGTGAGTATAGCTGAGGCGGCAAACGCGACTGAGAGGTTCCTTGTAATTGATGCTCAAGTTGGACAAGCGGCGGGACCAGTGGCCGAAACTTTCCACGAACTGGTTGGAGTGACGGGGACCATTGTCACTAAGCTGGACGGTACTGCAAGAGGAGGGGGTGCTCTCAGTGCGGTTGCAGCCACTGGAGCCCCAATCGTTTTCGTCGGCGAGGGAGAGAGAGTCCAGGACCTAGAGAAATTCGAATCTGATAGGTTCATCTCAAGACTTCTTGGAATGGGCGACATCAAGGGACTGATTGATCTGACACCCGAGGACCTCGATCAGGAAGAGGCAATGAGGCTCACACAGAGGATGATGTCAGGGAGATTCACCCTTACAGACATGTATACGCAAATGGAAATGATGGGGAAGATTGGTACGATGGAGAGGCTGATGTCGCACCTCCCCGATGGGATGTTCGGAATGGGTAGCATGAGTACCGGTCAAAAACAGCAGATACAGAGAAACCTGGAGAAGTTCAGGGTAATTATGGACTCTATGACACAGCACGAAAAAGACGAGCCTCTTGTTCTCAAATCTAGCCGTATCAGGAGGATAGCAAGGGGTTCGGGCGTCAACGAGAAGGATGTGAAGGAGCTGATTTCTCACTGGAATCGAAGTCGGAAACAGATGAAGATGATTAAGGGCAATAGGAAATTCAGGAGAGACATGCAATCGATGGTAGACATTGATGACGTTGATTTGCCGATGTAGGTAATCGAATGGGGCGAAGGTTTGCAGTGATTGGGCACAGGGCCCCTTCATCGGGCAAGATAAATCTGAACGACTTGGCCGGCTCTTCAGGTAGGCTGGATGTTCTGGCTCGTGCAGTCAACACTGGTTTGTTCCTGTCTCATGGAATACGTAATGATACCGACATAGTACTACACCTTATGGGAGGTCCGGGCCCGCCTAGGAGAATTTGGTTCCAAGGGTCCAGATTGAAGGGGGTCCATTCCGATGAGAGGGCGATAGCTGGGCAGATCGCCAAAGCATTGAGGGACCCGGTTCCGGCAATAGGCCAGCAGGTCGAGTTGCACAGTGGCCTCTGGCACTCCGGAGGAGGGATTGAGCAAACGATATCAGAATGGTCCAGAGAAGGGGTCAGGATGTTTGTCCTTGATGCTGAAGGAGAGAAGTATGATCCAGAGGCACATTTTTCCGATTCAGTTGGGTTCATACTTTCTGATGACCAGTCGTTTAGTGACTCAGAATTTGAATTGATGGGGTCGATTGAGAAAATCTCGCTTGGTGAAACATGGCTGCAAGGACATTCATGCATAGCAATTATCCATCACTCGATTGATTCCTAGAGCCAGTTCGGAAGGCCTTCATCGTTCTCGGTTGCGGAAGTACGTAGCATATTGTCAGATACCCCCAGAGGGTGATTAGATGGCCAACTACCAAGAGGAGTTATTGAGACGCAACCGGAGTTCAATGCGTTGCAATCGGTGTTCGGGATGTCCTCCTCATCAATAGTCGCGGCTCCGACCTCGAACGCGACCCCGGTTCCTTCGCTATTGATCGCGTCAGTTGCGCTCCTGTACCACCTAGCGCCAAGTCCAACGGTCCTGTAGATTCCGTTCCATTCAGCTGGCACGTTGATGTTTAGTAAAACGTCCCCATTATGGAATGCCGACCTGATTTGCTCCTCTATGGTTTTCCCGGATGGCACGTTCATGGTACCCTCAGGCCTAAGCAAATTTGGGATTTCTGTTGGCATGTTTACAGAACACGCATCGATCACCCTTGAGATGGCTGTTATTGAGTCTGAGAAGTCTTTGTGATCGTAGGTAGCAAGGCTGACGGCTATCGATGGCATGCCATAAAGAGAAGCCTCACGTGCGGCTGAAACAGTTCCTGAATGAAGAACGTCGACTGAGACATTAGGGCCGTGGTTTATACCCGAAACGCACAGCATTGGATTAAAGCCCGGAACTCTCGAGCTTACGGCCATCTCAAGGGCCACTATTACGCAATCACAGGGGCTGCCGTCGAGGGAAAACATTCTGAGAAGGGGCCCTTCCTCCATTGCGATCTCACAGGAAAGATCTTCGCGCTCTACGAACCTCATGTCGCTTCTAAGTGTCAGCTTCATTCCGGTTGCCGACTGTTCGCTCTCTGGCGCTATGACTACTATGGGATGTCCTCGCATGTGTAACGCCCTCACCAGAGAAATGAGTCCCTCAGATTCTATCCCATCATCATTGGTTATCAGGAGAGGCAGTAGTCGCACGGTTTGGGGACTACAGACTGGTTCATGAATGCACTTCTTCATTGCCCTCTTCCATGCCTTCCTCCAAGGTCACAATTATCGCTCCGTAGACCATCATTGGACCACCGACCAAGGTCCAAATGCCGAGGGTGATTTCCCCAGTCCAAATCCATCCAATCAGACCCCCTATCACAGGTTCGAACAGCAATGTGATAGAGACGATGATTGGGGAAATCCACTTCAGGACGGTGTTAATTACGGTGTGGCCGCAAAGACCTGGTCCCAGTGAAAGATAAGCGACCCAGGGGATCCAGGCGATTTCGCCCCACCCTAATACTGACAGCTCGGGAAGAGCGCTTGAGATCGAGGTTCCCTCGATTCCCATTGAAGAAGCTGCTAGAAAGATACCAGCTAGTAATGTCACTGGAAACGCGTAAACGAAAACTGGTATGCTCCGATTGGAACGTAGGTGTCTTCCAATAAACAGGTATCCAACCACGGTAACCGCTCCAAAGAATGCGGCTATGTCCCCAATCAGGGTAACACCGTCATCCCCACTGATGTCTCCCAGTGTAATTGCAGCACCCACGAATCCGACTAGCGCACCCGTGATGTGCCCCCTCCTGACTGCAGTGCCAAGAATTGGCATCAATGCCACAACTACAAGGGGGTGACTGGTTACGAAAAGGAGGCTGTGGACCAAGCTAGTGTTATCGAGTGACCATATCCAACTTCCGAAATGAAGGGCGAGAAAGGCACTGGATGCGAGCATTAGGAGCCAGTCGTTCCTTGAGATTGCCGATCTATCCATATTCGACCACTGGTAGACAAAACCTGGGAGCAGAACCAGAGATGTCCCCTGCATCCTCCACGATGCCCTGAGGAGAGGGGGTATCTCTCCCATCTGCTGGAGTACGGCACCCGCGCTAGACACGGCGAGCAGTGCCATGGCCAGTAGTGCATACGCGTATATCGGTGTGGATTCGTTTGAGCCCATACTCAGGCCGCCAACTCTGCATCCATCACATCAACCTGTCTGCCATCGCCCCCAGAAGAGCCTCCTTGGCCAAGAATGCCAGCCTTCCTGAAAAGGACGTAGATGATTGCCCCCAGTATTGCATTGAGTATGACGAATCCTGAGAACCTGATCAATGGCCAGTTTTCCATACTCCCTATCTGTTCGTCCAAAACAGCCAGAATAGCTGCCTCCACACCGTAAAAAGCCTCTCCGGTGAAGGCTCCTGCTGCTATCATGAACGTTCCCAGAAGCAGGAGGGCCCTGCTCCTCTCTGCTGCTGGGGGTCCCAATACTTCTCTTATCGCATCGACCTTTGGTTGAAGCCTCCTCTTCTCCCACCAGTCCCTAGCCGCCCCTCCGATAAGCATCGGGAAGGTCGCGGGAGTAGGCAGGTACATTCCAAGTCCGAAGGAGGTCCCCATCCCGGTGGCCCATTCCACAAAGGCCCCAAGAGCGAATCCAAGAGCCAGGGCGCCCCAGTCACCTTGTCCTTCTGCGAGTATTGTAGTGAAGTAGGCGAATGCGTTGGCTTGGGGGGCCAGTAGGTCGATAGTCCCGTCTGCAAGGAGTTTTGACAGGAAGATAGCGACTGCAGCGCCTAGAATAGCTCCTGGAACGACGCCCATGATGTTGCCCTTGGAGATGTGATAGGGCCTATTGCCGATGTAGAGGCTGTTCTTGTAGTCTCCAACAACGGTTCCGCTCATGCTTATTGCTGAGCCGAAAACAGTGGTCCCAACAAGTGCGATGAGAACAGATTCCTCCTTGTTTAGACCTACGTCTACGTTTAGGAAGACTAGTAGAAGCATTAGTAGGACGATGAACGAGGTTCCGGATACAGGTTCTATCCCAGTCTCCCCCATCACTCTGACGGCTATGGCCCCAAGTAGGAATGTTGTGAGTATCAAGACGATAGCGAAGATGACAGAGGGAAGGGCAGGGAACCCGCCGATAAGGAAGGTTAGGATCATTGCGAAGAACGAGATTCCCATGAATACAGGGATGTGTGTGAGTGGCCATTCATACCATCCCCTGTTCTCGATGAACTCCTCTCCCCTCTCGCCAGTGAAGGCTGACGAAATGTCACCGAAAATTGACACGAATGTCGGGGCCATCTTGACGAGGCCGAACATCCCACCCCCCAGTATCGCGCCTATTGCAATGGTCCTGACTACAGAAGAGAAGGCCTTCCACTGGACGATAGGGTAGTATGGGGCGGAAGACGCATCTCCGTACTCGGTGATGTTAACGTATGATCCGAGTGCTGGATCGTAAACCGGTACATCCTGAATCACTACAAGAGGAACAAGGAAGAACCAGGCGACCAGTGATCCTAGATTCACGAGGAACGCTACTCTGAATTTCATGAACCAACCAATGGCCAGAAGAGTGGGGCTTAGCTCGATTCCGAGGAAGGTGTATGAGAATGGGTTTCCCGACTCGTAGGGGGTTATTCCGCCATATGGTGCGTGCCCACCATCGAGTTTGCTAGGCTGGTGTATCCATCTCTCTGTGTATACAGATGCTAGCCCCCAGTCCCCACCCGATAGTGTCATTGACACCCAATCTGCGATACTACTGGGTACGCCAGCTAGTTTCTTTCCCCACCTGACAGGGTAGTCGATGACGAACATGAAGCCCATTGTGAAAACGGTCCATATGCCGACGGTTTTGAGCGACTCCCTTGCAGTGTCTGCGGCTCCAGTGCTCACATCTGATGCTATATCCAGCATCTTCAGTGTCGCCTCGAAACCCGGCATTGGGAGAGGGTCCTCGACGAGCCAGACCCTCCTGAATATGATGAAATACATCACCCCTAGGAATCCTGCGAACATGGATGCGATAATCCCTATGAATGCCAACTGGAGGGTGTCGACGGAACTCACTAGGAAGCCGTCTCCAACTCTGTAGGCATCCGAGTAGGCGAGTAGGAAAATTGCAGGGAAGGTGAATATGAAGCCGGTTGAGGCGTGTGTGGCACCAGTGGTAGCACTTGTGGCAATGTTGACCTCCGATGGAGACCACTTCAGAGCCATACCGAGTAAATAAGCGACATACCAAGCAGCAGATACAGCCAGACCTATCTTTAGTCCGATATATGCAGTTACTCCACTAAACAGGGCCCCAATCAGAACTCCGATCAGGACCTTCCTTGTGTCCCAATGACTTACCTCGAATGACTCTTTGAGGTTCTTCTCCTCGAGGTATTGCTCGAGAACCCCCGTGTTCAGGTTGTTGTACATGTCCTCATCGAGCCAAGTTAGGGTGCCCTTCTCTATTGCCTCCAGACCTGATGGTGTAACAGGCTGCCTGTAAGCCGAACGATTGACGTCAGACATGGCGTTCCCTCGTACGAAAGGCGGAGATTAATCGCTTATACTTCACTCGCGATTATTGATGGGGGGGACGATTTAGTAATCAGTGGTCGCGAGTGACCTTGTACCTTCCCATAGCTTCCATCCACTGAATCTCCCCTCCGGGCTCCAGATTTAGTTCCGGGTCGGTAGGGAGGATCAGGGTCTCGTAGGTCTTGTTGTCCATTGCATGGACCTCGTTGCCTTGTATGTGAGTGACAATAGCTGAACCCTTCTCAATCATGGGCACGTTGATTGTATCAGTAACAGTACCGACATGGCTCCTCTTCTGACCTGTGAAGATGTCTTCCAGCTCAATCCTGGCCTTTGCGGAGCCGTGCTTACCGGGCTTGGACTTACTCATCCCAAGTATCTTGTACGCGTTCTCGTCAATGGCGACATACCTTCCAACTTTCAAGGTCCTAATCTCAACTCGTGTCGTGCCGGGCATGCTATC
>CEUN01168100.1_pt1 | contig 21924 bp, 17 predicted proteins | sample 361501 | NCBI WGS metagenome assembly CEUN01 (sample SAMEA2622801, study PRJEB7988) | marine metagenome | biome: marine biome (ENVO:00000447); feature: marine epipelagic mixed layer (ENVO:xxxxxxxxx); material: "saline water (ENVO:00002010), including plankton (ENVO:xxxxxxxx)" | depth 120 m | reverse complement strand
CGAAGTTATCCTGGATGGACGACGAAGACTTCAATCCGAACTATCTGAAACGCGCCGAGGCCATCCTGCCGAAACGTGGCACGACGCGTGAATGGCAGCACACGCAGGATTACTGGCGCGAGAAGGACGAATTCCCGGCCATCGATCTGGATGACGAAGTGTTTGTGTACGCGACTCGTTCGCGAGCCGAACTGGTCGCTGAATAAACGCGTCGCGGCCCTGAGTCAGGCGCAGGCTATGGACTGACCGAGGCCATGCAGGCGCCACCCATCAATGCCGCGCTATACCTGCGGACGGCCAAGATGGTCTGCGCGGTGACCGGGAGCGGATCGCCGTTATTCTCAGCTACGGGTTATCGCCTGAAGTCACCGTAACTGACCAGTGGCTGCAGCTGTTCTATGGCCGCACCAGCCCGTGGAATGTCGCTTGTTTACCTCCCACCTGATTGTCTCAGGAGCCATTTAGCGCTTGCGGGATCGCGGCGGGGCGACGATAACCCTTCTACACTTGCAGGATCCGTGCACCAGAGTCCCTGTGCAGGAGGTCGGCATCATGAGACTTAGCAAGCTCGTCATCATCGCTCTCGCGAGCTGCCTCGCATCGTGCGCCACTGTTGAAGTGGCAGACGGCATTCAATGCGCACCGGAACGCGATTACGTCATGGTGCGTCTCGTCGATACGCTTTCCAGGGAAAAGGTCTCGCCCATCGAACAGGTTCCGGCTGACCTCTCGTTGCAATATCGCTGCGAGCCTGTGGGGTCGTCTGAGTGTGTGTGGCGTATCGACGAGGGGGAAGAGGACTTCAAGTCGACGCGTCTCGCAAAGTTTCACCGCAACTCAAACACGCTCGTTCTGGCTGAAGGACAGGACGAAGAATTTGTCGTTAGTCGGATTGGCTTTGCCGGTCAATGTGTATCGCTGCCGACGGCCAGACCGCTGTATATGGCGTCCGAGTTGAGCGCCGAGCAGCTGCGCGATGTTTTTGCCTCGCCCGACAAGATCTATCGTTATCCCAATATGCTAGCCGGCGACGGATTGGTCGCCACCCTGGCACGAGACCCGAGTGTTTAACTGAAGTTTGCGCGCGACTGGGCCGCTTCTTTGCTGGATGATCTGGCTGAGCTCATTCGCTTCTAACGCTTGTTGTCTGCTGCCTTGCGCAGTCGATACAGACCTTCCAATGCCGTGTCACTGGTGAAATAAAGGGCTCCTTCCGGGCCAAACGCTACGCCAACCGGGCGTGCCCAACGGCGCCCGTCAGCCAGCTGAAAGCCCGTAACCAGATCTACGACACTGGTCGCCTTCCCGGCGTTAAATTGTACGGCTACAATCCTGGGAGGTCGGCGGGTTGCGGGGTCGCCGTTGCCGCCTCCGTCCGGGAGGGTCGCCCAGGACCCTTTGAGGGCCACGATTGCGTCACCGCGCTTGATACCGCTCACGGTCTCTGCCTGCGCGAACGTGACATCCATTGGTGCGCTACGAGATGGAAATGTAGCAACTGGTAGTGCTACTTCGTCCTGTGGGCGCGGTGGCGCGCGTGTGATGCACGATTCCTCCGCGAGGCTGCCGTCGCGCATCTGGAACCAGGGCATTCCGTGAAAAGATCCCGGTGTGACGTGGGCGAAAACTTCCGGAGGTTGTTCGTATCCCAGATGATCCGGCCCGTTGTTACTGGCATACATCTCGCGCGTATCAGGGTGCCAACTGAAGCCCACCGGGTTTCTTAAACCAGAGCCGAACGTCTTCCACTCGGGCGGCTCAAGGGATTCGTCCAACACCATGACGCCGCCCCGGCGTTGTGTTGGTGGATACGAGCGGTGCAGGTACTCGTCGCTGCAGTTGCCGCTGATTCCGAGGCTCAGATAAATCTTGTTGTCGGGCCCGATCTTTACCGTCCGGCTGCTGTGGCCAGGCCCACCGGGTATCGCCGCCAACAGCTTGATGGAATCGCCGCTCGGTCGCTGGCCCGGTTGGTAAGGCATCTCATACAGACCGGACGTCAGTGCAATCAACATCTTGCCTGCGCGGAAGGCGATGCTGTGTGGATATCCGCGAACACGGATAATGGGTTTTGGTTGGGTGTACGGGGGTTGCAGGTGGTAGATATGACCGGAATTTGAGCCGGCATACAAATCGCCGTTGTGGTGAAATGTGAGGATGCGCGGCGCGGACATTGCCCCTGTTAGATGTTCGACCACGTAGCCAGCCGGCACTTTCACATCAAATACATACTGGGCTATCTCTAGTCTCTGCTCCACGCGTTCCAAAGGCCGGTCCGAATTCCAACCGGGACTTGTTACACCGCACGCAAGCAACACCGCCAGCACCCCCAGCTTGAGGTGGCTCATGGCGTGTCAGCTTCCGCGCCCGACGCGGGCTCGTCTATCTGAAACCACTCGGGCTTACCGAGCGCCCAGTACTCGCCCCAGATGTTGGCGCCACCAGCTACCTCAACCACGGACCCGGTGATGAACGCTCCGCTCGGTCCCGCCAGGTATACGGCCGCCTCCGCAACGTCTTGTACGTCGCCCAGCCTGCGCTGCGGGTTGTGGTCAAAACTGGCTCTGGCAGCGGTAGGGTAGTGGGTCAGCCCGGGGCTGCGCACCACGCCAACCGCAATAGCGTTTGCGCGCACACCATGCGGCGCAAACTCCAGCGCCAGGCTGCGCGTCAACTGCGTCTGACCTGCGCGCGCCGCGCTGGTATGTGGGATACCCACGTTTGCGCGTCCCGACAACGTACTGATGTTGACGACCACCCTGTCAGGTTCCACGCCGAGTGGGCGTGCTGCGCCGCCGTCATCCGCAATCCAGCGTTTGGCGGCCGCCTGCATCATGTACCAGGTCCCGTAAAGGTTGGTTTCGACGACGGCCGCCCAGCCTTTGGGGCTGATGTCCGTGGAGCGCGCCGCAAATTGTCCGCCTGCGTTGTTAACCAGTACGTCCAGTCCACCCTCACGCTCCCACACGGCGTCCATCAGGGCGGCTACCTCATCCGGGTCGCGAATGTTGGCCGGGTGAGACCAGCAATTGATATTGACCGATTGCAGCAGCGCCTCGACCCGCCCCAGCTTCGCGGCATCACGCCCGCAGGTCACGATCGTTGCACCCAGACGCCCAAACAGCGTCGCGATGGCGAGGCCTATGCCACCAGCGGCACCTGATACCAGCACAACTTTGCTCGCGAAAAGGTCGTCACGATAGACCGTAGGTAGTGCGGCAAGTTGGGCAAACGAATGCGCGTCGTAAGGATCGTCTCCAGGTTTCACGTTGGCGCGGGTCGCCCGCCGGGTGCTGTCATTTGTTGAATCGGGTGGGTTCATAGGGATTAATCTCGAGATTTCTCAGGGCGCGTGTGCAGCGATTCGCGGTACCACGCGTACAAACCCGCTGCGACAATCAGTGTCGCCCCAACGGAACTGGCGACATCCGGCAGTGTATCGAACGCAAGCCACCCAACAAGAACGGCCCACACCACAATGGAATAGCTGAAAGGCTGTAACGCTGATGCCGGCGCGCGCTGCAGCGCAAACACCAATGCGAAGTGACCAGCGGTGTTAAGCGTGCCTACCAGCGCGAACAAACCCCAGTCCGTTCCCGTTGAAGGCCAGATCCACTCGGCCGGTGCAAACAGGCCCGAGACGACGAATATCGCAATGCCGCCGTACAGCAAGGTTGTATTTGCGCTGTCTACGCGGCTGACCAGTCGCACGAGTACCTGATAAATACCCCACAAGCACACGCCCGCTATCGGGAGCAGTGTTGTCCAGCCAAAAACGCCAAACCCCGGTCGCGCCACCATAACCATGCCAATGAGCCCCGCAGCAACTGCCAACCATCGGTGAACGCCAACTTTCTCTCCAAGGAATGCGACCGCCAGCAGCAAAACGACCAGTGGCGTGGCCGCGCTGACGGCAGTGACATCGGCCAATGGCAGGCTGCGAAACGCCAGCACAAAAATGACAACCTCGGCGACCAGCACCAAGGCACGAACACATTGCAGGACCGGGCGCTCGCTACGTAGCGCCACTCGCAAGCCGTCCTGTCGCGCGATCCACACGAGCACCACGGCTACCCAGATCCACGACCGCATCCATAACAGCTGCCATATCGAGTATTGTTGCGTCAGGTGTTTGCCGACAGCGTCGTTGCACACGATGAACAACATGGATGCCAGCATCAATCCGATGCCCACATGCGTGGAGTCTGCAGACTTATCGGTCATGTAGTGTGTAAATCAACGCGTGCCAATCCAGTGTTGCGGAACGCTGCCATCATAAGCCCTGAGCAACGAGTCCCGTAGCCACCATGCAGATATCCCCCGAACTCCCGTTGTTGTATCAGGACGAGCACCTGGTCGCCGTGTATAAACCCAGTGGACTGCTGGTGCACCGGTCGCCCATAGACAAACGGGAAACGGTGTTTGCGCTGCAACTTGTGCGTGATCAGGTAGGCCAGTACGTATTTCCTGTCCACCGTCTGGACAAACCGACCAGCGGCGTCCTGATGTTTGCGTTGTCAAGCGAGGTCGCCAATATGATGATGCTGAAATTCCAGGCTGGCGAGGTACGCAAGCACTATCTTGCGGTGGTGCGCGGACGGCTCACAGGAAACGGCTGCGTTGAATACGCGCTTTCGGACAAGCTCGATAAAGTTGCGGAGCCACTGGCCGGTCCCGAACGGCAAGATCAACCCGCCGCGACCCGATATCGCGGTATCGCAGAGGTTGAACTGGAGGTTTCCGTATCGAGATATCCAACCTCGCGTTACAGTCTGGTGTCGTTGATACCGCGACACGGACGTAGGCATCAGCTACGCAGACATATGCGTCACATATTTCACCCTGTGATTGGTGATACAACACATGGAGAAGGGCGCCACAACCGGTTCTTCCGTAGCCATTTTAATTGTCACCGCCTGTTGCTGAGCGCTACCGATCTTCAGTTCGAACATCCCGCTACGGGCAAGCCCGTCACGATTCACGCCGACCTGGATGATTCGTTTGCGGGCGTTGCTGCGCGGCTTGGCTGGAGCGAGGCCCTCGGACAGTTCGACGCGGTCGCCGAACTGATGCTCGGTTACGCTGATTATGAGGAGTAAGGGATGCGGATCTCGCGCGTAGAGGTGCTTGCGGTTGCGCCGCCGGTGGAGCGTTATCGCTGGTCTGATGATCTACCTGAGCAGTTCATGACCAACACCGTCGTGCGCATCGAAGTGGATACGGGGCAGTTTGGGACGGGCGGTGTGTGGAATGGTACGTCGTTCGAACACGACCGCTACACAGCGGAGTCAATTCGTCATCTTGCGCCAATACTGATCGGTCAGGACGCCCGCGATATCCCGGCTATCATGCATCTGCTGCGTCCGCGCGTGTGGCCTCTCCCAGGCGGGGCTCTGGCCGCCATCAATACGGCGTTGTGGGATCTGGCGGGCAGGGATGCGGAGCAGCCGGTGTACGAGTTGTTGGGCGCGGAACGCCACGAGATACACGCTTACGCCAGCACTCCGATGCTGAAAGACGTTGCCAGCTACGTAGAGTTTGGTGAGCAGTTGGTCGCGCAGGGATACCACGCCATCAAGCTGCACACGTGGTGTATTCCCGAACAGGACGTTGAACTGTCGCGGGTAATGAGGCACGAGTTTGGCGATCGCGTGGAACTCATGTTGGATGCCGAAAACAACTACGATCAGGAATCCGCGCTCAGGGTTGCGCACACACTGGCAGATCTGAATTTCTGTTGGTTCGAGGCTCCGTTGCCTGACCATGATGTGGTCGGATACCGGCACCTGAACCAGCACGGCGGGGTCACAGTGCTGCCCTCCGGAAACTGGGTGCAGGATCTGGATACCTTCCGTCAGTGTGTAGCGACCGGCACATGGGGCGCAGCTCGCACCGACGTGACGATGTTAGGCAGCCTGGAAGCCACCCGCGCGGCATGCGAGATCGCCTCGGCTGCGAACCTCAACTGCGAATTGTTCTCCTGGGGTTACACTCTGATAGGCGCCGCAAATTTGCACGTGATGTTATCCGTCAGCAATTGCCGCTACTTTGAGCAGCCCGTTCCGGATGGTGCGTTTGACTACGGGATGTTGGATGTCATCCGTCCCAATGAGCAGGGTATTGTTCAGGCACCCGATAGACCAGGGCTAGGGTTCAGGGTCGACTGGGACGCGATGCTGGAAGCGGCCATAGTTCGGGTAGAATTCAGTTAATCAGACATCCTCTTGTTCATGATTGGTAGGAGTGACTTATGCGTCATTTCGCGATTGCGATCGCATGCACCCTGATTTCCGTTGGCGCTCTGGCAGCGGATGCCGGAAAAGTCCTTGGTTTGTGGCTGACTCCCGACGACAACGCCGTGATTGAGGTGTATCGCGAAGGCGAACGTTTCAGTGGGCGAATTGTGTCGCTAAGAGAGCCCAACTATCCCGCAAACGCGGAGGCAGGCCTTGCGGGTAAACCTAAGATGGATCGCAACAACCCTGATGAGTCGCTGCGCACTCGCCCGATCGTTGGTCTCAACCTGGTGCAGGGATTCGAGTATGTTGGCGATGGACGATACGAGAACGGCAGTATCCACGATCCCCGCGACGGCACAACTTACCAATGTGAAATGGCCCTGCAGGCGGACGGCACGCTTGAGGTGCACGGCTACGTAGGCATTGCTCTGTTTGGCAAGACGCAGGTCTGGCGCCCGAAGTCTTAAGCTTTTGTGGCGCAGCCTCGGGCCGGCGGATGTGGCACCGCAAATAGAGAAAGTGCCAGATTTTTGTTAATAATCGGGTCCCGCGCCGGTGCTCTGGCAGACGTGTGTGAGACAGAAAGAGAAATTCCGTTAAGAGACATCCCCGTTGAACCTACGTGACACTGTCCAAGCAAAACTGGCTGCCGTTGTGGCAGAAAACTCACCCGTTCCCTTTCCGGACGCCATCGATGACGACGACGAGTTGGATTCGTTTGGCCTCGATTCGGCGGCGTTCATGACACTGCTTGCCGAGATCGAAGAGGTTGTTGGCTACATACCCTCAGCGATCCTAGAAGGTGATCTTTATCCGGAAACCTTTGGTGAACTGGTCGCTGCTTACGACCAGTAACGCTTGTTTGATAGCCGCGCGTCGTGACTCGCCATGAAAGCCACCGACCTACCTGATTATTACAATATCTGTTCAATTCTTGAGGACAACCTCGAGGCACGTGCGGACAAGACCGCCCTGATTGACGATAACGGGTCGATGACGTTTGGCGAAGTCGCGCGTCAGGTCAATCAAACCGGTCATGCGCTAAAGACCCTGGATGTACGCTTCGGCGAATGCGTTGCGATATTGGCACCGGACTGCGCTGAGTGGGTGACCACTTTTTTTGCGATTACAAAAATCGGCGCAACGGCCCTTGGGATGAATACATTGTTGAAGTCCGAGGACTACGACTACATCCTCGGCGACAGTCGCGCGCGCGTGGTTGTTGTTCACGAGAGTCTGTTGCCATTGCTCGAGCCCGTGCGGGACCAACACGCCGATACCCTCAAACACGTTGTCGTGATTGGTTCGCCGGCGCGTACTTCCGATACGACTTTCGTGGACTGGATAAACAAGCAGCCGGTCGAGCTAGCGCCCGCGCGCACGCATCGGGATGATTTCTGCTCGCTGCACTATTCCAGCGGTACCACTGGCGCGCCTAAAGGCGTATTGCACGCGCACAAGGACTACCCACTCATTGCGCAACTGTCGGGGGTGGATCTGTTTGGGATAGGCGAGAACGATCGGACCTTCTCAGTGGCCAAGTTGTTTTTTGTTTACGGCATTGGCGCAAATCTGATTTTCCCGTGGTATGTCGGCGCAAGCTGTGTTCTGTCCAGTGGACCTCCACGTCAGGTGGCTGGCGTCCTGAAGGCGATTCAGGCGCACGCGCCAACCGTATTTGTCAGCGTTCCCACGGTATATAGTGCGATATTGGCGTTACCAAAGTTCCACGAGCGTTATGACGTCTCGTCGATACGAATGTGCATTTCCGCTGGTGAAGCGTTGCCGGCGTCCGTGTGGGAGTCATGGAAAGCCGCAACGGGACTCGAGATCCTGGACACTATCGGATGTACCGAGAGTTATCACACGTTTCTCGCCAATCGCCCTGGTGACATCCGGCCAGGTAGTAGTGGTAAACCGATCGGTGGATACAACGTTCGTCTCGTGGACGACGAAGGCAATGACGTCGCGCAGGGCGAAGTTGGCAACCTGATGGTCAAAGGTGAATCCATCGCTTTGTTTTACCTGCACCAGTACGAAAAGAGCCGGCACACCTTCAGAGGCGAGTGGTTGTTCACTGGCGACCGATATTACGTGGACGAGGATGGATTCTATTGGCACGCGGGTCGAGGTGACGACATGATGAAGATCGGCGGGCTGTGGGTGTCGCCGATCGAGATCGAAAACGTGCTGTCAACACACCCCGCCGTGTTCGAGTGCGCCGTGATCGGCGCTCGCGACAAGGCCGAACTGGTGAAACCTAAGGCCTTCGTCTGTCTGAAGGAGGGTTTTGACGGCAGCGATGCGTTGATGTTGGAACTGCTGAAGACAGCGGCAGGGGGACTGGAGGCGCACAAGCGACCGCGGTGGATTGAATTTATTGCGACATTACCGCGCACGGCCACGGGTAAGGTGCAGCGTTTCAGGCTGTACGAGTAGCCCGGCATGGCAAATCACCCACCGTCGGAATTACCCCAGTCACTGGAAGCCGCGCATGCGGAGATCGAACGTTTGCGCGCGCAGGTGGAGGGTGCGCACCAGCAGTCGCCCAAGGATCTCGTAGAGTCCATTGCTGTAGTGGGCATGGGTTGCCGCTTCCCGGGCAACGTCAACACGCCAGACGAGTTCTGGGAATTGTTGTCTTCGGGGCGAGATGTGCTGCGCGACATCCCATCTTCCAGATGGGATGTGGATGCTTATTACGACCCACAGGTGTCGGTGCCCGGCAAGATGTATGTGCGCCAGGGTCATTACCTGGATGACATTGATCAGTTTGACCCGCAGTTTTTTGGCTTGTCGCCGCGCGAGGCCGCCAGTCTCGATCCACAACAACGGCTGGTGATGGAAGTCAGTTGGGAAGCGCTGGAGCACGCAGGTATTGCGCCCGCTTCCCTGCAAGGTGGCAAGACGGGTGTGTTTGTCGGGCAGTACTGGGACGACTACTCGATGCAACGCATCTACGCTACCGACCTGCGCGAGATCGATCGTTATGCGCAGTTGAGTGGTTTGCGTGGGATGACTGCTGGACGTATTGCCCACATTCTCGATTCGCATGGTCCGGCGATTCAAATAGACACTGCCTGCTCATCCGCATTGCTGGCTGTGCATCAGGCGTGTCAGTCGTTGCGTAGCGGCGAAAGCGATGTGGCGTTGGCAGGCGGCGTCAGCCTTATCCTGGCCCCGGAACATCTGATCGGTATTTGTCAGATGAAAGCGCTGTCACCTGACGGGCGCTGCAAGACGTTTGATGCTGGCGCGGATGGATTTGGGCAGGGCGAAGGCGCTGGCATGATAGCGCTGAAGCGTCTGTCGGATGCACACGCTGACGGAGACAATGTACTAGCCGTCATTCGCGGTTCCGCGGTCAATCATGATGGTCACGCGCGAACCGTGACCACACCCAGCGGGCCCGCACAACGCATGATGCTGGAAGAAGCTGTACGCAATGCCAGTATCGACGCTGACCAATTGGCGTTTATTGAAACGCATGGTACGGGCACTCCGCTTGGCGATCCGATCGAGGTGATGGCGATCGCGCGCGTCTTGTGCGACCAACGCGAATCGCCGTTGTACCTTGGTTCCGTCAAGACCAACATTGGTCATCTCGACGCGGCGGCGGGTATCGCGGGGCTGATGAAAGTGGTCTTGGGTCTGCAACACCAAGAGATTCCGCCGCATCTGCATTTCAACGAACCCAATCCGCGAATTCCGTGGCAAGACTGGCCCCTCGAAATCCCAACTGCATCCATACCGTGGCCTTCGACGCAACGTAATGCCGGAATCAGTGCTTTTGGCATGAGCGGTACCAACGTGCATGTGATCGTCGGCGAAGCACCGGCACCACCAGAGGCGCCCGGCGACCCGGCCACGTATCCCGCGCAGGTGCTGACGCTGTCAGCGCAGAACCCTCAGACGTTGCAGGATGTCGCCCGGCAATACGTGTCCTTGTTGCAAGGCGCGAGGTTTACAAAATACGAGTGCCTTGCTGATATTTGTTTTTCGGCGGCAGTGGGGCGTAACCACTTCACTCATCGGCTTGCCGTTACTGGCGAGTCGGCCATTTCGCTTGGCTCAGCCCTGAACGACTTTGCGCGAGGCGAGGAGTCGCGGCGTATTGCGACGGGTACTACCCCGCGGCGTGCACCCAAACTGACATTCCTGTTCACCGGGCAAGGCGCACAGGCGGTGGGCATGGGCAAAGAACTCTACGAGGTGCATCCGACCTTTCGCTATTGGATAGACCGTGCCGCCGAGGGACTACGAGACGAATTACCAGAGCCCCTGTTGGATGTCATGTGGTCTGGAGATGCGTTACATCAGACCGCGTACACACAGCCCGCGCTGTTTGCGATCGAATATGCGCTCGCAAAGTTGTGGCAGTCGTGGGGCGTAGAAGCTGACCTGCTGTTGGGTCACAGCATCGGTGAATACGCAGCCGCGTGCCTGGCCGATGTTTTTTCGCTGGAGGATGCGCTCAAGCTGGTCGCCGCGCGCGGTCGATTGATGCAGTCACTACCGGCAGGTGGTGCCATGTTGAGTGTCGTAGCTGACGAGGCCCTGGTTACTGAATGCATTGCGCCATTTACCGGTTCGGTCTCTATCGCAGCGATTAATGGTCCTACGAGCATTGTGATCTCAGGTGCTGGTGACGACGTCGCTGCGGCTGCGGGCGTGTTGCAGGAGCGCGGAGTCAAGTCAATCCCATTGCGGGTGTCGCACGCGTTTCATTCGCCGTTGATGGGTCCAATTCTCGACGCGTTTGCCTCGGTGGCGGCGAGCGTGACGTATCGCGCGCCGTCGAAGACACTTATTGCCAACGTGACTGGAGTCGCGCACGGTGATGAAGCGAGTGAGCCCGGCTACTGGCCGCGCTACTGGGTAGCGCATTTGCGTGGCGCTGTGCGGTTCGCTGATGGCGTCGCCTACGCGCAGAAAAACAAATCTCAGTCGTTTGTCGAAGTTGGCCCCAGGGCCACGTTGCTAGGTCTTGGACGTGGGTGTGTCGGGCCTGATTTTGGCATCTGGTTGCCCAGCATCAAGCCAAAGTCCGAGTGGAATACGCTGGTGGCGAGTGTCGCCGCACTGCACGTCGCCGGTACACCGGTGGACTGGTGCGCATTTTATTCCGGCGGCCGCCGGAAAATGGTGTTGCCCACCTACCCTTGGCGTCGCCAACGTTATTGGACCGAACTCGTCACCAACGCGCATGGCGGGCCAGACCTGCACCCGCTGATACAGCGGCAAGTTCCAAATGCGAGTGGCAAGTCCATCTTCGAATCGATGATCAGCGCAAAAACGCCAACGTACCTCGCTGATCACCGGGTGTTTGAGAACGTTGTACTACCGGCAAGCGCCTTGCTTGAAATGGCAACGCTTGCCGGACGGGCGACATTTGGACACAACAACATTGCAGTTGTGGACGTATCGATTCAGCGACCGCTGGTCCTGGACGATGAGCCGGTTGTGGTGCAGACGATTGTCCAGAGTCACGGCGCGCAGCGGCGTTTCGAGATTTTCAGCCGCTCTTCCGCGAGCGCATATTTGCGCGAGGGCGCCTGGGTTTGCCACGTCTCGGGCTTGCTGGTCGAACATCGGACAGCCGTGGATAGCACGGAAACCATTGCGCCGGAGGCGCTGGTCGCTAACGCCACTACAGTTGAGCTGCCCGCTTTTGCGGCACGCTTCAGCGACCGCGGTATCCAATACGGTCCTGCCTTTAATGTCATCGAAGCACTGTACGTAACCGGGAGCGAGCGTCCGCAGGTTGTCGCTCGAGTCAGTCTGCCAGAAGAGGCGCGAGCCGCTGGCGAACTATCCTCCTACGCGCTACACCCAGCCTTGCTGGACGGCTGTTTGCGCGCGGCTGAGGCGCTGTTCGCGGATGGTGAGCCCGACCAGATTTTCTTGCCGTTTGCGATGGGTGACTGGCGATGGCTGCGTGCGGCCTCTCAGAACGTGTGGGTCATCGCGACCGGCCAGCAAAGTGGGGCGACTCGGACAGTCAGCCTGAAGGTGTTCGACGAGGGGGGCTTGCAGGTTGCACAGCTGGACAACCTGACCCTACGTGCTGTCTCGTTGTTTGGCCTGCGTCGTGAGGCTACGCCCGGAGGCAAACTCGAGGACTTCATGGAGTGGGCAATGCATACGCTCCAATGGGAGACCGAGGACGCCACCGCGACAACAGCGCCGAACGATGGGCTGTGGGTAATCTTCGCTGATGAGCATGGTGTTGGAACGGAACTGGCGCGTGCGCTCGCGCAACGTAGCAGCGTCGTGACGGTGCGGAAGAGCGATCGGTATGAGCTGCTATCAGATCACGAAGCCATGTTGGACCCCAACCAGTTCGTACACTTCGAACAGCTCGCGGATGCGCTCTCCGAACCGGTGGCAGGCGTGGTGTATTTGTGGGGACTGGATGCCACGGAGGAGACGTATCAGGTGCAGGTTGCCGGTGCTCTGCACGCGCTGCAATGGGCCGTCGCGTGTGAGGCGCCTCCGCGTATCTGGTTTGTTACCCAGGGCGCGCAAGCTGTTACGGAAAACGCGGCGGTGGCTGTGTGGCAGGCACCGTTGTGGGGTCTTGCACGCACTGTGCAGGTAGAACACGCGGGACTCGGATGCACGTGTGTCGATATCGAACCTGAAATCGAAGATGCGCAGGCGGCTGGCCTGTTGCTTGATGCTTTGGGTTGTACCGATGCCGAGTCGCAGGTCGTTTTCAGGGCAGGACAGCGTTACGTCGCAAGGCTTTGCAAAGCGTTCAAGTCTGAAATATCTGATCACAATCCTATCCGCTCTGATGGTGCATACCTGGTTACCGGCGGGTTGGGTGCGCTTGGGCTTGAGGTCGCTCGGTACCTCGTGGCAGCCGGGGCACGGCATCTGATTCTGAGTGGGCGTAGTGGCGCCGGGACAACGGCGCAACGCGATGCCGTTGCCGAGCTTGCGTGTGATGGCGCGACGGTGGAGGTAGTCGCGGCGGACGTCGCCACGCCCGCCGGCTGCGCCCAAATTCTCGCCGTTGCTGGCCGTACGCTCCGTGGTGTTATTCACGCGGCTGGCATCCTCGATGACGGCATGTTGATGCAACAGACGGCTGAGCGTTTCCGCACGGTGGCATCACCCAAGGTGCAGGGAGCGTGGACATTGCATCAGCAGACGGCGGATCTGCCACTCGACTTTTTTGTGGTGTTTTCTTCGGTTGCGTCTGTCCTGGGCTCACCCGGACAGTCCAACTACGCGGCCGCCAACGCGTTTATGGACGCACTCGCCTGGTACCGCCGCGCATCCGGGTTGCCCGCGCTCTCTATCAACTGGGGGCCGTGGGCTGATGTAGGTATGGCGACCTCGGATGCGGTTATGCGGCGCCTGATGAATGATGGTTGGCAACCCATGGGGGCCACGCAAGGCTGTGGTGTCATGGCGCAGTTGCTGGCTGCTGAGCGCGGGCCACAGGTTGGTGTAATTCCGTTGGACTGGTCGCAGTTTTCACGACAAGTGCCCGGCGCGTCAGGCTGGCCCGTGCTGACGAGGTTGATGGAAGCCGTTGACGGCGATCCAGCTGAGGCTTCGGCCACACAGGCGCTGGCGGAGCAGGCAAAACTGGCCCACGGTGAAAGTCGATTGTTACTACTCCGTCAATATGCGGTCGAGCGTGTTGCGCAGACCCTGCGGGTGCCCGGCGCTGACCTGGACGAGCATGAGGGTCTGAGCAACCTTGGGCTGGATTCGCTGACCGCCGTTGAGTTGAGGACTTGGATCCACACGGACTTAGCGGCGGATTTGCCGGTGGACCAGATGTTCTCCGTACCAACCATCGCTGCTCTTGCCGATGCCATTCAAGTTGCGATGGGTGGCGACGGTCAAGTACAAGCAGAACTGGCGACGGTGACTGCAGGTGAGTGGATCGTCCGGTCGGACGTTCGGCCAGACGCACGCACACGCTTGTTTTGTTTCCCGTTTGCAGGCGGCGGGGCATCCGCTTTTCGTGACTGGTCACGGCTGTTTCCCGCGGATATCGAGATTTGCGCGATTCAATTGCCCGGGCGCGAGGAACGTATGCGTGAGCCGTTGGTGACGGAGATGAGCGTGCTGGTTGACTCTCTGGTGGAGGCTCTGGCCGCCTATCAAGATAAGCCGTTTGCGTTCCTGGGTCACAGCATGGGCGCCGTAGTCTGCTTCGAATTGGCGAGGCGTCTGCGTGCAACAGGACAACGGCTGCCAGCACACTTGTTTTTGTCTGCACGCGCCGCGCCACATCTGGATTCTCCGGATAGTGGGTTGAAAGACCTGTCCGATGACGAGTTCATGGAACGACTGCACAGTCTGTATGGCGCCGTGCCTAGCGCCATACGCGACAGCGTGGACCTGCAGCAATTGTTCCTGCCTGTGTTGAAGGCAGACGTAACTCTGCTGGAAACATACGCGTACGTGCCGGATGCGCCGCTCGATTGCGGGATTACGGCCCTAGGCGGTGAGCAGGACCCCGCCATATCAGCGAACATGTTGGCGGCCTGGCGCCAACATACATCGACAGAGTTTCTACAGCGCGCGTTTCCTGGCAATCACTTTTATATAGTGGATGCGAGGCAGGCTGTAGCAAATACCGTACTTGAACGCCTCTAGCGGGCACCAAAGGTCTTTAAGATGTCTGATTCCACTGTAGACGTTGTCATCGTTGGCGCCGGATTCTCCGGTATGTATCTCCTGCGCAGAATGCGTGCACTGGGTTTCAGCGTGCGCGTGTTTGAAAGAGGCGACGATGTTGGTGGTACCTGGTACTGGAATCGTTATCCTGGTGCGCGCTGTGACGTCGAGAGCATGCAGTACTCGTATTCGTTCGATGAGGCGTTGCAACAGGAGTGGCGCTGGCCGGAGAAGTTCTCCGCACAGCCCGACATCCTGACCTATGCGCGCCACGTTGCAGAGCGGTTCGACTTACGTCGGGACATCACCTTCTCGACACGGGTGGTGTCTGCAGACTTTGATGAATCCACGGCTAAGTGGTGGGTAACAACCGACGATGATGAGCGTATAGGTGCGCGTTTTGTTGTGATGGCGACGGGTTGTATCTCTACCGCACAGATTCCACTGATTCCGGGTGCGTCTGAATATTGCGGCGGCGTATATCACACCGGCGAATGGCCACACGCACCGGTGGATTTTTCCGGGCAACGTATTGCCGTTATCGGTACCGGCTCATCCGGAATTCAAGCGATCCCGGTTCTGGCACGGGAGGCTGCGCACGTGACCGTGTTCCAGCGTACAGCCAACTATTCCTTGCCCGCTCGTAACGAAACGATGCGCGCCGAATACGAAGGTGAATGGAAGAACGACTACCGGGCGCGGCGCATGGAAATGCGCTATACGCCGCAGGGTGCATTAAAGGATTCAAACGATGAGAGCGCGCTCAATGTTGACGAGACACGTCGGCAGTCTGTGTTCGAGGAACGCTGGGAGACAGGTGGTGCCAGCCTGCTTGGGGCGTTTAACGATCTGATGACCAATCAGGCCGCAAACGACACGGCAGCAGAGTTTGTTCGGGAAAAGATTCGTAGCATCGTCAAAGACGCCAAAACCGCGGAAATCTTATGTCCGGATGATCATCCGATCGGCACCAAGCGCATCTGCATCGATAGCGGTTACTACGAGACCTTCAATCGTGACAACGTTGAGCTGGTGGACATCCGTGAACACGCGATTGAACGTTTGACGGCACGGGGTCTGGTAGCGGGCGGCCGTGAATTCAACTTTGACAGCATCGTCTATGCCACGGGCTTTGACGCAATGACCGGAACACTCGCGAAAATCGATATCCGTGGGAGGGCCGAGACGAGTCTGCGCGAGAAGTGGCATGCAGGGCCACGCACCTATCTTGGTCTGATGTCAGCCGGCTTCCCGAACCTGTTCATGATTACAGGCCCTGGCAGTCCGTCGGTCAAAGGCAACATGCTGAATTCGCTTGAGCAACACGTTGATTTTGTAACCGAGACGCTTGTGCATCTTCGTGACACCAATATGTCCACGATCGAGGCGTCTCGGGAAGCTGAGGACGAATGGGTCGAGCATGTGCAGGTGACGGCCAATAATACCCTGTTTCCGCGTGCCAACTCCTGGTACATGGGGGCCAACATTCCGGGCAAACCCCGGCTATTCATGCCTTACATTGGTGGCGTAGGTCGATACCGCGAGATTTGTGAGGAAGTGGTGGCAGAACGCTACAAGGGGTTCCGCATCGAAGCGGTCGCGCCGGAGTCTGTCGCCAGTGCCTGATGGTGAGCAACAGCAATTCTGGTCCGATCTCCGCGTGGGAGAGACTTTGGCGAGCGCCTCTATCGTTATCGAGAAGGACGACATTTTCGAGTTTGCGAAGGCATTTGATCCGCAGCCTTATCATCTGGATCAAGAGGCGGGTGACAACTCCATTTTTGGCGGTTTGTGCGCGAGTGGGTGGCACGTGACGGCGATCATGATGCGTCTGTTGTCGGACGCGTTTCAGGATGCCGGGATCGATTTACTGGGGTCGAACGCGGTGCCTGCCATTACCTGGCGTAAGCCTGTGCTTGCGGGTGATGCATTGAGCGCAAGTTTTACGCTGGCCGAGTTGCGCACCGGTGAAGACCATCGGTTTGGTCTGGTTGACTGCGACATTGATGTTGCCAACCAGGATGGCGTGTCCGTCATGTTTCTGACGGCGACATTGATGGTAGCCAACAAGGTTGAGGTTGAAGTTGGCTAGTCTGAAGCGGCAACGCTGGTTCGAAGACATTCCTGTTGGCGAGTTTCACGTGTTCGGTAGTCACACGTTCACGGAACAGGAAATCATTGCGTACGGTGAACGGTATGCGCCAAACGTGTATCACACTGATCCGGACGGGGCGCTGGAAACCATCTACGAGGGTGTGGTTGCTTCGGGGTGGCACGTGTGTGCTGTATGGATGCGCAAAATGGTGGACTACATGGAAGCTTATGCGCACGGCGTCCACGACGGCCGTCGCAATGGTGCAGGCATTGGCATTCGAGATTTGCGCTGGCTACATCCTGTTCGACCGGGACACAAGCTGACGTACACTTACGAAATCATCGAGAAACCGGACAAAGTCCTGCGCAACAAGTGGGGCATCATCCGTAGTCGTAACGAGGCCGTCAATCAGGATGGTCAGGTTGTCATGACGTTTGTGATCGATATCCTGGCCGAGCGGCGCCCGGCTGGTTGAACCGAGGTTCGTCTGCTTGGCGAACAAGGGTTTTGAAATCATTCCTGCAGCAGGCTGCGTTACTGCAGGAAAAAATCCTTCAGCAACGGACCCACTATTTGCGGGGCTTCCAACAAAATGGAGTGGCGTAGCTCGGGCAATATCTTTAACTCTGCGCCCGGAATGGTGTAAGCCATGAACTCCGCCATGCGCGGATTGGACCCGAGGTCATGTTCGCCTGTCATTACTAGCGTCGGCGCTGTGATTTCAGCAAGTTGTTCACCAAAGTCTGAGTGTGCAAGCGCGTGATAAGCCGCTGCATATGCTTGTTGATCCATGGCCGTGACGGTTGCTTTGCGTCCGGCTATGACCTCGGGGTTCGCTTCCCTGAACGCCGGCGTAAACCAGCGTTCCACTGACTGCTCAAAATAATCCGCGGGATGCGAACTGGCGATAAACTCAAGTCGCCCTACAACGCGTTTACGCTCGTCGGCGCTGCGTCCCGCCACTGTGGACAAAAGCGCCAGACGGTTTACTCGTTCTGGATGTTGCAACGCCAGTCCCTGTGCGACCAGTCCGCCCAATGAGAAGCCGGCAACATGAGCGCGCTGAAACTGTAGTGAATCCATCAGCGCCACTACGTCACAGACAAAATCATCAATGGAGTATGGTCCGATCGGCGCCTCGGAACTGCCGTGGCCGCGCAGGTCAAACCGGAGCACTTCGAACTGGTCCGTCAGGTGTGCCAGCACCGGCAGCCAGTCATCTGCCTGAGATCCGACGCCGTGGATTACCACGAGATGCTCACCCTGACCCGCTACTTCGTAATGTAGCCTGGCTGCAGACTTCGACAACGTGTGACTCCGATGATTGTTCCAGATAGCGAATGGCTACATCATGCAACGTCACAATCGTCACGGCTATAAGAGATCGCCGTGGCCATATGGGAGGACCGGGTGAAGTTTTCGATCGCCGTCAACATGGAGCGCTACGACCCGGCGCAAGATATGCGTGTGGTCGCACGCAATGCGCTCGAGTTGGTGCAGATGGCGGAGCAGGGTGGTTTTGAGATCGCGTGGGCTGCGGAGCATCATGGCGTGGAGATGACCATTGCACCCAGCCCATTCCAGATCCTGCTGCACTGGGCTGGTCAGACCGAGCGTATTCGCCTCGGTACCGCCGTGGTGGTGGCACCCTACTGGCATCCGCTCAGGCTGGCCGGCGAGGCAGCGTTGTGTGATGTATTGTCAGACGGGCGTCTGGAGCTTGGGATCGCCCGCGGCGCATTCCAGTATGAGTTCGATCGTATGGCCGCGGGCATTCCCGGCGAGGCAGGCGTGGGCTATATGAAGGAGCTTCTGCCGGCTATCAAGTCGTTGTGGCAGGGCGACTACGCACACGACGGGACTCATTGGTCATTCCCAACTGCGACGTCCGTGCCCAAGCCGTTACAGGATCCGCATCCGCCTATTTGGATTGCGGCGCGCGACGCAGGCAGCATGGACTGGGCGTTCAAGGTGGGCGCTGATTTGCTGACCACACCATTGCAAAAACCAAACTCAGAAATTCAGGCTCTGGCCGAGCGTTTTGATACTACCGCCAGGAACAATCCCGATGTTCCGCGACCACGCTTCCTGATGATGCGTCGCACCTGCGTGTTCGACCGGCCAGAAGACCTCAAGATTCCTGCGGCTGCTTCAATCGAGTACGCGCGGCGTTTTGAGAACCTGTTTCTGAACGCTGGTGGTGTTGTTAACGGTTTCCCGGAGCCAGTCGACGCAGAGGTTATCGCCAGCCGTGCTGATTATCAGGTAGAGACTCTGGCCGAGAATCTATTGTTTGGTACACCAGAGGTTGCGATCGAAAAGCTGCGCCTGTATGCGGACGCCGGCGTTGATATGTTCTGTTACAACCCCGTTTTTGGTATCGAGCACCAGTTCGCTCGCCGGTCACTGGAACTATTCATTGAACGTGTCATGCCAGCGTTTCAATGAAACATACGAAGGACTGAACCCATGACCTATTGCATCCTTGGCTTTTGTGAAACCACCGGACAATCGGGTATCGCGTATACGACGGTCACTATCGCTGGGGGCGGCACGTCGCCGTTCTACACCTACGGGGGCGATATCGTTGTCGTCCAGGCTTACGGCAATATCGCGACCGGTATTGCGGGTGCGCGCGCGCTGGACCAGGGGCAATCGCCGGAAGAAGCGATGCTGACGATGAAGGGGGCCGACTCGGCGTTTGACTTCAGACAGGTTGGCATCATGATGCGCGACGGTCGCAAGGCGGCGCTGACGGGCAATAGCGCAAGACCGTGGGCGGGTCATCATGTTGGCGAACACTTTATTGCAATGGGTAACGTGCTGGTTGGTGAGGAAGTGGTGCAGGCAATGAGCACGGCATTCACGGAGTCGGTTGGTGAGACGCTGGCAGAACGGCTACTGCGCGGCATAGAAGCGGGCCGGGACGCGGGCGGGCAGGTCGCGCCTGACGGGCGCTACGACGAACGCTGCGCGTTATTGAAGGTGTTTGGCGCCGGTCCTGGCCTGGAAGCCGCGCCCGCGCTCGACTTGCGAATCGATCTCGCGAGCGACGCCGTTACCCGCATGCGGGCGTTTTATGAAACATACAAACCCGTCATCAAACGTCGTGCAGCGCGCGCGCTGAACCCGGCTGATGATCTGCCTACGTCGGACTGGGAAGCGGTGCACATGCAGGATAATCCGCCGCCACCGGCACGGAAGTAGAACTGTTAGCGACACTGTGGACTAATCCGACTCCGTCAACTTCTCCGCCAGGAAGCGTGACTCAGATTTCACTTGCTATCGACTTGCGACCGACTTGCTCCCCAAGGGAGAGACAGGCATCGGAGCTCATTCGCTGACAAACGTTTGTTGGTCTCTCGCCGCCGTGTCACAGACGGTGGTCCCCGATTGCACGTTTACGGGAACGCGCAAGCCTGATCGGCTGGTAGCAAGTCAGACTGCGCGACGGTTAATACGTACAAGCGGCAGTGACTTCCGCCCTGAAGCCTCGCTGAACGGGTTGCTGGATAACTTCCGGGTGCTAAGGTTGCAAGTCAAAGGACAGGACTGCGTTGGTCTGCGCCGCTACGGCAATGACAATTGACCAATCTCTGATGTAGACGTCGGCGGATGCTACATTGCGATCGGCAACACCCTGCTCCCGGTGGTGACTGCGCCGGGCAAAGAGCGGGACCGTCGCGGTTAACGCGCGAGTGCCCAGCCTTTGCGTCCAATTGACACGCCGAAGTATAGGAAGAAAGCGCCGAACACGACGCGCATGATGTCAACGGGCAACGCGTGCGCGAGGGCGGCGCCAATGACAACTCCAATCACGGCCGTGGGCAGCAGCACGGTCACCTGCGTCCACAAGACACGACCCGCACGGGCGTGGTGGATGAGCCCGACCAGCGCGTTTGTTACGTTCAGCGCAAGTGCGATCGCGAGCCCTTCGCCAACGGGTACACCATAGAAGGCCGCCAGTCCCAATAGAACCAATGCGCCGCCGCCTACGCCGAATATGCCTGACAAGGTGCCGGCAAACATACCAAAGCCGATGAATGCCCACAGCGGCGGATCAACCGGGTTTACCGTACCGAGCAGCGCCAGGCCCAGACCGTGATCAATGAGCCGCACCGCGACAAAAATCTGGAAAGCGCCAAACAGCATCAACATCCACCGTGGCGTGATGCGTGCCAGCAGCTTGGATCCGATCAAGCTGCCGATGACTCCACCGACGACCGTCGTTGCAATTGGCACGAAGCCTAACGACAGGCCATCAAAAAACAGGTGCGCGCAAAAGCCAATGGTTGATAACAGCGTCACGGCAGCCAGCGAGGTGCCAACAGCGACTTGCGGGTTGACGCCGCCAGCAACCAAAAGCGGCGTGATGAGGACACCACCGCCCAGCGCTATCAGGCCGTTCAAGAGGCCTGCCAACAGACCCATACCGGCGGCTTGCGAGCGGCGAGGGCCGTCGCCGGGCTGTGTTTGGACCTCGGACACGCTGTTCGGGAAGTGGTCTACTTCGCTTCGGTCAGATGCGGTGTCGCGGCTTTGCAGTACGCAAGTTTCTTGACGAGCTTGTCCCCTCTGAATTCCAGGATATCCAGGCCGCGCATCAGCATGGTTTTGTCCTTCGATTTCATCGCCAGCGTCCAGCTGGTCATCACCTTGTTGTTCTCGACCTCTGCAAAATAGTCTTCGCCGTCAAAATGTATCTTGCCCGGGTCGCCGACCAGCAGCGGTGCAAACGCCGCGCGAATCGCCGCAGGGCCGCTGTGACTGCCACCAGAACTGTCCTCGTATACAGCGTCTTCAGCGAAAAAGCTGACAACGCTATCAAGGTCTTGTTGGTTGAAAGCGTCAACAAAACGCGTGGTGAGAGCCTTCAGTTCGGCGGCGCGGTTGCTCATTTCAATGATTCCCGTGGTCGGTAGCGAGACCATTATTCGCCCAAAT
>CEUN01181914.1_pt1 | contig 21931 bp, 19 predicted proteins | sample 361501 | NCBI WGS metagenome assembly CEUN01 (sample SAMEA2622801, study PRJEB7988) | marine metagenome | biome: marine biome (ENVO:00000447); feature: marine epipelagic mixed layer (ENVO:xxxxxxxxx); material: "saline water (ENVO:00002010), including plankton (ENVO:xxxxxxxx)" | depth 120 m | reverse complement strand
ATCCCAGATGAAGTCGACAACCCGATTTACCTCGACACGTTGAGCAAAGTGATCAAGGCGGCTGATGACCGTGGACTGCCGACGATGATTCACCAGCAGACTATTTCGACTTCTAAGACTGCGATTGATCTTGGCGCCCGATTCATCCTCCACTCTTCAGATGCAGGAATCCTTCTGCGAGGGATCCAAGATGAGTTCGCAGAGCTACGCCAGTTCGCTGGCGGAGCCGAAGTAGCGGCTGAAGACACGCTGGACGTAGTCTAGCCTTCTACGCGGGCCCTGCAAATTAGGCGCTCAATACGGACAAATAAAACCCTGATTTCAGCTATTTGGCATAGGGTTTTTGTTCTCGAGTGTGATGGGTAGTGAAGAACTAACTCAACGTGAATTTCTGGAATGATTCGGCGTAGTCTGCACCGATCTTATTTCCGAGTTCGGCGCGGCGCTCTTTCATCCATTTTCCGGCGTCGTCTGGGTCGGTAACCTGACTGACGTGCTGTTTCAGCGCGGCAATCGACGTTTCAACATCCTCCTCTGTGAGAGGATTCCAAAAATTCGCCTTGTCACCGAAGCTCATCACCCAGACTTCTAGAACCTTGTGTGGCTCTAGACCTTCGTCGTAGAAAAGTTCAGGGAACGTAAGGTGATCGCGTGCACTAGGGAACACAGCTGATAAAGCCGCTTCACCCGCAGCGAAATGGTCGGGATGACCGATATATCCAGAACTCAGCAAGTCACGAGTCGGGTTGGTAGTGATTAGTACATCAGGTTTATGTTTGCGGATCTCCCTAGAGATGTCTTTTCGCACTTCAAGAGTTGGCTCAAGGTATCCGTCTGGATAACCGAGGAACTCCACCGTTTTGAGTCCGAGAGTTTTTCCGGCTTCGCGTTGTTCCTCAGCCCTGATTTCGGCAAGATGCTCCGAGGTGATATTTCTATCTTCAGTTCCCTTGGACCCGTCGGTGCAGAGTACATAGACGACTTCCCATCCGAGCCGGCACCACTTGGCAACACTTCCGGAGCACCCGTACTCGGCGTCGTCCGGGTGTGCGGTTACGACCATCGCTCGTTTGAATTCGGAGTTTGAACCGTCACCGGTTGTCATTGATTTAGTTACTCCCGTAAATGTGAGAAATGCTGTAAGGAATTAAAAACACGCAATTGCGAATTTTATCATCGGTTGATTTGAAATCCCGCGCGCCTAAACCGCATTAGCCAATGTGGCGAACGACAAAATCAGTCACTGAGTCGACGGCGAGTTTTGATGAGAAGAATGTGCTGTCATGATCTGTGTCAGGAAGTCCTAAAAACTCGAAACCACGCTGCTCAGCCGAGGACTTTGCGTGTGGAAAATGTGCGTCTTCTTCACCACAGAAAAGCATTGTGGGTGCGGTGTGACCACCGAGTCTATCCCCCGCGCCTTGCCACCACAACAACGCTTCGTGTGATGCAGCAAGCGCGAGGGGATCATTGCCGGGTCGTGCCCCATCGGGTTTTTCGACCGATTTGGCTCTGCCTGACCTCAACACTCGCATATGACGAATAAATCGCTGAGAGTTAGCCGAGGGAGGAAGCAAGTGCATCCCGCCCACAGCGAGTAGATTTAGTCGCTCTGGCGTTGAAGCAGCAAGCTCCAGGCCGGTTCGTCCGCCCATGGAAAATCCAACATACGAGTACTTTTTTGCACCGTATTCGTCAGCAAGCGCATTTACTATTGCCGCTCGTTTTTCGACTGTGTGATCATGAGGGTCGTGAGATCGAGTAGATAAGCCGTGCCCAATAGCGTCGAAAATCATTACTGTTGCGTGGGGTTCAAGCGATTCGAGCCAACCTCCACGATTCCAATCGCTTCCCCATGAACCGAATCCGTGGTGCAGGATTAATAAGGGACCCGAACCCGTGGTTTCGTAATGAACTTCGAGAGAATCAAGCTTTAGGATTGGCATCGAATGATTCTAATTGGATTTACAGTCACGCCAACGCCGGGGCGACTGTAAAATTGACGGGTCGCTAATCCGTCACGACACAACTCGCAATTTGGAGCGTCAAAAGATGGCACAACCACTCGTTTCAGTGATTATGGGTAGCACGTCAGATTTGCCAACCATGCAACATGCTGCCGACATGCTTGGAGAGCTTGGGGTTCCACATGAAATTCGAGTAATTTCCGCGCATCGTACGCCCGACCTGATGTTCAAGTTTGCCGAAGAGGCGAAAGAACGTGGTATCAAAGTCATTGTGGCAAGCGCAGGCGGTGCTGCTCATCTTCCTGGCATGACTGCAGCGAAGACTGTACTGCCGGTGATTGGTGTTCCAGGTGTAGGACCACACCTCGACGGTATGGACTCGTTAATGTCCATGGTTCAGATGCCTCGTGGATACCCCGTGGGTACCGTTGCAATCGGTGAATGGGGAGCTGTAAACGCCGGAATACTGGCAGCTCAAATCATAGGTCTTGTTGATCCTAAAGTTCAGGAAACAATCGAGAAGCGTCGCGCCCAAATCACAGCCGAGATCGAATCTGGTACGTTAGTAAAACCTGAGGCCGAGTAATCAATGCAAAGGGAATCAATTCTCAATCCTGGCTCTACCATCGGAATAATTGGCGGTGGTCAGCTGGGGCGAATGCTCGCGATTTCAGCACGACAGATGAACTACAAGACCATCGTGCTAGATCCAGATACGGGTAGTCCCACAGCGCAGGTCGCAGACGGACAAATTGCCGAAGCTTACGAGAATCGAGACGCTACACGCGAGCTGGCGCGTGCGACCGACGTAATTACCTACGAATTCGAGAACGTCGATGCCGACTCGGTTTCAGCGGCTGCTGAACTTACACCAGTTCATCCTTCTGCATCCGTATTGAGAACTACTCAGAACAGAATCCACGAAAAGAACGCACTTCTCAAAGCCGGAATTTCGGTTGCTCCTTTCCGACAGGTTGAGTCATTAGCGGATCTCAAAAACGCGGCTGAATATCTTGGTTATCCGATCGTTTTAAAGACTGCGACCGAGGGATACGACGGCAAAGGGCAGGCGATCATCACTCGTGCGGAAGATATTGAGCATTCCTACGAATTGCTTGCTTCACGTCGAACGCAACTGATCGTTGAGCAGTTTGTGCAATTCAAAATGGAGATTTCGGCAATTTGCGCCCGAACGTCAGATGGCCGAACAGCCACGTTCCCACCTGCGGAGAACATTCACCGTAATCACATCCTCGACGTATCGATTGTTCCGCCACGGGTTCCTGACAGTGTGATCGAGAACGCTCGCCTTCTTGCTACCGATGTTGCTGTACAACTAGATGTTGTTGGCCTTATTGCCGTGGAAATGTTCATTACGAAGGAAAATGAGCTTCTAGTCAACGAGTTGGCGCCACGGCCACACAATTCGGGTCACTACACGATGGACGGTTGTGATACTTCGCAGTTCGAACAGCTTGTTCGGGTGTTGTCTGGAATGCCGATTATGGAGCCCAAACTTCACTCTCCAACCGTGATGGTCAACTTACTGGGTGATGTGTGGGAAGACACAGATGGCGATCCCGACTGGGCACGAGCGCTTGAACTGCCCGGAGTAAGCCTTCACCTTTACGGCAAAGCCGAACCACGAGGGGGGCGCAAGATGGGTCATATCAATGTGACTGCGGATACGGTCGAGGACGCTCTCTACATTGCCACAGAGGCACGAGACAGGGCGTGGCGTCGCTCACGAGCGTAGTCGTATCTGCAGGTTGGTCGACTAACTAAGCGTCAGGCCTTCGGAACTGAGCGTGTGCGTCGATATTCTCACCAACCTCGGAGAGTTCTATCTGACCGTTGTGAACGGTGTAGATCTTGTCCGCAAGATCGAGAAGCGTCCGATCGTGTGTTGTTGCAACGATCGACATGTCTTCATCGCTAGCCATTTGTCGGAACAGTCCAAATATCTCGGCTGCGTTGACTGAATCGAGCTCCCCTGTTGGTTCATCAGCGAGGATCACGTTCGGTCGCATGGCTACGGCACGCGCGATTGAAATTCGCTGCTGTTCACCACCGGAGAGTTCGTATGGGCGGTGCTTGGCACGCCGACTCAATCCCACGATATCGAGCACTTCGTTGGTTCGCTTAGAACGCTCTGAAGCTCCAATACCTGCTATTCGCATTGGTAGCTCAACGTTTTCGTATGCCGACAGAAGCGGGAGCAGTGCGAACGACTGGAAAACCACTCCGATCCGATGACGACGAAGTCCGATGAACTGCTTTTCGCTGAAGTTCGCCATATCGTCTCCTTCGAAGAGCACGCGACCCGATGTCGGATGATCGAGACCGGCGAGCATGTTCAACAGAGTGGTTTTGCCGGAACCAGAACGCCCGACCAGGGTGATGAATTCACCGCGGTTTACGTCCAGCGTTACCGATTGAACGGCGTGAACCATCTCACCGGAAAGCTGATACTCACGCGTTACATCTATCGCCTGGATAATCGGATCGGTGGCACCGCGAGAATCTCGCTCTGCCAGTTGATCAGTCGCCTGACTCAAGTGTCACCCTTCCATCTTTAACATCTACCCGAACTCGACGTCCGATGTTCAGATTGTCCAGCATGTCACGCGGGATTTGTACCGAACCTGCTGAATCGATCAGCAAGAACTCTTCGGTTCCAGACGCTTCACCGCCGAGTCGACGTTCGAATGAAACTTCTCGCGTGGTTTCCGTGCTGGTCTTGCCGTCTTTGATCGCAACTGCACGTCCCACACTGGTGGCGATAGCTGGGTCATGTGTAACGATCACGGTGGTTGTACCGAGTTCCTGGTTGACCTTGTTCAGGAGATCACGAACTTCCTGCCCAGTCTGGTCATCAAGTTCACCTGTTGGCTCATCGGCAAGCAGTAGAGGTGGTTGGTTCGAGAGTCCAACAGCAATAGCAACTCGCTGTTGCTCACCACCTGAAAGTTGCGCTGGCTTGTGATCCGCCCGGTCACCGAGTCCCACAACATCGAGTAATTCCTGTGCTCGCTTACGTCGTTCCGGACTTGGAGCGCCAGAAATCACCATTGGAAGCTCTACGTTTTCGAGCGCCGTGAGGTACGGAAAGAGATTTCTAGAAGTTTCTTGCCAGATAAATCCAACTTCGTGACGGCGATAATCGACAACTTCTTTGTTGGTCATTTGGAGAAGATCGAAATCTCCAACTCTGATCGTCCCGGCAGAAGGAGCGTCGTAGCCGGCGAGGATGTTCAACAGAGTTGATTTACCACTTCCGGAAGCACCGACAATGGCGATGATTTCACCCTTTTCGACCGTAAGTTCAAGACCGCGAAGGGCCACAACCTCAAGGTCGGCAGCTTTGTAGATCTTGAAGAGCCCACTGCACTCGATGTAAGAAGAATCCGGTGTGGTCACTAAGAATCACCCCTGTTCAGATTGAAACCAATCAACTTTCGCCCATCCTCATCACGGTATGGATGGACATTCGATATACGGACAGCAAGATGAGGCTAATTACTGCAAGGAATACTACGCCCAAAAGTCCGAACGTGATTCCAAATCCCAGCCAATCTATTTGAACCGCCATTGGCGGAACGACAACAGCGTTCTCACCTGAGTTGGCGAGATAGGGCATGATCGTGGTGCCCATTCGTGATCCCATGAAAATGCCGAGGGCAACCGCAACCCCAATAACCATCACTTGTTCGAGAACCACCAGGAACAGCAACTGCTTCATTGAGAGACCAATGGTTCTCAAAAGTGCGAGTTCGGCGCGTCGACCGTCAAACGAAACCTTGGCGTAAACAAGGAAGCCGACAGCACTTACGATAAGCACTGTGAAAAAGGCGATTCCCAGCAGCGCACGCCACCCAGCCGAAACCAGTGGGTCGAATGCTACACTCGCTAGTTCGAGGCTTCTATCGGTTGTATTGGAACCGGGCCTGACACGCATGGAACGTAGCTCCCTATCAATTGCGTTTATAGCGCGATCAGGAGCTTCGACTGATTCGAGAATTCCCTCTTCAGCAACCAGTAATTCAGCACCTTGTGCTGTCGCGATCCAGTACTCGGCCGGCTGAATGTTGCCCGTGGTGCGGGTGATATTCAGTCGTTCATGAATAGCCTCGAAATCGGCAAGTATGAACGGCTCTTCGTCTAGCGACATCGTTGGGAAGTACTCGATCACGTCTCGAACCGAGATATTTACCGGCACACCGTCCATGGCGATTTCCAGAATGTCTCCGTCCTCGCCGCCAAATGCCTCGATGAAGGTGGTGCTGGCAACTACGGGCACAACTTCCAGTTCAGATCCATGAGCAAACCCCCTGTATTCCCGGGGGGCTGAAGACGTCCAGCGTAAGCGCGCTACGCCGGGAATTGACGCACCATCTGGTGTCGAAGCAGGTCTGAGATTGTCACCGAGTGCCTCTCGGGTTGGAGCCATTGTTCGCCAATTGTTCACGTTGTCGAACGTCTCGATGATTATTAACTCGTTTCCGGTTTTGTTTAGAACCGCAATATCGTCAATATCCAGAGCCGCAGGACCAAGTCCGTTTTCGTAGTCGACCACGCCAATTGAATGAAGTCGAATCGGTGTTTTGGGTAGCAATCCTGGAACGCCACGGAAAGGTGCCGCCTGAATGCTCGAACCTATGCGGCACCATTCTGGTGGTTGTCCGTCGACAGGAAGCGGGCAGTTGAATCTGAATTGATCGGATGCAACGGGTACAAGCGATCCGAGCGGGATCGAGAAGAAGTGTCCGTTCGCGTCCGAAAGTCTGGCGACCATGAATGTTGAAGGTTGCCTGACGAGTGGTTTTACCTGAGCTGTGAGCCAGCGACCATCTTCAGGAAGCTCAATACCGGCTGCGCCTCCAACATCTAAAACGGCAACTTTCGATTCGAACGGAGTCAGACCAAAGTCGTCACGGAACCACCCAACTTCTTCGATCGTGTCGAGATCAACGCCGATCACCTGGAACCCTTCCACCTCAATTCCCGAAGCTATATTCCCGAATTCACGGTAGATCGGTGAAGCAGACTGAACGTCATCCAGTTCTTGCAGGTTGTCTACGATCGAGAATGAAATACCTCCAGATCGCGGAGTGACCGAAGTTAGCTTCACGTCCGATCCCGTTCGGTAGTACGCCTGGTCAATCGCACTTTGTTCGAGAGTGGCACCGAAACTGGCAGCGAAAACGCCTAGCGCTGCGGTAAGGATTAACAGCAGTGAGAGTCGAGAGTGATGGGCTGGATTTCTAGCCATTTGCCATATGCCGAGAATCAATGCTGGAGGTGCGATTCCGGATAGTGGCCGCCTGGAAAGCACTCGGCCTGTTAGATCCATTCCTACAGGGAAGATTCGAAGCAGCACAAGCCCTGCCGCTACTAGGAAGATTGCTGGTACTCCCAAAATCAACTGGTTGACTGTGGTCTCACCGAAAATGCTGACCGCCACGAAAGAGCCCTGTTTCGTGAGTTGCCAAAAGAGGAACAAGACCAGTGATAGGAATCCAAGATCCAGGTAGTAACGCTGTACAACCGCGAGTCGGGCAGGACGGGCGCGACTTACTCGACTGGCTAGAAGTCCAAGGCGGGTTGCTCTCAACGCCGGAACAAACAGCGCTAACAACCCAAGTAACCCGCCGAAGAATGCCATCCTGAACGCATCGAACGTGAGTCGAACAGGTAACGCCTCGCCGTTATTTAGTTCACCGTAGATTGGCAGCACACCAATGAACCCAACTCCAAGGACGGCGAGGAATGGGCCGGTGGCTACGGCAACTGCTGCCAATAAAGCAGCTTCAATGATGAAAACGGCGAGTATTTGCCTTGAAGTGGCACCGCGAGTCCTGAGCAAGCCAATCTCGGCTCTTTGTGCGTCAACGAGCAGAGATGCGAGCGTAATGACGTAGTAAAGGACTACCAAAACAATGAGAATCAGGACGATAAACATTGGTAGCCGGTTGAAGAACAGATCGGTCTCGAATGCGCTCAACACGCCGGGGAGATAGGATCTCAACAAGAATCCATCGACAATTGCTTTGAGTTCGCGCTCGGTGGCGTTGATCGTGTTACGGATTGCCTCTGTCTCTGAGGCGGGTATTCGAGTCGGGTCGACATCCAACAACCATGCATAGTCGGTTCCCATGTTCGGGAAGTAAGGTCCAAGACCTTCGAGGATGGTTGCCTCAGGCACGACAAATCGCGCGAATTGGAGAGTATCGGTTCTCGATCCAAACGCTTCGTTATGAATTCTCCAGTGTGGCGCTGCAGGATCAACTCGTTCGTACAATCCTGTAATCAGAATGTTGACGCGATCGTGAGTGTCTTCCCAGTGGGGACGAACCGGATATACATCACCCACTTCCAGACCGAGCATTTCAGCGGATGTAACGTCGAGAATTCCCTCGATTTGGAGTGAGTCATCAGACCCGATAGATGTCGATGGGCGTGCCTGTATTCCCTCAACGATGTTTACCCTATTGTCGGCCTCAGGGAGTGTCATCATCGCTACACGTCGACAGTCGCACTCGATCAGATCACTGCCGTCTCCTCGACCCAATCCGACGCCTGACCTGCATGGACATTCAGTCGGCCTAACCAATTCAGGTGGCAAGTCGACGAAAAACGTCCACGTCTTCATAGCGAATTCGTTATCGTAGAGGAACGGGTTGAATCGCCGAACAATCGTTCCTTGCATTGCTTCTACGATCGTCGAGTGAGTATCAACGTTCGTCGGAACCTGACCTGCTTCTACAAGTACATCAATTTCGGAAGGTTCGTGTGTGAACAGCGCACGCTGGAGCGCAACGTCCCGTAACGCATCGAAGAAGATCACCGAACTTGCCATGATCGTTGCCGCGAGCACAACACCCACGATGACCGCCGATAACAATCGCCAATGGGAGAGCGTTCTCTTAACAATTAGTTGAAAAGAGTTATCGATCATAATGAAGTTGCGGAAATGCCTTCTCGGGCCATGATCTTGGCGATGTGGATTTACAGTTGGGCGCGGTAGTAGTTAAAAAATCCGGCCAGAAAGATCGAAAATGCGGCGAGTATTGTACACACGGGTAGAAGCCGATTCGTTTGTAAAACGAACGGTGGCATAAGTTGACCCCATATCCTTGTGTTTGCCATTGTGCCAATCATCCATAGATTCTAAATTGCTCGCGCTCGTATGAGTCGAATCAGGTTCAGGCTAGTACTCGATCCGGGTCTATATGAGTATTAATTAGCTGACTAATCAAATGTAGATTTCCAAAAATATTCACCACTCGTATCGAGCGATTACGCACTCGAGGGGTTTTCGCTTGATACGCTGGCAGAGCGGAAAGAGCTCTATTCGACCCAGGCATTACCACCACTGTGACTCGACCACCTCATTTCAATCACTTCAAACTGATCGTTGTCGCCGCGCTGCTGGTTAGCTCGTGTATAAGCGTCGGTTCGAATACGGACGACACATCTTCGGTAGAAGAATCTGGAGCAGCCGTCGAACCCACCGTAGTTCTAACACCGACGTCTGTATCACGCTCTGCTGAGGCAAGACCCTACACAACCCCCGAGTTGGTGGAAGTATTGACTCCGTCAGTGGTTCAAATCGCCGTCGATTTGGGTCGAGGCCAAGGTGTCGGAACCGGAGTGATCCTGGATGAAGAAGGGCTGATCCTTACAAACTGGCATGTTGTTGACGGTGCTGTGACGATAACCGTGGCGTTTGAAGACGGATCGGTGTCGGAAGGCGAATTGTTCCGCCGCGACCCGATGCTCGATTTGGCAATTGTTCGAGTTTCCGGCAAAGAAAATCTGAAACCAGCAATATTTGGTGATTCGGATTCACTACGCATTGGCGAAGACGTAGTGGCAATTGGTCATGCTCTTGGCCTTCGCGGTGGCCCGACAGTAAGCAAGGGCGTTGTGAGTGCAATCGATCGCACAATAGTTGCCTATGCCGGTGCTGATCTAACTGGCCTTGTTCAAACCGATGCGGCGATCAATGAAGGGAACTCCGGTGGGCCACTCGTAAATATGTTTGGCGAAGTGGTTGGAATCAATACCGCAAAGATCAACGTTGGTGACCGTATAGGTTTTGCGATCAACATTAACGCTGCCAAAGAATCGGCTTACAGCCTGATTGCACAAGGTCCTGTCCCTCCACCTGGATTTCTTGGTGTTGGGGGCGTCGATATAACTCGTGCGCTCGCTCGGGCGTTAAGGCTTCCCGTCGGAGAGGGATTTGGCGTTACCGTTGTTGAGCCAGGGTCTCCCGCAGATGAAGCCGGAATAGAACTCGACGACATCATCATTCAACTAGATGACACCGAAATTACCGAAGGACAAGATTTGACTGATTTCCTTCGAGGGCACCCTAGTGGGACCGAGATTCGTATCACCGTAGTAAGAGACGCCCAGTTTCTTGTGTCGCTTAGTGCAACTCTTGTGGAACGACCTGATCGCTGATCACGCCCCAGTGCTATTCATGATTAGCCTCAATCATGCAAAATGTTCGGAATGAAGTCGCACATTTGAATCGAAGGGTTAATCTATGACCGGACTGTCCAGCTCCAAGCGTGAACTAACTGGCAAAGTTGCAATAGTGACTGGTGCCGGTCGAATGCGAGGTATAGGCCGGGGCACGGCAAACGTTCTCGCAAGAATGGGAGCCAGCGTAGTAGTCACAGGTACCGGTCGCGACCCAAACACCTATCCGGATGACGAAAAGGATGCTGGCTGGCGCGATATCGAATCGACCGCAGAGCAAGTTCGATCTTACGGTGTCGAATCTCTTCCCCTAGTATCGAATGTGTCCGACGAATCTGACGTACAGCGAATGGTCGACGCGACTGTTGATGAGTTCGGCAGGTTAGACATCATTGTGAACAACGCTGCAGCACCTTACGGGAACGATCGAATTTCGGTGCTAGATCTAACGACCGAAGTGTTCAAGACCGTCGTAGATGTGAAGGTGATGGGAACGTTCTACGCCTGTCGCGCGGCTGTTCGACAAATGATCGACCAGGGAGAAGGTGGTCGAGTGATCAATCTGTCATCAACGATGGGCAAGAGCGGTCGACCGAACACGAGCGCCTACAACGCCGCAAACTTTGCTGTAGACGGATTCACTCAGGCACTTGCGAAGGAAGTGGGTGAACAGGGGATAACAGTGAATAGCGTGTGTCCTGGGCTAATCGATACCGCACGACTCGATCCCATGGGACGAACTGATCGCTGGGACGCTCGTCTCGCCGAAATACCGATGAAGCGAGCGGGAACCGACGAAGAGGTTGGAGAGCTAATCGGATTCCTTGCCAGTCCACGAGCGGCGTACATTACGGGGCAGTCGTTGAACGTAAATGGCGGAGTGATTACGGAGCGTTAACTAAACGTCGAGACCTTCAAATTCAGCAATCTCGACAAAATCTCCGGCTTCGGCGTCCCAAGCGAACTGACGTGCCTCTACGACCCTCTGTCCATCAATCCCAACGACAATTTGTTGAACAGGGTAAGCGGGACCGACTCCCCATGGATCTGAAGCGTTCGCTCGGTCGGTTTCTGAGAAGTACGCCCGTCCGTTTGGATGTGAGTGATAAATGATTCGCGGGCGAACATCATCATCGAGCGTACTGTTCAGGTCGAGTAGGTCGCTGTCCGAGATAACAAATGCTGTTTCAGCCGTTCGGTCTTTCGCGGTGGGATGGGTCTCTGGCTCATAAGCGTTAGTTGCTGGCCGCACTTCCGCAGCTTCGTTCGAATCTTTATCGCCAGTTAGCCATCCGCAGCACTCGTTCGGGAACGACTCACGAGCGTGTCGAAATATCTCTTCCAAAGATGAGCGAGGAACACTGATTGGCTCTGGTGCTGTCAACGTGTCTTTCCGATTCAGCTAAGCGCGATTTCTTGATCACATTAGCGTACATGGCGGTTTAGTTTTAGTGGTGGCGCAGGTGTCGAATATGAACCACGAAAATCGACTGATGTAATCCGAGACTTCCTGACACGATTACGTGTAAATTGATGTTGGCTCCAGTTCTAGGTGTGACATTCCGAGATGTTGTGAATTCTGGGGAGTGTAATTATTCGTGTGTTCACTTCCACGAGGTTTCTAATTTAATGCCTGGACTTCCTAAAAGATGGATAGATCGACGTCGCCGTAAGTTGCGAAGGATTCAGCGCGAGGCAGTTGCACGGATCGGACTCTCGACCGCAGGATCGCCAGCAGTTGGCGAAACGACTCTGTGTATTGCGTACATGTGCCCGTGGGCTCATACCTGTAGCGGTGCTACTCATAAGCCTGCCTTGGTCAACGCGCGAGACTGTCTGCGCAAGTTCCCTGAAGAACGACGTCCCGAGTCTGGATTATCCGATCAGGCCCTCGACAATCTTGCAAAGCAACGTGACGAAGGCATCAGACTAGGCGCGGTAACCGTTGGTGTGCTAGACGAGTTTCGACCGACAGGTCCTACTCGTTCATTGAATCAGAAAAAACCAGAGCGCCCGGTCTACGACAGCGGTGTACGTGGCAAGCCGTTCCTCCCGACATTCGACCAGGTCAGCACGGTACGTCGAACTTCAAAGTAGCCCGTTCCGTGTCAGAAACTGGTTGACCACCGAGTGATATTCATCCGTGTCAACTAAATCCAACCCGTCGTGATTCCCGTTGGCAATGATTTCCAGCTGTTTCGGATATGACGCCGCTTCAAATATTCGTTCTGAGTGTCGATAAGAAACTGTTTGATCGGAATCGCCATGGAAGATCAGCTTGGGTACGGTACCTCCGGATACGTATTTAGTCGTTTTAAAACTGGCACTAGAAATCAGCCCAAGTGGGAAGTAACGAAGCCACGGCGCACGTTCTTTGATGATCTCAGGAATTGAAGATATCGACGCTTCCAGTATCAAAGCGGCAGGCGCAACAACGGATGCTAGTTGTGATGCGACAGCGCCGCCCATGGAACGACCGAACACGATAATTTTTTCGTCTGGGTAGAGCTTTCTCGTGTATTCATAGGCCGCGAGAGCGTCGGCATATAACCCTGTCTCGCTGGGTTGTCCTTCGCTTTGACCGTAACCGCGGTAGTCGAATGCAATGATCGCCGCCGCGTATCTACGATGAATCTCTTTGTACTGATCGAGCCTTACACTAATGTTGCCGCCGTTGCCGTGGAGGATTAGCCAAACTGGATTACGAGGTTCGTTGTTTGAGTGAGGCATGTGCCAGCCATGGAGCCGAATACGGTCGGCGGTAACAGGATGTATGTCTGTGTACTCAAGTCCAACATGTTGTGGAGTACCGCGGAACGATTTCTCCGGCACGAACAAAGCTTTTTGTTCGAGCAATCTGAATGGGTGAAGCAGCGGGTTGATTCGACTTTCCATTTGAACAGCCTAAATTCTAGTAAATGGCAATCCCCCAACGGGGTGCGCTGCCAGATCATCTAACTCGCTGAGCCCGATTCGCGCAGCTCGGAAATTTCGTCGGCAGAAAATCCGATATCACTGAGAACCTCGTCAGTGTGTTGACCGAGCGCAGGTGACGATTTGAGATCAGGCATGCCGTTTTTGAACTGCAATACCGGACCTGATGTGCGGAATTTGTGCCCAGTGTGATGATCAAGTTCGATTACGTAGTCGTTCGCAAGAACCTGTTCGTCATCGGCCATTTCTTCAACGAACCTGATCGGCTCACATGGGATGTCGTGCGACCGTAGCTCTTTGAACCAGTGATCTGTCGTCTTGCTGGCAAAGATTTCTTCGAACTGCTTGACCAGATTTTCCCCAAGGAACATTGATTCTGGGGTCGAATCGTCATATTCGGGATCTGTCACACGCGGATCTTTCAACCCTAACACATCAAGGAGTCTTGCTCTGGCATGAACGGCGAGCGTTCCAAGTGCGAGTCCCCCATTGAGAGTTTTGTATGAACGGTAGTAACAGCGATAGATCAACGGTCGAACTGCCATTTGGTAGCTCTCCTGGATCTCTTCGTAGCTCGCGCCTTTTTCGATCAGTTCGAGCCGAGTTGTGTCGAACCACATTTTCGCCGGAGCTGGTATACCTTTAACATCGGCAACTCTCAGCGACTGCATGGCGATTGCGTTCGAGAGAAGACTTGTAGATACGAGTTGACCTTTTCCGGTTTTACCACGACCAATGATCCCCGCAAGGATCCCGTTTGCCGCGGCGTATCCGGTCGAGAAATCGATGTAGGAAGACGACCATACGACTTCGGGTTGACCTTCTTTGGTGATCTTGCCTTCGCTTGCTACTGCGCCGGTGTAACCTTGGACGATCAGATCGAAGCCAGGCATGTCCGCCATGTGCCCGTTGGGGCCGTAGGCGGTGATATCTACGTAAACGATCTTCGGGTTGATATTAGAAACAGTCTCGTAGTCGATTCCTAGCTTGCGTACGGTGTCGGATCGATTGTTGGAGATCATTCCATCAGCCGATTCGATCAATTTGCGAAGTGCTTTTTGTGCCGATTGTTCCTTGAGATCGAGACAAATGCTGCGAGTGCCGCGGTTGAGTGCCATGAACACGCGACTTTCATTCTTGGTAAATGAGGTTGCATGTCTCCACGGGTCGCCAGCAGGTGGTTCAATTTTCACGACGTCGGCTCCCATATCGGCTAGGAGCTGACCACCCCATGGTCCGGCGACGAAGCTGCCGAACTCTAAAACCCGAATACCTTCGAGAGGTCCAGCGATGATGTTGTCGTAATCTGGCATGCGATGATCAGCATTCTGTTCTTATATGGGTGATCTGGTAAGCAGAGATGTTACCGATTACTGTCCAGACGCGTGAGTATGCTGCATGCGAATACGCTAGATTTACACGGAGTAGTGCGAAGCAGTTACGTGGTCAAATCCAGTCGTTTTTCGACCCGTTTTACGGCACAATCTAAGTGCTCTGGATGGCTGCCAGGCGTCCTAGCTGAGACATAGACCGAATATAGAGTGGGCTGACCTGAAGCAGTGTGAGAAATTTGTGAATCAACACCATCACGTAAACCTCATTCAATATGCTTTTTCGCGTGGTGAAATGTCACCTACTGTGGGGAGTTTATGGTAGGTATTTTGGGTTGGGAATACTTTTCATCCCCTGAATCTTTGTAATCAACTTGAGGTGCAATTCGTGTTGAATCGTTCAAAATTAGCCGTTGTTTCGATGCTTGCTGCCGCGGCAGTATTTGCTCTGGTTGCGTGCAGCGAAGACACAGAAAATCCGCTCGGGACAACAACTCCTGTACCGGCAGAAGATACCTCAACTGCGGCAAATCAGGGCGACACAAGTGATCCTGAGCCTACTGGACCCGACATCACAAACGGTAAACAAAAGTTCAAGGGATTGGGTTGCAGCGGTTGCCACAATATTGATTCGAGCAAACTTGTTGGGCCGGGGCTTGCTGGCATTTCCGCAAAGAGCGACAAATACATTCGCACTTCGATCACTGATCCAGCGGCTGAGTTGGTAGATGGCTACGCCAATCTGATGCCCTCGACTTTCGCCAACCTGAAAGAATCTGATATAGACGATCTAGTTGCTTACCTGAAGACCCTGAATTAGGTAAGCCTGTGCAGGGATCTCGATTAACTAAGGTCTACACCGGAGGCGCGGGCTACTGTGTCGAGATCCTTGTCACCTCTTCCGCTGAGTAACAGAAGTACGATCTGGTTCTTTGGGAGGGTCGGAACCCACTTCATCATGTATCCGATCGCGTGGCTTGGTTCTAACGCAGGGATGATTCCTTCAGTTCGGCTCAAGAACCTGAACCCTGCGAGTGCATCATCATCGGTTGCCGATACGTAAGTGGCTCGCTCGCTGTCTTTCAAGTAACTGTGCTCGGGTCCTACACCCGGGTAATCGAGCCCGGCCGAAATGCTGTGAGCCTCGACGATCTGGCCATGCTCATCTTGGAGCAAGTAGCTCATTGAACCGTGCAGTACACCTGGTCGGCCTTTGGTCATCGTCGCAGCATGTCGCTTGTCGAGACCCTCACCTGATGCTTCAACTCCGATCAGGCCTACCTCGGCGTCCTTCTGGAAGCCAGAGAATATTCCCATGGCGTTCGAGCCACCCCCCACACAGGCAACAACGTAGTCGGGGAGGCGCCCCGCCATGTCGATTATTTGCTGACGAGCCTCGACGCCTATCACTGACTGAAAATCTCTGACCAGTTTCGGATATGGATGAGGGCCAACCACGCTTCCAATGATGTAGTGAGTGGTTTCGACGTTAGAAACCCAGTCACGAATCGCCTCATTGGTAGCGTCTTTCAGTGTGCGACTCCCCGAAGTTACTGGTTCAACTTTCGCTCCGAGTTCGCGCATTCGATAGACATTCGGCGACTGTCGAGCAATGTCCGTATCGCCCATGTACACGATGCACTCGAGTCCCATTTGGGCACATACAGTCGCAGTTGCCACACCGTGCATTCCGGCGCCTGTTTCGGCAATGATTCGTTTCTTACCGAGTCGTTTCGCCAGCAAAGCCTGACCAATAGCGTTATTGATCTTGTGGGCACCCGTGTGGTTTAGGTCTTCTCGCTTGATGTAAACCTGCGTGCTGCCGAGCTTCTCAGAGACGTTTTTGGCGTGATACATCGCTGAAGGGCGACCCACATAGTTGGTGAGCAGGCCTTCGAACTCTTCCCAGAAAGAATCATCCTGTTTGGCTGCGTCGAATGCGTTCTCAAGCTCTGTAAGAGCTGCCATAAGGGTTTCTGGAACAAACTTGCCGCCATATGGTCCAAATCTACCGTGTGAGTTCGGTAGCGATTCGGATTCGTGGTCGATATTTGAAGAAGTGGATGTCATCGAGAAATTATTACTTGGATGGCTGAAAAGTTGGTACCTAATCTCTGAAATCGATCGAGAATTAAGAGCGCAGCAGCGTATCGCAAGCTAGGATATCAGCGGAACGACCGGGCAACCGCTGCCTGAAGACGCTGTTCACGGAAAGAACAGTAACGAGGAACTGGTGATAGTTGGCTGACACGAAATCAACTCGACCCGATATGGATGAATACATGATGTCGATTGCGGTAGGCGTACGATCTCGTGCCAACTGCCTTGGAAGCCATATTGGTGCTGTTCTTGCACGCGATGGTCACATCGTTTCGACCGGTTACAACGGTACTCCTCACAAAACCTCCAATTGTGATGAAGGTGGTTGTGCGCGCTGTTCAAACAAAAACCTCTATCCGCCCGGTACTGGATACGACATGTGCATTTGCGTTCACGCAGAACAGAACGCTTTGCTCTCCGCCGCACGATTTGGCATTTCAGTTGAAGGATCGTTGCTCTACACAACATGGCAGCCGTGTTTCAGCTGTACTAAGGAGATGCTTCAAGCCGGGGTCAGAGGAGTTCGGTACGGAGAAGAGTGGGAACCCAAGCCCGAACTAAAGGAAGAGTACGAGCGACTCCAGAGCTATTTTCCTGACGGTGTGAACAGAGTGCCATTGCCAGAAGGTGCTGAATCACACCGGCCGAACGAATAGGACTCGAAATATGAAAATCACCTCTGTAGAAACAATCGCGCTAAGAGACGATGCTGACGGAAACGTCACTTCGTGGAATCCATCATTTTCAGAAGGTGATGAAGGTCCAGCGAGTACCGGCGGTTACGATCTCACGGTAGTTCGAGTTCACACTGACGAGGGTATTAGCGGAATCGGGCAGTGCGAGGCCCCGAGCCTTGTGATCGACGCGATCATTCGTTCCTCATTGGGTTTAGAAGCCCTATTGATTGGCGAAGACCCAACTGAAGTACAACGACTATGGCAGAAGATGTATAACTCGACCGGAGTTTTTGGTCGGCGCGGCGTTGTGATCGGTGCGATCGGTGCGATCGAAACTGCGCTTTGGGACATTACCGGAAAATCGTTGGGCAAACCGGTTCATCGACTCATATGGAAGTCGTTTACTACCGCAGCGAGCGACACCGAGCCTCTCAAGCGGGTTACTCCTTATTCCACTGTTTATCCCCCCGGGTCCAGTCTCGCCGAACTTGAGGAGCGGGTTGGTACAGCCGTCGAACGAGGCCTGAAGGCGGTGAAAATCGAGGAGTGGCAGGGGCAGTTTGGCAATGTAGATGTCGACACCGACGTGGCGGTTATCGAGAAGGCTCGATCTGTCATTGGTCCGGATCGCGATCTCATGATCGACGTTCAGAACCGATGGCGAGACGTTGGTCAGGCACTTCGCACTATCGAAGCAATTGAACATTTCAATCCATACTTTATCGAAGCACCACTTCCTGCCGACAATATCGAGGGGTACCGACGACTCGCCGAATCGACAAGCGTTCGGATCGCCGTTGGAGATTGGGGGTTTAGCACTCGACATGAGTTTGCCGATCTACTTCGAAGAGGGCGATTAGATGTTGTTCAGCCGAGTTCCGTTCGAGCCGGTGGGATGCACGAAATACTGAATATTGCGGAGGATGCTTACCAGTTCGGCGCTCTTTGCGTTACACATACGTGGTGTCACGTCATTGGCGTCGCCGCTGAACTTCATCTCGCCGCGGTAATCCCAAACATGCCGTATTTCGAGTTCCCAATAGCGTTTCCGCGTTCTCCACTCGTAGAAGAACTACTCCTTCCTCATTTCGAAATCGCTGGGGATGGCACTATGGAAGTACCTGACCGGCCGGGGTTAGGTTTTGAACTGAACGAGGAAGTTGTCGCGAGGTTCAGAGTCGACCCTTATTAAACGAACTTTTCTAGCTTAATATGCTCGAAAATAATTCCCGTATGCATTCAAATGACGACGGAAACCCGCGCAAGAGCTAGTTCCAGAAACGCCAGCCCGGATTAACTGAAATTGTTTATATAGACGACGATCAGAGTTTCCGAGCTCGCGCTCGTCGACATTTGCGAAACCCACCGATGCGGACGATCGCGCTCATCGTCTTCGCAATCGTCGCAATTCCTTCAATCCTCATTTATCCGCGAGTGTCTGGCATTGCCAACGAGAACTGGAGCAATCTTCAACGTGCCCGTGAACGTCATTTTGTGAACGTGACTGCCGCCAGTTGGATCTATCCATTTCTTCGAAGGCAGGCTCATCGAATGCAAGAAGCGGAACTCCCGAACGAATGGCGTAGCGTTTCGTTCCAGCACGGTCCATGCTTGCATTCCCACATGGATCAACTTCCGGTCGGCAAGTACTCCTACGCCATTGAACAGGCGTGTCTGAGATTGGACGAGATACAGATGAAGTACGCGGCTGATTGCGCTACCACTGCGGATTGCAACATCCGAGAAGAAGCCGTGTTAGATCTGCAAGTCGTTCTGGATCGGCTTAGGGTAGCGTTCTCAGATGCGAACCTGGCTCCGCTCACGTCTGACGATCACGGACAGGTACGCGACTAGAAATTCTAACCAGTTCGACGCATTTCGTGCGGTTATACGTTCTTGCCAGTCGTAACATTATCTTTCGGGCTGGTCGACGTGCCGTTCTCGGTGCGTATTTCTTTCATGTGATGCAACTCAGCGCAGAAAGTTTCGTTTCAATACTCCATGGATCTCTCCTTCGATAATCAAACCTCGCGCTCCGCTCGATTACGGCGCGAACTTCGAAATCCCTCAATGATCACGGTCACCTTGATTGTTGTTGGAGTTATTGGGATCATCTCTGCTCCCTTCGCACCTGGTTGGATTAGCACCGCATAAGCCAGTTTTGAGTCGCTCAGTAAGCAGGATGAAATGCGGGAAGCCAGCATAAATTCGGCATCAGTGGTTATTCCGAGCCAAATCACACCCTGGCTTGCTGTACAAACCAGGAAAATGATCAATGCTGAAGGGCCTCTCGACTGGCATGACGTATCGTTTAGACGTGGTGCTTGCGCTGAGGAAAATCTCGTAAAACTTCCTGAAGGTAAATATGCAAATGCCATTGCTACCGCTTGCGATGATCTGAATGATATTCAACAGCGCTACTCAGGTGACTGTTTCCGCGCTGCGAGCTGCAACGTTAGCGACATTGCCAAGCAAGAAATCACAGCGACAATGAACCTTGTGTGGGACGCATTCTCGGACGCCGGATTCGTTTTGCCATATGAGGTCATCGAAGAGGGTTTACCGTAACGGCGGAGCTTGCCTAGTTAGAGATTATTCTTGTTTGCGATATTCTAAAACTGTGTAGCCACATAGGCCTCTTTAAGGTCCGGTCTTCCAGCTATATCGGTGCTCATCGCTAACGCCCCCTGTCTTATGGTTTCTAGCGAAAAAATCAAAAACACCAGTGAATACTCGCTGCTAGACTTCGGCAACAACCTAGTTTGGATTGAACACTAGAGCGACTCGAGTATCTCAAGGATCATTGACTCTTTATGGAAATCAACTCATCTCCCCACGGACTTGTTGGTGAGGCGTACAGACCTCCCAAGATTGGTAGCAAGGGAGCCGTGGTGGCGAACCACACGATGGCTGCCCAGGCGGGGATGCAGATTCTTCACCAGGATGGAAACGCTGTTGATGCAGCTATTGCTGTTGCATTCGCTCTCGGACCAGCAGAGCCGCAAGGGTCGTCGATAGGCGGTGACGGATTCGTGATGGTCCATATCCCTGAGAACCGATCCGTAGAAGTAGCCAACGGCACAGGAGCCGCACCTTTAGCCGCGACTGCTGAGAAGTATCCGAACGGCATACCCTTAACCGGGATTCTAGGAACGTCAGTGCCAGGTATCGTCGACGCTCTTCTGAGCGCTCACGAAAGGTACGGCACCTTGCCCTTGTCGCGATGTCTTGAGCCTGCCATTGAACTTTGCGAAAATGGCGTACCTGTTTCCGAATTTCAATCTCGGATGGCAGCACTCAATCCAGTTTTGCGTAGTGTCTCTACGTCCGGTCCGGTCTTTGCTCCCAACGGTAATTGGCTCAAACCCGGAGAAATGCGTCGAAACCCTGATCTCGCACAAACCTATCGCTTGATCGCTGAGCAAGGACGAGATGCGTTCTACGAGGGCGATATTGCGCGAGAGATATCTCGTTATTCAGAAGAAAACGATGGTCTACTTACTTATGAAGACCTGAAACGGCACAAGGTCGAATGGCAAGCGCCGGTTGCAGTGAACTACCGAGGACGAACCGTATACGAAGCTCCGCCTAACACGAGTGGTCATATTTTGCTTCAGGAGCTGGCAATGTTCGAGCGATTCGACCCGGAGCAGTATGGGTACATGACTCCTGAATCGATTCACCTCATGGTTGAAGCGAAGAAGCTCGCATTTGCTGATCGCGAGGCGTATCTCGCCGATCCAAACTTCGTTGATGTCCCGATCGAAGGTATGCTGAACCGGGAATATCTTGCCGAACGAGCTGCGTTGATCGACATTGAGCGATCAGCTGATGATGTACTCGAAGGCGACCCATGGGCATACATGGATCGTTCACCTGACGGTTCAAAAAAGCATCGTCGTGGCGGTCGTTTACACGCTGCGGGCAACGACACAACGCACTTCTGCGTGGTCGACCAGTGGGGCAACGCCGTAGGAGAACTTCAGAGCATTCAGACGATGTTTGGTTCATGTGTCATTGCCGGGTCGACGGGAATCCTCATGAACAACCGTATGACGTACTGGCACCTCGATCCTGACCACATTGACTATCTGAACCCAGGACAGCGGGTCAGGCACACGATGAACCCGGTAATGGTGTTCTCTAAGCCGGTTGAAGAAGGTGGCCGACTAGAGCTCGTATGCGGGACTCCGGGCGCTGATACGCAGGTTCAAACCAACTTCCAGGTTGTCACGGGCATTTTCGATTACGGTTTGAGTGTTGCGGAAGCGATAGACGGACCTCGTTGGACTCATGTTCAGGCCGGAATGTCGTCAGCAGAACCACGACCTACCTCGGATTTTCTTCAAATTGAAGATCGAACGGGTGCGCAGGTGATTGATGCGGTTCGACAGAAGGGCCATTTGATCGAATCGACTGGCAACTGGGG
>CEUN01031817.1_pt1 | contig 21937 bp, 19 predicted proteins | sample 361501 | NCBI WGS metagenome assembly CEUN01 (sample SAMEA2622801, study PRJEB7988) | marine metagenome | biome: marine biome (ENVO:00000447); feature: marine epipelagic mixed layer (ENVO:xxxxxxxxx); material: "saline water (ENVO:00002010), including plankton (ENVO:xxxxxxxx)" | depth 120 m | reverse complement strand
GTTGGAGTAGCATTATACGACAAGGAAAAAATTAAAATATTAAATGGCAATCAACTTGCCTCATTAATTGTATATTATTCCTTAATAAATCTAGACATAAATAAGTTAAGTAAGCCTCCATACGTTGCTAAAACTATAGTAACAACGAGATTAATTGATGAGATAGCAAAAGATTATGGGGTAAAATCCTATTCTACACTTACAGGTTTTAAGTATATAGCTGAACTAATAAAAAATAAAAATGCAGAAAAGTTTATAGCAGGTGGAGAGGAAAGTTATGGTTATCTTGTAAATGATTTTGTCAGAGACAAGGACGCAATTATTTCATGTGCTTACATATGTGAAATTGCTAACTGGGCTAAAGACAATGGTAAATCTTTAAATGACATTCTAGAAGAAATTTATGATACATATGGTTTTTTCAAAGAAAAACTATATACCATCAAAATGGAGGGGATTTCAGGAAGTAATAGAATAAATGATATTATGGAAAAATATAGAAGTACTCCACCTCTAAAAATATTTGGTGATAAGGTTAAAGAAGTAATTGACTATAATAAGAGAGTAAAAAACCCAATAATTAATGTTAAATCAAATGTTATTCAATTAATTTCAGAAAAAAATTATTCTATAACTTTGAGACCATCTGGAACAGAACCAAAAATTAAGTTTTATTTCAGTTTATCTGGTGATAATAGTGAAGAAAATAAAAATAAATTATCTAATCTAATTGATAAAGAAATTTTAAATATCAAAAATAACTATGAGTAGTTTAAATAAATTATCTTCTTGGAAAGAGATTGGTAATCATTCTAATAAGATTTCAGAAAAATCCTTAAATGAGATCTTCATGGAAGATAAGGATAGGTTCAATAAATTTTCTATTCTAGAAAATGATCTACTTCTAGATTTTTCAAAAAATCATATAGATGATAAAATGATGGAATTATTTTCTCGACTATTGGTTGACATTGATCTCAAAGGTAAAATACATAATTTATTTAATGGTGAAAAGATTAATACCTCAGAAAACAGATCTGTATTACACTTTCTCTTAAGAGGCACCTACACTTCAAAAACTAAAGAATTATATGAAAATGATGTAAAAAAAGGTCTTAAAAAATTAAAATTATTTTCAAAAAAATTCCAAAATGGGGAGATAATAGGTTATTCTGGAAAAAAAATTAAAAATGTTATTAACATCGGTATTGGGGGATCTGACTTAGGACCAAAAATGATATGTGAGGGGTTAAAATATTATTCTAATAGAAGTGTAAATAATTATTTTATATCTAATGTCGATCCCAGCAATCTTTCTGAGGTATTACTTAATATCAATCCTGAAGAATCAATTTTTATTATTTCATCAAAATCTTTTGGTACTATTGAGACACTAAAGAATGCGAATATTTGCAAAAATTGGTTTAAGGATAAGTCTAAAAACACTCAGAATCTAAAAAAGCATTTTTTTGGAGTAACTGCTAATACAAAAAAAGCAAAAGCATTTGGTATAGAAGAAAATAATATTTTCCCCATCTGGGACTGGGTTGGCGGAAGATACTCTTTATGGTCATCAGTAGGTTTACCTATTATATTAAAAATTGGATATGAAAATTTTGAAATGTTACTTAATGGAGCAAATGAAATTGACAATCATTTCAGAGAAAAGCCTTTTGATAAAAATATTCCTGTAGTTCTAGCATGTTTAGGTATTCTATATAATAATTTTCATAATTGTGAGACACATGCCATATTCCCTTATGACGATTACCTAAAATATTTACCAATGTATTTACAACAAGCTGATATGGAGAGTAATGGAAAAAATATATCAAAAGATTCATCAGAAGTAAATTATAATACAGGCCCAATATTATGGGGAGATGTGGGAACAAATGGACAGCATTCTTTTTTCCAACTTATTCATCAAGGTACCAAAAAAATCCCTTGTGATTTTATTGGCTTTATAAACTCTAATAATGAAAAAGAAGAATTACATGAAATATTACTATCCAATATGGTTGGTCAGACGATGGCCCTAATGAAGGGGAAAAATATTCTAGAGGTAAAAGAAGAACTTGGAGATGAGAGTAAGTATACTAATTATGAAATTATTAAAAATTCTAAGGTTTTTAAAGGCAATAAGCCTTCAAATACAATACTATTCGATAAGCTAACTCCATATAATCTTGGTAGATTGATTGCTATTTACGAACACAAAATCTTTGTTCAAGGATGTATATGGAATATCAATAGTTTTGATCAGTGGGGAGTAGAATTGGGAAAGGTATTATCTGATGAAATTTATCAAAAAATTAAAAATAAAGATAGATCTGATATTGATAATTCAACAAAAGGTCAACTAGACTTTATAGAAAAGTTTAGGCAATAATAAATCCTGCAATATTTCCAGTCAAAAGAGTAGCTAATGTTGCGGCTAACAACGCTCTTAAACCTAATTTTGATATATCCTTTTGTCTAGACTGAGCCATAGAACCAATACCACCAATTTGAATAGCAATTGAACTAAAATTTGCAAATCCACATAGCGCGTAAGTTGATATTAAAATTGACTTTTCAGATAGAAGACCAGCTGTTTTCATCTCAGCTAAATTTACATAAGCTATGAATTCATTAAGAACAAATTTTTGACCAAGAAGACTGCCTACCAATACCGTTTCATTCCAATCAATACCAATCATAAATGCAAATACTCTAAATACTTGACCTAGAAGAAACTCCATAGATAGTTTATTGAACTGACCATTTGAAGAGGCTTTGATCCATTCATTAATAGAAGTAATATCTCCAAAAAACTCTAAAAAGTAATTAAGCATATATACTACAGCTAGAAAAGCCAATAACATAGCTGCTATATTCAAAGCTAATTTTAATCCATCTGAAGCACCTTTTGCCAAGGCGTCTATTGCATTTGATCCTAAATCTTCTTTAGATAAATCTAAGTTTTTATTGATACTATTATTCTTATCTTCAGGTTGAAAAATCTTAGACATCACAATTCCTGCTGGGGCATTCATAATAGATGCGGTTAGGAGTATTGTAGCAAATTTTAAGGACTCATCAGAATCTGCACCTCCTAACAAGGCAACATAAGCAGCAAAAACTCCTCCAGCTATAGTTGCCATCCCACCTGTCATCAAACACATTAATTCAGATTTTGTCATATTTTTTATATACGGTTTAACTAATAGAGGAGCCTCTGTCTGGCCTAAAAAAATATTTCCAGCTGCAGATAAAGATTCAGCTCCAGATAATTTCATAGTCTTTGACATAACCCAAGCGATAGATTTAACAATTACCTGGAGAAAGCCCATATAATATAAAAAAGCACTTATTGCAGAAAATAAGATTACAACAGGAAGAGCAGAAAAAGCAAATCCATTAAAAGATGCATCTGGGAATAGAAAAAGTGTTCCCTCTTTTGAAAAACCAATTAATAAAACAAAGAACTTACTTATACTACTAAATATTGATTCAATAAAAGGGACGTTAGTAATTAATATTGCAAAAATTAATTGTAGCACAATTCCTGAAAGAACTAATCTCCAATTTATATTTCTTTTATCTGAAGATAATAAGTAGGCAATAGATATAATAAAAATAAATCCAATGATAAATCTGATTAAGTCCATTAATTTCTTCTTTTAATTTCATCTCTAACTCTAGCTGCAAACTCATAATTTTCTTCAGCAATTGAATCAGTTAATTTTTTATTAAGTTCCTTAACTGAAAAATCTTTTAATGTTTTAACTTTTCCATCATCGTTAACTTTTTTATCTACTTCTGCCTCATCAAAAATTATTCCAGCCTCATCTAATACCCTCTCATCAACATATATATTTGCTTTATACCTTATAGCAATTGCAATCGCATCAGATGGTCTTGCGTCTATACTGTGTTTTTTAGTAGAATCTGATATAATTATTTTAGAGAAAAATACTCCGTCTTTAATATCAGTTATAAGAACTTCATTAACTACGAAATTTATTTTTTTCAAGAAAGATTTGAAAAGATCATGTGTCATTGGTCTATTAGGAATTATTTTTTCTATTTCCATAGCAATAGATTGAGCTTCAAACATGCCAATAATTATGGGTAACCTCCTATCCCCTTTTTTTTCTTTTAAAACTAAAGCAAAAGATCCAGTTTGGGAATCGACACTAGATGATAAACCTAAAATATCTAACTTGACTTTTTTCATTCTAACCTAGAGAGTTTATAATTTTAGGCACTACCTCAAAAGCATCACCAACTATACCGTAATCAGCAGCTTTAAAAAAAGGTGCTTCGGGATCATTATTTATTACAATAATGGTTTTTGAAGAATTAACACCTGCTAAATGTTGAATAGCACCTGAAATTCCAATTGCAAAATAAATTTTTGGGGATATTTTTAAACCAGTTTGTCCTACGTGCTCATGATGTGGCCTCCAGCCAGCATCAGAAACTGGTTTACTACATGCAGTGGCCGCATTTAATTTTTTCGCAAGATCTTCTATCATTTGCCAATTTTCTGGACCTTTTAGACCTCTACCAGCAGAGATTACTACATCTGCATCATTTAGAGAAATATCTTCCTCAATAAATTTTTGTTCTAATATCTCAAAACTTGAGTTTTCAGAAACCTTAGAATCAACTTTTATTATATCAGCTTTTTTCTCGAAATCTTGTGACTCAACAATATTTTTATTCAACAAATAGATACATGAATCTTTTTCATTAATCATGTGTGACTCAGCTTTTCCAGTAAAAATAGAACAGGAAATTTTACCATTCTTCTCTATTTTTAATACATTAGAAGCAATAGGAAAATTTAACTTGGTTGAAATTTTAGAAGACAATTCTTTAAATGTATTTGAACTTGGAGACAAAATAGTTTTAATACCATTGTTTGTAATTACCTCTTCAATAGCTGAATAGTTATTGAAATCATCTATTACAAATATTTTATCAAAACCTTTACTGCCTAATGATGATATATAGGATTCATCATCATTTGAAGTAAGACCATAAACTTCATTTTGCAATTCATTTGCTATAGTTGCAGCCTGAGAAGATGACTCACTTATTGTATTCTTATTAAATTCTATAAAAACTAAAATTGACATTATAAATTTTTAAGTTTTAGTTCATCAATTAGTAACTCTAAATTATCCTTATCAATATATTTTATCTCTTCTTTTTCTGGAGGAAGCGTATACTTATCGAGCTTTAAAGATGCTTTTACTTCAATAGGTTCAATGACAGATAATTCCTTTGATCTAGCGTTCATTATACCTCTCATATTTGGAATTTTCCATTCTGCAATCGGTTCCTGACAACCTAATATTAAAGGGAGTTTTGCTTTTATTTTTTCTATGCCAGAATCAGTTTCTCTCTTAATTATCACACTTTTATCATTCTCAAGATCTAAATATGTCACAGGATTGAAAGTCTGAATATTAAGAATAGAACCCGATAAATAATGAACTAATCCAGAATTATAGTCAATTGATTCTTTACCCATTAATATTAAGTCAAAATTATTTTTATTGATAAAGCTAGCGATATTGTGTGCTACAAAATTTGAATCAAAAGGCTCTGAATTAATTCTATATGCCCTATCCGCGCCAATAGCTAACCCTTTCCTTAACAAGGGATCATTTTCTGATAGGCCAACATTAAGTAGACTTATATCAATTTCACTGTTTTTTTCTTTTAACTCAACAGCCCTTGCTAAAGCATAATCCTCATATGGACCAATAATAAATTGAATATTTTCTTTATTAAATTTATTATCTTCAGTAAATGAAACCTTTGAAGTTGTATCAGGCACACAAGAAACACAAACTAATATTTTCATAATTTAAATTTAGAATGGATCGTTTCCATTGTCAGAATTGAAACCATTATTTGCTTTACTTTGAAACTTTTTAACTTCATTATCATCTAAAGATGACATATCTGCAAATTTTGCAAATCTTTCTATAAATTTTAATTTAACCTTTCCTGTTGGACCATTTCTATTTTTTCTGAGTAATATTTCAGCTACACCTGCGGTTAAGTTTCCATCTTCATCTTCAGTAATATCATATCTATCTGCCCTATAAATAAACAATACCATATCAGCGTCTTGTTCAATTGATCCTGATTCTCTCAAATCAGATAAAACAGGTCTTTTATCTCCACCTCTAGTTTCTACTGCTCTACTCAACTGCGAAAGAGCTAATACAGGAACATTTAACTCTTTAGCTATTGCCTTTAAAGATCTTGAAATAGAGGCAATTTCTTGTTCCCTGTTCCCAGAAGATTTACCATATTCTCCTGTCATAAGCTGTAAATAATCAACAATAATACATTGAATATCATGTTGAGATTTTAATCTTCTTGATTTTGCCCTTAGTTCAAGAATACTTAGAGCAGGTGTGTCATCAATAAAAATTTTTGCATTATTTAGTTGGTCAGTTTTATGAAGAAGCTGCTGCCACTCATAATCTTTTAAATTACCTTTCTTAATCTTATCACTATCCAGCTCAGCTTCAGAGGAAATTAATCTATTTACAATTTGTAAAGAAGACATCTCAAGAGAGAAAATTGCAACAGGCTTTTCGTGGTCTATAGATGCATTTCTCATCATTGATAATACGAATGCAGTTTTACCCATAGATGGTCTACCAGCAATAATAACTAAATCAGAAGGTTGCCATCCAGAAGTTATATTATCTAAATCTATAAAGCCTGATGGCACACCAGTTATTCCATCTTTCCTGGACTTTTTAGATTCTAATTCATCTATTGCTTCCTTCATTAATCCCTTTACCTGAGAATAATTTTTTCTAATATGAGACTCAGAAATATCAAACAACGATTGTTCAGTATGATCGAGAAGATCAAAAACGTCAGTTGTATCTTCATAAGCTTCTTTTTGAATTTCTCCTGATACTTCAATTAGTTGTCTTTTTATGGATTGTTCTAATATAATTCTAGCATGATATTCAATATTGGAAGCCGAGTTAACTCTAGTAGTTAGTTGAGTTACATAGTATGCGCCTCCAACAAAATCTAACTTACCGTTTTTTTTAAGTTGATTTGTTACAGTTAATAAATCAACAGGCTCAGAGTTATTAAATAAATCTATAATAGCATTATAAATTTCTTTATTTGCATCTTTATAAAAATTATCAGGTTTTAATATATCAATGACATCTGTTAATGCATCCTTCTCAAGCATCAAAGCTCCTAAAACAGACTCTTCAAGATCTAAAGCTTGAGGTGGTAACTTACCAAGATCTAATTCATTTGCAAGGCCTATATTTCTTCTAGAAGTAGATATATAATTTTTATTTTCTTTCACTTTATTTTTTGAACAAACCTATATAAAATTTGAGTGTTGAATGAGAAATTAAACCTTTACTTTTCCATATATTATCAACAAATTAAAGTTATTGAAATTAAATTGTTCTCAGCATTAATTATTTATAATTTTGAGGGACATGGACCTGAAAAATAAAAAAAATATTCATATAATTTCTATAGGTGGTAGCGTGATGCATGATTTAGCAATTAATCTTAAAAAAAATGGATATAATATTACAGGAAGTGATGATATAATTTATGACCCGTCTAAAACAAGACTTAAAAAAAATGGAATATTACCAAAAAAATTAGGCTACTCAAAAGTTAATATTCACAGTAAAATTGACTTAGTGATAACTGGAATGCATACCAAAATAAATAATGTAGAATTACTTGAGTCAAAAAATAAAAATATCCCTATTCTATCTTACCCCGAGTATATAAATATTCTTAGTGAAAATAAACATAGGATAGTAATTGCAGGAAGTCATGGAAAAACAACAATAACATCAATGATAATGCATGTTCTTAGAGATAACAATATAAAATTTGACTATGTAATCGGAGCAAAAACAAGAAATTTTAATAGTAATATTTCAATATCAGATAATCCATTAATAATAATTGAAGGTGACGAATATTTAACTAGCCCATTGGATAAAACACCTAAATTTTTAAAGTACAATCATCATATTGTACTAATTAACGGTATTGAGTGGGACCATTTTAATGTATTTAAAAGTTTAAAAAAATATAAAAAACAATTTCAAAAATTAATTGAGATGACACCTAAAGGTGGTGAAATAATTTATTATGAAAATGATGAATCAATTACTGAAATTTTAAATAATCATCATGATGAAAATATTGTTTTAAGACCTTACAAAATTGAAAAATTCACAAATAATAAGACTAGTTCATTTATATACGACCAAAGTAATAAAAAAATTAAGTTAAAAATTTTTGGAAAACATAATATGCAAAATCTTGCAGGTGCTAAAATAATATGTGAGCAACTTGGAGTTAAAACAGATGATTTTTACAAATCTATTTCATCGTATAAACTTCCTCATAGAAGACTTCAGATAATTTCTGATAAAAAAAATAAAATTTTCAGAGATTTTGCTCATTCACCATCAAAATTGATGGCTACTATAAACGCAGTTAAATTACAATACTCCGATAAACTATTAAGTGTGTATGAACTTCATAGTTCAAGTAGTTTTGATTTTACATTTTTAAAGAATTATAAAGATACTCTAGATAAGTCTGATTTTTCAGTAATTTATATTTCAGAAAATAACCTCAAAAAATTTTCTAAAGAAATTGATGAAAATATGATTAAAAATATATTCAATGAGAAAAAACTTGTTCTAATTTCTAATAAAAAAGAATTAGATAAGTTTATAAATAATTCTAAATATAAATCTTATAATAAATTATTAATGTCTTCTGGAAATTTTGACGGTTATAACGTTGGAGAATAAAAGTTATGAAAATACATAAATCAACTGTAGTTTTTGATATTGAAACAACTGGCTTAGATATCATAAATGATAGAATAATTGATATATCTCTAATAAAAATAAATCCTGATAATTCTAGAGAAGAAAAAAACTTTAGAGTAAATCCTGAAAAAAAAATTTCTAATGAAAGCAGTAGCGTTCATGGAATAAAAGATGAGGATGTCGTTGAACTAAAGCCCTTTAAAAATTATGCCAAAGAAATTTTTGATTTTATTAAAGGTTGTGATCTAGCTGGTTTTAATATTTTAAAATTTGATTTACCAATTTTGATTGAAGAGTTTATTAGATGTGATTTAGAACTATCCTTAGATAAGGTTAAAATCATAGATGCACTTAGAATTTATCATTTAATGGAAAAAAGAAATTTAAGTTCAGCTTATAAATTTTATTGTAATAAAAATTTAGAAAATGCTCATAATTCATATGCAGATACAAGTGCTACCTTAGAGATTATTGAGAAACAAATTGAAAAGTACAACCAATCAGAAGTTATCGATAACAAAGGAAATATATTAGGTAAAATTTCGAATAGTATAGATTCCATTGGTTCAATAATTGATAATAATATTGTTGATATATCCGGAAGAATTATCTTGAATTCAGATAAAAAAGAAATATTTAATTTTGGAAAGTATAAAAATCAGATAGTATCGAATGTATTTAAATCTAACCCAGAATACTATCACTGGATTATGAAAAGTGATTTTCCTCAACATACTAAAAAAAAATTTACTGAAATAAAACTAAGAGGTATTAGTTGATTTTAATTAATCTTTTGTCTTCAGAAATAATATCTATAAATATTTCTTTGAAATTAATATCAATTAAATCCTTACAAATCTCCGGCCATTCTATAAAACAATAATTTCCAGAATATATATAGTCAATAAAATCAATTTCTATTAATTCTTGGATTGATTTTATTCTATAGAGATCAAAATGATAAACTTTAAAATCATTATTTATTTGATACTCATTAATCAAGTTGAAAGTAGGACTCAAAACTTTTTCTTTTATTTTAAGTTTTTTACAAATTAATTGTATTAGAGTTGTTTTACCAGATCCTAAGTCACCATTAAATAAAATGATCTTGGAAGAATTTTCATCTAAAATATTTTCAATTACTTCATTATAATCATCAAATCTATTTATTTCAAAGTTTAACATATCATATGTTTTTTGGACTTAACTCGATAAATGGGATTATCATCTCCTCCATAGATATTCCTCCATGCTGAAATGTATTATTATAATTTTTTAGATGATAATTATAATTTGTAGGATATAATAGGTATTGATTTTCTGTTGCAAAAATATACTTATTAAAAATATTTACTTTAGGTAAAAAAACTTCTTCACCATTTTCAACCATATATAATTTCAACTCATCTGAATTTATGTTTTTTCCATTCTTGAATCTTATATTATTATTTACATCCTTATTAGCTTTAATTTTTACTGGTTTTTCAACCCTTATCGTTCCATGATCAGTAGTCAAGAAAATTTTTATGTTTTTTTTGGATGATAAATATTTCATAAGATCGTTAAATGATGAATTATCGAACCATGAAGATGTGAATGATCTAAATGACTTTTCATCATAAACAAGGTTTCTAAAAACTTTACTATCAGTCTTTGAATGAGATAACATATCAATAAAATTGAATACAACTGAACTGAAGTTATAGTTATCTAATTTTGAAATATTTTTAATAAACTTAGATCCATCTTCATAAGAAATAATTTTATTATATGAATGCTTAATATCAATATTATTCCTTTTAAAATTATTATCTAGAAAATAATATTCGTTATTATTTAGGCCATTAGATTTATCAGACCATAAATCAAATTCATCTTTATTCATTTGGTAAGGGGTAAGGCCTGAGAAGATAGAATTTCTAGAGAACTCAGTTGTCGTTGGTAAAATTGACATAAAAGGTTTCTCTTCTTTAATAAAAAAATATTTAGATAATTTATCTTCTAATACTTTCCACTGATCATATCTTAAATTATCAATAAGTATAAAAAATACTTTTTCATCATTGATATTAGGGAAAATTTTTTCTTTGAGTAAATCATTAGAAAGCAATGGTTTATGAACATTATTTGAACCCCAATTAGAGTAGTTTTCTATTATAAATTTTGAAAATTCTTTATTTGCCTCATATTTCTGTTTTGTAAGCATTTCAAGTATTTGATTGTCATCACTCCTATCCAAAGAGATCTCCCAATCAATAATTTTTAAATAGGTTTTATACCAATCTCTATGATCTTTATTATTCTTTATCATATCAGATAGTTCATTGAAAAAACTTACATAATCTGATTTTAATTTATTTTGAATGATAAGAGAATTTTCTAGTACTTTTTTAACTGAAATTAGTAATTGATTAGGGTTTAATGGTTTTAACAAATAGTCACTTATTTCTGATCCAATAGCCTCATTCATTAAATCTTCTTCCTCATTCTTCGTAATCATAATTATTGGAACTGAGCTTGAATTCTTTTTAATATCTGAAATTAAATTAATGCCTGACTTGCCTGGCATATTCTCATCTATTAATATTAAGTTATAATCATTATTTGATTCTATATATTCTACTAATGAAAATGGATTATTGAACGATTCTACTATATAATTTTTTTCTTCTAAGTATAAAATGTAAGGCTTTAATAATTCAATTTCGTCATCTACCCACAAAATCTTATATCTTTGCATTTCTAAAAATTATAAATCAAATATAAATTAGTTTATAATGAAAAATCTTGATTTTAAAATCAAAAAGATAGCTGAAATATTTGACGCTAAACTTATTGGGAATAAAGAAGTCAAAATAACTGGAATAAGTGATATAGAAAACGCTAAAAAAGGGGATATTACATTCTTAAGCAATGAGAAGTACAAAAAGTATTTAGATTCAACCAAAGCATCAGCTGTTATTATAAATAAAGAAGTTGAATTACCTAATAATTCAAAATTAACTTTTTTAGTAGTTAAAGATTCTTACTTATCCTTCGCATTATTACTTTCTGAAATTGAAAAATTAAATATTTCAAGAAAAATTGGAATTGAAAGTCCATCACATATTAATAAAAAATCAAAAATTGGAGAAAATATATACTTAGGTGCCTTTAGTTATGTAGGTGAAAATGTAACTATAGGCGATAATTGTAAAATCTATCCTTATTCATATATTGGAGATAATAGTAAAATAGGTAATAATACAATTATATATCCTGGTGTTAAAATTTATAATTCTTCTGAGATTGGAGATAAATGTGTAATACATGCTAATGCAGTAATAGGTAGCGACGGATTTGGTTTTGCACCGTCAGAGGATGGATCATATTCTAGTATTCCTCAAGTAGGTAATGTAATTATCAAAAATAATGTGAGCATAGGTTCAAATACTGTTATTGATAGAGCCACACTAAATTCAACAATTATCAATGATGGTGTTAAATTAGATAATCTTATTCAAATAGGTCACAATGTTGAAATCGGGGAAAATACTGTTATTGCTGCCCAAACTGGAATATCTGGTTCAACATCAATTGGAAAAAATAGTATGTTGGGTGGTCAAGTAGGGATTGTAGGGCATCTTAAAATGGGTGATAATATTAAGTATGGTGCTCAATCAGGAGTAACAAAAAATATGAAAGGTAATCAGACAGTTATTGGTTATCCAGCCATGCCAAAGGAAAAATATATTAAATCATATATAATTTTTAAAAAATTACCTTCAATTGAAGAAAAAATTAAAAAAATAGAAGAAAAATTATATAATTTGCAATCAGAATGATAAATTTTCAAAGAACTATTAATGAGGAAGGGAATTTAGAAGGTATAGGTCTTCATACAGGAAAAAAGTCAAAATTAAAGTTTGTACCTGCCGTAATAAATCATGGAATTAAATTCCAAAGAATTGATTTAGATGGAATGCCAATTATAGATGCAGATGTTAATAATGTTATTGCTGTTGAAAGGGGAACTACTATAAAACAAAATGATGCTACTATATCAACTGTAGAACATCTTCTCGCTGCAATTGTTGGTTTACAAATTGATAATATCTTAATTCAAATAGATGGTGAAGAAATTCCAATTTTAGATGGTAGTTCCAAATATTTTATTGAATGTCTTGAAAAATGTGGTTTAAAAACACAAGATGCGGCTAGAAAATACATTGAAATATCTGAAAAAATCACTTATAATGATGAAGAAAATAATGTAGAAATATCAATATATCCCCATAATGACTATAGAATTACATCGATGGTAGATTATAATTCAGAGATTTTAGGGAGTCAGCATTATACCCTAAATCAGATATCAAATTTTAAAAAAGATGTATCCGATGCGAGAACCTTTTGTTTTCTACATGAAATTGAAGATTTATTTAAAAAGAATTTGATTAAAGGAGGAGACTTAGATAATGCTATAGTAATTGTTGATAAAGTTATTGATGAAAAAAAACTCAAAGAGATTTCTCAATTATTGGGCAAAAAAAATATTAAAGTTGATAAACAAGGAATTCTTAATAATATTAAACTAAAATATAATAATGAACCTGCAAGACATAAGTTATTAGATATCGTTGGTGATTTAGCTCTTGTTGGAAGGCCAATAAAAGGTCATATTATTGCTGCTAGACCAGGTCACAAGTCAAATATTGAATTTGCTAAAATTCTCAAAAACTTTGTAAAAAAAAGAAATATTAACGCACCTAAATACGATCCTAATCAAAAACCTGTATTTGATATAAATGGTGTAAAGAATATTATGAAACATAGGTACCCATTCCTTCTAGTAGATAAGATTACTTATCTTGATGAATCTGAGGTAGTAGGAGTTAAAAATGTTACTGTAAATGAAGATTTTTTTAATGGACACTTTCCAGGAAACCCAGTGATGCCAGGAGTTCTTCAAATTGAAGCATTAGCTCAAGTTGGTGGAATACTTGTGATGAATTCAATTGAAGAACCAGAAAAACATATCCCCTATCTAGCTGGAATTGAAAATTTTAGATTCAGAAAAATGGTAAGTCCTGGTGATACTTTAGTTATGAGATTAAGATTTATAGCACCTATCAAAAGAGGTATAGCAAAAATGAAAGCTGAAGCTTTCGTCGGTAATAATTTAGTTAGTGAAGGAAATATGACTGCAACAATAAGTAAAATTAATGAGTAATAATTATCTTCATCCAGACTCAATAATTGGGAAAAATACCACAATAGAGCCTTTTAGTTATATAGATGCTGACGTAGAGATTGGTAATAATTGTTGGATTGGTAATAATGTTACAATTTATTCTGGAGCAAGAATTGGAGACAACGTTAGAATTTTTCCTGGTGCAGTTATATCATCAGTTCCTCAAGATTTGAAATTTGGAGGTGAAAAAACTACTGTCACAATTGGTAATAATTCAACAATTAGAGAATACGTTACAATTAGTAGAGGAACTGAAGATAAAATGACAACATCGATAGGTGAAAATTGCTTAATTATGGCATACAGTCATATTGCTCATGATTGCATTATAGATAATAACTGCGTAATAGTAAATGGTGTTCAAATTGCTGGACACGTAAAGGTTAATGAATATGCTATTATTGGTGGAGGAACATTAGTCCATCAGTTTGTTAAGATAGGAGAACATTCTATGATAGCAGGAGGATCTCTCATAAGAAAAGATGTGCCACCTTTCTGCAAAGCAGGCAAAGAACCTTTAAGTTATAGAGGAGTGAATTCTATTGGATTAAAAAGAAGAGATTTTTCAAGTGATCAAATAAACCAAATTCAAAATATTTATAGAATTCTTTATTTAGAAGGAAGAAATAATTCTCAAGCAATTGAAAAAATTGAAAAAGATATACCAAAGTCTAAAGAGAAAAATATAGTATTAAATTTCATCAAAAATAGTGAAAGAGGTATAATTAAAGGTTTACTTGATTAAATCTATGGAAATTACCTTAAGTAACGTCTCTAAAAGTTTTGGATCAAATAAAGTTATAGAGAAATTTAGTTTTTCTTTTAATAAAGGCATATATGCAATTTTAGGAAAAAATGGATCAGGAAAATCAACATTACTTAAAATAATAGGTAATCTAATCTCCCCATCCTCTGGAAAGGTTATATATGATATTAAAAAAAATTATGATGTAACAAAGACATTATTTTTTTGTGCTCCATATCAAGAATTAATATCTGAGCTGACAGTTAAAGAATTTTTAAAATTTCATTTTAAGTTTAGGAATCCAACTAACAACTATAATAATATTCTAAAAGAATTTAAATTGGATTCATATGTAAATCATCAAATAGAAAATCTTTCTTCTGGTTCAATTCAAAAATTAAAATTGGTAATATCATTTTTTTCAGATTCAGAATTTATACTTCTTGATGAACCTACTACAAACCTAGATCATGAGGGAAAAAAAACTTATTTGAAAGTTCTCAAAGAATTATCTAGTAAGAAAGTAATAATTATAGCAACTAATGACAAAGATGATTACCTGACAGGTAAAACTTCAATTATAAATTTAGATAATTAGTATAAAGAAAAGCTATTCTTTAATAAAATCGAATATCCAATTTCCTTCTTTAAGACCACCAACTACAGTGAAACTCGTTCTTAAAGTCGTTTGAGTTACAGATATACTCATTACAACATTATCTGATCTTAATAACTTGCTTTTATCATTATTTTGAAATTGCCAACTACCTGAATTAGGCCAAACATCCGCATCAATAGAATTAGTTGTTGCATAATTACCACCACTTTTGGTTCCACCAGAAAAGGTTAAAGTAAGATCTTTAAAATCAGATATTATACTTCCATCTTTAACAGCTGATGACTCATCCTTAAGAATCCATTTGCCATTTAAAAGGTTAGCTTGTATATCAAGTGGATCATCTGGTTCCGGTTCTGGATCAACGCTATTACAAGCAAATATTAGACATAGAGAGAGAGTAATATTATAAATAAGTTTTTTCATGCTTCAAATGTAAAATATAATTTTAATTCTAGGTAATTTAAAGTAAAAAAAAAAGGTCATCAAATGATGACCTTTTTCGTGAGCAATATATTAAACTAGAAATTTAACTTTAATGAAAAGTTTAAGGTTCTACCCCAACTAGGGAATCCTTCTCCTAATGAACCAGAGTCTTCAACACCTCTAGCCCAATAAATTTCATCTAACATATTATAACCTTGAACTTGCGCATAAGCTCCAATATTTCCTAATTTGAATCTTGCACCTATTCTCAAGTCAAGTACACCGTAATTATCCATTTGGAATGGTTGTGCATTAGCTAAATTCTTATCGTCTCTATCACTTACGTCATAATCTGAATAAAGCTTAGCATTGTATAGATATTGTCCTCCAATATCTAAAGTTTTATTAATTTGATATCTACCGGTAAAACCAATTTGTGTTTGAGGGTGATTACCTACATATAAATTGTTAGAATAAATATCTACTGTAATTATATCTAAGTCGCCATCACTTCTAATTTCACCTTGAACATCATTAGCCCATCTCCATTCACCTAATGAGATTATACCACCTAAATCTAGTTTAGGAGTAAATTTAGTATTCCATTCTAATTCAACACCTTTATGAAGTGCATCTTGACCTCTAATAGCAGATCTTGTTGCAACGCCATTAATTGTTACTCTTGGAGATAGTAAACCTTTATCTACCCATTTAGTGAAATACCCGTTAAGTTTAGCAGAGAACTTATTTGATTTAAATCCATATCCAAATTCAATAGATCTAGCTTTTTCGTTCTCTAATGGATCAACTACAACATTCTGGTAATTTGTGAATACAAAATTAAAGAAAGGTGCTCTTGAGAAAGAACCTGCATTTAAGTATACATTACTAGCATCTGAAAAGTTAAAATTAAATCCAGCCTTAAGATTATGACCTGTAATATTAACTTTTTCTGATGTAGGATCTTGTCCTCCATTTTCTACACCAGCATAGTTCATTCTATCAACTCTTACGTACTGAGTTCTTGAAACTGAACCTCCTACAAATGTAGAAACTTTGTCGTCACTATACTCAAGTTGACCATGTAGTCCAGCATATCTATGAATACCATCGTTATCGTAAGCAATTCTTTGGTTTTCAGGTGTTTTTGTAAAAAATAGAGAGGTAGAGTTCTCATTTACATATTTTAAATGATCTCTAATTCCTCCATCACCATATGAAGACTTCTCAGAATTTCTACTGTAATCAACAGTATATTTATATTGTTCAACCCAGTGATCACCACCTAAAAGATTTCTAACTTCTCTAAAGTGTTCACCAGTATACGTTCTAGCATCCAATCCAACTGTAAGTGAAAGGTTATCATTAAAGTCATGATTAAGATTTGTTAATACTCCATACCATTTATGGTTGTTAACTGAATTTCTTAATATTAAACTTGAACCTTGATTGGTATTTAATCCGTATTTAGCAGGTCCACCATTATTTGCAATATTATCTGCAACAACTGCATCCCAATTGATTAAACCATCTGCTGTTCTGTCTTGATTACCATAATATCTACCATATGAACCTAGAGGTCCAGAACCCCCACCTTTACCATATGAAGCATAAACAGAAGTATTTAATGATGTATTATCATTGATATTATAATAATGATTTAACACAATATGTGGCTTGTGATAGTAATTATTTCTACCATTTTGAACTTCCCCATTCAAGTAACCCCAGTCTCTATTATACTTATGACCATACTGATCTACTTCACCAGGTGTTAAGTACTGATCTCTTTGACCATGTTTTTGTGGAGCACCAATAGCAGTAAGAACTAATGAATTATTTTCATTGAATTCCTTAGTAATAGATAGGAAATATGTATTAGCATTTACATAAGTTCCATCAACATAACCATTACCATCAGTTCTTGAGTAAAGAAGTGAGATTGCCCAGTCGTTATTCATTCTACCAGTATTATATGATATAGTTTCCTTAAATTGACCATAATCAGATATCTGTTGTAGGTATGAACCTCCTTTTTTAGAATCAATAGATTTAGTAATGATGTTTATAGTTCCACCAATTGATCCAATTGCTAACTTAGAAGCACCAAGACCTCTAACAACCTGCATTGCTGAAGTTACATCTCCAAGTCCATTCCAGTTTGACCAGTAAACTCTACCGTTTTCCATGTCATTAACAGGAACACCATTGATCATAACAGTGATGTTTTCTTGAGCAAAACCTCTTATATAAACTCTAGAGTCACCTACACCACCACCTTCTTTAGTAGTATAAACTCCGGGAGTCATTTTGAGTAGTTCAGGTACCTCTTGAGTACCAGCATATTCTTCAACATATCTTGTAGAAACATTTGAGAATGTAGTTGGAGTTTTTCTGTCAATACCATAATCGGCAGTAACCCTAACTTCATCTAATGATATGTTTAAAGAATTCATTTTAACCATTCCTAGGTCACCTGAATTAGATAATTCTAAATCTTCATAGCCAATGTATGAAACTAGAACTACATCTCCAGATGCATTTGATGAAAATGAAAATGATCCATCCAAACCTGTGAATGTACCGTCAGTAGTTCCCTTTATTGATACATTAGCCCCAATAAGAGGTTCATTTGTTGAACCATCAACAACTACACCTGAAATAAGCGATTGTGAATATGAAGCGAATGAAAAAAGAGAAACTACAAAAAATTGCAATAATATTTTGTAATAGTTTTTCATATTTTAAGTAAAAGTTATCAATTAATAGATGCAAACTTATATAACAAATGTTATACATATTTAACCTCTATGTTATGTAAATTAAACGTGATTAATAATCACATTGTTTATACTTCCTAAAATTAAGCAATTTTTATATAAATTTGAGTATGTCTGTCAAGCAATTTAAAAACGATAAAAATTATATATTAAAAAAAATTCAATTAGAAACAAAAGATAGACTTTTAAAGAAATTAATTAAAATGTCAAGTGACACGTACACAAATAAATCTAATCCACTTGGGCTAATCGATAAAACAACTAATAGACTAAATAAAATCAGAGAATATAATCTTAAATCATTATACTTCTTTTATAATAAGTTATCTGCTATTTATAGATATAACTATGGTGAAGTACAGCTTAGCTTTTTATGGGATGGAAGCTCGCATGAAGAATATTACAGAAATAGGTGGATATCTTTTTTTGTAAAAGAAACTGATAGAATGTCACAAAATTTATCTTTTCTAAAATCTGTTTTATATCTGACAATCTTCTCAAAGGATATTAATGAAAAATCTGAAGTTCAATATAAACTATCTACATTTTTAAGAAAAGATTTTAATATTCAAGTCTTTAAGCGAAAAGGTATCGTTGTTCATTCAAAATAATTACACTTGAAAAAATATTTACTAATATTCTTTTGCTTAATTGTTAATTATTCTTTTTCACAAGAAAATAAAATTATTGAAAACTTAATCTTACAAAAAAAATATTTAGAAGCTGACTCTATTTTAAAAGAAAAAATTAAAAACAGTGATAAAGTTTCTTCAGACCTCACATTTCTATTTGGAAAAAATTCATTCTTTCTAAATAAATATAAACAATCCATAAACTGGTTAAATAAGTATCTAGAATTAAGAGGTCAAGCTGGAAAATATTCTGATGAGACCATAAAGTTTTTAGAGCTTTCTAACACAAAATTATTGATTGAAACTGAAAAAGATATTGAAAATGTCTATGTACAACTTTTTTCATATAATTACATCAATTGCACAAATGACAGAAAAATATGTCCAATTTGTGGAGGTAGCTCAGTTATGATAATAGAAAATGAAGTATCAAAAGTTTATAAGACATGTCCTTTTAGTGACAACAAGGGATTCTTAACATGTGATGAGTATAATTTATTTCTTAGAGGAGAACTAAAACCTAAATCAAACTAGATTTTGCATAATTATTCCGCATATATATGCTGCATAGGTTCCGACAGCATAACCTAAAACTGCTAAAAGAACTCCAACTGCCGCTAAAGATGGATGAAAAGCAGCTGCCACAACTGGAGCAGAAGCAGCTCCTCCAACATTTGCTTGACTACCTACAGCAACAAAAAAGAATGGAGCTCTAATCAATTTTGCGACTATAATTAATAGCGTAACATGAAAACCGATCCAAATAAAACCTAGAAGAAATAAACCTGGATTTTGAAAAATTGCAAGTAAATCCATCTTGAGTCCTATAGTTAATACTAGTATATATATAAATATACTTCCCATTTTAGATGATCCTGCACCTTCAAGTTTCCTTAACCTCGTAAAAGATAAAGCAACTCCAATTGAGGTTGAAAAAATAACTAACCAGAAAAAATTAGAAGTCAAACTATACTTTTCCAGATAAGAAAAATTCACTGAAATAAAATTAGAAATTACATCTGATAATAGATGCGATAATCCAGTAACCCCAAAACCAATTGATAAAATAAATATTAAATCCCTTAGCTCTGGAATTCTGGTTATGCTTTGGTTATAACTTTCAATTCTCTTTTTAATATCTTCAATAGCAGAACTATTTGCATTTAACTTTTGATCAATTTTTTTACTTTTATTGACACCAATTAATAAAAATGCAAGTAAGACATTTGCACAAATTATATCAACAGCCACCATTTTTGAAAATAAATTTGACTTCACATTAAATACCTCCATCATCGCAGCTTGATTAGCTCCCCCACCAATCCAGCTACCTGCTATAGTGGTCATACCTCTTCCTAACTCATTAATATCAAAATTTATAATATCAGGAAAAAAATTTATTATTACCAACAATGCAAACGGACCACCTAATAAAATACCAATAGTTCCCGTTAGAAACATAATTATAGCTTTTGGACCTAATTTTAAAATTTCTTTCAAATCAACACTAAGAGTTAATAAAACTAAAGAGCAAGGGAGAAGATACCTTGATGCTACAAAATATAAATTTGAATTGCTAGAATCAATAATACCTGTCGAATTAAAAAAGGAAGGAAAAAAGTAGCACACAAGAATAACTGGAAAAACTGTGTAGAAGCTTTTCCAAAACTTAGAGTTCAGGTTTGATGTATAGAAAACTATTCCAAGAATAGTAATTAAAATTCCAAAAATTACTGCATCATTTGTTATCATTCCTTTTAATATAATGACATTAATAACTATTTTTATATTGAACTAATATAGTTATTAAATAAATATTTCTTAATTCCATTCTAGAAAGAATGGTTTTTTTTATTATGAAATTAAACAAATTTAGCAGGAAGATTACACAGGATGAGTCACTACCAGCAGCTCAAGCCATGTTATATGGTATTGGCTTAAAAGATGATGATTTCAAAAAAGCTCAAATAGGAATTGCAAGCACCGGTTTTGAGGGAAATCCATGTAATATGCATCTTAACGATCTAGCGCTTCAAATTAAGAAAAGTATATCTGATGAAGATTTAGTTGGATTAATATTTAATACAATAGGTGTTAGTGATGGAATTACGAATGGTACAAAGGGGATGACATATTCATTAATATCTAGAGAAATTATTGCTGATTCGATAGAAACAATAGTAAATGCTCAATTTTATGATGGTCTGATATCAGTAGTTGGGTGTGATAAAAATATGCCTGGAGCAATGATGGCAATAGGTAGATTAAATAGACCATCAATATTAGTGTATGGAGGAACAATTAAATCAGGAAAATACAAAGATAAAAGTTTAAATATTGTTTCAGCTTTTGAAGCATATGGTCAAAAAATAAAAGGTAAAATATCAGAAGAAGAATATAAAGGCATAATTAAAAATAGTATTCCTGGACCTGGAGCATGTGGCGGTATGTATACCGCTAATACTATGTCTTCTGCTATTGAAGCTCTTGGGATGAGTTTACCATTTAGCTCATCTAATCCAGCTGAAAGTAATAATAAATTATCAGAAACACAGACCATAGGTAAGTCGATTTATAACCTACTTATAGAAGACATAAGACCTAAGGACATCATGACAAGGAAAGCTTTTGAAAATGCATT
>CEUN01035067.1_pt1 | contig 21946 bp, 19 predicted proteins | sample 361501 | NCBI WGS metagenome assembly CEUN01 (sample SAMEA2622801, study PRJEB7988) | marine metagenome | biome: marine biome (ENVO:00000447); feature: marine epipelagic mixed layer (ENVO:xxxxxxxxx); material: "saline water (ENVO:00002010), including plankton (ENVO:xxxxxxxx)" | depth 120 m | reverse complement strand
CGCAAATAATCCTCACGTTCATCATTTTCTAGGAGAACTTCGGTAAGATTTGCGTACTCTAATTCAGGCTCACCGTCTCTTATACCAAGCATTGCATTTATAGCGGGACGCAGAAATATTGTCGCACACACAAGAGCAGATACAGGGTTTCCGGGTAATCCCAGCATTTTTGTTTTTCCAATTTTCCCATAGATAAGGGGTTTGCCGGGTCTCATTGCTATTCTCCAAAATTCAATTTTTAACCCAATTTCGCTTAAAACACTTTTAACAAGGTCATGTTCTCCCACGGAAGCGCCACCACAGGTGATTAACATATCTGTACCTTTGGCGCCCTCCGCCATCTTTAGAAGTCCATCTCGAGAGTCGGGCGCAATTCCTAAATCTATGGGAATACCACCAAGTGCAAGGATGAAACCATTTAGGGCAGGCCCATTTGAACTCACTATTTGGTTAGGCCCTAGTTCCTGTCCGGGCATAGCAATTTCATCACCTGTAGCCAATAATGCAATTCTTGGTTTTCGTCGCACTGTTAGCCAGGATACATTCATTCCCGCTGCCAAACCTATATCTCTGGCTGTTAAAACTCGTCCAGCCTTTAGTAGGATATCTCCTTTTTTAAAATCCAATCCTGGCTGTCTTATGAATTGTCCAACACTACTTTTGCCATTAGTAACAGTTACCGATTTTTCATCACATTTAGTATTTTCTTGAATGATAACCGCATCTGCTCCCTCAGGAATTTTTGCTCCGGTAAATATTCTTACCGCTTCGTTTTTTTTTACCTTCCCTTCAAAAGATTGTCCCGCGGGCGCATGTCCAATTATTTTTAATTTATAAGGTTTTGAGGAATGATCTTTTGCTCGAACTGCATAACCGTCCATTGCTGAGACCGCGTATGGAGGTTGCGTTCTTTGGGCAGATACATCAGTTGCCAGTACCCGGCCAAAGCTAGCCTGCAGAGGTACTTGTTCTGTGGGCATGAGTTCTGTTGTTGATATTATTCTCTTTTTAGCTTCGAGGACGGGTATCATTTCTCAACTCTCATTGATATTGAAGTCAGGAGATTTTCCTCCTGATTTAGCAACGAGGTGAATATTTGTTAATTCCATTGTCCTGTCCACCGCTTTGCACATATCATAAATAGTCAGCGCTGCAACCGAAACGGCAGTGAGGGCTTCCATCTCAACACCAGTTTGTCCCATTACCTTGCATGTTGCTTTTATATTGATGGCGCAGTTTAAATTATCTAAATCGAGTTTAATTTCAATATTTTGTAAAGTAAGTGGATGACAAAGGGGGATGAGCTGCGGGGTTTGTTTAGCACCAAATATACCCGCTAGTCGCGCAACCGAAACTACGTCTCCTTTTTTTAAACCACCTTCCTTTATTAATTGCATGGTGTGTGGTTGCATAGTAACTCTTCCCGCCGCTGTTGCTATCCTGCTGGTTACGTCTTTATCTGATACATCAACCATTACCGCGGTACCATCTTCATCTAGGTGGCTCAGTCCTATCTTATCTTTCAAGTCCTTATTCCCTTAAAATCAACCCGTTAAAGGGTCATTTAATAAATTTTTAACGGCGATAGATACGTCTTTTTTCCGCATCAGTGATTCTCCAATAAGGAAACATCTTACCCCAATTTTTGCCATCTCGGCGAGGTCTTCTGGTGTATTTAAACCACTTTCCGACACAATAAGTTTTTCTTCGGGGACTAATTTAGAAAGCTTTTTTGTATTAGAGATATCTGTCTCTAACGTTTTAAGGTTCCTATTATTGATCCCGATCAAAGGAGAGCTCAGTTCTAGCGCCTGTTCTAGTTCTTCTTCATTGTGGACCTCAATAAGCACGTCCATGCCATAAGAATTTGCTATACCCTCCAATTCCATTGATTTATTTTTAGAGAGGGCAGCCATAATAAGTAAAATGCAGTCTGCTCCTAGTGCTCGGGACTCATGAACTTGATAAGGCTCCAGCATGAAATCTTTTCTCAATATTGGGATCGTAACGGCTTTTTTTGCTTCACATAAATGTCGGTCTTTTCCACTAAAATATGGCTCGTCGGTCAGTACAGATATACAACTAGCTCCTCCAGAATGATAAGCCATAGAAAGAGACTTAGGATCAAAATCTTTACGAATTAGCCCTTTACTAGGAGAGGAACGCTTTATTTCTGCAATAAGTCCATAACCTTCCTTTGAGTTATTTTTTAAAGCCTTTAAAAACCCCCGAGGAGGCTCCATGGATTTACAAATTTGCTTTATTTCATCTAAAGGATGAAGACCTTCTTTTATAGTGATGTGTTTTCGTTTATTCTCACAAATATTAGTTAGCGCATTATTCATAAGTCTTACGATGTGATCAGTGGTTATTTGTTGGTTATTTTTATCAATTTTTCCAAGGCCATCTTTGCCTTTCCGTTATCAATTGCATTAGCTGCTATTTGAACCCCTTCCTCAAGGTTTTTGGCTTTGTTAGCAACTATAAGACCTGCTCCAGCAGTATAAGTCACCACATCCCGGAATGGACTTTTTTCTCCATCTAGCATTGCCATCATTGCCTTTGCATTTTCTTTTGCATCACCGCCCTTCAAATCTTCTGGTCTTGCATTCGGTATACCAGCGTCAGACGGAGATACTATAAAATTGGTTACCTTACCCTTTTCAAGAGCAGCTACATAGGATGGTCCTGTGGTGGTAAGCTCATCAAGACCATCAGATCCGTGTACTACCCAGGCGCGATCTGCACCAAGTTTACCCAAAACTTTTGCCATCGGCTCTACCCACTCCCGAGCAAATACACCAACAAGTAGTCTGTTGACTCCTGCCGGGTTGGATAGGGGACCTAAAATATTAAAAATTGTTCTCGTCGCGAGCTCTACTCTTGGTCCAGCGACATGTCTTGTTGCACTATGGTGTCGGGGAGCCATCATAAAACCGATATTTGCTTTACGTATTGATTTCTCAATTTGTTCCATCTCGCAATCAATATTTACGCCAAGAGCTCCCAGAACATCAGCTGCTCCAGCGCGTGAAGATAATGCCCGGTTGCCGTGCTTTGCTATTGGAATTCCGCAACCGGCTGTAACGATTGCAGCTCCGGTGGAAATATTAAGAGTTCCACCTCCATCTCCACCTGTTCCTACAATATCAATTGCGTCACTGGGAGCGGAAATACTCCTAGCCTTGTTTCGCATTATTCTCGCTGCTGCAGTTATTTCGTCGACGGTCTCCCCTCTGACCCTTAACGCCATTAGGAATGCACCTATTTGTGACGGAGTAGCATCTCCTGACATAATAATGTCAAAGGCATTCTCCGCTTCAAATTCCTTTAATGTTGCACCACTAGCAACCTTGTCCAGAAGGGGTTTTATACCTTCGGCGGCGTTAGTCATGCCGCGTCCTCCATTTTCGAGAAAGTTTGAGAAAATTATTTAATAATTTGTGACCATATTCTGTTTCAATACTTTCGGGATGAAATTGAACACCATATATCGGCCATTTGTTATGAGCTAAACCCATTACTAACTCATCCTCTGTTCTTGCTGTAACTTTTAAACAACTTGGTGTTGTCTTCGGATTAACAATGAGAGAGTGATACCTTATCGCTTTAAAGGTTTCAGGAATACCTAGGAATAAATCTTTCCCTATATGACTAATTTTGCTCGATTTACCATGAACAGGTTTTTCTGCCCGCACAATGCTGGCACCAAATGCTTGAGCGATGGATTGATGTCCTAAACATACGCCTAATATGGGAATATTTCCCTCAGACTTTTTTATCAATTCTAAGCAAATTCCAGCTTTATCTGGTTCACAGGGTCCTGGCGAAAGAACAATAGAATCTGGTTTGGTTTCTAATATTTCTTCCGCAGACATATCGTCATTACGATAAACGATTGTTTTTGCCCCTAATTCCCCAAAATAATGCACTAGATTGTAAGCAAAGCTATCGTAATTGTCGATTAAGGTGAGCATTTCAAATTTTAAACATAATATTGTTGATTAGACGTTGCTTTATAGCAAGTTGGTTACGCTAACGAAAGTAACTGGAAAAACTATCAGCTTTAAATTTTGACCTTGTGTAAGATAGAATTTATCGGAACAATAAGCCATTAACTTGAACTTTCTGTATACATTACTGCTTCTTCAGCAGCTCTTACCAAAGCTCGCGCCTTGTTAATACATTCTTGGTGTTCTGAGTCAGGATTACTGTCAGCGACTATTCCTGCACCAGATTGAATATACATCATGCCGTCTTTAACGATTGCAGTTCGGAGGACTATGCAAGTGTCCATAGATCCGTTTGCCGAAAAATATCCAACGGCACCGGCATATATTCCTCTTTTGACCATTTCCAGTTCGTCAATAATTTGCATAGCGCGTATTTTAGGAGCTCCCGATACTGTGCCAGCAGGAAATCCACTAGCGAGAGCGTCCATTGCATCAAAACCGGGGTCAATCATCCCTTCCACATTGGATACGATATGCATGACATGGGAGTAGCGCTCGATAACCATTTTTTCTGTTACTTTTACGGACCCTGGTTGAGCGACCCGTCCAACATCGTTTCGCCCTAGATCGAGCAGCATTAAATGCTCGGCACGTTCTTTGTCATCTTTAAGGAGCTCTTTTGCTAACTTTTCATCCTCGGAGTTAGTTTTTCCTCTAGGTCGAGTGCCGGCTAAAGGTCGCAACGTTATTTTATTTTTTCTTAATCGAACTAGTATTTCCGGACTAGATCCAATAACTGCAAATTCTCCAAAATTTAAGAAAAACAGAAAGGGGGAGGGGTTAGTTCTCCTGAGTGCCCGGTATAGAGAAAAAGGTGATAATTTAAATGGAAAAGAAAACCGTTGTGACAAAACAACTTGGAATATATCACCGGCAAAAATGTATTCCTTCGCCCTTTGAACCATTTCTTTGAACGCCTTTTTAGTAGTATTAGATTTAGCCTTAATCGGAACCGGTTTAGTGACATTATTAATTGGCTGATGCAAAAGTTGTTTGTCTAAATCCTTTATAATTTTCTCGATACGGGCTATAGCGTTTTTGTAGGCAGTTTTTTTATTGATATCCGGTTTATACCTTACCGGGGTGACTATAGTAATGGTATCCTTCACGACATCAAAAATAGCCATAATCGTTGGTCGAACAAAAAGCCCATCAGGAGTTTTTATTGTATCAGGACGGGATGAGGGAATATTTTCCATTAGTGATACCATATCATAGCCGAGATAGCCCACTAACCCTGCGGCCATAGGAGGAAGACCGCTTGGTAGTTCTATACGTGATGAGTTAACTAAATTTCTTAAAGATGTAAGGGCGCTTTCTTGGCATGTCACAAAACCTGCCGTTGTGGTGTGTGCAGAATAATTGATTTCAGCTTTGTCCCCATAACAACGCCATATCACATCCGGATAAAGACCAATGATTGAGTATTGTCCGCGGACTGCCCCCCCTTCCACTGACTCTAATAGAAAGCTGTTAGGAAGGTTAGTGGCAATTTTGAGCATTGCTGATACTGGTGTTTCTAAATCAGCAACAACAGTCGTCCATACAACCTGATCTGCGTCTTTCTTGTAATTTACAGAAAATTGTTCAAATGGCGGTTCAACTTTCATTATTAGAGACGATCCGATATAGCATCGGCAATTGCTTTTTGATCAATTTTTGTTGGAAATTTATTTTTTAGTGAGGAAACGTATTGATCGATATTATCCGAAGTAATTATATCATGAATTTGAGACTTTAATTCCCCAATTTTTTCTTTTTTATCTATTAAATCTGCAGGGATGATTTTTTTTATCAAGGCTATATAGTAGCCTTTATCCGATGCTTTAATAATAACCTCTCCCTGCTTGGCTTCAAATATTGGTGCTCGGAGAATGTTAGGAATATCTTTTTTCTCAGAACTTGGAAACCTAAAAAAAGGCTTACTAGTTTTTATTGAGAACCCTTTTTCTTTCGCCAATTTGGAAAGGCTATGTGAGCCTTTGGATTCCTCTTGAAATTTTAGAGAAATCATTTTGGTCTTAGATCGGATTTTACCTTTTTTCCACATCTCCAAAATCTTATTTCGAACCAAACTCAAAGGTCTATTTTCTGGAGCCTTTTTTGACTCTACTTTTATCACGAAAAATTCTCCCATTCTTGTCTCTTCAATATTTGTAGTTTCCCCTATAGGTGTTGAGAATATCTTTTTTAAAAACATTGATGATTTGGGCAGGTTTAAAGCAGGTTTTCCATTCTCTCCATTTCCGGCAATATCTACATTTGTAATTCGGATCACCCTAGATCCTATATTGCTAGCCGCTTCATCTAAATTAGCCCCTCCCGCGAGTGCATCGTCGAGTTTCCCGGTTAATTTTATAATATTGTCTACGGCCATCTCCAATGAGAGGTCCCGTTTAATCTCGGTTCGGAGTTCAGAAAATGAAGGAACCTTGGCAGTCTCTATTTTCTTGATCTGAATGACATGCCAACCAAGTGGGGTTTGAATTGGTTGAATTAATCCGGGCTTTTTAGGTTTAAATACTGCATTCGCTAAATTGTCCGTCAGGTCCTTAGGTTCTAGAAAGCCGAGTTTATTATATTTTTGTCCGTCTTTAATTTTCAGGTTTTGGAATAAATTCCTCTTTGACCGAGCTTTATTAAAAAATTCATGTGCCTTTTTTTTGTTTTGGAATAGCACTTGGTAGAGTAAACGGCGTTCTGGCTTCGTACGAATTTCTTTTCGGTATTCGTACTCATTCTTCAATTTCTCAATCGGCGGAGATAATTCCTTGGCTACTTCTTTAGGGTCGAGAAAGATAGCCGACACACTCCGATATTCCGGAGTCTTAAATAATTTAGAACGTTTTTTATAATAATTAAAAATTTCCGTTTCATTAGCTTTTTTAATCGAAGAGCTTTTTTGGTTCGGAATAAAGACTACTTCAGCTACTCGTTTTTCGTTTTGGTACTTGTAAATATTATTTAGCATCACCTTTGGTGAATGAGTTGAAGAACGAATTATATTTATAATTTGTTGCTTAGTTATATCATTTTTTAGAAGAGAGACATAGGTTGCTTCTGTAAGTGACTCCTGTTGTAGAAAACGTTGAAATGCATTTCGGTTAAATTGCCTATTTTGTTTAAATCTAGGGTCTTCAAAAATATTTTGTCGGATCAATTCTTCGCCTGCTGTTAAACCTAATATATTTGCCTCTAATTTTAAAAGCCGAGAGTTTATCATCTGGTTAACTGTTTGGTCGACTAAGCCAAGTTGCTGAGCTTGTTTAAGGTCGAAATTGTTCCCAAACTGACGACGAACAGCAGTCATAAGTTTTCTAATTTGATTGCTAAATTCTGATCGAGTAATTTCGGACTTGCCTACCTCAGCAATTACATTCCCAGTAACAGGTCCACGTACTACATCTCCAATACCCCATACCGCAAAAGAAAGGATTAAGAAGAAAGCTAGAATTTTAGCAACCCATGAAGCTGCTTTGCTACGCATTTTATCGATCATAATTAAACCGTGTTGAGTTATTTAAGATAGTGAAATTCCTGTCATAATAGAAAGGGATGCGGTGAGCTGCAATAATCAATAATTTCATAATTAAAACCAGTCTTGGTCCTAGGCGATCATTATGATAAGTAGCCTTCTATATTTTCACATTATATGGCGCAAATATTATGAGATCTCTAATTGTTGGAAATTGGAAGATGAACGGATCCATAGCTAGTGGTACCAATCTAGTGTCGGGAATACTAGAGCAGCGGGCTGAGCATGACCCTGGTTGTGATATACTTGTTTGTCCTCCATTTGTATTTCTGAGACCTATTGCTGATTTGATTGAAAATTCTCCCATAAAGTTGGGTGGTCAGGATTGCCATATGGATAAGGGGGGTGCTCACACCGGTGATATAAGCGCCTCTATGTTACGGGATGTAGGCTGCCAGTTTGTTATTGTTGGCCATTCCGAACGCCGAGTTAACCATAAAGAAAAAAATCGTGCAGTTCTTCTTAAAGCTAAAGCTGCCCATGAAAATGGGTTAATAGCTATCATTTGTCTGGGTGAAACACTTGAAGAACGCAAGGAATCGAAGACTTTGACAGTAATCAAACATCAATTGGAGGGTTCTATACCAGAGACTGCTTCTTTCAATGATACAGTTATTGCTTATGAACCTATCTGGGCAATCGGTACAGGATTAACACCAAGTAATGAAGAGATAAAAGAAGTACACGATTTTATTCGTGACGAACTTAAAAATAATTTCAAGGATTCAACCGAATTTAGGCTACTATATGGTGGATCAGTGAACCCGGATAACGCACAAGAAATATTCTCAATTAACAACGTAAATGGCGGTTTAGTAGGAGGAGCAAGTTTAAAAGCGGAAGAGTTTTGGAAAATCTGTAAAAGTTTGTAAAAAAGATTACTGGTATTTTTTAATTTTTTTACTGGTCAAATCATGTTCAAAATGATTAAAACTGCCTATTCGGGAGTATTTTTTTGATTTCCTTTTACAAAGAAGGATAGAACCGTGGAAACAGTATTACTTTTAGTTCATTTGTTTTTGGCTATAGCTTTAGTGATAGTTGTTTTATTGCAAAAAAGTGAAGGTGGAGCCTTAGGTATTGGCGGCGGTACCATGGGTGGCCTCGTTTCTGCGCGCGGTTCAGGTAGCTTGTTGACGAAAACTACAGGTATCATTGCTGGTTTTTTTATAGCGACAAGTTTAGCTTTGGCTATTTTAGCCGGAAATATGAGTGGAGAGACAACTAAGTCAATTGTTGATGTTCCTGTTATAAAAAAAGCCTCTGAAAAACCTACGGGTCCTTCTGTCCCCCTTGCAAAATAGGTCCAAATCCGAATCAGTCTTCAATATTAAGGTTTTCTGCGCACTATTTTTCGTTGGGTGTTATGTTGATCTGGTATACTGTGGTGTTCCATGACGCGGTTTGTGTTTATTACCGGTGGCGTGGTGTCATCTCTTGGCAAAGGGATTTCCTCAGCATCATTAGGAGCCCTGCTTCAGGCGCGGGGTTTTGAAGTACGTCTTCGTAAATTAGATCCGTATTTGAATGTAGACCCTGGTACCATGAATCCTATTCAACATGGAGAAGTTTACGTTACTGATGATGGTGCAGAAACAGATCTTGATCTTGGACATTATGAGAGATTTACCGGAGTTCCGGCAAGGCAAGGGGATAATGTTACGACCGGTCGTATATACTCTACAGTTTTATCTAGAGAACGACACGGTGATTATTTGGGTGCGACGGTTCAGGTCATACCGCATGTTACTGATGCTATTAAGGAGTTTATAGAGACTGATACAGATGATGCCGATTTTGTATTATGTGAAATCGGAGGGACAGTTGGAGACATTGAAAGCCTTCCATTCTTGGAAGCAATTCGACAAAAAGCCAATGAATTAGGCAGGGCAAGGTCAATGTTTATTCATTTGACGCTCTTACCTCACCTAACCGCAGCTGGGGAAGTAAAAACAAAACCGACACAGCATTCTGTTAAGGAATTGCAGAGTGTTGGCATTCAAGCGGATATATTACTTTGTCGAGCTGAGCATCCAATTCCTGCAGATGCTAGAAAAAAAATAGCTTTATTCTGTAATGTTGCACCTGAGCGCGTAATTTCGGCGCCCGATGTGAGCAGTATATATGAGGTTCCCCTTGTTTATAACAATCAGGGTTTTGATGTTGAAGTTTGTAAACATTTTGGGGTAGGCCATGATATTAAACCTAATCTTGATCGGTGGAATAATATAATCAGTAGAGTTAACAAGCCTGAGGGTGAAGTTACAATTGCTGTTGTTGGTAAATATACTGAGTTGCCTGACGCCTATAAATCTTTGGCCGAAGCGCTCGGTCACGGAGGTATTGCTAATAATGTTGCAGTAAATATGAGTTGGATTGATGCGGAGATTTTCGAAAGTGGAGATGCAATCCATCGGCTTGAGAACGTTGATGGTATATTAGTTCCTGGTGGTTTTGGTGAAAGAGGCGCTGAAGGAAAAGTTGCTGCAGTTCAGTTTGCCCGTGAACACCGAGTACCATATTTCGGGATTTGTTTTGGTATGCAAATGGCGGTTATTGAAATCTCTCGCAGTTTAGCCAGTATTCACGGAGCGGGCTCGACCGAATTTGGTGACGTATCAGATCCGGTTGTGGGTTTGTTAACTGAGTGGAAAAAGGGTGATAAAATTGAACAACGGGATCATAGCGTCGATCTTGGTGGCTCAATGAGACTTGGTTCCTACCCGTGTTCCTTGGTTAAGAATACTTTAGCTTATAAGGTTTATGGTACAAAGAATATTACGGAACGTCATCGACACCGTTATGAGGTCAACATAAATTATGCTGAGACGTTGCAAGCTGCTGGACTTATTTTCTCTGGAATGTCACCAGATGGTGAATTACCAGAAATTGTTGAGTTGCCGGAACACCCATGGTTTATTGGCGTTCAATTTCATCCTGAGTTAAAATCTAAGCCATTTGATCCTCACCCGCTATTTAAATCGTTTATTAAGGCGGCGGTTGATCACTCTCGTCTTGTTTAGGAGAAGTACTAAATGATTATTGGATGCGATTAACTAACAATGTCTTACCGTCAAGTTTCAATCGGAGATCTAACCTTAGGAAATGAATGTCCTTTGGTAGTGATTGCTGGACCGTGTGCGTTAGAAGACAGAAAACATGCCATGGAAATGTCTCACGAGTTGGTTGAGCTAACAAATGAGCTTGGAATTGGATTTATTTACAAAACTTCCTTCGATAAAGCGAACAGAACATCACTTGAAGGAAAGCGAGGAGTGGGAATAAAAAAGGGACTGCCAATTCTCGCTGAAATTCGTGAAACCTATGGTTGTCCTGTTTTAACAGACGTTCACCTTCCGGATGATTGTTCAAGGGTTGCCGAGGTTGTGGATGTATTACAGATACCCGCATTCCTATCTCGTCAGACTGATCTCATTGTTGCCGCTGCCAAAACTGGGAAAGCTATTAATATTAAGAAGGGTCAATTTCTTGCTCCTTGGGACATGAAGAATGTCTTACAAAAAGCAGTTGAGAGTGGTAATCAAAATTTATTGGTCTGTGAGCGAGGAACGTCTTTCGGTTACAATACATTGATTTCTGACATGCGTTCTTTAGCGACGATGGAAAAATTTGGTTATCCTGTAGTTTTCGATGCAACACACTCGGTTCAACAGCCTGGAGGTAAAGGAAATTCTAGTGGTGGGCAAAGAGAATTTGTTGCAGTTTTAGCTCGTGCGGCTGTAGCAATAGGGGTAGCAGCAGTTTTTATTGAAACACATCAAGAACCAGACATTGCTCCTAGTGATGGACCTAACATGGTTCCCCTTTCAGAGATGAAAGGTTTGCTGCAGGTCCTGATGTCATTTGATGAGTTGGCAAAACAAAACAAATAAAAAGTTATAAGAAAAAATAAATATTGGAGGATATGAATGACAGCAATTATCGCCATTCACGCTAGAGAAATTTTAGATTCCCGTGGAAATCCTACGGTTGAAGTGGATAGTCTTTTAGAAACTGGTGCATCTGGACGGGCGGCTGTTCCTTCAGGGGCATCTACGGGCATCCATGAAGCTGTTGAATTACGAGATGGTGATCAGGGTCGTTATAATGGCAAAGGTGTTCTAAAAGCAGTTAATGCCGTTAACAATGAAATTTCAGATGCACTGTCTGGTATGGATGCGGAGGATCAGGTTGAAATTGATAACTTAATGATAGAACTGGATGGTAGTCCTAATAAAAGTCGTTTGGGTGCCAATGCTATATTGGGTGTAAGTATGTCGATTGCCAAGGCGGCGGCATCTGAAGTAGGAGCTCCTCTCTATCGTTACATTGGCGGGGTTAATTCTCGGATAATGCCTGTTCCAATGATGAATATTTTAAATGGTGGGGCGCATGCAGATAACCTCATTGACATTCAAGAGTTTATGATCATGCCTGTCTCGGCCGGTTCAATGTCAGAGGCCATAAGATGGGGGTCGGAAATATTTAATTCTCTTAAAGATGAACTTTCAAATTCGGGATATAATACGAATGTTGGCGATGAAGGGGGTTTTGCTCCGAATTTAGGTAGTACGGAAGTTGCGCTTGAATTTATAATTAAATCCATAAAAGTGGCCGGTTATGTCCCGGGAAAAGACGTGTTTCTTGCCCTAGATGCAGCTTCTAGTGAATTTTTTAAAAATGGTAAATATGAATTGGCAGGAGAAGGTAAATCGCTGACGTCTAATGAAATGGTCGATTATTATTCCGAACTGGTCTCCAGTTTTCCCATTATCTCCATCGAGGATGGAATGGCTGAGGATGATTGGAACGGTTGGGAACACTTAACAAATGAGCTTGGAAATAAAGTGCAGCTGGTTGGTGATGATTTGTTTGTTACAAATACAGAAAGGCTGAGCAAGGGTATTTCAGAAGGGGTAGGAAATTCTATTTTGGTGAAGGTTAATCAAATCGGCACTTTAACTGAAACGCTTGCAGCGGTGGATATGGCGCATAAAGCCGGATATTCAGCTGTAATGTCTCACAGGTCCGGTGAAACAGAGGACGCTATAATTGCTGATTTAGCAGTTGCGACAAATTGTGGACAAATAAAAACTGGTTCGCTTTGTCGTTCTGATAGAACTGCAAAGTATAATCAACTCATTAGGATTGAAGAAGAACTTGGAGAACAGGCCGAGTACAGTAAAGATATTCTGAAACATTAAATGCCGCAGATAAATTTCAAATTTACAATTTATACTTTATCTCATTTCAAGTGGTAAAATATCAAACCAACAATTTAGCAAGGCTATCGGGTTTTGTAGGCTTGTTATTGTGTAGTTTTTGAGTCTTTAAAGTTCAGATATTCACGATATTTTCAGTCATTTCGTATATTAAACCTTTATTTAATCTTTCTTTCAAAAGTATCCATTAAAAGAACATAAACTTTCTCAAGAGAATATTGCGTGATCGTCAGTTTTGTATACCCTTTGCAATAGTGATTTTAAGACATAGATACTCTTAAAGGTTCTATCATGAGGCATACGTTATGGCCGGTACAAGTAAAACAGGTTTAAAGAAATCTTCCAAAGTGCGTAAGCCCCAAAAAACAAAAGGGGTTAACAATAGAAATTTGAAATTTGATAGAGATTCTCTCATCGCTTTCTATCGAGATATGCTTCTTATTCGACGTTTTGAGGAGCGTGCAGGCCAATTGTATGGCATGGGACTTATTGGTGGATTTTGTCATTTGTATATTGGGCAAGAAGCTGTCGTAGTTGGAATGCAAAAGACTATACGGGACAATGATGCCGTTATTACAAGCTATCGAGATCATGGGCATATGTTAGCTTGCGGAATGGACCCCAAAGGAGTTATGGCTGAGCTTACGGGTAGGGAAGGAGGCTATTCCCGAGGAAAAGGTGGGTCCATGCACATGTTTAGTGCGGAGAAAAACTTTTTCGGCGGACATGGTATCGTCGGCGCTCAGGTATCTATTGGAACGGGTTTGGCTTTTGGGCAACGATACAAGGGTGACAATGGAATTACCCTAGCTTACTTTGGAGATGGGGCCGCTAATCAGGGACAAGTTCACGAATCCTTTAATATGGCGGCTCTTTGGAAACTCCCGGTAGTCTACGTGATAGAAAACAACCGTTATGGAATGGGAACTTCTGTTAAGCGGGCATCAGCAACCGAAGACTTATCCCAACTGGGTGCCGGAAGAGGTATTCATGGTATACAAGTCGATGGTATGGATGTTGTCGCTGTCGCGGAAGCCGGTGAGATGGCTGCTAAAAAATGTAGAAAAGGGGAGGGCCCTGTTATCTTGGAAATGGTCACCTACCGGTATAGAGGTCACTCAATGTCAGATCCTGCTACGTACCGAACTAAAGAGGAAGTGTCCAAAATTCGTGATGAACAAGATCCTATCGGAAATCTAAAAACAAGAATTTTAAAAGGTAAAATTTTATCTGAAAATGACTTAAAGGGCATTGATAAAGAAATCAGAGAAGAAGTCGCTGAGGCTGCGGAGTTTGCCCAGAATAGTCCTGAACCCAAACCGTCAGAACTTTATACTGATGTTTTGGTTGATGGATAATAGGGAACTGTAAAAATATGCCGATTAATATTTTAATGCCAGCACTTTCGCCAACAATGACTGAAGGGCGTTTGTCGAAGTGGCATAAGTCTGAAGGAGATTTGGTGGAGGCAGGTGATATTCTTGCTGAAATTGAAACCGACAAGGCGACGATGGAGGTCGAAGCCGTTGATGAAGGAATTTTAGAAAAAATTTTAATTCCGGATGGATCCGACGGCGTGAAGGTAAATGAAGTTATTGCGATAATTGCCGGAGAAGACGAACAAAAATCCAATAATGAAATAGAAACCATTAGTACTGCAGATACTCTAGCTACAAAACTTGAAATAGAAAAAGAAACAGAACTAAAAAAAGGCCCTTTAGAAGAAATTAATAACGAAGGTAAGTTAAGAAAAGTCGATGCCGGAACTACAAAGGTGCAAACAGTTCGTGAGGCACTTCGGGATGCAATGGCTGAAGAAATGAGGAACGATGATCGTGTTTTTTTAATGGGGGAGGAGGTTGCGGAATATGAAGGTGCCTACAAGGTCAGCCAGGGTTTATTGGAAGAATTTGGCGAGCGCCGGGTTATAGATACGCCAATTACCGAACATGGTTTTACAGGTGTTGGTATCGGCGCGGCATTTTTGGGTCTAAGTCCAATCGTTGAGTTTATGACCTTTAATTTTGCTATGCAGGCAATGGATCAGCTTATTAATTCTGCTGCCAAGACCAATTACATGTCTGGTGGTCAAATGGGTTGTCCCATTGTATTTCGTGGGCCAAATGGTGCAGCGGCTCGTGTGGCGGCCCAACATTCGCAATGTTTTGCAAGCTGGTATGCCCATATACCTGGTTTAAAAGTAGTCTCGCCTTGGAGTGCAGGGGATGCGAAGGGTCTTTTAAAATCGTCTATACGAGATCCTAACCCAATTATATTTTTAGAAAATGAGTTACTTTACGGCAACAGTTTTGAGGTTCCAACAGATCCGAACTACGTAATTCCGATTGGAAAAGCCAACCGGGTTCGTAAGGGTAATGATGTAACAATTACAGCTTTTTCTTTGATGGTGGACAAATCGATCGAAGCCTCAAAAATTCTTTCTGAACAAGGAATAGAGGCGGAAGTTATAGACCTGAGAACACTCCGACCTCTAGATATTGAATGTATTGTGAAGTCAGTCAAGAAAACAAATAGATTGATTTCAGTGGAGGAGGGTTGGCCTTATTCTGGGATTGGGGCAGAAATATCGGCGGTTATAACCGAACATGCTTTTGATTGGCTAGACGCTCCAGTTAAAAGAGTGACCGCGGCGGATGTACCACTGCCGTATGCGGCTAACCTTGAAAGTCTAGCTCTACCCCAGGTAAGCAATATTGTTGAGGCCGTTAAGGCGGTCTGTTATCGGGATTAACATCTTCCGGTTAGGTTCATGCCCATAAATATTTTAATGCCAGCTTTATCTCCAACTATGAAGGAAGGAAATTTGTCTAAATGGCATAAGGCAGAAGGGGATATTGTAGAACCCGGAGACGTTTTGGCAGAAATTGAAACAGATAAGGCGATAATGGAAGTCGAAGCCGTGGACGCCGGAACTCTTGGAAAAATAGTTGTGCCGAACAGTTCAAAAAATGTTTCCGTGAATACGGTTATTGGAATTCTTTTTGCAGAAGGCGAAGATTTAGAATCATTCACTGCTTATGAGACCCAAGACAATTTGGGTACCGATCCAAAAACAGAAGGTCAAGAAAAAACCAAAATATTAAAAAACAAAATTTCTCCTGTTGCAGCAAGAATTGCCGAGCAGGAAGGAATAGATATTTCGAATTTAAGTGGCAGTGGACCTCACGGAAGAATTATGCAGGTTGACCTAGAGCGTAACCAGTCACAAAAGCAAATTAAAGATTTAGTTGTTGAGGATAAAGAGTCTAAGAATAGTCGTTTATTTGTAAGCCCTCTCGCACGTCGTTTGGCTGCTGAATCAGACATAAATTTACACTCTATAAGTGGAACTGGTCCGCAAGGCCGTATCATTAAATTAGATATCGATAGGGCAAAACGTAAATCAATTGAGATCCAACAGCGGAGTGGAGCGGCTTTAACATCTGATTTTGAAGATGTGAAATTGAATTCGATGAGAAAAATTATAGCCGAACGAATGGTTCATTCTAAATCAACCGTGCCTCATTTTTATTTGAGTGTTGATTGTGAAATAGATGAATTAATCAATGTTATGTCATCTCTTAATGAACGACGTGAAAATAATAAGCTTTCTATAAATGATTTTATAATTCGAGCCTGTGCTTTGGCTTTGTTGGAAGTGCCGAAGGCAAACGTTAGCTGGCTAGGTGATGGTAAAATGAGGGTCTATAAAACAGCTGATATCTCCGTCGCCGTAGCCTTAGAAGACGGGCTGGTTACTCCAATTGTTCGTAACGCGCATGAAAAGGGCTTGGCAGAAATATCTTCAACAATGAGGAGTTTGGCCGAAAGAGGAAGAGCAGGTGATTTAAAACCCGAAGAATATCAAGGTGGGTCCTTCACCATTTCAAATCTTGGAATGTTTGGGATAAAACAATTTGACGCTGTTATCAATGAACCACAGGCTTGTATTTTGGCTGTTGGGGCGGGAGAGAAAAGACCCGTTGTCAGGGAAGGTAAAATTAAGGCGGCCACAGTGATGACCTGCACTCTTTCCTGCGATCATCGGGTTGTTGATGGAGTTATAGGTGCCAAACTTTTAGGGGCTATTAAGAGGCTCCTCGAATATCCGCCAGAAATGTTGCTCTAGTTTTGTTTAACATTAGATGTATTTATTAATTATAATAGGTATCGAAAGACTATAAATAAAATGGCCAATACGCGTTTTGATATTATTGTTATTGGTGGGGGGCCGGGTGGCTATGTTGCCGCTATACGCTCTTCTCAATTGGGTATGAAGACCGCCTTGGTAGAACGTGAACATCTCGGCGGGGTATGTTTAAATTGGGGGTGCATTCCAACCAAGGCTCTCCTTCGTACCTCTGAGATTTATCACGCTTTGAACAATGCGAATGAACTAGGTATCAGGGTTGAGAATATTTCCTTCGATTTGAAAAAAATTGTTTCGCGTTCGCGTGATGTAGCCAAAAAACTTAATCACGGCATTGAACACCTTCTGAAAAAAAACAATGTTCATGTAATTCCTGGCGAGGGAGGAATAATAGAGCCCGGAGTTGTCTGTGTTACGGACCAAAACGGCGAAAGTAACAACTTTAATTGTAAAAACATAATCCTTGCGACCGGTGCACGTCCTCGTAGCCTGCCCGGTATAGAGACAGATGCTAAAAGGATATGGAATTATCGTGATGCAATGGTTCCCAACTCCATGCCGAATTCATTATTGGTAGTCGGATCCGGTGCGATCGGAATGGAATTTGCTAGTTTTTATAGTGATCTTGGTGCGAACGTTACGATAATAGAGGTTATGGATCGGATCCTACCTGCAGAGGATAGAGAAATATCTCTGTTAGCGCGAAATTCATTTGAGAACCAGGGGATGCTAATTCATACCAATGCGACCCTTAAGTCATTGGGGTCACGTCAAACGGAAGTAAAGGCTGAGATTGAAATTGAAGGAAATATAAAAACCCAATCATTTGACAATGTAATACTTGCGGTAGGAATTGTTGGTAATACTGAAATTTTGGGCTTAGAAAAAACGGCTGTTGAAGTGGAGCACTCTCATTTAGTTGTTAACAAATGGCAGGAAACAGCTGAATTAGGGATATTTGCTATAGGAGACTTAGTAGGACCCCCTTGGCTCGCTCACAAGGCAAGTCACGAAGCAAGCATTTGTGTTGAACATATTGCTGGTTTGGAGAGTAAACCCTTAGATATTTTAAAAATTCCCGGTTGCACATATTGTCGGCCTCAAATTGCGAGCGTTGGTTTGACGGAAGAAAAAGCAATTGGGTTTGGGTATAACGTAAAAATTGGCCGATTTCCACTTGTAGCCAATGGTAAAGCTATTGCCCTCGGTACCGATGAGGGTTTGGTAAAAACTGTATTTGATGCTCAGACCGGAGAGTTGTTAGGGGCTCACATGATTGGTGCAGAGGTAACAGAAATGATTCAAGGCTATGCTATTGCTCGTTCTTCAGAACTTACAGAAGAAGACTTAATACATACTGTATTCCCTCATCCTACGATATCAGAGACGATGCATGAATCTGTTTTGGAAGCTTTTGAGCGTGCCATTCATATATAGAAAACTGAGTTTTAATTATGAGTTTGCATCAAAAAAAATATAATTCTATTCGGCACCCGGAAAAAATAAATAAACCGGACAATATTTCTCCGAAAATTCCCGAGTGGATAAGAGTTAAGGCTCCTAATTCACGACAATATAATGAAACCCGTCGTTTAATGAGAAGTTTGTCATTAAATACGGTATGTGAAGAAGCTGCCTGTCCAAATATAGGTGAATGTTGGGAACAAAGGCATGCTACTGTGATGATATTGGGCGATGTTTGTACAAGGGCTTGTGCTTTTTGTAACGTGGCGACCGGAAGACCACATGGTATGGATGTAAATGAACCCGCTAGAGTGGCAGATGCAGTGTTGAAGCTCGCTTTAAGGCATGTGGTCATAACCTCAGTAGACCGCGATGACCTAGATGATGGCGGAGCATTTCACTTTTCTGCGGTTGTTCAAAAAATTCGGCAAATGTCTCCAGACACTACTATTGAGATTTTGACGCCAGATTTTTTAAGAAAAAAAGGTGCTTTAGAAACCGTCGTAAAGTCAGGGCCGAATATTTTTAATCACAACCTTGAAACAGTACCTCGTTTATACCCTTCTGTTAGGCCGGGGGCAAAGTACGCACATTCCCTTGGTATTTTGAAACGAGTAAAATATTTAGATCCAATGATATTTACTAAATCAGGATTAATGGTTGGCTTGGGAGAAAAAGTCGATGAAATTTACAGTGTGATGGATGAAATGCGGTCTGCGGAGGTCGATTTTATTACTATTGGACAGTATCTTCAGCCAACACCTAAACATCATAGGGTCTATCGATTTTATCAACCGGATGAGTTTCAAAAATTAGCAGAAATTGCAGTTTCTAAGGGGTTCCTTTGCGTCTCGGCAACACCATTAACTCGTTCCTCCTATCATGCAGATGATGACTTCAAGAGGTTATTAAAAGCCAAAGCACAAAAACAAGACAAGAATTTGGGAAAGCATGCCCAAACATTTTGAAAAACGCATTTTACCTTATTCAAGAGACAAAATCTTCAATTTAATTGCAGACGTAGAAAAATATCCGGAATTTTTACCCTGGTGTGTTGGTGCTCGTGTTTCAAAGCGCGAAGAAAATTTCGTTTATGCTGATCTTCTCGTCGGTTTCAAATGGATAAAAGAGGTTTACACCTCTAAAGTAATTTTTAACAAGCCTGATAGTATTGAAGTAGAGTATCAAAAAGGTCCATTTAAATACTTGATAAATAATTGGAAACTTGTATCAATCGATAACGGGTGCGAGATAGAGTTCTTTATCGATTTTGAATTTCGATCAAAATTACTAAGCGGAATAATAGGACCTTTTTTTGATGAAGCCGTTAGCAGTATGGTTGGTGCTTTTGAAAAACGGGCACATCAAATGTACGATGAAGATATTTGTTAACTAAGTGCTCCTTCAACCAGCTTTAAAGCCATTAAAACAGTTTTTGATCTGACCTCTTCTCTGTCACCCTCAAATACATTTTGAAATGTAAGGGTGTCGTTTAATCGTGTAGCGCACCCGAAGTGAACAAGTCCTACGGGTTTTTCTTTTGTGCCGCCTCCAGGGCCGGCAATACCTGTTACAGAAATAACGATATCAGATACCGAATTTTTCAACCCTCCCTCGGCCATGGCTTGCGCTACTTGTTCGCTTACAGCTCCGTATCTTTTAATCGTCTCTAAAGGTACACCAACTAGTTCATTTTTGGCTTCATTACTATAAGTAGTGAATCCGCGGTCAACGACGTCGGAAGAACCAGACACCGATGTCAGGTATGCTGTAATGAGACCGCCAGTACAAGATTCAACGGTAGAAAGTTTCAAATCAGCCTTTTTGCAAATTTCAATGGTTTTAATAGCATGTGTAATAATTTTATTGGTAAGCATTTTTAATGACTCATAATCCAAATAAAACAATATAATACGATTGCCGCGTAAACTGCTGCGACGACATCATCCAGCATTATTCCAAAGCCACCCTTAATATTTTTATCCACCATCGATACCGGCCAGGGTTTAAAAATATCCATTATACGAAATAGGATGAAGCCAAGTATAAATTGGATTAAATCAGGTGATGCCACGCATAGAACTAACATCTGTCCTACAAACTCATCTATGACGATGCACCCCGGGTCAGAATTGTCACAACGTCTTTCAAAGAAGTTAGTGATTATAACACCTATATAGAACAAGACGATCGCAGTAAATAATAAAAGACCTCTGCTCCCATGTAGCAAAACTAACCAGCATATGGGCAGCGCCGCTAGTGAACCCCATGTCCCCGGGGCAAAGGGTAAATAACCTATTCCAATACACGTTGAAATAAGGGAAACCGGTTCAAAGGATTTGGGCTTTTGATCACTAATCCTAGAATTCTTCATAATTGTGATCTACTTAATTGGAAGGAAAACCGTGGCAATTGCTTGAGCCGCTATTCCTTCCTCGCGTCCCGTAAAACCAAGTTTTTCTGTTGTTGTAGCCTTAACATTAACAGATGTAATTGGTAAGGCGAGAATTTTTGAAAGTTCTTCACGCATTTTTTTTCGGTAGGGGCCAATTTTTGGTTTTTCACAAATAATGGTTACATCGAGATTATTGATCCTTCCATTTAGTTTATTGACTAAAAACATAGCGTGTTGCAGAAAGGTTGTGGATGCCGTGTTCTTCCATTTTTTATCTTCAGATGGAAAATGCTTTCCAATGTCGTCTTCACCGATAGCGCCGAGTATTGCATCGGTTGCTGCATGTATTGCTACATCTGCGTCTGAATGTCCCTTTAGACTTTGTTTATATGGAATTTTTACACCACAAAGAACTAGGTGATCACCCTCACTAAATGCATGAACGTCGAATCCTGTACCTACATGTATGGTGCCATTTAATTGATGATGCATCTTTACTACTAGCTTATAATCTTCTTGAGTTGTGATTTTTATATTTTCAACCTCTCCGGCGACGGTGCCTATCTCTAGGCCTTCTTTTTCCGCGATTACGGCGTCATCAGTGAATTGTTGTTCTGAATTCCTTCGATGTGCTTTAAGGATAGATTTAAATTTGAATCCCTGAGGAGTTTGTGCCCTAAATAAATTATTCCGGTCGATAGTTTCTTTTACGAAAGATCTTGTTTCATCTACCTTTTTTAATGTATCAGAAATTCCTAGAACCGGTATCACAGCCGGCATGTGTTGTAAGGTCTCAATAGTTTTTGTAAGAAGGTCATGACTTGGGAATGGTCTCGCACCGTCATGAATGAGTACTATATCAGGGTCGAGTTCTACAAGGCTTTCTAAGCCAAACCTTACGGATTCCTGACGTGTTTCTCCTCCGTCAACTGGTTCTAAAATATCAATGTCATCGAAAGAATTTTGATAAATGTTTTTATCCTGTGGCCGAATTACTACTCTTATATTATCAATTTTCGGGTGATTATAAAAAACATCCACCGCATGTCGTATTATTGTTTGCGTTCCTATGTCTAAATATTGTTTAGGTAAAATATTACCGAAGCGTTCGCCACTTCCACCTGAGAGTATGAGAGCTATACAACCTGTCATTGAGGTCACTTTAAT
>CEUN01019028.1_pt1 | contig 21986 bp, 11 predicted proteins | sample 361501 | NCBI WGS metagenome assembly CEUN01 (sample SAMEA2622801, study PRJEB7988) | marine metagenome | biome: marine biome (ENVO:00000447); feature: marine epipelagic mixed layer (ENVO:xxxxxxxxx); material: "saline water (ENVO:00002010), including plankton (ENVO:xxxxxxxx)" | depth 120 m | reverse complement strand
TCGAGAATCTCAATTGATGCGTCATTCAGCCATTCGCCTTCTGCCTGCCCCCTATACAGAACCTCCTCTAGCCATCTGACTAGTATTCTGTCATAATCTTCGGTTGGAGTCTCAATTGTCCAACTTGTTTCATTTCTAAGGAGTTCGGGGTCGGATGTACCGGTTGCTATCTGAATCTCTTGCATACCCAAAGCAGCTTCTCTCATCGCCCCCTCGGGGTCGCTGCTGAAAGCGCGCAGACCGATGTCTGCAGTTGTAGGAAGAATCCACCAAGACATGTTGCTGGTTGTCCGAGGGGGGAGGTAGGGAAAAATCAGAGGGTCATTCGAATTCACTACACAACTCGCCTTGGCTCGGGAAACTAGTTGGGTCTTTGGGATTGGAATTCCATTTGTTCTCACACTTGTTTATGTAGCCGTCACCATCAGAATCGATATTGGCATCTGCAGGATCAAATGGATCAAATCCGAAGTAATATTCCCATCCTGCCCACATACCATCATTATCCTGATCTTGATGGTAGACTTCAGAGCCGTCTAGCCATTGATCGCCATCAGAATCTGGATCTACTGGATTAGTACCATTTTGGAATTCCTCAAAATTAGTGTAGTTCTCTAAATCATCGTAGAAAGAATTCCCATTCTCTGTAGCAGGGTCGATATGACACTCTGACTGCTGCGGGTCATTCCACCCTGGACAGTATCGATTAAGCAGGTGAGTTCTGTTCAGTCCATCACCATCGAAGTCCTCTTGGCCGTCATCAATGCCATCGACATCGGAGTCATCCATCTTCGGATCCATAGGACCTCTAGCGCCCACAGCTCCAAGGGTATTATTGTCGACTAATCCTAGACTCAAGGCCAATTCTGAAAATTGGACCTCCCAACCGTCCGGTAATTTATCGCCATCTGTGTCATCATCTACTGGATTGGTGTCCCAGCGGTCGGGAGCCTCGAGAGAGTTCATGAGAGTGTCATTGTCGATATCAAAGGCAGAATCGGGCAACGAACCCCAAGACGGATCTAAGGCCCATCGGCCATTTGCTGGAATAGTGAATCCAGAGAGATTCATTTCGTGTAGGAAGTACTTGGGATCCATGTCGCCATCTCCGTCTCGATCTCCCGAGGTTGTAAATCCGCCTAGGTAGTTACTCCAAACCCATCCCCCCGGCCCTAGACCGCATTCAAACATCGAATCGCAGCCCGGAGGTAGCCAGTTGGTTACCGAAATCCAAAGACTGTGGCTTCGGGTATTGTGCTGAACTGAGAATACTTGCATCTCCCAACCATCGGGCTGGCCATCCTCATCTGTATCGTTGTTTAGAGGATTAGTGGCGCCCTGCCACGGCCTTGGAATATTCAGAACCTCATTCCCATCAAACAGACCGTCTCCATCACTATCTGCGTTGTTTGCATGAGTGATGTACTGATCTTGACCGTCGACAACTTCCTCGCCATCTGCCAGACCGTCCAAGTCAGTGTCATGGGAAGAAGCGTTGGTGAAATATTTGGTTCCATTCCAAGTAAAACCATCAATAACCTCAGTGAAGTCCTCTAATCCATCACTATCGGTATCTCGATCAGTTGCGTTCGTGAAGTAATCGTAGTACTCGGAGGCGTCAGATAGTCCATCCTTGTCCGTATCGTACACACCGGGGTCGCTGCGGACCTTAACTTGTCTAACACCTTGGTCGACTACTTTGATAGTCCATCCGATGACCTCAATTCCGTCAATTAATCCATCGTCATCAGTATCTGGATCTAGGGGGTCAGTAGAGCGGCCATCGGCAAACCCATCATCATCTCTATCTCTTGCATTGTATTCATCGAGATTGGTGAACCGTTCTTCATCTTCAACCACCACTGCCAAATCCTGAATGCGGCTCACTACTTCTTCCCCGATAGCGACGTTGATTGCGTAAACTGTTCCGGCAATATCCGTCTTTATTGGGATGTTAACATACTGGCTATTCTGAACAGTTCTGACCCACAAGATTGTCGTATTCGCCTGAACCTTTGTCCCCACCTCTACCGATATAGCGTGGACAGTAGTTACTCCGACAAGTTCAGTGTACCTCACTCCGCCGTCGCCATCGGCATCATATCCATCAAAATCGGGATCATCGTCGGCATTCCAGTAATTGGGGTGTATACCGCTCATGTGCTCCCAGCCATCCGGCATATCGTCATTATCGGTATCCGCTTCCAAAGGATTGGTGAAGTTCTCCTCTCCCCATGTATAGGCCACTTCATACTCATCCAAATTGTTCAGTCCGTCTTCATCGCGATCGCCGTACGCATCAGTAGCATTTGCCGGATTCAAGAAACGCTTGCCTTCATTGTCGTAAGCATAGCAGTACTCGAAACCATCTGGCATTCCATCTCCATCAGTATCCCAGTCGCCTGGACCGTTGAGTTTGCCGTCATTATCCATGTCCTCTTCAAACCATGTCATGTCCCCATGACCACTCATCAATTCAGTGTAAGGGGCTTGGATTAGTAGGGTTGCATGGAGTGGAACCCCGCAATGGTCGCCAACTTCAATCTGACCGAATGCAACCTCATAACGATCTGAAATCAAATCCCCGTCACTGTCTGCGTCCAATGGATTGGTGTTGTATCTCTCTTCAACATAGTTCCTGAGGCTATCAGGCTGAGGTTGCTCTAAATCTAGAATGGCGTCACAAGAATGGCCGAACTGGCTATTCTCCATAGAATTCCACTCTGTAATGCCGATATCATTCTGAATCTCGGCCTTTCGCTCGGGAGTTAGAAGATAACAGTCCCAATTTCCATTTAGTGGATCAAGTAGCCTGATTGGCCCAGAAGGAGTCTCAATATCATAGGTGTATTCTGATTCCCATCGGTCATTTAGGCCATCTCCATCAGTATCGCGAAGATTGGGATTTGTACCAAGAATCATCTCATCGGTGTTGGTCAGGCCATCTCTATCCGGGTCTCCGAATGGCCCGTTATCTGGATTCGGGAATGTCTCGTTCTGTTCGCCAGTCTCATCCTCATTGTCGGGCTCATCGAAAGGAATTTCACTCGAGTCAGGCTCTCCATTGTCAAGTGGGTCTAGGCCGTTGGCAATCTCCCATCCATCATCCATTCCATCATCATCTGTGTCATTGGTTTTCCAGTCGGTACCATAGAGAGTCTGTTCCATCCTGTCGGGTAATCCATCGCCGTCAGTATCCAAACCTTCAGCGTGAAGCTCATCTTCTCTGTCATCCTGAAGATCCCCTGATGCCTCCTCAAACCCACCTGATATTGTGGTAGAAAGTCCGGCGTCGATTATTGTGTAAAATCCTGCAAGACATAGTGTGGCGGTGATTGCTAGAACTGCATATTGGTTATGATTCAGAGCCATCTAAGCACACCCGGCCCCTATGGGGCCGTCCTGTTGACATTGGGTCCGGATATAATGTTTCACGGAATCTGAGTTAATGGTGTCAATCGGCCAATGCTCTAGAGGAGTATAATTGGACGGTTAGATTGTCTCGATTGATGGACAATTCAGCACGCCCATTTCTACCATATGCTCGCTCCCAGCAACCTAGCAAGATGCCACTGGCAAGGGCAGGGTGGAATACGCCAGAGAAGGTCAACGAAACCCCTCCGTGAGCATCTATTTCCTCGCTTTTTGAAACAGCCCCTAGGCCATTGGAAGACAAGTGCCTACGAGCAATGTGTATCCAGTCTGAGTGGCTACGTAAGAGTACATGGTGCCCCTCAGAAACAAACCCTTCTCTAGCCGTGTCAGCTAGTGCACTCCACCATGTGCAACGATTGTTTTCTAAGCCATCCCAACTGTAGTCTTCTGACCTCGCGAAGGTGTTGTCTTTCACAAATGGAATACAGTATTCTTCGAATCGTGAAATCAGATCGCGATGAATCATCATCTTGCGCTCTCCCAATATCGACCATACTCCCTCTCCATCAGCACGGAAATCATCCCAGTTATCTTGAGTCTCACTGAGAACTACCTCGGTTGAGATAGGATCTTTCCATGAAACATCAATGGCATTGGGGCTGGGAACATCAGAATGCTGCTCAATTAGAGATACCACTAGGCCTTCACTGGAACTATCCGACCAAGTGAAGCGATGGCGCTTGGATGTGGCGCACTCCCATGCTGCTGCAAGGACACCTGCACAAATCGGGCCAGAAGCGGGAGTTGCGGCGAGTATCCTAATGTCCTGCTCGCCATCTAGCAAACGGAATCTTCCCAAACCTCTAGACTCCCAGTCTAAGGCATATTTCGACCAAAGTTCTGGGTCACGCCCGGATGGTCTTGACCTAGCATCAAACCTCATGAAGTGTTCTTCATGCTCGAGTGCGGCATGAGCGAGACGTCTTCCGAGGCTATTCTCAGTTCTCTTCTCCAAACCTTGCAGCAATGATTCGAATCTGCTTACTCCAACTCGCCAGGCAAATTCGTCTTTTCTTAGTTTATCCAAACATGTTCCATTAGCAAGAAACACCCATCTTGTTACCGGGTCACTCGGGGTTTGCCTCGGAATAATCTTCCTGAGCGAATCAAAAAACCCCATGGGTCAATCTCCCAGAAATCGTTCGATCCTATCGAATGCCTCGCACAGGGTTTCAATCGGAGGCAAGCATACCATCCTGAAGTGCCCTGCACCATATTCGGGAGAAAAACCTGAGCCGGGGACCACAAGAACATGGTGCTGGTGAAGTAAATCGAGTACCCATTGCTTGTCCGAATCGGACTTCTCGTCTGTGATTCTAACAAACATGTAGAATGCCCCCCCTGGAGTCTCGCAATCTAGTCCTTCAATCTGGCCGATTCTCTTCATGCAATAGTCCAGTCTTTGCTTGACTCGAGAGCGATGTCCATCGAGCCAGTCATGTTCATCAGTCAGCCCGGCCAAGTAGCCGTGTTGGGCTGGAGTAGAAGCGCAAAGTCTGCTCCGCAAAAGTCGCTCGACACCATCCCTGACTAAAGAGAGTCTATTCTCGGGGTCGTGCCAAGCCATGTAGCCAATTCGCCACCCAGGGGCAAAGTACACCTTCGATACGCCGTTAAGTGTGATTACGGGGGCGCTGTCGGACCGGGATGCTGTGGAGCACATCTGACCAGTGAAATCGAGTCCATCGTAAATCTCGTCAGAAACGATTGTGCATTGTGGATAATCGCGTGCTAAGTTCAGTAGTGAATCAATTTCGGCAGTTGTTGCGACATTTCCAGTCGGATTGTTCGGATTAATTAGAACCAGAAGACGTACGCTGTCATCCATCTTCGAAGCAATGTCATCGAAATCAATTCTCCAATTATCGCTAGGGTCGAGGCGGTACTCAACTGTAGTCGCTCCGTACATTTGCGGGTATGCCATGTATGGAGGATAGTGTGGACCGGGGGCCAGTACCTTGGTACCTTCTTCTAGAAACGCAGCGAAGATAATCTGCAGGGCCTCTGTGACTCCATGAGTCACATAGACATCATCCTCGGAGCAAGGCCATCCCTTGCCAGTCTCCGCTTCGGCTATCGCTTGACGTAGGGCAGGCAGGCCGTATGATGGACCATAGCCGTTATCTTGGGAATCAAGTGCTTGCTTGTATGCTGCAATCATGTGATCAGGTGTTGGAAGTCCATCATAGGCCAAGGGATCTCCGATATTGAGTCGAATAATCTCGTGTCCCTGCTTCTCCAACTTCTCTGCAGGGACCACTACATCCCTTATTGCGTACTCGATGGCAGCAGCGCGCTTTGAGACTTCTACGTGTCTGGACATGCACTCACAACCCGAGCAACTCACGAGCTGCATCTAGTGCCGCTGGAATCCCATCTGGATTTGAGCCGCCACCTTGGGCCATTGTCGAACTTCCTCCTCCACCGCCATCGATATGGCCTGCAATTGCCCTAAGGATTTGTGTCGCATCGTGCTTCTCGGCTGCACTTGTGCCTTCTGTGCTTGCGACGATGATCTTGCCTCCGCCGTCCCTGGTGCCCAAAACGGCCAAGGTAGGTTTCTGAGGGTCCCGAGTCAATTGTCCGAGCATAGTCATCAGAGCCTTGATGTCGCCTCCAACCTCCATAACTGCATATCTGATTCCTTCTTTTTCAACAGCGCCGTCGCCCCCTCCACTAGTCCGCAATCTAACGATTTCAGCCTCCAGAGATTCAATCTTCTTTTGTTGAGATTTCCATTCATCGAAGAACCGAGAAACTGCTCCGGGAAGATCTTCTGGAGAGACTCCAAGAACCTCGCTAGATTCAGTCAGAAGGCGCTCTTGCGCCCGGGCGTGCTCACGCGCGGTCTCTCCTGCCACGATTTGCAGACGCTCGACCCCGTCTTGGACTTGACTGGACCTAATAATGCGAATCTCTCCTACTTCGCCCGCTTTGTCGTGATGCGTACCTCCACAAGCCTGAACGTCATGCTCGCCGATTCTGATTATTCGAATCTCGCTATGTTTGGGTGGCCCACCCTGATACAACTCAAAGCCGAAACGAGTATCTGCCTCAGCCCTCTCCAGAACTAACTTATCCACTGTCGGGTTTGCTGAAATGATTTCATTCGCATGGTCTTCGATTTCGTCGAGATTATCCCTAGATAGACGCTGGTAATGAGTCAGATCAATTCTCGCATAGCGCTCACCCTTGTTAGAACCGGCCTGCCATACATGAGGCCCGAGTAGCGTCCGAGCGCTTCCTCCTACGATGTGCACGGCCGTATGATGGTCCATGAGTTGCCTTCGCCTCTCCCAATCCACAACTCCAGTAGTTTTTCCTGAAACTGGGCCATCCGTTAGATGGAAAACCACGCCGTTCTCAATCCTAGTATCTGCGACATTGACTGCTCCCAGAGTTCCTTGGTCCCCTAATTGACCTCCGCCCTCGGGGTAGAATAGTGTGCGGTCGAGGACGGTCCAATGAGTCGGAATTATGCTAACTTCAGAAGATAGGTCAAGAGCATCTAACTGCGTTGCAGTGATCTTGTTACATTCCAAAACTGAAGCATCGAAAGATGTCTGGCTTGTATCTCGATAGAAATCGAGCGAGGTAGCAGGATGTCCTTCAGATTCGAATACCTCGCTGTGTCCTCTGGCTGATGCCGCTGCCTTGGTTCTCTCAGCGTTTCGAGCTGCCATATCTGCGGCGAAACCGACTCGAACTCCGAGATTTTTCCATCCTGCACTATTAGCGATTGATGCGACCATGTCGGGGTTCAGACCCCTCTCTTCGGCTAGGCGGAAGAGGATTTCATCCGGTGCTTCCTTGGAATCATGCGGCAGGTCTCTCAGAGCAGTCCTCACGGCGGCCTCTCCTTTGCGCAGCATCTCGTGGTAACGCTGCTCCTCCAAACTGAGTATCGCCAAAGTGCCTTCTCTGGACTGCACAAATCCAGAATAATCTAGATGAGTATCGATGTGGTGTGCCGCAAGCTCTGCGAGTGAGACATCCAAACCCAGGTCTGCCTTCATCCTACAAACTCGGCGAGAGAGCATTCGAACCAGATAGCCAGCCTTCGCGTTACTGGGGACCAAGCCATCTCCTAGCATATTGCAGATGGCATGCATGTGATCGGGGATTGCATAGATTCCAGAAAGCGGCTCAGTTAGTCTCTTCAGCTCCTCGACCGAGACATCTAACCCCGAATCCACTAAGCGTTGTGAAAGAATCGAATATAGAGAGTCGACATCAGTACCTACGTCGATATTGAGTATTCCTGCTAACCTAGAAAGTTCTCCAAGAAGAACATCGGTCTCTGCCGACAGCCCCATCCCAGATACCATCTCATCGAATCCTGCAAGTGACTTCAGCCAGTCAATCGATTCAGGATATATTGCCTCGTATATCGTTGGAGTTCCTGCCGCAGCCCAGCAGAATCTCTCCAAGCCGTACCCTGTATCGATAATCTGCAGGTCCATCTCCCTGTATCTTAGCCCCTTAATCTCGACATCCCCGCTATCATGCTCTTCCAGATTCATGAAAACGAGAGTGGCAAGTTCGAGCCCTCCTACAATGACTTCCAAGGCCGGGCCGGCATTGCCACCTCCAGACCAGGGATTTTCTAGATATGTTATCTCAGCGGGGTCGATACCGAGGTGTTCGCAGAGCATCTCGTCGCAGTAGCGAACACACTGGTCAATCCAGTATACTACATCCCCGTCTTTGGGCCGGTTGAAGGCGTGATGGGCCATCATCTCAAAGGTAGACAAATGTCTACCAGAACGTCCTACTGCGGCAACATCAGTCAATCTGATGCAAGGCTGTGAAATGCCGAGAGGATTTGCAGGCGGCGGCACCGTGCCACTTGTCACATGAGGTTGGAAGTCTGCGATTGAGGCGATGGTCAGATGAATATCGTCGCGCCATCTTGCAATTACAGGATAGGGTGCGACGCGTTCGTGATCTCTCTGTTCAAAGAAGTTGAGGAACATCTCGCGCATCGTGTCCTTGAGTTCTTTGCCACGCATTGGAAAGCCTTCGATAATCGGCTTGCCGATGAAAGTGTAAGGGTCCTCGACTGAGTCGCCGCAAGTCTCTCTGTTGGCATCTCTAGTCCAAAAGAACTGTTCGGTGACCCTACAAGTTCGGCGAATGAAACCGGCTTCTTCCCAGAACGGGATGTGAATCTCACCGAACGCCACGCTGTCACCTCTAGGCTCACCGATTCGATGCCTCGACTTGAAAGCGATTGTCAAAATCATACCTAGAGACTAATCTCAGACTCCTAGCCTACGGCGCGTTGAAATTGAAGATGCTTCACGATTCCCACATGAGTGCAACGTGGCGCGAGCATCTGAGTGCCGATGTTGACGGCAGAATTCGTATCTCGAAGCATGGTGGGATGCTAACAGATGCATTGCTAATCGCTGATGCCGAACACTTGGCAGACCACACCGACGATCGTAGTCCCGAGCAGTTGTGTAATACTGCTGGAATGCCGGGAATCGTCGGCGAGGCTTGGGCAATGGCTGACTGGCACTTTGGCTATGGTTTTCCAATCGGTGGCGTGGTTGCTACAGATATTGAAGCAGGAGAGCTAGGTGGAGCGATTTCTCCAGGAGGGGTTGGTTTCGATATCAACTGTGGAGTACGTCTTTGCTCTATGGATATTGAGTTCAAAGACATCGATACAAAGTCCCTAGCAGGAATGCTAGCCAGTAAGATTCCCGCAGGCGCATCCAGCAAAGGCGGGGTGGGGTTGGATAGCACGAAAATGGATTCTATCCTAGGCAATGGTGCTGTGGGTGCGGTCGATATGGGATTGGGCGAATCTAGAGATCTGGAAGTAATCGAATCACACGGGATGCTCGAGAGTGAAGAGAGGAGTGTTGGTGAGAGAGCAGTGAAAAGAGGCATGAAGGCATTGGGAACTTTGGGCTCAGGCAATCACTTTCTCGAGTTACAGGTGGTAGATCGAGTCGTTGACCGAGATGCTGCTTCGGCATACGGACTTCGAGAAGGTCAGATAACTGCAATGATTCACACCGGTTCACGCGGTTTGGGTCATCAGGTCTGCAGTGAGCATGTAGCTGCCATAGAATCGAAGTACAATCGTTCCGGAGATGATTGGGTCGCCCCAGAGTGGGGCTATCGGCTCAAAGATAGGCAACTTGCTGCGGCCCCGATTTTCAGTCGCGAAGGAGAAGAGTATCTCGATGCGATGAGGGCGGCTGGGAACTATGCCTTCGCCAACCGCTCCGCACTGACGCAGAGACTGAGGAGTGTGTTACGAGAACAGTTAGGATCCGATGGAGAGCTCAATGTAGTCTACGATGTCAGCCACAATATCGCTAAGGTCGAGAATCATGTGGTGCACGGAAAGTCGTGCAAATGTTGTGTTCATCGCAAAGGTGCAACTAGGGCTCTGGGAGGAGATCATCCAGAGCTTGCATCACGGTTCTCATCTGTAGGTCAGCCAGTATTAGTCCCTGGAGATATGGGGACTGCTTCTTGGGTTCTTGCAGGCCCCAGCAAGGGAGCAAATGATGCGTTCTCATCTTCTTGTCATGGCGCAGGCAGGCAACTCTCAAGGACGGCTGCGAGAAAGAGCGTGGATGCGAGAGAATTGATGGAAAGATTGCAGGAGCAAGGCATCCATGTAAGAGCCAAAACACCCAATGTCCTATCCGAGGAAGCCCCGGAAGCCTACAAAGATGTGGACGATGTTGTTCGGCTGACTCAGCGAGCAGGACTCGCTAGACCGGTTGCTAGGCTTCGACCTTTGGCTGTAATTAAGGGCTAACTCTTTGAAGTAAGAATTAACTCAATCTGATCGTTATCATCCATAATGTATGTCTCATACTTACTGCTTGGTTCGCCATTGACGTTCATGGTGATGTCGTACTCTTCCCAATCCGATACACCGTTGCGGTCGATGTCGAACTCACGGTCAGCAGTTAGTGAGGGGCCACCTTCTCGTTCCCATATCTCAAAGAAAGCCCCTAGAGGGACATTGTACTTACTAGGAGTCTCGATGTGTAGCTTAGTATAGCCAGTGCTAGATGAATCGTGAACGTGAATCCACCTCATTCCTTCCTTACAACCAAATTGGTCTATTCCAGTATTCTCAGGAATCGATAGTTGTTGACCGTTCATGATGACTTTGAGATTAGGGTGATAATGGAATGAGATTCCCACATCACTGTGCTCCAAACCACCTAGGCAGCCATCTGATACTTCCCAGTCAGGAGATGGTTCTAGAGCCTCGGGTTGCCATAGGGCCACCACAACGAAAGCAACCGTGGCGACAGCGGCTCCGATGAGTAAGATTCTCTCCGCGTCCATGTACATACGAAGTACGAAGTCGTCTTGAACTATGTGATGCTGCGCTTGACATGTCTTCGGATTTGTTTCCAGACTACTGGGAGCAGGCAAAACAAGAGTTGTCCTCCGACCCTGTACTTTCGGAATTGTTTGAGAAGTATGATGACTCTATGCTTACCTCTGAAGGAAATCTGTTCAAGACTCTAATTGTGTCAATTGTGGGCCAACAGATTTCGACCATTGCGGCTAGTGCTGTTAGGAAGAGACTGGAGGATATGGTGGTGGAGTTGGAGCCAAGGCGAATTCTTGCTTGCTCGCGTGAGCAGTTGCGCTCTTGTGGTCTTTCTAGGATGAAAGCCGAGTATATTGCAGGGTTGGCTCTCGCTTGGACAGAAGGATACCAAGACATCGATTGGCAAGGCCTGAATGATGAAGAGATAAAGTCCAGATTAATCTCACTTAGAGGAGTTGGTGTTTGGACTGCTGAGATGGTCTTGATTTTCGCTTTGCTTCGTCCCGACGTGTTGCCACTAACCGATATCGGCTTGATTAGAGCTGTAGAGAGGAACTACTCTGATGGCGCAGAGATGAGTTTAGAACAAATCGAGTCGATATCGCAGAACTGGATTCCATGGCGAACCGTAGCAACGTGGTATCTGTGGCGAAGTATCGATCCCGAGCCAGTGCAGTACTGATTACATCGAGTATCCGCGCTTAGGTTGGTCTGGGATTGAAGGGGCAGTTCCCGACTGAACGCCATCTGCTTCTTCCATGATTATCGTAAGTAAAGTATTGACCAATGCCCTAAGCTCCTCTACTTCTCCCTTAAGCTCCTCAAATGTACCTGCTTCGCCCCCATCACTCATGCGCATCCCATCTGGAGGATTGCTCCTCCGAACCGGCGAGCCCTAATCTATGGCCTATAAACAAGCAAGGTAGGCTTCGCAACAAGGATGCGATTCTCGGATGAGAAGGGATAGACGAGGTCAGCCTTCGTCGTCTTCCTCTTCATCTTCGTCTTCATCTTCGTCTTCATATTCCCATGAGTCTTCCTCGTAGTAAGACTCGTCGTCGTCCTCGTAATAGAGGTCACCATCATCACGTCCCCTAGACATTAGTATGGCCACTACTAACACGACTGCAACTGCAACTCCTCCGAATAGCATCAATTGAGAGTCTGACTCTCCCTCTTCGTCGGTCACAGGCGCCTTGACGTTGATTCCAGTAATCGCTTGATATGGGTTGTCAAAGTCATTATCGATAATCAAGTAAAGATTTGGCTGGCCAGGTTGCCATGCCTCCCATTCGAACTCTGCATAGACGCTGGAGCTTTCTGCTGCTAGGGAAATCGTTTGTTCACCATCTCTATTGGTGGAAAGGGATTGAATCCATTGCTGACCATCTACTAGTTCGTACAGACCCACGGTTAACTCACCATCTCTCTTTCCGGGGTTTTCCCAGAAAGTCTCGATGGTGAGGATTTCTCCCATATCTGGGTTTGTTGTTGGATTAATCACTGAACGAGTATACGAACCTAGGAATTCCATAATCCTGATTGTGACCGGACGAGGAGCTGAATCACTACCGGAACCAACAATCTCGTTTCCTGATTTGTCAGTAGAAGAAATCCAGAACCAGATCTGATCTCCGGTTTGTACATCCATGCCATTAACAGGATTCATATCAAGGGGGCTTTGGTAAACGTCTTCACCATCGCCATCGATAATCATGCTCAACTCGCCAGTAGTTTCTGTTCCTGAGACTGGATTATTCGCCCTAATGTAGACCCATGATACCTGTAGTGGTCCATCAGTCATGCCAATCTCATCCACCATTGTCACTGTGACAGTCACTTCGCCGAGCATATCTGAGTCAAGAATAGTCAGAGATGAATCAGGATATTCTGCTAGATTAAACAGGGCCTGTGGGGCCTTACTGTCAACCACAACAGAATAATCAGAATTTGTAACAGACGAGCCGAGTCCAGGAATGTTCAGTACCTTTGTCGATACAGCCATCTCTGGTTCAAGTGGCACTCTTGAAGGGAGAATTAGGCTGCCTGAGAAAGTACCATCTGGATTAATATCGACAACTACATCAATTTCCTGAGTCCCATAAATTACCTCAACTTCTGCCTGCAAATCATCAGGGATTTCTGTGGCAGTAACTTGTGAGCCAGCGTAGACGATCCTGCCCTCGAATCCAAACTCATCTCCCTGACGAAGGTAAAGCGAGTCGTCAACCATATCGATAACCGGCGGAGTAAGATCGGTTAATGAGTCTGGCAATGCCATGTACTTGTTATCTAGTTGCCAAGATAATTCAGCGATGTTGTTTGAATAAGCTACAGTCGTTAAATCATCTTCAATGTACACACTCGGTTTACAGGCCAATTGACCCTGTTCCCATGGATAGTCCCATGATAGTTCGAAGCCCAAACTCAACTCAGTCACAACTGAATTGACTGTAGAAGACTGGGCACTCAATGGAGTGACCATGCTATCAGGGGCTGCCCAAAGTTCTCCATTAGATGGATTGTAAGAGAATTTGCCGAGGTTTGAGGGCCCATCGCCACAAAGCATCACTGTGACATTATCCAGAGTTTGGATACCGTTTGGCTCATTTACCTGCAGAGAAAACGAATGAGGAATACCCGGTAGCAAGTAACCTATCTCATGGTCTAAATTGTATCCTGAAGGAATGATGCTAGTTGGCTCGTTAGTTGCGATAACGACCGTAGACCATGCATTCTCTTCTCCCGGTCCGCCGCCAGTTCCGCCTTCCTGATACGAGTTCCCGGCCCAATCAGTGCCTTCCACGTACATGTGAAGAAGGCCATTGAATGCAACACCTGAGACATCAATACCTGGGAACTGAACTTGCTGTTGTCCAGTTAGTCCTGAGGAAAGAGGCATTGGGATTGAGGCGTACTCTGTTTCGTCGGCTATACCGTCCATGTTGAGATCATCTATACCTTCTCTCCAATACCGTAGGACAATTTCCTCACCGCGTGATTCGGACTCATCAGTAGTGACGAAGACTGAAATTGGGCTTGTTGGTTCCCATACCTTGCCATTGGCCGGCTGCAGACCGATGTCAGTCGTAACTTCAATTGGCCCGACGGTAGGCGGATTGTAATCCACTCTAACAACAACTTGAGAGGTGGTGCCTGATGTATCTTCTGCGCCGATTGCACCAGAAGGACCTACGCTTAGCATAATAGGAGAAAGTTGCAATTCATTGAGAGATCCTGGAGGGCTGATGATTCCGGAGAATGAGCCTCCTTCACCCGAGGTAAGCGAGAACAGGTTGCCTGACAAATTTAATCCAACAGAGAAGTGATCTGAGATCGGTCTGTGAGAAGTTGAGTCTTGGAATCTCACAGTGCCGGTCACATTAACGTCGGAACCGTGCTTTATTGTGTAAGGATAGAATGTCGAGAACTGGTTGGATAGAACTCTGCCATACTCATCTCTGATTTCGAATGAGTCTACCTGAATGTCGTTCTCAACCGCGTTAGTCCCGAACATACCACTAGTGGCAGTAGCTGGCCAAACTGTGTCTCCATTGGAGATCATTGCCTTAGCTACCCAATGGATTGAAGAGACATCGTCCCAGCTCCAATCGACTTCGAAAATCCAATGCACGACTATGTCGTCGTATCCATCCGAATGAGTCAGTATCTCGACATAACTAGAGGAAACATCCAATGGGGCTACTGTCGAACCTGAGGGTTGATTGAAACTAACCGGAGAGCCTTGTCCCCAGAGTCCGTCGGCGTTATTCTCGACTACGAAAGATACAGTTTCTCCATCAGAGGCCGATCCGGTTAGAGAGATGCTTCTGATTTCGGAGTTGTCAGTCAGATGATGATGGCGAGTTACAATCTCAATCGAGTTGCCATCCGGGTACAGAGTATTGGGGACTTGGAAATCCCTATTTGTAAGGAAATAAGCATAAACAAGGTCACCATCGACCGAAATCGAACCCGCAGCAGATGAGAATTCGAAAGGAATAGCGACGTCTTCAGGAGGCGGGTTGTCTTGCGTGTTCGCGTTGTGATAGTCTGCAATCGCGGTACCTAATCCAGAGACGTTCTCAAAGATAGTATAGCCCAATGCAAGGCCTGAGATAGTAACATACTGCTGTGTGCTGGAAGTCATTGAAATCTCGATTATTCTCCAATCTCGACTGGTATCGGGATCGGTCCAACCCGAGGAAAGTGAATTTATTGCAACTAATTGTGAAGAGCCGAGGGTTGTAACGTGCCTTTCAGAAGAGCTACCAGTTGAGAATGATGAGCCAGCGAAAGAAACTCCCACTGGAGCGTCAAATCCTCCTACATCAGACGTTATCGAAACCAATCCTGAGTTGACAAATGAATTCACAGGAACCATGGAATACACAGAGGTCCCGGTTGAATCCACTGAAACTGTGAGGGCATTGCTTCCTTGACTTGAGCCAAAGGAGGAATCAGGAATCAGGCTCGTCTGCCATGCATAATGCCCTCTTCCGAGTGAAGATGGGAATGACCAATCAATGGTCCCGTCGGCTGCTGCGTCTATTGATACGTCCTTTGCCGGCTCTCCGTAATCGTGCACTATTGACAAAGTGTTGATGTAGCCATTTGTGGGCAATGAAATCTCTAGCGAGTATCCAGTCTGTGGAGTGGTAAAGGAAACGGAGGAGCCTTTGGTATTCGCCCCTAGAGTATTACCAAATGAGTCGAGAACTTCCACGTAAACATTGCCACTTGAATTACCGACGAAAGACAAACCCTTGATTGGTCTTTGCGAATGTAGGTAATCTGAAGTTATTGTTCCAGTAATCATTGTAGCATTGAGAACATCGTCAATCAATTCGATTCCGTTTGAAATATCCCATCCATTGAGTCCTTGCATCGAGGCAGAAAGCAGTCTTGCACCACCTATTCTAATCTCATTTACCATCGGAGAGACTTCGGAATTTTGTGTATCAAGGGTCAATTCTAGTCTGAGTTGCGAGTAAGTCTCAACATCTAGGCCGGCCAAGCTAATTGGGAAGTCAAGTCCGGAAAATCCTGGAATAGGAGTCATCGTACTTGAATCCAGAATTGTTCCGGTCAGAGTATTGTTCGTATAATCATCAGAAGCCCCGGAAACCTCGATAATTCCAGTGTCGAATATGTCATCCAGGCCTAGCGTGAATTCATCGCTCAACCAAGTTCCAGAAGAACTGAAGTTGGCCTGCCTTAGACCAACATTGTCAATGAACCAGCCTGAATCGGTATCGGAATATTTTGCGGCAGCGACGAATCTGAATCTGACTTGATCTCCTCTATATTGCGACAAGTCGATTCTTTCAGTTGAGTAATCATCGTCGGCACAGTGCTTGTTAGTCCACATTCCTAAGCCATCCAGAACCGTGGATTGGCCGAAAGTATACATTGTAGAAGTGTACCAACCTGCCCCTGGATCATAATGATTCCATGAGCCTCCATTGACCTGAATGAATAATGCTCCGCCAACATAATTGTAATAGTTAAAGCACGCATAATGATCGAAGACAAACTCGGTAATTCCTGTATCCGGAACAGTGTAATTTGGCGTCATCAAGTAAGCATTGGAAATAACCGAATTCATCTGCCCGGTGGAGCCGATAGAATATGAGTACGGGAACGATGGGGCACTTGAGGGTCCCCAAGAATTGGCGTTGCCCTCGTCAGTATATGCGCCCAGCCTGAATCCACATACAGTAGTCTGGCAATTATTGACATTGGTAACACGGGTGAATCCTTGCGCATCGGCGACTGTTGGTGCAGTGGCTTCGGAGTCCTCGAAACCGAGAGTTGCATCGAAGAATCCGGAGTTCATAGTGAGTAGTCTCCATTCCATTGCGCCCGTTGCCGAGGTAGTCACAGATGCTGATCCCATATCAGTAAAGAACAGTTGATTTCCGCTTGCATTGAGTCCTTTGAATGAGAATACTGTGAGCCCTTCTCTTCCGTCCGGATCGCAAGGGAAAGGAGAGCATGTTGAAGAGCCATAGCCAACAGAAGAGTCGGTTTGAACTACAACCCTCATCAAGATGTTGTTGAGTCTGTGTGATGCAGGGACGTCTAGCTCTATATCGACTGGTCCGTCCGAGTCATCTTGATATGTGGTCCCTGTGATATCTGTGTAACCATAGGCCGGGATGGCGCCCGTGCGATATCGGCACCCCTGAGCAGTAGAAGTGGAGGTCGAACTGATGTCTATCCAGGAATTTCCTCCATTGTTTGAGAGTTCGATACAAGCATTGTCCCATTGAGAACCTTCTAAGTCCCAGTGAACAGAAAACTGCAAGTCGGTAACACCAGTCAGATTTACTGTAGTCTGGAGATTGCCGTTTACATTGTTGGCATAACGGCAGTAAGTGCCAAGATTTTGGTAAGAGTAACCATTTACATCACAACCGTGATGCCAAACTCCTCCGCCAGTGCCGTCGTTGTGGATATTGATGTTGTCTACGAAAACCCCTGGCCTAGGGTCAGAATCCTCTGAAGTCCAAACCCTGAATCTAAACTTTAGTTGTGAGACTTCATCGTTCATCATTCCGGGGATTGATGAGAGATTAAACTGGTCGGACAACCAGCCACTTTGGCTTGTGCCACTATACACAGGGAGGGCCCCAGAAGGGGCTCCGCTAACAGATAGGTTAGCGTGACTTATTGAGTAGGTATAACCGCCATCTGGCTGGATCCAAGTCCAATCTCCCCAGCCAGAAGAATTTCTTGCCTGATATTCTATCCAAGCACCCGCTTCACTGCCATCAAGATGATGCCACAAATCAAAAGATAGTGTGTAATTTACCTGCTTGGAAGATGGCACCGTGGTAACAGGGAAAATCAACCAGGAATCAGAATTGGCTGGAAGTGGAGAGCCTGGCAATGTAGCAGCAACGATAGATCCTTCCGATGCACTGGAAGGGACAACTCCGTGAGAGAGAGTCTGTTCGGAGCCAACTATAGTGCCATTTAGATCTAGATTCGTAGGGAACCAGTGTATTTGGCGGTTGCAGAAAAAGAGTTCGCCATCTATTTCTGTAGCATTTAGGCTATTATCGTCATCATAGAATAAACCGTAATCATTGCCGTAAACTAGCATTGTTCCGCCCTCTGGGCAAGTAGAGTTTCCAACCGGAATACTGGTCTCAATCGACAAGAAAGTACCATTGACCAGAGTTCCGTTTGCCACTCTACCGTTTCCACCTTGGACAACATGATTGGTCCTGCACAAGTAGTGTGTAGAAGTAGTCTCATCGGAGTTCAAATCGCCGCTGTTGTCCTCATCATAACCTGCACTCAAATTGTATCCCGTAAGATTGTTGCATTGGGGATGAGGTGTGTAGCCGTTGGAAGATTCAAATTCAAGGATTGCTATAGGAGCAGGTCCGATTGAGTATTGATCGTTGAATTCAACAGAATAGCCACCTTCGTCGAAGTCCGAAATAATTGATTGAGTCATATCATCTTCGAGTGATAGGTACCCCTCTACAAGATCCATACTGGTGCCAACAAGGGTGCCATTGACGAGAACATCACTGTCCCACACGGTTGCTGCGGCGTTGGATCCTGCCATAGGAGAATCCGAAACATGCAACCATGCATCTAGCACGCTGGCATTTCCGGGAACTTCAAATCCTTGGATTGTAGTAGTTTGTCCTTGGGTATTCACACTACTCGGACCATCCCATGAAGTTGTGTCCGCAGTAGCCAATGGTGCAATCAAAATTAGCAGTACGAGGAAACTCGCAACTGTCTTCCGCTCGGCTGGCATGTGTCCACGTGTGTTTAGGTGCATTATGAATCAATTGGTTCTGTTCTACGAACAGACCGATTCAGACAATAATTCTCAACTGAATATTGTCGGAATGATGGAGCCACTGGGGGGAATTGAACCCCCGACCTTCGCCTTACCAAGGCGACGCTATACCCCTAAGCCACAGTGGCGACATGCCTTCCATCGGTGGGGCTGATTTAATCGCTACGATAGGACTTGTCAGCCTCATCCATCAACAGACTCAAGTTGAGATTGTTACTCGTGAGGTCGCCAGCCGAGATCGCATAGCCCGGTATTGCGCATGACTGGAAATCATGTGGGATTTTCCCTCGGGAGTTCAAATCTCCCTCTCGGCGCCACCTTTCATGTTCGTGCATACGATGTCTCTAACTAGCGCGTCCCTTATTCGGTGCCTCTATTCGGGGTTGTCGTGGGCGAGGGCGATAATGGCAGTCCCGATGTGGTCGGCAAAGAGATTGAGTCGTTCCGTCTAACTGACATTGAATTGGGTTTTCGCCTCGCCGACAAGGACGAGCGATTGGCGTTTTTGGACGTTATTAGAGAGGATTCAGTTTTCCATCTAACTATGATTCGGAAAAGATGGAGTTTTGCTGAGATGACAAGTATCGGATTGGCCTTCCTTGCATTGGTATTGGGAGCATGGGATTTAGGAATTGGAGAGTTAGCAACTGGGGGTGATTACAACAGATTCGGGCTGACTGGATTCAGAAATCTCTCTGACCTATCGCTCATGATGGCTCTCCTATCGCTCATTGCATGGGCTGGAGTCTTCATCACGATGTGGGGAAAGTATCCGATAATGAGGGAGAATCTGGTGTATCTTTGGCTCGGCATGATTGTGGTTCAGATGGGTTCGATTAGTGCCCATTCGAACAAGCCTGATTTTCCTAGTGGTGCGAGCCTGATGGATTGGACCACGCTAATCATGTCAAATCTGATTTTGTTCTTCCTAGCGATTGTAGTCGTGCATAGGGCCGTGATTGAGACTAGAGACATCCACGTGCAAGAAAGACATGCACACCCTGATCCACGAGTGGTTCAGAAGGCATGGAGAGATCATAGCCTGAGGGCATGGAGTCTTGTTCTTGGAGCTTGGATGATTATGGTCAATCTAATGTCGTGGTCGGGTTCGCACGCCATTGCGCAAAGACCTCCAATAGAAGATTATAGCAACCTGCTGGTTGCGATGTTTGTAATTACTGGATCGATAGCATCCGTGTTACTAGTTCACGTTCTTTGGTACCCTCAGTTCATGCTGGGTGCGGCGGAAGATAGAATCCAGTCGGTCAGAGCCCGAGAGGTTTCAGGAGACACTTCAGAACCAGTTCAAGAAGCAGAGCAAGGCAAGTGTCCTATTTGCTCCAACAGCACCCCTGCAGTCAGGCATGAAGGAGGTAGAATTGAAGTCCCTTGCTCGGAGAGTTGTTCTGGCTCGGGTAAGCCCGGAACTAAATGCTCCGAATGTGACTCTGGCCTGCCTATCAGAATTGAGTGCCCAAGTTGTAAATCAAACACCACTGTAGTCAGCCACTTCAGCAGACCTGAAGCATGGTGATAACCTAAGGTGGCACGTTTAATGGCTCTAAATCCTCTAAGTGATGGCGCAGATAATGAGAATGAAAATGAGTTGGTTGACCATTCAGAATCGGAAAGTGGGCAAGATGAGGTTCTGAAGTTGGTCATTGGAATTTCTGCAGGATTAATCGTTCTACTCAGTTTAGCCATTGCAGGACTGTGGATACTCTCCGAGGCTGCAAACATAACAATTGGTGGTCCGCCTGCTGCATTGCTAACTTGGGAAGATGAGTATAGAGACATGACAGGAGTCGATGTTGTTTCAGGAGATGGCACAGGTGTGGTGCTGTGCGTAGTCGATTCAGGAATTGACCCGGAACATCCGGACTTGCGGAAGATGAATCTTGATGGATGGTACGATGCAATCGGCGATTCAGATTCTCCCTATGATGATGAAGGACATGGAACTGCGATGGCTGGAATCATTGTGGCCCAAGAGGGGTTGACAGGAAATGCTCCTGGAGTTAGTCTGTTGGTCGCTAAGGCGATTGATGACCAAGGAGTTGGCAACGATGACCAGATTGCAGAGTCTGTAGATTGGTGTGTGGCGAGTCAGGCGGATGTAATTTCTCTGAGTCTAGGAGGTGCGCAGGGCTTCGGTTCTGGATTGTTTACAACGGATGCGTTAGAGTCGGCCGTCGAGGATGCCATCGATCAAGGAGTGTATGTTGTGGCTGCGGCTGGTAACGATGGGGAAGACGATGATGGTGATGTCGAATCTCCTGGCTCGGTCGAGGATGTAATCTGTGTTGGTGGAGTAACACGCACTGGTGCAATCTGGACCGGTAGTTCACAAGGAGACAACGATGGCCGAATCTGGCCGAACCCAATCTTCCCAAGAAGCAATCCAGACAAGAAACCAGAAGTCGTAGCGCCCGGACATGAGGTTCCGATTCTGATGGCAGGAGGACTGAGTTCGGACTCTTGGTGGGGCTGGTCCAGTGGGACATCTGCATCTACCGCTTGGGTTTCGGGTGCTTTGGCAATCATTCTGGAAGAACACCCTGAGTTACAGCGTGAGGGTGATTCTGGCGGCCCCGGTGCAGTAGCACAAATGAAGAATTTGATTATGAGTAACTCGCAGATGAAAGAAGGACAAAGCGAGCATGATGACCACTATGGATACGGCCTTTTGAGGGTCGATTTATTGCTCGAAACTTTGGGTAACTCCTCTTCCTCGGTGAATGAAATTCAGATTTCAAATCAACCTATTTCGGAAGATGAAGTGAGCGAGTCAGTTCAGGCGCGACGTAGTACTGCTAGAGTTCCACCGGTCAGTTCCACAAATCCTAGAGAATGATTCTCACTTACGTCCTTGACGAAGGAAATCCACTGGTTGAATGATTCAACCTTCTTCTGCGCAGAGGTCATCTCAGAAGGATGTTCGGCCACCCCCACATCTCCGGTCGGAACCTCTGGTTCCTGCACCAGCAGAATTCCACCGGCAGAGAGTAAATCGAATGCGGATCTGGCCGTCGGTGCCCTATCCTCTTCAGGAACATCGATGACAACTAGGTCGATTGGTAATGGTAAGGGCGAGGGTTGAGCATTTTGCGGTAGTGCAGCCGTTGCTGCCGACCATGTGGCTACTTCGGCAGCCAACTCACTCCAAGGCAATTGGATAATCTGCGTCCAGCCCTCTGCTCCGTGTCTTCTGATTAGTCTGTCAATTATTACTCCGAATTTTCCACCTGGCTCAACGATTCGAAAACTGTCTGGCTTAGGTGGCAGGGTTTCGGGAGGATTGGCGGGGTCGCCACACCACAAATCGAGTAACCACGCCGATAGATGCCCTATTCCTCCTCCAATTAATACTGCATTCTTTGCTGGGATTCTGCTCGATATGTC
>CEUN01022354.1_pt1 | contig 22036 bp, 14 predicted proteins | sample 361501 | NCBI WGS metagenome assembly CEUN01 (sample SAMEA2622801, study PRJEB7988) | marine metagenome | biome: marine biome (ENVO:00000447); feature: marine epipelagic mixed layer (ENVO:xxxxxxxxx); material: "saline water (ENVO:00002010), including plankton (ENVO:xxxxxxxx)" | depth 120 m | reverse complement strand
GACGGAATTGGCGACAACGAAGATACTGACGATGACGGCGATGGTGACTCTGACGCTCGTGAGCAAGAGTGCGGCTCTGACTCACTAGAGAGTGACTCAACTCCGGCTGACTATGACGGTGACGGAATCTGTGATGCAATCGATACCGACAATACAGACGGTCCGACATACGAGCCAGAAGATGATACTTCACTTGGATGGAGCAATGCAGTTCCGGGCTTCCCGGCACTACTCGCTGCTATCGCATTGGTCGGTGCAGCCCTTCTGGGCCGCCGCAAGGACGACTGAGTAATCAGTCGGACATAACCGGGATCGGGGGCTTCGGCTCCCGGTCCTGGAACCAACCTTTGTGCCATGTTTTCGGCAATGCTGATAAGGCGTAGCGTGGACCTCCTGTTGTTAGCATGCCAGGTACTACTAGAGCCGAGATTAGGACACTAAAGGTAGGACGCTATGTCGCTTTGGAGGATAGCGCTTACAAGATTCTGAGCATGTCAAAATCTAAGCCTGGAAAGCACGGTTCAGCAAAAGCAAGAATTGAGCTAGAAGATATCTTCACTGGTCAGAAGCGCTCCCATGTAGGGACGGTTACTGACAATATCAACATACCAATTATAGAGAAGGGTTCTGCGATCATTACTCACATTCAGGGTGAAGAAGTTCATGCTATGGATAACAAGACATACGAGACACTCATTTTACCGGTTGATCCTAGTCTGAATCTAGAATCCGGTGGCGAAGTACAATGGATGGAAGCGATGGGTAGGTATCGCATCACTAGAGACCATTGATTGACAATCTAGTGTCATATAACTTCTCTCGCAGAAGAAGTATAAGCAACTGACTGTGACCGCGAAGCATACATGTCTGATGTGGAGCGTTCAGCCTACAGGCAACCTGCCACTCCCTCTGGGCTTGAAGCAATAGAAAAGGGAACTTTGACTTGGTTAGACGAGGACATGTATAACAATCTCAATACAGGACTTCTGGAACAATATCTCGAGGAGAAGAACCTACAGGAATCATTTGAGATTAGTCATTGGGATACTAGAAAGGTTCTGATTGGAATTCTAATCGGGGCTGTTTTCAGCGGAGTCACAGCATATATTGGACTCAAAATAGGACTCGCTGTCTCAGCGGCCTGGTATGTGGCATACCTCTTAGGTATGGCACTCAAATGGTCGCCTTCGGAAGTAAACATTGCAACAAGCGCTACTACGGGGGCTACGCATGCTTCTACTGGCTTCATCTTCACATTCCCTGCGATATTCTTACTGGCTTATTCAGATGATTATATCGTCGGCGATGGCCATCTTATCTCCTCCGTCGATACTCTTCAACTGGCCTTCATTGGAATCATCGCTTCTATGTTTGCTGGGTTCCTCGGGGTGATGTACTTCATCATTTTCAGACGCGTTTGGCTAGTCGAAGATCCTCTGCCGATGCCCGGTTTCGAAGCCACCCTAAAGATGCTGGATATCTCATCCGATGTTAGTAGTGGAGCTGCAGATGCGGCCAGAGAGTCTCTCAAGACAGTCGGTTTGTGGACTGTCCTAACTATGGGATTCATGTTCCTAATCGACTATCCTCTAATGTGGGGCCGCAAAATAGCAGGAATACCAGGTAGCATAGCCGACTCTCTGGCGATGATGTTGTCTGGAGAGGAGTGGGGATTGGCATCAATATATACAGAGAGGTGGTTACATCAGCCCACCAAACTGGTTGACGGACACGCTCCATTCAGTGGCATCACCCCTTATGATTCTGGTAACATTTTTTCGTATACATTCCTCGGTGTTGAACTCAGCCCAACTTTACTGGCCATTGGTTGGTTCATGAAGTTCAGAGTGGCATTCCTCGTCAATTTAGGTTCGATAGTTGCATGGTTCTACCTAGTGCCTCTAGTTGTTCTACTGGATGCCCCTGTGTACGATGCTGCTTTGGGTCAGTACGTCGAAATCACCGAGTATGGAGACACTTCAGCGCTTCCAGTGTATCCAATTGTACAATGGAAGGCATTCCTATCTATTGTTAGGACAATTGCCATCGGAGCAATACTAGGCGGAGGAGTCTATGGCCTTCTCAAGATGGCACCCACTTTTGTCAACATTTTTGGCGATATTACCCGGGCCTTTACTGGGGAGAAAGGGGACGAATACATCGAAGGAAAGGGTTGGTACGAGTGGCCGCTTGAGCATATTCCAATCTTCATGGGAATCGCCTTCGTTGCGATGGTGGCAATATTCGCCCTAGGTGGATTCCCGATTCTTCCCGCACTCATTTTCGCAATCGTTCTACTGGCTACGACTTTCTTACTGGGTGCAATTGCTGTGAGAGTAATGGGGGAGACCGGAATAGAACCAGTTTCTGGTACATCATTCATAGTACTGCTAATGCTGCTACTTGTATTCCTAAATCTGCCTGTGGGATTGACGAGCGAGGAATCCGTTCTGATGGCACTCGTGGGAACTACTGTGTTTGGATCAGCAATTTCGATGTCAGGAACGGTGGTTGGTGACTACAAGAATAGCCTGTACATAGGCAATCGCCCCTACCATATTTCGAAGGGCAACATAATGGGTGTTGTTCCCGGGGCAATCTTAGGTGCTGGAGTGGCAATTTTCCTATCGATGTTGCTTGCTGATGGCAGCATCGATTTGCTAGCCCCTCAGGCTAATGCATTCGCATCTTTCACAATCATCCTAGCCGAAGGACAAGGAGACTGGTATGCATTGGCTCTGGGCTTTGCTTTGGGTGCTTTTGTAGAATGGGCAACTGGTATGGGGACATCTTTCGGCCTAGGCATGTATCTTCCAACTCCTGTGACCTTCCCAATGTTGATTGGAGGGGCGGCCCGAGATTGGTGGGAGAAGAGAAGACTCCTTCCAAAGGTCGAGGAGATACGTCTTTCTGAAGGCTCAGCCGCTTCAGAGAAGAGTAGAGCCATGATGTTACTGTTCACATTCATGGTTGCTGCTGGGGCTCTGACTGGAGAGGCCTTCTTCGGAGTAGAATCTGCTGTTATGGCAGTAACTGATGAGTTAGAGACCGAGCAGGAATATTTCCCAGATACTTGGACTGAGGACACTTATCTGGATGAGATGATTGAGGCTACTGATGATGATTTTAGTTGGGTCTTAGGCTATGCGACTTCCAGAATCGCATCAGACATCGCGGATGGAAAGGAACCGTCTTGTCAAATTCTTCCAGAATCTGTGGTGTGTACTGAGACGATGAGTATCAAATCTTGGTGGCCCCAGGCAAGATTTGCAGGCTTCCTAGCCGTAAATATCGCCTTAGCGGGACTAATCTTCGTTTTGTTTCGTTCCGCTGGGATAATCGGAGTCAAGAAGGAAGGAGGCGGCTCTGAGATTATGGATGCAGAGATCGCCGGTTGAGATGCAGATGGATGAAGGTAAACCACCTCTTTTTGCATGGGGTATATTGTTCGTAGCACTAATTGCTGTATCCAGCGCAGGCGTCGTATTACAATCGATGAGTGATGTTCCACCACTGCTCAGGGCTTCTTGGAGAATGCAAGGTACAGCACTGATTCTATTGCCCGGTTTCATCTATCAATACATACGCATGGAAAAACACTCTGTCACTTCCGGAGATTGGGGGATTATGTTCGCTTCCAGCATCTTTCTTGGCGTTCACTTTGGCTCCTGGGTATGGTCTTTAGATCACACCAGTCTAGTGCATAGTTTGCTTTTCGTTTCTATTCACCCTATCGTCCTAGTCCTACTAATGCCCTTGATCGGTACAGCAGTGCGTAGAGGGCACATCTTAGGAGTAGTAATTGGAGTCACAGGAGCCCTACTCTCACTGGGTGACATAGAGTCGGGAGGAGAGGTCACTATTGCAGGCGACGCAGCTGCATTCCTAGGTGCTGCTACTGTAGTCGGATATCTACTCGCAGGGCGCCATCTCCGTTCGCAGAGACAAATTCCAATTTTTGTCTATGCCTTCCCAGTAACACTCGGAGCAGGGATTTGGCTTGCAATGGCTGCCATTACCCAAGAAGGAGCCAGCCTAACTGATACAGTGCCCGAATTGTCTTTGTTCGGATGGAGTGATGCAGTTTGGCTATCTTGGATAGCATACTTATCAATTGGTCCAGGATTAATGGGACATACAGGAATCAATACAGTCCTACGCTGGATTGCACCAATTACCGTATCAATCACATTGCTGTTTGAGCCAGTGGTTGGAGGAATAATCGGTTGGCTATGGGAAGGCGAGATTACATTGGGTATGTGGACTCTACTTGGGGGACCAATGATGGTTGCTGGAGCAATTATGGTAACATTGGAGGAGTATTCTTCTAGATTCGATATAGACACTGATTGAAGAACCTCCAAGCAAGCCCCGCATCATGGACAAACCCGCCTTGTTCCTAACCAATGACGACGGAGTAGAAGCAAAGGGTCTACATGTCCTAATCAAGGAATTGCATTCGATAGGATATCCCATTGTAGTTCTAGCACCTGCCTCAGAACAATCTTGCTCTGGTATGCGACTAACACTCAGCCACAATCTTAAATTCCAAGAGAGAGAAGATATATCGAACTCAATCAAACAATCAAATGGACCACCATTGAGAATCTTCTCACTTGACGGAACGCCTTGTGACTGCGCCATAGTAGCGATGGATGGGGGGCTTAGGACTTGGGCCCCAGAGATTACCCCTACGATGTGTGTTTCAGGGATTAATCAAGGACCAAACCTTTCGGTTGACGTTCTTCATTCAGGAACAGTATCAGCAGCACGTGAATCATCTCTCTATGGAATGCCTTCTATAGCCCTGAGTTTAGCTACATATGAACACTCAAATTTCGATGAATCTCTTCCCGCGATGATTTCTTTGATTGAGGCATGCGTTTCCAAGCTACCCCGTACGCCCTCCAATCTTGGAAGGCCAGAAGGTAGCAATAGGGTGCCAGAAGGATTGAGCATGAATGAATTGCTAATATCGGCTTTCTCAAACGGAGATATGATTCTGAATGTTAACTCGCCAAGAAAATGGAATGGCAGTATTCAGACAGTTAGTCTGGGATCAAGATGGTATCACAATGCTATCGATATGCGCGACACTGAGAGATATGGCGTGGCTTTTGAAGTGGGTGCGGCAACTATTGAGGACGAAGATATCCCGAATACTGACTGTAACGCAATAAACTCTGGTTCAGTAGCAGTAACTCCTCTTTCTTCTTGGCCCATCAACCACCCTCTTGGACTCAGCGCAGAGATGATTGAGGCAGCAACTAAAGCAGCACCTTCTGGACTTCCCGGTTGGCTGCTCTAGTTGTCTAAATGATGATGAATTATCGCAATGCAGGAATGTCCTTGCAACCATTTCTGTCCAACTGATACGCTATCATAAATACTGAGAAGACCTTTCTCTTGGTCTGAAAATGGTTTATGATCTGAGAGAATAAAACCAATTTCATCACTAGTAATTGTATTTTCAATTGGAACTCCTCCAGCATCCAAAACTAGAGTCGAACAACCTTCGTCAGACCATTCCTTGAGAGTCTCGTTTAGCCCCCCTCCTGAGTGGCTAATGCCTTGTGAAAACTCCTGCCAAACTCCGATCGGTGGCATATGACTTCGGATGACAGCACGTACATGCCCCGCAATCGATCTTTCATCAGGATGAACTCTTCTTAGCGCACTTCCATCGAATCTAACTCTACGACTCCCATTGCCTTCCAAATGCAGGATAATTTGAGTATCTTCCCTGATGCCATGCGATACGAATAGGGCCGAGTTTACTGCGCGCAGAAGAACATCTAGCCTACCTGCTCCACCTGCAAGATCGTTTAGTGAAAAATCTCCCTTTGCAGGAACATCATGCCCAATAATCGCGAATCTGCGACCCAGGTTCTCACCCCAATTCTAGGTCCATATCGTCGACATCCATCATCGATTTCATCTTGCGTCGGAAACTTCGGTCTCCCTTCATTCCGCGCATCATTTTCCGACTACGATTCCACTGAGCCAACAACTCCTTCACATCCTTCTCATCTACACCCGAACCTCTGGCAATTCTTCTGATTCTACTAGACTTGAGTAGTATAGGTGCATCTTTCTCTTCTTGAGTCATCGAGTCCATGATTACTCTGTATTTCTCAAGGTTACCTTGCATCTGCCTTTTTTGTGCAGTACTCATGCTACCCATGCCTCCGAACATAGCGTCGGGCAGATGTGAGAGCATTTTCTCGACGCTACCGATTTTACTCATCATCTCCATTTGACTATACATATCGGTCAGTGTAAATCTGCCCGACATCAATCGTTGAGCCAGCCTATTTGCCTCTTCTTGGTCTAAATCCCCTGGAGCTAGGTCAATCAGGCCCTTGATGTCTCCAAGCCCGAGTAGCCTTGAGATGAACCGGTCAGACTCGAACTTCTCAAGATCCTGAACTTTCTCTCCTTCGCCGATGAACACAATCGGCGCACCGGTGGCGGATACAGCGCTAAGAGCACCTCCTCCTCGGGCAGTACCGTCGAGTTTGGTGACAACGGTACCGGTGACTCCTACGAGTTCGTGAAAGGTCTCAGCGACTGGTCCCGCTGCTTGGCCGACTTGGGCATCAATAACAAGGAATCTTTCAGTAGCATTTGCTATCTTCGCAATGTCAGCCAATTCTTCTCTCAATTCCTCATCTAGACTGTCACGACCGGCTGTGTCGATGATTACAACCTCGGCATTTCCTACTTTCTTGATTCCATTGCGAACGATAGTGACAGCATCTTTCTCATCGGGCTCGCCGTAAACATCGATGTTGGTATCCTCAAGCAGTTGCTTGAGTTGTTCATAGGCACCCGGACGATGCACATCTGCCTCGATCACCGCCACCTTAACTCCGTGTCTGCGCCTCCACCAATCTGCCAACTTGGCAGTAGTGGTGGTCTTACCCTGTCCGTAAAGTCCGACCATGAGGATTGTCTGATTGTGGGGCAATATCTCACGAGGACTTCCCAGTAGCCGAACTAGCTCAAGATAGACCAGATTCATTGCATGTGTCTCAAGTTTGACACCTGGTCGAGGTTCTTCTTCGAGAAGCCGTCTTTCTATTCTTTCAGTCAGCTCTTTCGTCTGTCTAACGTTGAAATCAGCCTCCAATAGGGCCTTGCGTAGAGTTCTGCTTAGTTCCTTAGCAGTCTCCTCATCTACCTTGCGTTTACCCCTCAGTAGGCCGACGGAACCCATTATGCGCCGCTTTAGCCCATCCAGCGCCATGCTCACGGGTCCTGATTGTGTGGTTTGAACATTATCTGAGGCGTGGGGCTCAAAGCCGATGTGCTATGGCCAATCGTGGCAGTCGAGTTGTGGCAGACGCAAGTCGCCTTTGCAATTGGCCTATTGGGCATCTATGGTGGGTGGAAAGGCACGATTTCCAAGATGACAGGATTCTACGACTTAGCAGGTGCAGTGAAACACCTAATCTACGGTATAGTCGTAGGTATGATTCTAGCAGTATTCGTAGACAGATTGATTCTATCTTCTGTCATTTTATCATATCTCAATATCTTTGGAGCCTTCATGGTGGCTATTCTGATTGCAGCGGGAGAATCTGCATTCGTGCTATTCCTATTATCTCGCTCTAGAACCGCTTCATTGCGGGCCTCTCCTCCATTTGGTTGGACAGTTGGCCTAGGGATTGGCTCTATGCAGGCGTGCGTACTAATTTTCAGATTATTTGATGAAGAATTAGCATATTCGGATTACTCCGGAGTGAATGTGCTCAGTATTTCTCTTGCAGTTGCAATTGCATTATGCTCTTGTTTAGGCCACTCTCTACTCGGATGTTGGCAAGGAGCAGAATTACTGGAATCCAATAGATTGCGACCATATGTCATGTCAACTGTGTATCGCGGAGCCTTGACGGTTTGTCTGGTATTGGCACTGTTTACGCCATTTACTCTCATTGCAGTCCTACCTGGATTAGCTCTTGCATGGGGGAAAGCCCAGTCCAATTGGCTACTTTCTGGCATGACTCCAGCGGCAAAACAGGCCTATAGGCGCACAACTAGGCAATCAGAGCGCCATAAAGCAGCCTCAGTAAGCAGAATCAAAGGAGAGTTCGTAGACTCTGACGAATAATCAATCATTGCCCGCTTTAAGTCTGTTTCAGGCATCCGAATGGCGCAGTATTATATTCGCCCCGCCGAGGGTTTCATCGCATGCGAGTAATCATCGCAGGGGCCGGAGAGATTGGCCGAGGGGTCGCTGCTGCACTCAGACAAGAAAGCAGGAGCGTTGCTCTGATTGATCCCAATCCTACCGCTATCATCGAATCACAGAGTCTTGATTGCCTCCTAATCACCGGTAGTGCATTGTCCCGCGAATCATTACTGAGGGCCGGAATTAGCGACGCAGAGATAGTCGTTCTAGCAACAAATAACGACGAAACAAATCTCCTTGGATGTGCCTTCGCAAAGAAGGTCTTTGGCGAGCAAGTAGGAGACCGAAGGAGTAGTGGTCTGACAACTATAGCTAAGATTCGAGACCCAACCCTTCTGGACTCTTCTAAGGGGGCTGGGCCGTTGGAGAATTGGTCTAGGGCCGACCATGTAGTCTGCGCTTCTGATGAGATAGTAGAACAACTCGCTGCGGGCTTACTTGCTCCTTCTATAGATGAGATTCTACCTCTTGGAGGAACCTCTTGGATTGCTGTTTCTGAGGTAATGCCCAATTCGCCATTGATTGGAACAAAGACCGGCCAAGTCGGTGAGATTTTCGTCGGTATCCCATCAATCTATGCAATCAGGAACCCCGGAGAGAAAGGTAACATATCTACTGGAGATGAGATAATCCAGGAAGGTCAAATCCTTGCTTTCGTATCTCGTTCTACTGATCAATTTCCTCAGATTACTAGGGCTGTAGGGAGGAAAGACGACGATTTCCCCGAAAATGCACAAGTTGCTATTTTTGGAGCTAGTAACTTTGGCTCTAGATTGGCCAAGCATTATCTGACAAAAGGATCCAGTGTTATTGTAATCGAACCAGACTTAGACTTAGCAAACGAATTAGTCGGTTCACCAGTAGGTAACAGTAAGAGACTCGATGTTATCCATGGGGACCCTCAGGACGAAGAATTACTCAGCGAGTTAGGAATCGACAGTCATGATATCGCCGTTGCAGCCTTGGACGATGACAACCTGAATATCGCAATTTCAATGCGTGCTAAGGATAAGGGAGTTCCTAGAACAGGGCTATTGCTCAAAGACAGAGCTCTTGTTGAAGCGGTACATAGAATCGGACTGACTCGTCCTGTTAGCCGTAGACTGGTGACTGTTACTTCTCTTCTCAAGTCAATTCACATGAATGTTCCAGGTGCATATCAGGTAATTCCTCCTATGCCTTCGATTATCTCTATCTCGGCAGAAGTTAGCCCAAACCATTCCTTCGCAGGTAAGTCCGTGAAGGAAGTTGAGAAGGCCATTGGGGCAAGAGTAGTTTTGGTCGATAGGCAAGATGAAAATGGACAAGTCGAAGTTCTCAAGCCCTTTATGGTAGAGACAGTAAATGTCGACGATAGGATCTACTTGTTCCTCTCAAAGAGCGATCTGAAGAAGGTTGAGAGGGCATTGGAGAACTGAAGATGCGTTGGGATGTCGTAGGTCTAGTACTGGGTTGGACTATCCGCCTGATTGCTATTCCCCTACTGTTGTTATTTCTATACAGTGGATTCGTTGAGAATGAGGGCCTAGAGTATGCTGCAATGACCTATTTACCATCGTTTTTACTTTCAATTATTTTCGGTCAGTCATTAGTTTCTCTAGCAGAAAACTCCGATGCATCATCTAGAGTGAGGGACCGAGAAGCATTCGCTTCAGTCGCCTTGGGATGGATTCCAGTAGTTGCTGTAGGCTCCCTACCCTTCTGGCTTGGTGGAGTTTTCTACGGGCCGAACGAATTCTTCGCTAGCGAGACCGATTTTTGGGGTATGATGGGCGGTCTTCTACACTCTTGGTTTGAGTCCATGTCGGGCTTCACCACTACTGGTGCGACCGTTATTGATATCTCTACAAGTCCAGTATGTGCCGAAATGGTCGTAGAAGACGACTGTATTGGTAGTCAAAACAGAAGTATTCTGGTATGGCGCTCACTTTCCCAGTGGCTAGGTGGAATGGGGGTAATTATGCTTGGTCTGCTAATCCTTTCAAGGGTTCTAGGTGGTGGTATGTCTCTGGCCAGAGCAGAACTTACTGGTCCCACAATGTCTCGACTAGGCCCAACTCTTCAGGGGACTGCAAGACGCCTATGGCTGATTTACGTTGTATTGACTTTCTTGGAATTCGGATTGCTGTATTTCCTTGGCGGCATAGGTATGTTCGATGCAGCAAACTACGCACTCACCACTCTTCCCTCAGGTGGTTTTGGTACTTCGGATAGTGGAATTATGGCCTTCGAATCTGCTAGAGTTGAAAGTATCATCATGATTTTCATGCTTCTAACATGTATCAATTTCAGTTTGTTACATCTTATTATCGCCGGTCGATCAGTTGAGGTTTGGAAGGATGAAGAACTTCGAAGTTATTTGCTAATTCTCTTCGTTGCTTGGCTAGCCATGGCACTAAACCTCTATCGCTCAGCAGGAGACTTTGGCGCTCTAGAATCACTCAGGCATTCCCTATTCCAAGCCATCTCAATCTCTAGTACAGGATATTCTTCCACCGACTTCGCAACATGGCCAGTATTCAGTCAGTTTGTATTACTTCTATTGATGGTCATTGGTGCTTCTGCAGGTTCCACAGGTGGGGGATTGAAAGTTTTGAGAATTCGAATTGCATTTGAGTTAGCAAAGAGAGAAATTGTAAAAATCATCCAGCCCCGTCAAGTAGTTGCAATCAGATTCAATGAGCAGGTAATTGAAGAGAGAAAGGTCTGGATTGTTCTCGGAATGATTAGTTCTTGGATGGTTTTGGTTACATCTTCGATGCTAGCCATATCATTACTAGAACCGTCTTTGACAATGACCGACGTTCTCTCTATTTCAGTATCTCTTCTAGGCAATACAGGACCTGCTCTGGGAGCTTTCGGCCCCACTGCTACTTGGGCAGCCCTGAGCGGGCCTTCGATGATGATCGCGACATTACTTATGTGGCTAGGCAGATTGGAACTGCTGACAGTATTGGTACTTCTGCACCCTAGGACATGGTCAGGTACAGACTGATTAGAACGAGTCTAGAGAGAACTGTGTACTATTTGTTTCATCATCCGGGACAGAAATTGATTCTTCCACTACTTGTATCTCCTCGTCCAATTCTTCTAAATCAGAATCGTACATCTCAATCAACTTCGCTGCCTTCTTGCGGTTTCTGGGTATCCCATGTAGAGCGAGATGCCCGGAAGCTTCCAAACCGAGGTGTTTTGATACTGTGAAGTTCTCTGGATCAGCACCAAGATTCTCTTCGTGAATTGCCAGTAGGCTGGGCCAGAGGTCCTCTCGAATAGATGCCTTGCTAGCCCCTAAGTCCTGTGAAATCTGACTAACTACAGTGTTAGTGCGCCAAGATTCAGAACCTCTACGTAGAAAGTTCGGGTAGCCAATATATGGGTCCGAATTTGGGTCTCTTGCCCTATAAGAAACCGCAGCTTGAGAGGTCAGTACTGAGCCCCAGTACCATGATCGGAATGCCCTATTGACAAATTTAGTTGCTAATGACCTGTCTGCCATGCACATAGCATTGCTGATTCGGGCTAAAGTATCCACATCGAAAACAATCTGATTATTCCAGGCGAACCAAGCGAGTAAGTCATCAGGGTCCTTGTCAGAAGACATCAGAACTAATCCAGCATCCTTTCCAGAGTTCGATTTGTACACTTCGCGCATCGCCTTGAAAATATCAATCTGCGAATCTCTGACTGAGATTTCGGTCAGTGAGGTTACCGCCTCGATATCGATATGCCCATCTTCTATGGCACAAATCGCTTGCAAATCTCTGACCAATGCTCTGAGATCTCCCGGGTTGTCTTCGATTAGGGATTCTAGTGCACCAGGATCAATACTCCTGCCCTCTGAGTCCAGCACTCTATGTGCTACTCTTCTAAGGTGAACTTTGCCAACACGATTGAATCCAATCATTTCGGCCTTAGATAGAAGCCTGTCACGATTTCTCTTCCAACTACTGTTCCTTCCCCACAGTTTCATGGGTTCGTTACATGTCATAATCAGGGGCTGTTGAGTATTCTCTAACAGATTGAGCAACTCCGCCTTACCACCAGTATCTCCCTTGAGCACTACTGCATCTTCAGAGGGCTCCAGTGAGGATTCTATTCTTTCATCAGAGATTCTAGCGAACCCTCCACTGAGATGATCGACCTCATCTAGTAAAATGAGTGTCTTTGAATTAGATCCACCGCCGTTGACGAAACTATCCAATGAGATATGCTGGGAGCTTTGAGTAGCAGCACTTCTTATCGATGCAGCATTACGATCAGCCGAGGCATTCAACTCAATAACGGTCCAACCTCGTTCTTTCGCAACAGCGCGTGCCAGAGTGGTTTTTCCGACTCCTGGTGGACCGGAAAGCAACAAACCCCTCTTCGAAGGTGAACCATTCTCCCACTTATCCAGCCATTGCCGAATCTTTCTCATCGGGGTTTCGTTTCCTTCCATTTGGTCTAACGAATCCGGCCGATACCTCTCGGTCCAATCATCAGCCGCCTGAGTCACGCTACAGTGTGAGAACGGGGCCCCATAAGATTCACGTCAGAACAACGACCCTATATCTCCCTTGGACAAGTAATCAATCATGTCGTTTACAGAGCATCTGATTTGCTTTTGATCATCTCTGCGCCTCACAGTAACACTACCGTCTTCAATAGATTCGTGATCTATCGTGACTGCCCATGGTACACCAATCTCATCCACGCGAGCATACCTTCTACCAATTGACTTTGATGAATCCATCCATCCCTTACAACCTCGAACCGAATTTACACGAGCGACAACATCGCGAGCAATTTCCATCATCCTGGGCTTGTCGAATAGAGGTAGTACAGCAACATCATAGGGTGCAACTCTAGAGTTGAGCCTCATCATCGAATAAGGTTCGCCTTCCTTTTCAGTCTCAGTAAAGGCGTGGTCCAAGATGTGCCAGACAATCCTGTCTATTCCGAAAGCTGGTTCGATTACATGAGGAGTGAACCATTCTCCATGCAACGTTATTTCGTCAGTTCTTCTAACTACCATCTCGCTGGTTACAATGACCGATGAACCGTCTGATAATTGTAAATTGAATGGTAATTCATCTGGTAAATCGGTCAACTGCGAGAGCGCCTCCACAACTTCGCCGGCTTGGCCTTTGAAAGCCGGCCCGATAACTGCAGAGACAGGAGCGAGAACGTCTCTGACTTCAGTTCTCGGCTCATCGTATTGCCTCCAAGCACGCAATAAATTTGACCCACTAGCATGCTCATGAGATTCTAAATCATGACAAGTTCGATTGGCTATACCCACACATTCCACCCAGCCATGCTCTCCTAGTAATTCACAATCCCAGCAGTCTTCGGCATAGTGAGCCATTTCTGTACCTGAATGTTGGCGGAAGCGGACCATTGTTTGGTCAACTCCGACAGTAACTAGAAAATCCATAGTCCTAGCAATGAACCAAGCAACTGTAGGGTGGCGAATTATTCCCTTTGAGAGTGCTTCTGAATAAGTCATCTCGTACTCGCCTGCATATTCTCCTTCTGGATCAGGTACCATCGTCACTGCCTTAGACCACATTGACAAGTCGGGGCAGGGTGGTGATTCAGGGTCGATGAAGTACTCTAATTCAGCCATATCGAACTCGCGTAACCTAATCATACCTTGACGAGGACTAATCTCGTTTCGATACCCCTTACCCGTCTGAACAGCGCCGAAAGGCAACTTCTGCTTGAAATGGCGGAATAGAGCAGGATACAGCATGAACATTCCTTGGGCTGTCTCGGGCCTCATGTAAGCGGACCTACCTCTTTTCATAGCTCCAATTCTGGTTGAGAACATCAGATTCATCGGTTTTACATCTGACCAATCTGTATCTGAGCAAACAGGACAAGAGAGGTCTTTGGAGAGCATTGCCGAGACATCCTCACTGGACAAGGAATCTGGATTCTCATGTACGTCTTCAAGCAAGTGATCGGCTCGGAATGCCGACTCGCAATTCTCGCACGAAACCATCAGATCGTTGAATTCACCAACATGTCCACTAGCAACTAAAACAGCCTCAGGAGTAAGTGTAGGAGAGTCGACCTCGACAATGTCACCTTGACTGGTCCAATGGTCAATCCATGTTTCCACGACCTTTCTTTTGATTCTAGCACCTACCGGGCCGTAGTCCACCAGTCCGGACACTCCCCCGTAAATCTCGAAGGAAGGTAGGACCACTCCTCTCCTTCTGAGCAAAGAGGTCAGCCTGTCTATCCTCCTCTCGCTCATGCACTTCGAGCCCGAGTTGAGACTTTCAAGCCATCCTAAGCGAGCAGTCGGTGAAGGCGATTGTTACACAATGCTCGCTTCGCGAGCAATATCATAATCGATATTGTACTGACTCCGTCAGTGTTTGTTTTTCAGAAGCATTCATTTATCGAATCGAAGCCCTGACGGCCGTACGGTGAGTGTAAATGCCAGAAATTCAGTATATACAGGATAGTATGGATACCGAGGAACTCCTCGAAAGTCTATCTTCTCCCGTTAGGAACTGGTTCAAGGATAAATTCCCCGATTTCACCGATCCTCAAAAGATTGCGATACCTAGGATTATGAATGGTGAGCATCTTCTGCTCTGTTCTCCAACTGGTTCAGGAAAGACGCTGACTGCATTTCTTTCGATTATTGATGATTTAGTCCGGAAATCATTGGACGGAACACTCAATGATTCGGTTCAATGCATTTACATCTCTCCAATCAAAGCTCTTGCAAATGATATCCAGAAGAACCTCATTGGACCTCTGACAGAGATTAAGGAAAGATTCCTCCCTAGCAGGGCTAAGGATATCAAGGTGGGTTTGCGTACAGGAGACACACCACAGAAAGAAAGAGAGAGAATGCTCAAACATCCTCCTCACATTCTGATTACAACGCCTGAATCATTGGGGTTGTCACTAGCATCCAAGCGTTTCAGGCCGTTATTACAGGAGTTACGCTGGATAATCATTGATGAGATGCATTCTCTTGTACCGACAAAGAGAGGAACACACCTTTCTCTGTCAATGGCTTTGATGGATACTGTAGTTCCAACAGATGTCCAGAGAATAGGCATTAGCGCTACGATGGAACCCCTCGAGTCCGTTGCTGAATACTTAGTTGCTAGCGACTCTAGAGAAAGCGACCTAGAACCGCAGAAGGTTTCCATCGCAAAGATATCTGGTTCTCGTGAACTAGACATGGATATCATTCTACCAACGGCCAGATTTTCCTCGACTCCGGTAAAGGAAATCCTTGACCACAATATAGATCGTATCAAGGAATTAGTCGAGGCCCATACTACCACTCTGGTATTCGTGAACACCAGAAATATGACTGAGACATTTGTACAGAGACTCAAAATTGCAGGATTAGAAGGTGTAGAGGGCCATCACGGCTCTATGGATAAGGGAATCAGGCTAGATGTCGAAAATAGACTCAAGAACGGTCTTCTGAGGGCTGTCGTATCCTCATCTAGCCTCGAGATGGGAATAGACATCGGTTCAGTAGACCTAGTTATTCAGGTTGGATCACCTGGTTCGATTTCCACAGCATTACAGCGTGTAGGAAGAGCAGGCCACCATGTCGGAGGAGTCCCGAGAGCTCGTTTCTTACCGACCTCGCCACATGATTTGCTAGAACTGGTATCTCTGCAAAACGCAATCTTACAGGGCTCTATGGACCTGCTAAAGTTCCCTGAAAACTGCCTTGATGTTCTAGCCCAGTTCGCTATTGGCCTGTCTATCATCAGAGAGTGGGATATCGATGAGGGTTACGAACTAGTTACTTCTTCTTGGCCATATAGGTCACTTCCCTATGATGATTACATCGAAGTGCTAGACTTACTTGATGAAGAGCGCAGAATTTGGGTTGACTGGGAAGAAAACCGCTTTGGAAAGCGTGGCTTTGCACAGATGATTTACTACACTAACATCGGCACCATAGCACCAGACAATAACTACCTTGTATTCACTTCTGACGGAACTTTGGTCGGCCAACTATCGTCCTCATTCGTTTCAAGCCTGAGGAACGGGGATGTGTTTTTGTTAGGTGGCTCGACATACCGTGTCTCAAGCGTTATTGGGACTCGTGTAAACGTGTCTTCTGCAACTGGATACAGGCCAACAATTCCCTCTTGGACCGGTGAGGCAAATAGTAGGACGTTTGAGTTAAGCCAAGAGGTTCTTTCGTTACTCGGCCATGTTTCAGTTAGGCAACGCCTAGAAGATGACTCTAGGAAGATACTGAAAGATGCAATAGGTCTGAACGCACCTGTAGCAAGCGCACTGTCGGAGTTCTTTGAAGAACAAGGTGCTATGACGTTCCAAGTGCCCTCGCTAGATAGAATTCTAGTCGAACAAATCGAAGGACCCCTCCCCACTTACATCGTAACCACATGCCGAGGCCGTGCATTCAATATGGCACTGGGTTACTTATTCGCAGGCATAGCAGCAGAAGACAACGTTCTCGTGCATGAGATTTCATTTGATGAGAATGGTTTCTTGATTAAACTCAGTCATGAAGTTGAGATTTCTCGAATCCCCCAAGTCTTCCGAGCAGGCGATAGCATTGAGACTCTCAAGAGATATCTGCTTGACTCCCAATTGTTCGCCAAGAGATTCAGAGAAGTCTCCTCTAGAAGCATGCTCAATCCTCGTCGCATAGGCGGCGATGAAGTCAGCCCCAAACAATTCCAACAGAAGGCCGAACGCATCATGCAGAAGCATCGTAAAATGGATGATTCAGTAATTGTGCGTGAGGTAGTCAACGAGATTCTTCATACCGATTTGGATATGCGGCAACTAGATGATTTCATGTCAAGAATGGACTCTGAGGATGTCCGCATCGTCCATCGCAGAGTCAAGATGCCATCTCCATTAGGAATGACTCTTTTCATGTCCTCGTTTGAGGACCTATTATCGCTCAGAACACGAGCCTATTTGATCAAGGATGTCGACCCAGAAATCCTGCGTAGATTGCTAGGAGCAAGATCACTTGCAACAGAATTGGACGAGGAGAAACTCGCCGAGTACTATCAATCCAAAGTATCTGTTCCAACTAATGCAAATGGACTACTCAGACTAATGGATATGGGTGGTGGCTTAGAACCCGGATTGACTAACCCGCTGTACAATGACAAACTGAGCGGAATTGAACTGGAAGAGATACGTGCGTGGGTCTACGAGTTGGCCGAAAGGGGGCTAATAACCAAGATCCGAAACACCGGCCATGAGCAAATCGATGGTAAGTGGTTTTCCAGCCGTATGGCAGATGTTCACGGCACTCTTGGCTGTCTTGCTGTAGCCGGAGCAGCTGAGATGGACAATCTCAAAGATCTGTACACCGGCGGACTAAACTTCGACAAAGGGATTGATTTCACTGCTGGAAAGCCTGCCAAATGGAAGCAAACCAATCTTTCCGACCCTCTAGATTGCTTACGTCTGAAACTGCTAGACATGTTGGGCTCAGAGGGGCCTCAAACCTCAGATGCTATCTGCGCCCGATTACCATTCCCTCAATCTCAAGTCGAATCTGTATTGCAAGAATTGGAGATGCGTAATCTCGTCTCTATTGGCTTCTTTAGGCAGACTGAAGAAGGAGAGTATATCCTTAGGATGGACGAGTACAGAATTACTGGTGGCAGTATAGATGTAGTCGATTACAGAACTCTTCAAACTCTACTCCTTAACAAGTCATTCACAACTCATGATGAGCCAGCTGACGCCATACGTTCTTCGATTTTGATTCAGCGAAGGGACGAGTTATTCCATAGAGTTAGTAACTACAGATTCAGAGATTGGAAAGATATCAAACACGATTCCGACGTGGTTAATGGAAGACTGTTGCACAATAGAGTTGGATACACCCTCAAGAGCATGATTCCTATTTTGACTGGACTTCGCAGTGAGCCCTGGCTGGGTGACTTAGAACAAGAACTCCTAGACAAGATCCCAGAAAGTGGAATCACTAGGGCAGAATTACTTGCAGATTACCCCAAAGGCAAGGAACACGCCCATTTGCAACGTAGCCTTAAGGGAGCCATCAATAATATAGAGAGACAATTGATTGTGTATAAGCAATATCATGAGGTCCCTAACAGGAAGCGTTCCCTGGCCACTTTCCATAAGGTACACGGAGTCATTGACCCATTACCCTTCGAAGACGCCCTAGTAGAACTAATCAATAGAATCGGCCCGATTAGACTGCATACGCTGAGATTCTTCGTGAGCCGGCCGGTAGAGGAATTGGCCGATACTCTCAGACATCTGGAGGATTCCAATAGAATTCAACGAGTAGTTGCATTACAGCCAGATCCTACTGATTACTATGCTTCTCAAGAAGATGCCGAGGCTCTGATTTCTCCTCTACCCGAAGACCGAAAGATGAGGATTTTATCTCAGTCAGACCCCTTCTGTAGTCGTTTCATCAATGAGATTCGATTGATTCTCAAGCAAGGATGGTATCATCCTGTTTTCAAGGGAGTTGACCCGATTGGTAGAATTCTGATGTTTGTAGTCAATGACTACCTCGAAATCAAGGACATCAATATCCCTCATTCATATTTGGACGAGTTCAAGGACGCATTTTCCGAACTACTGGAGAACTATCGAGATCGACTGGTGGATGTTTCTGTCCTACACGCATTCAATGGCGTACCTGTTCATGACTGTGATGAGAATATACAGAGTATCCTCAACGAACTTGGGTTTTCTTCGATGGGTGATGGAGAGCGCTACATCAGAGGAGGTGTAGTTGAGCCGCGTTCGAGAAGAGAAGTCTACAGGATGCTTTTCAATCAGCATAGAATGCATCAAGATAGTAGGTTCGAGAATGAGACCATGGCTCTAGAGCACATGAGCGAAGTAAGGGATGACTTCGCTCTAAGGGGACGTTGCGAAATGTTCCGTGTTGACCTACATTCCATGGCAGCAGCCCATCAATTACACCAAGGGACCAGCCTAAGGGGTCATCAGGTTTGGGCTAAATTCCTACACTTCCAAAGATTGCTAACCATTCGTAACGTAGTTGCGTCAGAAGAGGATGAGGACATTCTTCAGTTCTTCAGTGAACACAACGATCCAACTGTATACATGGACAGACATGCGATGAAGAGGGCAGAATTTAGGAAACTAATATCTCCACTAGTACGCAGCGGTCACCTAGTCCAGGACTATAGAGGGGGTTTCAAAACCGTTACACCACTCGCCGATACTGATCTTTGGGAGGTTAAACGAGACTATCTTAGAGAGTTGGTTAGTCAATACCCCGTGGTCTCACTCAAACAAGTCGAGAGGTTAGCAGGCTCGCCTTTCTCAGCAGAAGAGATTAGTGATGTTATGCATGAGTTTGAAGAGGATGGGACTCTAATCAAGGGATTCTTAGTCGACGATTCTCAGGATATCTGCTGGGGTAGACAAGAGATGCTCGAAGACTCATCATCTATACGTAAGACGAGAGATTTAGTCGTGCCACCATCTGACAATCTAATTCACTACTTTGGTGGTATTTTGCGAGAGAGGTTTGCTTTCGGTTCGGCCTACATGGTTTTTCACAACGAAGAGCCTATTGCGGCCTTCAAAGCAAATACTAGGGATGGAACAATCGAAATCACCGATTTCGTGGGTGATTCGGATTTAGAAAAGGAAGCTCTTAGGGTTATGAAAGAATTTGCTTGGGAACATGACACTAGGTTGACAGGTAAGTTGTACGAGAAACTACGCACTCGTTAACTTCCACTAGATTTTGCCGGAGCCAATCCCTTAGGCAGTAGTCGCATGATATGGCGGTGAAGTTCTGGCAATAAGTCAAACAGTGCCAGTGCCATAAGGAACATTGCGAATAAACTGGCAGCCTTGGCGGCATAACTGTGAGCAAAGTCAAACATTTCGATACCTAAGAATTTCCAATTTGGATAGGAATCAGTCAGCCAGACAATCCCTGCATTACGGAACGTGTTCAGAACGTGTATCGTTGGTAGAGCAATCAGTAAAGCTCTCAATTTCCGATTCCAATCTACGTTTCGCAGGGCTACAATTGCTCCAACAAAAATAATCATTGATTGCAATCCAGAACAAGCGAGAATGAAACTAACACTGACCAGAGTTCCGTCGGAATGCTCCAGTGGGATAAAGAATCCATTTTCACCAAGCGGCTCGGTTAGAATCCACCGATTTCCATTCCATTCTGATAATGGAACTTCACCACCACTGTGCAGATCCACCATAATCGGCCCCATCTGATAGCTTCCAAGGCCAGCAAATTCTAGCATAATTTCTGTATTCCATGCAGTTGCGTATACTATTGCCATATTCAGATTGGGAACGCTATACGCAATAAAATAAGGAATAACAGCCCAAACTACACAGCCACGGAACCAAATTAATGCCTCAGGAGCATCATTCCAGTTTCGTACTTCCCATACTCCTAAAACGACTCCAAGGGGCAATGCTCCTGCAGTCATCATAACGAGAACAGGATCTTGGATTTCGACATAGTAAGCAGAATGCAAATACAAAAACAAGCCTATTGAAATCCATCCAAATGCCGAGAAATAAGGTGCTCGAGGCCACTCTTGTCGGTGAAATCCGATAGCCAATGATATTGCACCCAATCCACAAAACAGTAACTTGAGGGACGAATCTGTTACGCCTAAGGACTCAGCCAGATGCCCGACCAACAGTCCTAATGGCTCCTCCATGACCTGTTTCGAGTCATTAACCCGTAAATATGATGCCCTCCCCGGGGCAACTGTGAGCGATACGGGATTCGACTTCAATGAGTTCGCAGATTCCTATATCTCAGAACTCAAAAAGACTCTCGACTCACTTCCAAGGGCCCCTTTAGAGCAATTCTGGAAATTGGTAGAAAATGTGCACGAATCGGGAGCATGCATACATTTCATCGGCAATGGTGGAAGCGCGGCAACTCCATCACACAGCGCTGGAGATTGGTCGAAGGAACTCTCGGTCAGAACTATCTCGCACACAGACAACGTCGCTTCCATGACTGCGTGGGCTAATGACACGGATTACAGCAATGTCTTCGTTGGCCAACTCTCTACTTTCATCTCTGAGGGCGACCTAGTTGTAGCATTCAGTGGTTCGGGCACATCGCCCAATGTGGTCAACGGCTTAGAATTCGCAAGCAAAAATGGTTGCTCTACAGTTGCTGTTTCGGGCAATATAGGCGGTTCAGAAGGTGGCATAATTGCAGAAATCGCTGATGTGGCTATCGTCGCCCCTACAGGGTCTATGGAAAGAATCGAGGATATTCAATTGGTCATCAACCACATCGTGAAGGAGGCCATTAAGGCTCACAAAGGGTTGTGATAGCCTGCTTATTCCTTGCAGAGACGAGTCTGAACTCGAGGACCCTCTTTTCCTACCAGATTTGCCTGAAGGAGTTTCTTGGAACGGCAGCATTGCCTTTCTGGACCGAGATGGCGTAATCAACGTAGGTTCAGAGAATTACATCAACAATCCAGACGAAGTCGAACTATTACCAGACTCTCCCAAATCGGTTGGGACAATTCGCAGACTTGGTTACCGTGTTTGTGTAGTTACAAATCAATCTCCTGTAGGGAGAGGGCTTTGGACTAGTCAGAACCTAGCAAACATCCACAAACGTCTACAGGAGATGCTATTGGAAGAAGACTCGGATGCTTACCTCGATCTCATTTTGCATAGCCCATACGCTCCTTGGGAAGGTGCCTGGGCTCGCAAACCATTCCCAGGTATGTTAGAAGCTGGTAGACAATTAATTGACTATGCATCTGTAGACTCTAATCTATCAGGTATAGACATACTATTTGGAGACGATTGGATAGATAGGCCTGATGATTCATCATC
>CEUN01050971.1_pt1 | contig 22150 bp, 15 predicted proteins | sample 361501 | NCBI WGS metagenome assembly CEUN01 (sample SAMEA2622801, study PRJEB7988) | marine metagenome | biome: marine biome (ENVO:00000447); feature: marine epipelagic mixed layer (ENVO:xxxxxxxxx); material: "saline water (ENVO:00002010), including plankton (ENVO:xxxxxxxx)" | depth 120 m | reverse complement strand
GCTGTCGACGTAGCCGCGGTAGTCGTAGGTGACAACGCTCGTGGAGAGGATTTCACCGACGCGTTCGGGGTCGGCGTGTTGCAACTGGAAAACGCGAGCGGGTCCTTTTTGCGTCGCGCCGGTGTCGAGTTGTTTGACGAGGCTTTCAATGACGTCGAGTTCCGCGGTGTCGGCGGCGACGATCAAGCGGTTGGCGTTGGCGTCTGGCAGGAAGAGGACGTCAGGTTTCATGGTACCGAAGCGGGACTTGGCGTTGTCCTGGTAAAGTTGCTCGACGTTTTTGGCGACTTCGGTGGGGTCGCCGGTGAGGTCGAAGACGCGGGATTCGCGGCGGCCGGGAGCGACGGGTGCGGTCTGGCCGCCGAGTTCGGTGACGATGGTCTCGATCTGGGTGACGTGTTCGGCGCGGCCGGTGATGATCAGGCGACCGGCGCGTTCGTCAGGGAGGATCTTGGCGTCGGCTTCCTCGGCCTTGTCTTTCCAGTGATCCTCGTAGAGCTGCTCGACGAGCGGGGCAAGGCGCTGGGCTTCGGCGGGGGAACCGACGTTGATGGCCTTGGTGACACGGTCGGGGGCGGGTTGGGGATCGAGGGTCTGGACGATCTTTTCAATGGCGGCGAATTGCGGGGCGCTGCCGTAGATCATCAGGCTCGCGCCGTTGGGGCCGGCGTGAATGGTGGCGGGTTTCTCGGTGCTGCCGGTGGTCTGTTCGGCGTAGAGGGACTGGACGGTTTCGATAATCTCGGCTGCACGCTTGTTCGCGACGGTGATGGATTTGAGTTCGCGCGTGCCGCTGGTCGGCGTGCCGTCGAGGGCGGTGACGACTTTCTCGGCTTGATCGATCACGTTCTTTGGGGCGAGGACGAGGATGCGGCGGTTGGCGTTTTCGCCGGTGAAGGTGACTTGCTCGGCGACGCGGTTGCCGGCGTTTTGCGAGCTGAAGACCTGGGTGGCCAGGGTGGCCAAGGAAGTGGTGTCGGTAGTGTTGACGTCGATGACGCGGAGTTCGCGGGGTTGGCGACGGTTGCTCATGCCGGTGCCCGCGCCGGTGATCGCGCCTTGACCGTCGAGACGGGCAATGATCGTTTCCGCGTCCTTAATGTCAGTGCGACTGCCGGAGACGACGACGCTGTTGGATTGTTCGTCGGCGGAAACGGTGACGCGAGGAATGGGGTTGCCCCGGGAATCGAAGGTGGTCATGGCGCGATCGATGATCGTCGCAATGTTCGCGGCCTCGGTGTTGCGCAACATGAAGATCTGGGAATTGCTGGCGGTGCCGGGGGCTTTGTCGAGTTGCTGGATGATGCTGCTGAAGATGACGATCTCGTCGCGGGGTCCGCTGAGTATAAGGCGACGGCCGACGGTGTCGGCAACGACCTTGGTCTGAGCTTCGTAATCCTCGCCGTGCTGGTCGCGGAGCATTTCGGCGGCGAGGGTGGAGAGCATCGTGGAGGTTTCGGAAGGATCTGCTTGTTGGAGATCGACGACCTTCATTTCGCGCGGTTCCATTCGGCGACGCTGGCCGGAGTCGAGTTGCTCGATGAGTTTCATGGCGTCGCCGATGGCGTTGGTGCTGCCGGTGAGAACGAGGCTGTTGCTGCGTTCGTCGATCAAGACCTTCAGGCGCTCGCGTTCGTCGTTGATGCTTTGTTCGATCAGCGTGGAGAGGTTGTCGGCCTTGGCGGAGTTGAGGCGGACGACTCGGGTCTCGTCGGCGAGTTTCATTGCGCCGGCGGGGTCGAGTTGGCGGATGATGTTCTCGACCTTGGCAATTTCCTTTTCGGAACCGCTGACCATGATGCGGTTGGTCTTTTCCTCGGGTAGCAGCGTGGCGGGGCCGCCTTCGGGTTCGGGGGTGTTCTTGAGTTGCTCCTGGTAGAGTTGCTCGACGAGCGGGGCGAAGGTGGCGGCCTGGCGGCTGTGGAGTTCGACGGCGCGGAAGTTGCGTTCGGCGGTGGCGGTCGGGGCGACGTCGAGTTGGGTGATGAGTTGGCGGATGCGGTCGAGGTCGGGTTTGGTGGCGAGGGCGATGACCTGGCGGCCGCTGGGGTCGGGGTAGAGTTTCGGAGCGAGCTTCTTGTCGGTGGTGTCCTCGAGCAGGCCGGTGACGAGGGTGATCATTTCGTCGGGGGTCTTGACCTTGAGGGGGAGCATGGCCATTTCGCGCTTCATCGCCTTGGGTTCGATGTCGACGACGGCGACGATTTCCTCGATCGCCTTCAACTGCGTCGTGGTGGCGGTGACGATGAGACGGTTGTTGGTCGTGTCGGACACGAGGGTGGGGGCGAGGAGTTCGGCGAAGGGGGATTCCTTCATGCGTTCGGTGACGAGAGAGCGGATGTTTTCGAAGGTGTCGGCGAGTTGGACGTGGTTGAGGTCGACGACCTGCATCGAGCGCGGTTGGGTCATGAGCTTGCCGCCGAGTTCGGTGATGATCTTTTCGATGCGTTCGAGGTGATCGCTGGTGGCGGTGACGATGAGGCGACCGGTGTCGGGTTCGGCGATGATCTTGGCCGTGGGTTGCCTGGCTTCGTCGGTGCCCTCGATCTGGCTTTCGTAAACCTGTTGGACGAGGGGGGCGAGGCGGTCGGCTTCGGCCTTGCTGGCGGTCTCGAAGAACTTGGTCTGCATCGGCGGGAGTGGTTCGCGGCCGCTTTCGAGTTGGTCGATCATTGCCTGGGCGGATTGGTGGTCGATGGGGGAGGCGGTGATCACGAGCGTGTCGGTGCTGGGATCGGCAGTGACCTTGGCGTCGCCGTTGTGGAAGCGGCGTTTGGGGAGGGCGTTTTGGATGATGCGGGCGACGCGGTCGGGGTCGCTGTGCTTGAGGCGATAGATCTTGGTGACGAGGACCATCTCGGCGCGGGTGTGATGGCGGCCTTTGCCGTGGACGGGGCGGTCGAACTTGTTGATGAGATCCTCGATTTGGTCGGCGAGTTGAACCATCGGTGAAGCGACGATGAGGCGGTTGTCACCGTCATCGACGAAGACGCGGGCTTTCATCGGATCGCTGCTGCCCTTCGAGGCAATGCTCGGGATGGCTTGGCGAAGCATGTCGGCGAGTTCGTCGGCGGCCTTTTGGACGGGGCGATAGATGCGGACGTCGGAGCCGCCGTCCTTGGATTCGAATTTCTGGATGAGTTCCTCCGCCATGACGATGCGTTCGCGCGGGCCGAAGAGGACCATGGTCTTGGAAACATCGTCGTATACGCAGGTGACGTAGTCGGCAGGGTCGGGCTTGACCTCCTGAAGCTTCTTAGTGCGTGGATCGTAGACCGTGCGTACGGGAGCGGTGGCGATGCCGAAGGTGCGGTTGATGAGATCCTGCAAGACCTGGCCGGAGGCGTGCAGGATTTGAATGGTGCGCATCTGGCGGTCGACGACGGCTTCGGTGTCGACGGTTTTGATGAGGGATTCGATGCGGCGAATGTTGTTGAGGCGATCGGTGAGGATGAGTCCGCGTCCACGCGAAAGCGGGGCCACCGAGCCGGCCTTGGAAAGCATGTTGGTGATGGAGCGGGCGATGTCCTGGGCGTCGAGGTTCTTGAGGCCGAGGACCACGGTGACGATTTCCTCGGGGCGGACATCCTTCGCTTCGCCGGTGCCTTGCAGGATCTTGAGCTTCACGCTGGAGAGATCGCGGAGGGGAATGAGGCGGAGGTAATGGTCGTCTTCGGTGAGGACGTAGCCCTTCATCGCGAGGATGACGTTGAAGACGTCGATGGCCTCGCCGAAGTTATATGGCTTGGGATCGTTGTAGGTGAGGGTTCCTTCGGGTTTCGAATCAGCGACCAATGGTTTGTCCGCCATTTGCGAGAATCGCTCAAGGACCTCGGAGTACGGCATGCCGTCGAATTGGAAGCGGATGTTCTTGTTGGTGCTGTTCTGCGCGGAGGCGATTGGCACGAGTAGGAAGAGTACCAAAAGGAGGAACCAAGTCGGTCGGAGTATGTTGTTCATGGGGAAAGTCATCAGAGCTTCGCGAGGTCGGAAGGCAGTTGGTCGGTTTTCAGTTGGTGTTTTTGGGCAAGGGTCTGGCCGCGTTCGATGGCCCAGTAGGCTTCACCGATCTTGAGGATGACGCGGCTGTGGCTACGGAGGCCGGGATTGCCGGGCATGGGCATCGGGCGGTAGTCAACGAGGACGATCTTGCCGCCGGCGAGTTCGTCACCGGGGGTGTAGCGGAGGGTCTTGTTTTGGGTGAGATCGCGGACGTGGATTTCGGAGGTGCCGGCCCATTGGGAGAGGGAGACGACCTTGAAAGTTTCGGGTCCCGGAGGAGCTAGCGGAGGCGGTTCGGTCGGCTTGGATTTGCTGGGAGCGGGTGGCGGTGCGGGCGGGCGCTTGATGTAGGGGCGGAGGATGTCGCGAACGATGGTGGGGTCGTAGAGTTTTCGCTCGGCGCTGGTGAGAGAAAGATTCGTGCTGAGGTTGATGGGGTCGACGAGGGGGGCGGGTTCGACGACGAGGGTCATGTAGCGGAAGGAGACGCGGACGAGGCCGAACTTGTCGGCCTTGGAGAGAGTGAGGCTTTCGAGGCGATGAGCGGCGGGGGCGTTTTGCAGGAGGAAGAGGAGATCGAAGACGTCCTTCTGTGGTCCGTCGCCGCGGACGCTCCAACCGATTTCGCGCGCGCCGCGGTAGCGAATGGGGCCGACGGGGAGGCGACTGAACTCGGTTTCGCTCAGGCCGGCCTGGAGGATGGTCTTGGTGAGGACTTCGCCGGACTTGGCGCTGGCTTCGTCAAGGTCGTGGGAGAAGGTGCGGGTGGTGAAGGTCTTCACGTAGTCTTCGTTGCTGAAGTATTCGCGTTGTTGTTTTTTGAGACCTTCGAGTTTCTGGCGCGCGCCGCGGACTTTGCGGTCGGCTTCCTTGATCGGTTTGACGAACATGGAGCGCGCGCCGAAGGCGACAACGAAGAGGCCGACCATCATGCCAATGATCGTGAGCAAGGTCTTCTCGCGTTGATTCATCCGGCACCTCCGTCGAGTGAGCCGTCGTCGGTGGGACGCGCGGGTGGCAGGTTGGTACCGAGATTAGGAATGGCTTTCGAAGTGAGTCGGAGTTCGACGGCGGAACGGAAGTTGTAGCCGTAGCGATCACTGGCGGGATTGATGGCGATCGGTTTGACGTCGTAACCGGCGGCGCGGAGTTGTTTATCCAGGCGCGAGATGATTTCGCCGCTCTTGGCCTGGACGCCGAGGCGGATGGTGCCACCACGACCAATGGTGAAGGAACTCACGTAAACATCTTTGGCTGGAGGAAGCGCGGCGCTCACGTGCGCGTAGTCGTCGAGCCAATCGCGGCCAGCGCGTTCCCACTTCTTGAGGGTCGCTGCCTGGAGCTTCATTTGGCGAAAAATTTTGTTGTGCTTTTCGATCTTTGCGGATTCGGCGGTTAGGTCGTCGTAGACCTTCAGGCGTTTGTTCACGAGGGAGCTGCGAATGCCGAAGAGGAGAGCGATCAACAGGATGACACCGGTGATTCCGCTGATGAGCTTGATCTTGCCGAGGTCACGCGGCGGGCGGGGTTTCTTCGGGTTAAGAAAATCGAAGCGGAGTCCCTCGCTGCAGGCCGCACCTTCGGCAAGACCGATGGCGGACATTGCGCCGCAGGCGGCCTTGGCCGAATCGTCGGGAATGTCGAGGCGTTTGGGATCGAAGAGGATGGTTTCGACGCCAAACTCCTTCGCGAGGCGATCGACGACCTTCTGTTCGCAGTCGGTTTCGCCGGCGACGACGATCTTGCGGATGGGTTCGCCGTGTTCCATGCCGGTGAAGCCGTGCAGGCTGCGGACGACCTCGATGGCGACGGTACCGGCGTATTCGTCAGGGCACTGGGTGGATTCGGGCGGGGCGTCACCGACGAGATTGACGGCGATGTCACGGCTGAAAAGAAGCGCATCGTGCCCGACGATGTCGATGCCGACCTCGCTCGGACGAAGGGAGATGATGGCGACGTTGTGGGCGCGTTCGGTGATCTTGGCGATTTCGGCGCAGCGGGCGATCGAGTATGGGAGCCAGCCGAGGCCGATGAGTTTGATGCCGGCGGATTCGGCGACCTGATGGTAGTAGTCGATGCTTTCGCGGCGGGCGGTGGCGACGAGGACTTCGAGTTTCTTGACTGAATCGGCCTCTTCCTCGGCCTCAGGCTTGGCCAGTTCTTCAAGCTCGTGGAGGATTTTAAAATCAATCACCGCTTCCGTCATCGGGAAGGGGAGTTCGCGACCGATTTGGAAGTGGAGCATTTGGGCCAGCTCGTTCAAATCGGGGAGCGCGGGCAGGACGAGGTTTCGAAGAATTACCTGACCGCGCGGGATACCCATGACGACGGGACCGGGCTTGACCTTGAGTTCCTTAAGGGTCTGGCGGATGGCGTTGCCGAGGGATTCGGCGCTGGGGAGTTCGCCGTCGATTGGGATATCGAGTTGCCCGCGGACGACGCGTTTGACGGTGGCGTCGTTGCCCTTGGCCGCAGCTTCGACGATACGCAGATTATCACTTTCGACAACCAGCGCGGTAACTGAAGAGACACGTCCGCCGCGGCGCTCTCGGAGCGCCGCCAAACTGCGATTCAGTTTCGCGTTACGTTTGATCGCCTCATCCGTCATGAAATCACTGGGCGGTACGATTGAGCATAGTTTTTTCCGGGCGTTTTGGGAAGCTTATTAAGGGATGTGACGCTCGGCGAAATCGGGTCTTCAGCGGACACGTCAATCTCGAAGGGGAGGCCGAAGCGGCTGACGTCACGGAGGTAAATGATGCGGGGACGATCACCGGCAAGATCGACGATGGCCTCGATGATCCGATACTGACCATTGCTGCTGAAACCGGCCGCGCGGAGGCTGAACTGATAGCTGCGGGCGGTGAGATAGCGGCCGATTTCGCGGAATTCTTCGGCGTCGACAATATTATCGGTGAAAAGCCACGCGATGGTTTCCTGCTCGTCCGGTGAAACGGAGTCTCGTGCGCCGACGATTTCGTTGGCGAGGCTGTCATCAATGCCGGGCACGGTGGCGAGGACCTGGGCGGAAGCGGAGTTGATGTTGATCAGGCCGTGGAGGTAATAGGCGTTGGTGTGGGAGAAGCGATCGAGGAGCAACCCGATCGATTCGGCGTCGATGCCGGAGGGGTAATCGCGGTCCTGGCCTTCCTCGTCTTTCATCGTCCAGGTGGCTTCGACGAGGTCGCAGACGTTGGTGATGGTGACTTGATTACGGCGAACGGCTTCGATGAACTTCGTCGTGTCCTCGGGGAGCGATTCGTCGCTGAGGCTGGTCCCGGAATCGTTTAGGTCGATACGTTCGGTGTCGGTGCTGTCGAGATTGAGATCGTAGGAAGAAACGGTGAGGTGTTCGCGCAGGCCGCGGGCGAGTTCGCCGTTGGAATTATCCGGTGGAAAGCTGGCGTCACCATCGTCTTCGTTGGCATCGAGGCGAAAGTTCTGATTGGCGTCTTCACCGTAGAGCAAAGCGGGGGTGAAGCCGCGAACCATCAGGAGTTCATCGAGGGTCTTCAGCGGTGCGTTGTGGATGGCGTAGGGGTTCTCGAGAGTGTCGTAGTACGGCTGCTCGGCTCCTTCGGGATTGGCCTCGTCATCCTCGTCGACGAAATCCCCGAGCGCCTGTGCCATGGATTCGGTGATCGTTGGAAGAGCAGTGAGGCTTTCCTCGGTTGCGCGATTGACGTTCAGTTTTCCGGCTTCATCCGAGAGACCGTAGCGGATCGCAGCGGTTTCCACTGACCCGGATGCGAAGACGGAGAAATACCAGCGTTGGGCTCCGTCGTCGTAGACGAACTGGTTCTTGAATACAGACGGATTGTCGCGCCAGTCCTCGGTTGAGCCGGCGTTTTCCACAACGTTGATGGCATGGCGAACGCCACTCATTGCGGCAGCCCAGGCCTGTTCGCCTCCGGTTCCCGCAGCTGCCGCTTTCTCCTCGGCGCGCATGCGAAAGAGAAGACTCAACGCAACCATCGAGATCAGCATCACGACGATGAGGATCGAGATCAGGACAAAGCCGCGTTGTGGAGACTGACCCTTCACAGAGGCTCCTCCTGAAGGTCGTCGGATTCATCCGTGGAGGTGTTGCTCACGAATTCCTGAGCGGACGGGATGTGGATTACGCGTCGAAAGATCTCGAACGGGTAATCCGTGAATTCAACATCATCCGGGAGCTTTTCGTTGCCGAGGGTGATTTCAATGGCAGCGGGTGGTTTGTTCGAACTCCACGCGTCGAGCCAATCCTGACCAGAGCGATAGCGGAATCGGACGTGGCGGATTTCGTGGGAAAGGACGGGGGGGAGTTTGCCTTGTTCTTCGTCGATCAACTCAAGGTTCTGGATGGCTTCTTCGGATTCGCGTTCGGTGACGAAAGGTTGTTCGTCACGAAAAATCGCCACGCCATTGGTAGCTGGACCGCGGTATTTGACCTTTGACAAATCGGTATTGGCTTGGCGAACGCGTCCGAGTTCGCCACCCGTCCATTCGTCGGTGCGCGGGAGCGTGGTGCGGACAAATTCCAGGGAATTGGAATCACCGTTGAAGTTCGCCTGGATTGTCTGCAACTCGGTGTTCAGGCGTTGCATGACGAGGCGGACGGCGGAGATTCGGGTTGCTTCGTGTTGGGCCTGGTCACGGACTTCTGCGGTGGTGCGATAAAAGGACAGCACACCAAAAAAGAGGCCGACGCAGATCATGACGGCGAGCAGTACCTCGAGCAGAGTGAATGCGCCTTCTTGGCGGATCTGCCGACGCCGTTGGCCGTTCGGGCGAGCGGTGCAGCAGCGAGCGTGAGCGGGCAGATCCGATCCACCAGTCATCTGCTCGCTCACGCTCGCTGCTACATTGGTGGGCTGACTAAAGGTCATCGGCAAGCTCGGTTGAATCGTCCGTGGCTGACGAGGAATTGGCGGGGAGGATTTCGCCGAAGCGGAATTCGAAGGCGTTGTTGGTGTTTCGAATAATGACTTCAATCGTTCGCATGGTGGTGAACGATTCGAAGCTGCTGTCATCGGAAGCGGACTGGACTTGATAGGTCCAGTTGGTGAAGGGCTCGTCGAAGGGTTCTGGTTCGGCCATCAGGGCTGGGAGGGTGCCGAGTTTGATTTCGGAAATCACGGTCGCAGCCAGGTTGCCGGCGTGGGTGGAATTGCGGAGGCGGTCGACGGAATTAACTGAGGAATTGATGCCGGTGGTGACGATGGCGGCTGTGACGGCGAAGAGCGCCAGGCCGAGGATGCATTCGAGAAGGACGGCGGCAGATTGAGCCTCATTGCGTCGGCTGCTACGGAGATTCATGGCGCCACCTCGAGGAGGTTTGTGAACTCGTTGGTGTTGAGTTCGCGCTTTTTGAGTTCCCCGGTGATACCGATGATCTCGAAAAGGAAACGGCGTTGGTCTTCACCGTCGCGGGAGGTGACAATGAGTTTGCCGGGATCGGCGGAACCGTCGGCGTGGAGGACGAAGCGTTTCAGGATTGTGTCCTCGATTTGTTCGGCGTTCGGCTGCGGAGGATCGGGAAGTTGGCATTTCACCAAGTCGTTCACGGCTTCGACCATGGGCAGGGTGTCGCGAAGATCGGAAAGTTCACCGGGTTGTTCCTTGGGGTTGGGTTCCCAGAGGACACGGATGCCGGTTTCGTTTTGTTCGTTTGTTCCCTGCACCAATTGGAATTGCATTGGTCGTCCCGCAGTCGCGGCGTGGGCCTTGGCGTAGCGGACGACGGTGATCAGGCGTTGGACTCCTTCATCGAGTTGCGTGCGTTTTTGCAGGCTGCTGAAACTGAAAACGATCGCGCCGCTCAGGAGCATGAGCAACACGATCGCCAGGATGAGTTCGAGGAGCGTGAATCCCGTTGTTCTCGCTTCACGAACCGTTGCCTGCATCGGGCTTAATTGGTCGCGTCACCCGCCGGTGCGGGGTCCATGCCGTCTCCGCCAGCAGCGTCGGTGGTAGAGGTGGCAATTTTGATGTCGTCTTCAGTGTCCGCCTGACCATCCGGGCCGACAGAATAGAGCTTGTAGGGAAGAGCTGACTTGTCTTCCTCAAGCGAGAGATCGACGGGCTCGTACTTCAGAGCGTTGCCCCACGGATCTTCGAGAATCGTACCAGGCTTGAGGTAAGGGCCCTGCCACTTGGCGGCCATCCGTTCGTTCTCGAAGGTAGGCTTGGTGCTGAGCGCAGTGATGCCACCTTCCTCTTCGGTTGGGTAGTGGCCCATGTTCAGGCGATAGGTATCCAGTGCACTGGATACCTGATTAAGCAGCAAGCGAGTTGTGTTTTGCTCTGCTCCCTGTTGCTGCGGAAGAACAAAGACCACGAGGGCTCCCGCCAAGAGAAGGATGATTACGATGACCAGTAGGATCTCAATCAGCGTGAAGCCGGAGGAACTGCGATGCACAAGATGTTGGGTGCGAGAATTAGATAATCTCATGATATTGGGGTATTGAAGCAGAGTATGACGAATTCTGACCAACCTTATTCGGGAAAAATCGTGAAAAAAGAACGATTTCACTGCTGCCCTAGGGCACTGGCGAGCGTGAAAATCGGCAAAAGCAGCCCTAATGCCATGAATCCGATGCCAGCCGCGACCGCACAGAGGATCACCGGTTCCACCAGGCGGACGGCCTGATCGATCTGGCGATTGGTGCGGCGTTCCACGGTGTCGGCGATCTGGAGCAGGACCTTGTCGAGGTTGTTGGATTCCTCAGCGACAGTGATCATGGCGAGGATTTGCTCGGGAAACAACCCACCCTTACCCAAAGGTTCGGAGAGCGTCTTTCCTTCACGAACGCTTTCTGTGGCGTGCTGAATCTGAGCCGCGAGCAGCCACGAGCCGGTCGCGTCTTTGCCAATCTTGAGAGCGGGCAGGAGCGGGACTCCATTGGCGAGCATCGTGCCGAGGATTCGGCAAAAGCGGGTAATCGCCACCATTTTCAAGGCCATGCCGACGACGGGTAGTTTGAACTGGGCCTTCTCCAGAAGCAGTCGATTGGATTCACTACGCAGCGCAGAGACGATCACAAAACCCAAACCGCCAACGATTATCGGAACTAATAACCACCATTCGCGAAGAAAGTGGCTTGCACCAAAAAGTATCTCAGTCGGCAACGGTTTTTCGGCTCCAGCAAGAAGAGGCTCGAAGCGAGGCACGAAGAACATCAGTGCGCCCGCCATGACGAGAGAACCCACGGCCGCCAACAAGGCGGGATATATCATGGATCCGATGACCGTGCTCTTCAACTCGTCCAGGCGATCGATGAAGGTGGCCAGACTCGAAAGGACATCTTCCAAGAACGACGCTCGTTCACCCGCTTGGATCATCGCGGTGTGCAGGGGTGGAAATACCTCGGGGAATTCGCGCAACGACTCGGTCAGGGTCTTGCCGTCGGCGACCAATTTACGGACCTCGCGCAGAACCGTGACCAGTTGTTTGTTGACCGTGGACTTGATGAGTGAATCAAGCGAACGCATCATCGGCACGCCCGACCCGATGAGATCTGCCAACTGTCCATACATGATGCCAATGTCTCGCGTCTTGACGCGGTACTTTGGCTTTTCGTCCGGTGAGCTACCGCCCTTGGCGCCGGCGACGTGCACGGGCAGCAGGCTTTGCTCGGCCAAGAGGCGCAGGGCAGCTGCTTCAGTATCGGCGTCCAGACTGCCGGATACACGTTTGCCGGCGTCCGTCACCGCAGTGTATTGGAATTGCGGCACGAAGCGTGAGCATGAGCCGAAACCCGGTATCACGCGAGCAATCATTCCATTTCTGTTGGTTTGCCTGATTGGATTGAGCGGTTGCGCGTCGAAGGGGACAAGTCGTCCGGTGTTCAGCGGATCGATCGACAGTTTGAATGTCTTGTCTTTCCCCGTCGCAGTGAATCTCGACGAAGATCCAGGCACGGACGGATTTGCGATCAAGGTATACCCGGGCAATCTCCGTGCGGCAAAGACCCGTGAGATTACCGGTGGTACGTTGGAGATTGCCTTGTTTGACGGAGTCAGGGGGAGCAAGCCGGCAGATCCGCTGAAGACCTGGACGTTCTCGGCCGAACAGCTGCGGGCCTATCGCATCGACGCCACAATCGGTATCGGATACCAACTTGCGTTGCGATGGGAGGAAAACCGACCGAGCAGGTCGCGATTTTCCATTGTTACCCGTCTCATCCGTGAAGGAAAACCAGATGTGTTTTCAGCTCCCATTGATATTGAAATGGCAAAGTGATTGAGTCGTCCAAAAGTTACTTGCAATGACCCTCTCCGAATTACTGGTTGATCGAACGCTGCTTACCCAAAGGCAGGTGGATGAAGCCGTTGCCGCCCAGCAACCAGAGGGTCGGCGCTTCGACCATGTGATTTTGGAACTGGGCTTTGTCACGGAACGACAACTTCTCAAGGTGATGGCCGAGCAGCTCCATTTGCCGCTCATGGATCTTGAAGGCGTTGAAGTTTCTCCCGATGCCCTCCAGGCGCTGCCGTCCAAAATCGTTTACCGGCAGCGCATCATGCCGATCGAATTGGAGGGGGATAATCTGAAGATCGCGACCTGCGATCCCTTCGACCTGTACTCGCTCGACGACGTTCGGATGATGACGGGATTGAACATCATTCCCGTCCTCGCCCGCCGTGAAGAGGTTGAGAAACTGATCAAGGATCACTTCGGTCTTGGCGGTGACACGCTCGATGAACTCGCCGCGGATGAAGTTGAGATTGAAGGCGCGGACGCCGCGACTGACGACCTGCTCGAAATGGCGCAGGAAGCCAGCGTCATCAAACTCGTCAATGAGATCATCCTCGAAGCCGTCAACGAACGGGCCAGTGACATCCACATCGAACCCTACGAGACCAGCACCGCCATCCGCTACCGAATCGACGGCGTCCTGCGCGAAGCCCCCATTCCCCCGCAGATGCACCGCTTTCAAGCCGCGATCATCAGCCGCATCAAGATCCTCGCGAGTCTGAACATCGCGGAGCGACGCATTCCGCAAGACGGACGCATCAAGTTCAACGTGGGTGCACGTCAGATCGACGTTCGCGTTTCGGTAATCCCAATGCTCTTTGGTGAAGGCATCGTCATGCGTCTGCTCGACAAGGCGAATGTCATGTTCACCCTGCTTGAGCTCGGCATGTCCGAGGACATTTACGGCACTTTCCACAATCTCATCGCCCGCCCCCACGGCATTATTCTCGTCACCGGTCCGACCGGCAGTGGCAAGACCACCACGCTTTACGCTTCGTTGAACGAAATCGTCGACGGCGAAATCAAGGTGCTCACCGTGGAAGATCCGGTGGAGTATCACCTCAATGGAGTGAACCAGATCCCGGTCGATCACAAGGTGGGCATGACCTTTGCCGCTGGTTTGCGGGCGATTCTACGTCATGACCCCGACGCCGTGATGATTGGTGAGATTCGTGATGAAGAAACTGCGCGCGCAGCCATACAGGCTTCCCTGACCGGTCATCTTGTACTCTCGACCTTGCACACGAACGACGCGCCTTCAGCCGCGACGCGTTTGATCGACATGGGCATTGAGCCTTACCTCGTGAGCAGTACCCTGGCCGGCGCAATGGCTCAACGCCTGGTGCGTCGCATCTGCGACAACTGCAAAAAGGAATACGAACCAGACCCACGCAAGACACCGAATGACTTCGCGCTACAAGCCGGTGAAAAAGTTTTTCGTGGCGAAGGCTGTGATGATTGTCGCAAGACGGGCTATCGCGGGCGCATGGGGATTCACGAACTCATGCCGCTTGATGACGAACTGGCGGACATGATCGTCGCGCAGGAATCGGCCCTGAACCTTACGCGCACCGCCGTGAAGAATGGCATGCGTCTGCTTCGCGAGGATGGTTGGAAAAAAGTTCGTGAAGGAACGACGACCTTGGATGCGGTGATTTCGTGCACGGCTCATTAAACACTTGGAGGTGCTATCGTCGGCTCGGCAGGCGCTTCGCCCGACCCGGTACGGTTTACCATGCCTCTTGATAGAGGTTCACGACTTCTTCTGCTTTTGGAATGCGGGGATTGTTCGCCGGGCTTCCGGAAGCGATTGCATCTGCAGCCATTTTCTCAACCTGTTGGTCAAAGGTCTCGCGATTGACGTTCGGGCATTGTGAGAATCTAGGGAGCTGAAGTTTCTCATTCAGCTCGCCGAGCCAGTCCACCAATGCGCGGCACACGTCTTCATCCTTGGTCGTTCCATCAGCGCATCGCAATGTGCGTGCGACTTGTGCGTAGCGATCAATTGCAGATGGATACGAAAAACGGGTGATCGTTGGGAGCAGGACTGCGTTTGAAAGTCCGTGAGGCACGTGGAAAACCGCGCCGATCGGGCGGCTCATGCCGTGAACTAAACAGACACTGCTGTTCGAGAACGCCATCCCTCCCTGACACGCGGAGAGCATCATCCCAGCTCTCGCTTCGCGGTCGTCAGGATCGTTCCAGGCGCGTTCGAGAAACCTGCCGGCCAAATCGATGCAGGAGAGGGCGATGGGATCTGCCATCAGGTTCGCCTTCCTGGATACATAGGCCTCGATGCCGTGGGTAAGCGTATCGACGCCGACGGCTGCGGTCAGAGAACGGGGCATGGACATCGACAATTCGTAATCCACCACGGCCGCTCGCGGTAGCAAGGGCGCGCTGAGCATCATCATCTTCACCTGTCGTTCCGAATCAGTGATCACGGCGACCTTGGTGGCTTCACTTCCCGTGCCGGCGGTGGTTGGAACAGCGATCAGTGGCAAGCCGGCGTTTGTGATCTTGTGTAGCCCCATGTAGTCCGAAAGCCGTCCCGGATTGGCGGTTCGAATGGCGATCACCTTTGCCGTGTCGATCGGCGAACCCCCTCCAAGCGCCACCACCAGATCCGCATCATGCGCCTTCAAGGCTTCCACGCCAGCGTTCACGTTGAGATCTGTCGGATCGGGCTGCACATCGCTGAACACGGCCACCTCCAGGCCGGCCGCTTTGAGAATGCCGGTGACTTCATCGGCGAATCCAAGCTCGAGCACACCAGGATCTGTAACAAGCAGCACGCGTTTGCCACCAAGTTCCGCGGCCAGCAAACCAAGTTGATTGCGGCTGCCACCTCCACTGACAATGGCGATTGGCAAGTCCATGCGCTTCGTTTGCGGGGCGGGCGTATTCACGGTTTTGTGATGATCATCGGGGCGGTGTAACGTTCGGTTCGGTAGGAGAATTCTTCCCCGGCTTTACACATGCGCTGGAAGAGAATCCAACGATGGTTCGCGCCGTTCAATGCGCCGAGGCGGGGTTGATGAACCCAGCCATCCGCCTGGATCTTCGAGACCGGGGTGAGGTCCTGCAAGTCGCCGGAGGGACGGGAGTTCCTGGAGCGTTCGGTGATGGCCATGTAAACCCAGCCATCCTTGACGATCTCGAATTCAACACGCGCGGCTTGTGCGGCTCCGTAGAGGAAGCTCATGCCTATCATGCCCGCCGGAACCTGGCTCCAGCGATATTGATCGCGGTCGCGATACATCAGAGTGCCCGTGCCAATGGGTTTGTAGACGGCGCCTTCGATGCGGATGTCCGCCCAGCCGTCAGGCGTGGGCACGACGAGCTCGCCCGCGTTTTCGCGAAGGATGATGATGGGCGCGGTGTAGCGTTCCATGCGGTAAGAGAATGATTCGCCCTTCAGGCAAAGGCGCCGGTAAAGGTGCCAATCGTGCGACGCACCACTAACCGATTCGAACCTGGGATGCCGTGCCCAGCCGGCATCGATCATCTCCGCAAGTTGAGTGAGTTCGGGGAAGGTGTCCTTGTTGGCGCGCATCGGAATGGTGGACTTTATGGCGAGGAACACCCATCCGGATTGTTCGACGCGGAGTTCAGCTGTTGCGTCGTGAGCGGCTCGACAGGCGAAGCTCATCTCGGTGAATTCGACCGGCAACTCTGTCCACTTGTGGTTCTTGCGATCGGTGAACATGAGTTCGTTCTTTCCAAGCGGTTTCCATGAAGCGCGTTCCAGTGTCACTTTGGCGAATTGATTCGATTCAGCGGTGCGAACGACGATCGACAGGCCGGTGTTCGATTGGGTTACCTTGTCCGGTTGTGGGGCGGGGGATGATGTTGGCTCAGCGGGCGAAGGCGTGGAGCCAGTCCGTTCTCCGGGCCCAGGCGAACATCCAACGATGATGAGTCCGACAGCAATGCAGAGTGCAGACCAGACCCTCATGATGCGAAGAATTGGAGGATCAAATCAGTTCCCGAATCGGACTTCCGTTTTCCACGATCGGAATCGGCCGTCCCTGGGTATCGAGGTAATGTCCATCGATCGGAACATCCATGTGATGATAGATGGTCGCTGCTAGGTCTCCGGGTGTGACTGCTCGTTCCTTGATTTCACCACCATCGGGTTCGGTGGAACCGATGACCTGGCCATGACGGAATCCGCCTCCGGCCATGCACATGGACAAGACGCGTGGCCAGTGGTTGCGGCCATCGGTGCTTCCCTGCGTGCCAAGTTCGGGAGTGCGGCCGAATTCGCCCATGGCAATCACCAGTGTGTCATCCAGCATGCCGCGTTGATCTAGATCGCCAACCAAGGTGGTGACGACATGATCGAAGACGGGGAGCAGGGGACGGAGTCCGTTCCAGATTCCACCATACGGCGGGATGTTGTCGCCATGGGTGTCCCAGGTGCCGGACGCGCTGTGGTTGCTCAGATCGACGGTCACGTAACTCACACCGGACTCGACGAGGCGCCGGGCGAGCAATGCCTTTTGTGCCCATTGGTGCGGACCGTAGAGGGCGCGTATCTTTTTGGGCTCGCGTGACACGTCAAATGCGCTTCGGGCCTTGTCGCCGGAAAGCATGTTGAAGGCCTTCTGCTCGAACTCGGTCAGCGCGTTCATGCTGCCGCTTTGATCGGCATCGCGACGAATCTGATCCAAGCCGGAGACGAGCGTGCGTCGTTCCTCAAGCCGGTCGAGATCCAGGCCGGTGGGCATCTGAAGTCGTCTGGAGATGTTGTCACCGACGAAGGGATCATGGTGCCGTCCTAGATAACCGCCCCAGGCGAAGTGGGTGCGATCACGCAGATTGAGGATTACGTAAGGCGGAAGCGAAGCATCGTTGGCGCCGCGATGTTTGCCGACGATGGAACCAATCGCCGGATAGAGATGCCCCTTGCGGTTCGTGCGCGGCGCGGCAAGGACGTTGCCGGTTTGAAAGACCTGATTGGGTTGATGGCTGCTGCCTCGGGCATTCACCGAACGCAGGATCGTGAACTTGTCCAACATCTTGGCCTGCTTGGGCAGGTACTCACAGATGCGGACACCGGGAATGGCGGTGGGGATGGTTCCGAAGGGTCCGCGGTTTTCTCGCGGACGATCCGGCTTGGGATCCCAAGTATCAATGTGGCTCGGACCACCGGCCATCCAGAGCAGGATGACGCTCTTGTTGGACTTCATCGTCCGCCCGTTCTTTGCGGCTTCATCTCGCGCCTGGAGAAGACCTGGCAATGTAAGTCCAGCCATTCCCGCCCAGCCTGCTTTCAACATCCCGCGCCGGCTCAACAACGTGAGTCCTTCGCGTTCACGCCCGTTCATCCACGTGAAGGCGTGGTCTTGAGCGTGAGATAGAAAGTTTTGTGGCACGGATTAAAAGTAAATCCGTGGATGGGCGCGGCAAAGAGGAAAATCACGGAATACCGTTGGTGAAATACCCACGCTTCAAACGCCAATTCGCATCCGCACCACACAACTTGCTGAATTGAGGCTTGGAGTTTGTCGCCTGGAGCTTTCCCCGCCCCCGGTGTTTCCGGCATTGCCACGCCGTTCTCCCGGCCGAAACTTGTTTCGTTCTGTCGATGATCAATTTTGTCTGGTTCGCCCCGCTTGGATTCAGTTGAATTCTTCCACAGCCCGAAACGCCCCCAGAACACACGAAAGGAAATCTTATGCCGCAGGCAATCATGGATCCGGAACAGGTGAAACGCTTTGCCGAAGACCTGCGCCGATTCAACAGCGATCTTCAGAACAACATGTCTTCCCTCCAGGCGCGCTTCAAAGGCCTGGGTGACAGTTGGCAGGACCAGGAACACGAACGCTTTTCTGAGGAATTCACCACCACAATGAAGGCCCTGAAGAAGTTCGTGGAGGTTTCAAATCGCCACACGCCTTATCTCCTCCGCAAGGCGCAGCGTATTGAGGAATACCTGCAGCAACGCTGATCATGGCCCAGTCCGCCAACGTCACCAACACCGGCGCATTGCAGCGGCTTCGTGCCGCGCTGGTGATCTACATCGAGAAGGCGGGCATCACGATCGACGAGGTGACCGACGACGCCCGGCGCATTCGCTTCTGGCTCCAGGGTGAGAAGCTCCAGTATTGGAAGAAGGAGTACAAGTCACGCATGAAGAAGCTGGAGGAGGCGCGCAGCGCGTTGCTTTCCGCCCGATTGGGAAATCTGACCGAAGTGTCGATGCTGCATCAGATGGCGGTGAAACGCGCCGAGAGAGACTATCACGAAGCCGAAGAGAAAATCCGCAAGATCAAGCGTTGGCTTCGAGACTACGAACAGAAGATACTCCCCATGCTGAAACAGCTGGACAAGTTCCGCACGGTGGTCTCCGCCGATCTTCCCAAGGGCGTGGCTTATCTCGACGGCGCGTTGGATGCGCTCGAGGCATACAACCAGATCAAGGCCCCCACCATGAACGACATCACCGCGACGGAATCCGTGGATCTGGACCAGGAACAAGCGGAGGAATCCTCATGAGCCTGAGCGCAAGCCGGACACGATTGGTGGCCATTACCAAGGACCTGCGACGTAATTGGGAAAGCGCGCGTGGCGCGTGGCGCGATGAGAAGTGCATTGAGTTCGATCAGCTTTTCATGTCGGACATCGAATCCAGCGTGAATACTGCGGTCACAGTGATGCAGGAACTTGAGGACGTGATTCAGCAGGTGAAAAAAGATTGTGAGTGAAAAACGCCAGTTGACACAGCACCTGCAGTGGCTGGATGACCTGCACGGCATCGTGACGGATTTCGCGGCGCGGGAGAAGGAGCTGGAGACCGGTTTTCAAAATCGCGCCAGCGTGAGGGCCAGGCAGCTGAAGAGTACATCCGAGGAAATCGACCTCAATCTGCATCGGAACATCGAGGCCACCAATGTAACCGCCGAGGCTGAGACCGAGCGCATCCACGCGCTCGCGACCGCGCGGACGGCGCGCATGCTTGAGGCGTACAAGAACACCCTGCGGCAGGTGGACGAGCAGGCGCAGAACCTGAAGGACAAGAAACGGTTCAAGCTTCAACAGACCATGCTGAAGGCCACGCGCAAACGCGACATCGACACCGAAAAGGCAAAGGATCGTTTACGCGAGTTCAACAAGGCGATGGATGTCGAGGATGCTCGCATCGTGAGCTTGAAGGAGAAGGCGCGGAAATCATTCGGGGCCTTTCCTGATCTGGGCCACTTGTTGGATGGTGGACAGGTGGACGAGTCCGCGATTGATGGAGAGGCTCACGAAGAAGTGCAACTGGAGGAGCTGCGCGAGTTGTTGACGCAGAACGATTCTGATCTTGAAGACTTCCGCCGGGCCTTCCTGCCGAAGTTTTTCAAGATCTTCCCCGTTGGCCTGGTGATGATGGGCGTGGTGTTGCTCCACGCCGGATTGACCTTTGCTTCTTATCAACTCGACTGGGGTGAAGTGATTTACAAGATCCTCGCGGGAACCTTCATTGCCAGTCTTTCGATCGTTGCCATCATGCACAGCCTCGGACGGAAGCTGACCGCCTCTGTCATCGGTTCAGCGGCTGATGTGTATGCCTTCGCCGAGCACCTGAGTGCGCTCGGCCGCGTCAAGGCGGACAAGCGTTACGAGAAACGTCGAGCCGCTTTGGACGCGGAGTTCAAGCAGGCAAAGGAAACCGAGGATACCGATTGGGCGGATATTCAGAGAGAGGTGGACGAGGCGCGGAAGGAATATCTCGAAGCGGTCGAGCAGAAACGGCATCGGGTTCATTACAAGCACGAGAACGCCGTGCCGCGGAAGGTGGAACGCCTGGAGCATGATCGCGCGGTCACGGTGGAACGCCTGCGCAGCGAAGCGGCTGCTGCGAAGCAGGAACTGTCTGAGCGCTTGAAATCCAACGATGGATCCGAGGATGGCGCTTACTTCGACACCTGGGAGTCCATGAGCGCCGAATGGAACGATTCCGTTCCCAACTATACCGCGGCTTTTGCTTCCGCCATCGAGACCGCAATCGCGCAATCACCGGAGTGGAATGCGGATCTGCTGGCCGGTTGGCAGCCACCTACCGAATACCCGCCATCGATCTCATTTGGTCATCTGGACGTTGACATGGAACACATGTGTGAAGGCGTTCCGCAAGATGAACGACTTGCCATTCCCGGCACGCCACAGTTTCAGATCCCGCTCACAATTTCCATCCCACACGAAGGAGGCGTGCTCTTCGAAGCCGGAGCCGAACGCCGTGCCAAGGCGATTTCATCGCTGAACAACATCGCCCTCCGCGCCTTATCGAACATGCCGGCCGGTCGCGTGAACTTCACGGTCATCGATCCGGTAGGACTTGGGCAGAACTTTGCCGGCATGATGAACCTTGCCGACTTCGATGAGACCTTGATCAGCAGCCGCATCTGGACTCAGTCCGGTCAGATTGAAAAGCGGCTTGCGGAACTGAACGATCACATGGAGAAGGTGATCCAGATGTATCTCCGCAACGAATATCAGACGATCACCGAGTACAACGAGAAGGCCGGGAACATTGCGGAGAAGTATCACTTCGTGGTGGTCGCGGATTTTCCAAACAACTTCACAGATCTGGCCGCGCGCCGGTTGATCAACATTGCTTCGAGCGGCGCGCGTTGTGGGGTTTACACGCTCATTCATTGGGACAGCCGCCAGCAACTCCCGCCGGACATCATGCCCGATGACCTGCGCGACAAGAACATCCACTTCCGCGAAACCGGCTATGGTTTCGTGCTCAACGAACGCCTCATCAACGGCGTCACCGTTCACCTCGATCCGCCCCCGCCTCCGGAGATTGAAATGGAGATCACCAAGCTCATTGGGCAGGCCGGGTTGGACTCCAATCGTGTCGAGGTGCCGTTCGAACACGTGGCGCCGGCGGAGAACGAATACTGGACGCACGACACCACCGACGAACTTCGAATCGCGATTGGCCGAACCGGCGCAACGAAGCTGCAATACCTGTCCATCGGCAAGGGCACCTGCCAACACGCGTTGATTGCGGGCAAGACCGGTTCCGGCAAATCCACGCTCTTTCACGTCATCATCACAAACCTCGCTCTCACCTGCAGTCCGGAGCACGTCGAGTTCTACCTGATCGACTTCAAGAAGGGCGTTGAGTTCAAGTGCTACGGCGCAACACATCTTCCGCATGCGCGCGTGGTTGCCATCGAGAGCGATCGTGAATTTGGACTCAGTGTGCTGCAGCGGGTGGATGAGGAACTTCGCCGGCGCGGTGAGATGTTCCGTGAGGTCGGTGCGCAGGACATTGCCGGCTACAAACGCGCTGGAGGAAAGGAACCCGTTCCGCGTTCGTTGTTGATGATTGATGAGTTCCAGGAATTCTTCGTCGAAGACGACCGCGTGGCGCAAAACGCGTCCGTACTCCTCGACCGCATCGTCCGGCAAGGGCGTGCGTTTGGCATTCATGTGATCCTTGGTTCGCAGACGCTTGGTGGCGCCTACACCTTGGCCCGCACTACAATCGGCCAGATGGTCATTCGCATCGCGCTTCAGTGCAACGAGACCGATTCCTACCTGATCCTCGACGACAACAACCCGGCTGCCCGTCTCCTCTCGCGTCCGGGCGAAGGCGTTTACAACGACAGCTCGGGAATGTTGGAAGGCAACAGTCCGTTTCAGACGGTATGGATCTCCGACACTGAACGCGATGAGTGGCTGCAGCGCGTTCACGACCAGGCGGCTGCAAGTGACCGAATATTCCAGGTTCCCATCGTTTTCGAAGGCAACGCGCCGTCTGATATCGCAGAGAACAACGAGTTGGCCGCCTGCCTCGCTGCGGAAACCGTGGAAGCCCGTTCGCCTAGATTGCTGTGGCTCGGAGCGCCCAACTCGATCAAGGGACCGGCCGCTGCGAAGCTTCAACGGCAAAGCGGGAGCAAC
>CEUN01021046.1_pt1 | contig 22150 bp, 20 predicted proteins | sample 361501 | NCBI WGS metagenome assembly CEUN01 (sample SAMEA2622801, study PRJEB7988) | marine metagenome | biome: marine biome (ENVO:00000447); feature: marine epipelagic mixed layer (ENVO:xxxxxxxxx); material: "saline water (ENVO:00002010), including plankton (ENVO:xxxxxxxx)" | depth 120 m | reverse complement strand
CCGGCTTGAACCCGAAACGCTCGTGGAACCGCATCGAGCCGGGATTGGGTGGTTCCTCATTGACCTCACAGCACAACATCACGTTCTGTCCTGCCGCCATGACCCAGGCCTCATCATAGAAGCCGCGTGCCAGTCCCTGGCCCCGAAAGGCCGGGTCGGTGACGACACGGTCAATGTAGACAAAACCCTCGTAACGCTCGCTGTACCAGCGATAGTTCGCGCTGCCGTAGGTCGCACCGGGCGAGAAGACGATCAGCGCGGCCGCCGGTTTGCCGTCGACCTCGGCAGCCCGGGCCAGGGATGCCTCAGCCAGCAGCGCGGCCAGCACGGCTTCGTCGAGCGCGTTGACGTGAGGTACCTCGGCGTTGTTGAGCGGTAGGAACCAGTCAGCGTCTGCCATGGTCAGATCACGAACAACGACCGGCATCAGGCAAGCGCCAGTCCGATGGCCTGAAAACAACGCGCAGTATCGAGGCTGACGTTGTCGTCGGTCGGCAGCGGTTCCGAAGCGAACTTGGCGATCACCAGGCTGGCAACGGGATCGATCCAGAGATACTGGCCGAAGACGCCGATCCCCGTGTAGGCGCTGTGACCGTCACCCATGATCCACCACTTGTTGCGATAGCTGCCGTGGGGGTTTGCCGCCGCACCCTCGCCCGCAGCCCAGGCCGCCGTGTCACCGTTGAACCGGCTGTCGGCCACCCAGCTCTGGGGCACGACCTGCCGGCCGTTGGCCTGGCCGTTCTCCAGCATCATCTGTCCGACCCGCGCGAGGTCGCGCAGGGTCAGGCAGATGCCGCCTGCGGCACGAGGCGCGCCCAGCCGGTCGACCGTGACGTAGCCGTCGAACTCTGCGCCCATGGGCCGCCACAGGAGCTCGCTGACGACCTCCGCATAGGGACGGCCGGCTGCGCGTTCGATGATCCAGCCAAGAAGATCAGTGCAGGGCGACACGTAGTGGAACGCAGCACCGTGCTCGCCGTCCTTCTTCAGCGTGCAGAGCCACGACCGCAGATCGCCCGGGTTGGCAGGATCACTGGGCGGTTTCCAGTTCGAGACCTCGCGGTACTCAGTGATCAGCCCGGCCGCGGCAAGATAGTCCTCGGTGAAGTCGACACCAACGGTCATGTCCAGCAGGTGCTGCAACGTGCAGTCACCGAAGGCGGACCCTTCGACCTCGGGAATCAGATGGGTGATTCCGGCCGCGGGATCGAGCTTGCCTTGTTCGACCAGGATGCCGATGACCAGCGCCGTGATCGATTTCGAGACCGACATCAGGATGTGCGGGCGGTGTGCCTGCAAACCGTTGCGGTAGTGCTCCATGACGATCTCGCCGCGGCGCAGGACGCAGATGCCGTCGGTCTGGTGTGTGTCGAGAAAAGCAGCGACCGTTTCGGGCGTGCCGGCGTGATCCGTGTAGCTGATGTCGGACAGGTCGAGCGACGCGCGCGGCAGCTCCCACACCGGACCCGACCCGCGCCAGATCTGGGCCGACGGAACCAGTTCACTGACATGCTGATAGGCCCAGCGGTTGTGGGGCGGAGTCCGCCAGTTCTCCAGTGTCACCGCATCATCGCCTATCGGCGGGAAAGTCTGCATCAGATCATGGTCGGGCATGTCAGTCTCCGTGAAGGGCCTGGGTGATCGCATCAAAACAGCGTGCCATCTCACCGAAGTAGGCATCACCGTCATTGGGGAAAGAGCTTAGCTTGGCGATCGTGATTTCCGCGACGGGGTCGGCATAGACGCTCTGGCCGAACGCGCCCATGGTCATGACCGGCCGGTGAGGATGGCTGCGGTTCGTGTACCACATGGCACGATAGTGGTGACCCGGCATCAGGTCGGCCATGGTCCCGGAATCCCAGGCGTCGGGGTCACCGTTGTCACGGATGTCGTGGACCCAGGCTTCCGGCACGATCTGTGTGCCGTTCACGGCCCCGCCCAGCCGGTGCAACTCACCGAAGCGGGCGAGATCGCGCAGCGTGACGTTCAACCCGCCTTCGGTTTGGGAGCGATGACAACGGTCAAGCGCGAGATCACCGTCGAACTCCGCCCCCATCGGCTGCCAGATCAGGCGCGAGACCAGTTCGGCGAAGGATTCGCCCGTCACCGCCTCCAGCACCCAGCCCATCACCAGGGCCGTCGGCGAGACATAGTGAAACACGCCGCCATGGGCCGGACCGGAACGGATGGCCTTGATGTGATCGAGCAGATTGTCGGGTGCGCCGGGTTCAACCGGCGGACGCCAGCCACAGGCCGCATCCATGTAGGCAAAGTCACAGGCCGGATCGCTGTAATCTTCGACGTAGTCGAGGCCGACCCGCATATCGAGGACCTGGCGCACGGTGGCGCCGTCATAGGCCGTGCCCTTGAGGAGAGGTGCGAGCGCCGTCGCCTCGGCCTTAAGGTCGAGCACGCCCTGATCGGCGAGGATGCCCGCCAGGGACCCGGCAAAGGACTTGGTGGTAGACATTAGGATATGCGGATCGCGGGGGCGCATGCCGCTGCCATAGGCCTCGAAGACCACAGCACCCCGGTGCAGCACGATCAATCCATCATGCACGGGCTCGGCCATCATCGCGGCCAGGGTGGTCGGCTGACCGCCGGCACCCTGAAACGCCACGCCCTCCAGATCAGCGGGTCTCTGCGGCAGCTCCCAGACCGGCCCGACCCCGCGCCAGACCTGTGCTGTAGGATGCAGTTCCCGCACGTGATGAAACCCCCACGCGCTGTGGGGCCGGTCCTGGAAGTTGGTCGGTGTGACGGTCATCGGCTCAATCCGAGAGCGCATGAGCGATGGCCTTGAAGCCCCAGAACATGTCGTCGAACAGCTTGGGGTCGACTGGCGCCGGATGGGTCGAATGTTTGGCGATGACCACCCCGGCGACCGCATCAAAAAACACGGACTGGCCGTGAATCCCGATTCCGTAGGGCGGACGGTGGGGGTCAGCAAGATCGGTGTACCACTTCGAACGGTAGTGATGGCCCGGGATATCGGCAGCGAAATTGCCACGATCCCATGCCCCGACATCACCGTTCTCGCGGAAATCGCGAATCCAGCTTTCCGGGACGATCCGACGGCCGTTCATGACACCGTCCTGCAGGCGGAGCTGGCCGAAACGCGCCAGGTCGCGGGTCTTCACACAGAGGCCGCCATCGGTCTGGGGACCGCCCAGGCGGTCGAGCGTGATGTAGGCATCGTGTTCGGCACCCATGGGCTGCCAGATGTCACGCGACAGCAGTGTTGTGAAGTCGGTGCCCAAGGTGCGCTCCAGGATCCAGCCCAGAAGATCGGTGTTGATGGAAACGTAGTGAGAGGCAGCGCCATGTTCACCCGCCGGCCGCATGGGCGCAATATAGGGCCGCAGGTTGTCGGGCACACCGTCAACATAGGGCCGCCAGCCCGCCGCGACATCAAGCAGTGCGACGTCGCTCATCGGGTCTTCGGAGTAGTCCATGCCCACGGTCATATCAAGGACATGGCGCACCAGTGCACCGTCATAGGCAGAACCCGCAACCTCGGGGATGATGTCGGTGACAAGGTCGTCCGGCGAGAACAGCCCGCGCTCGACCTGGATGCCCGCGAGCGAGGCCGCAAACGACTTGGTGACCGACATCAGCAGATGCGACTCATGGGCTTCCAAGCCGTCGCCGTAACGCTCGGCAACGATGGCGCCCTGATGCAGCACGACAAAGCCGTCGGTGTAGTTGGTGTCGAGCATCTGCTTGACGGTCATCTCGACGCCGTTCTTGTCGGCAAACGCGATGTCGTCGAGATAGAGCGGCTGGACCGGGAGATCTGTGACCGCGCCGTCCCCCGACCAGACATTCCCGGTCGGCAGCATCCGACGCAGGTTGCCGAACGCCCAGCGGTTGTAGGGCCGTCCTGCATGTTGGCCAGGACGACCTGTTCACCCTCGGCGGCAGGAAAGGTACGCATCAGGCGCGGTGCCTCGTTCATGGGGTCCCCCGTTGAGTCGGCGGACGCTAACACGACACGCGCATGACTCGCACCCGGCAACCCGACTGCCTATGATGCGGCCCGCCTTTAACCGGAGCCCACCATGCGAGCCAACGCCCTGCCCGATCACAACGAGTGCCTTGCAGAGCTCGCCGAGTTACTGGGCGACCGATTCTCGACCGGCGAAGCCGTGCGCGAGCAGCACGCCCATGACGAGAGCTGGCATCATCCCGAATCGCCCCACGCCGTTGTTTTTCCTGAAAACACCGAGGAGGTCGCCAAGATCGTGAAGATCTGCGCGCGACACGGCACACCGGCGATTCCGTTCGGGACCGGGACCTCGCTGGAGGGCCAGGTCGTGGCTGTCGAAGGCGGCGTCTCGATCGACATGATGCGCATGAACCGCGTGCTGGAGGTCAACGCCGAGGACCTTGATGCCACGGTCGAAGCGGGCGTGACTCGCAAGCAGCTCAATGAACACCTGCGTGACACCGGCCTCTTCTTTCCGGTTGACCCCGGCGCCGATGCCTCTTTGGGCGGCATGACCGCCACCCGCGCCTCGGGCACGAACGCCGTGCGTTACGGCACCATGCGCGAGGCTGTGCTCTCGCTCAAGGTGGTGACCTCGGACGGACGGATCATCAAGACCGCGCGGCGTGCGCGCAAATCCTCGGCCGGTTACGACCTCACGCGCATCTTTGTCGGCTCCGAGGGCACTCTGGGGGTGATCACCGAGGTCACCGTGCGCCTGTTCGGGATTCCCGAGGCGATCAGTGCCGCGACCGTCTCCTTCTCTGACATCGAATCCGCCGTCAATGCGGTGATCATGACGATCCAGTCCGGCATTCCCATGGCCCGGATCGAGCTTCTGGATGAGGTTCAGATCGAAGCTATCAACGCCTATTCCGGTTTGGACAATCCCGTGGCGCCCACCCTGTTCCTGGAGTTCCACGGCACCGAAGCCGGGGTGGCCGAACAGGCAGAACGGTTCGGTGAGATCTGCGACGAGTTCGGTGCCGGCGATTTCCGGTGGACCAGCCGGCAGGAGGACCGCAACAAGCTGTGGCAGGCCCGTCATGATGCTGCCTGGGCCGCCAAGGCGATGCGGCCGGGAAGCTCGATGTGGCCGACCGATGTCTGCGTGCCGATCTCACGGCTGGCCGAATGTATTGTCGAGACCAAGAAGGATCTCGAGACCACCGATATCCCGGCCCCGCTGGCCGGCCATGTCGGCGACGGCAACTTCCACCTCCTCTTCCTGCTTGACCGTGACAATCCCGATGAGCTGGCCGAAGCCCAGCGCCTCAACGACCGTCTGGTCCACCGCACGCTGGCGATGGGCGGCACCTGCACCGGGGAACACGGCGTGGGCCTGGGCAAGATGCACCTCCTGCAAGCCGAACACGGCGAGGCCCTCGCCCTCATGCGTCAGCTCAAGACCGCCTTCGATCCCCAGGGCATCATGAACCCGGGAAAGATCCTGCCGGAGTAAACCACTCCGTTCTTATGCTTTGCTGCAGGAGCCCCCGCCCAGGACGCAGAACTTGGCGCAATGGGGGTGGTTGAGCGGAACCGTGCCGGAAGCTTCAGCCAGCGTGGCCCCCATCTCGAACTGGGGGTCGTAGGGCAGCAGGGTGCAGGCCACGACTGCCGGCGATGCCTCACCTTTTCGTTTCACAACCATGCGCGAGGTCGCACACATCACCCCGGCGGGATCGACGCCCAGGATGTCCCAGCAGGCGGTGGTGATCTCGGGCACTTCGGCGTTTTCGTCCATCTCCGGGAACAGGACGAGCTCCATGGGATCGTCGGCGTCGACCGAGAGTCCGAGTTCTGCGATGAGGCGACGGAAACCTTCGCGCAGGCTTGCCTCATCTTCCTCCCAGCGGGTGCGCCCCGCCAGATGAACGTGGAAGTCATGCTCAGCCAGCCATCGTAGGCCCCTGATCATGGGGTCCCACGAACGCTGACCACGCTCGAGCTGATGGCGCAGCTTGGTGTAGTGATCGACTGAGACTCGCAGGGTCAGCTGTTCGGCACACCGGGTCTGGAGGTCAAGCAGCGCATCGGCGCATTTCATCATGGGCCGCATGGCGTTGGTCAGGATCATGACACGGAAGCCCCGGCCCAGCGCATCCTCGACCATCTCGATAAAATCGGGATTCATGAACGGCTCACCGCCGGTGAAGCCAATCTCCCCGGTGCCCAGGCCATCACGCTCGATCTCATCGAGATAAGCCGCGACTTCGGCGGCGGAGATGTAGACGAGCCGGTCGTTCAGGGGACTGGATTCGATGTAGCAACCCGCACAGGTCAGGTTGCACAACGTGCCGGTGTTGATCCACAGCGTGGCGAGCTGACGCAGGCCGATGATGGCGCGGCGTTCACCCTTTGCCGTAATCTCGGGATCTTCAAAACGCCCCAGAACGGGGACCATCGCAACATTCGATGACATGCAACAAACCTTCTGTTCGCCGGGAACATGGTGCCGGGCTCGGCGGCAGGCAACTCACAACCGTTTCAAGCCAAGTTTGGCTTTTGCACCAACAGGACTTGTTTGCACTGCACCAGCGTTGGACGCACCATGACCCGTCGCAACAGGTGAGCCGCCCATGCCCGCAACAACGCTCCAGATCGAGCCGGTGACCCCCAGTCTGGGCGCCATGGTCCACGGTGTCGACCTCGGAAAGAGCCTGGACGACAACACGTTCAACGCCCTGCACGACGCCTGGATGGAGCACCTTGTGCTGTTCTTTCGTGACCAGACGCTCGACCCCACCTCACTGCAAAATCTGGGGCGCCGTTTCGGGACCCTCCATGTTCACCCGCAGGGCGACATGAAGGGCTTTGAGGGCATTTTGAAGATCTATGCCGACAAGAACTCCAAGACCTACGCCGGGCGCAAGTGGCACGCCGATGTGACTTGCGATGCCGAGCCGCCGTTCGGCAGCATCCTCCACATGCACCAGGTGCCCAGCGCCGGCGGCGACACACTCTTTGCCAATATGTACGAAGCCTACGACGCCCTTTCGGCCCCGATGCGAGCCTTCCTAGAAGGCCTCAGGGCCGTCCATGCCAGCGAGCACAACTTTGCGGGTTACTACGGCACCACCGCCGAAGAGACGCGCGACGGCGACTACCCCGTCACGCACCACCCGGTCGTAACGGCCCACCCCGTGACCGGCCGCAAGGCGCTTTATGTGAACGAAATCTTCACAACGGGCATTGTCGGCCTGGAACCAGAAGAAAGCCGGGCCGTGCTCGACTTCCTCTACAGGCACATCGGGCAGCCACGCTTTCAGTGCCGCTTCCGCTGGGAACCCAACTCTGTCGCCATGTGGGACAACCGCTCGACCCAGCATCTCGCCATGTTCGACTACTGGCCCGAAACGCGCGCCGGTCATCGCGTGACGATCAAAGGCGAAAGACCCACGGCGACCTGACTCAAGTCTGAGCGTCTGAGACCTCCAACATCCAGTCGCGGAACGCAGCAGCGGCCGAGCTCAGCCTTTTGGCCACTGGAACCAGAAGATAGTAGTGCTGCCCGCCCCTGACGGTCGGCAGGCCCCGGCAGGGAAGCAGTCCGAGGCTCTCCACCAGTCCGTCGCTGGCCGGCGCACGGGCCAGGGCGAGGCCGTTGCCCGCCGCAGCCATCATCAGTGCGGTCGGCGTGTTGTCGACCGTGACGATCTCGACGTCCTCGACCTCGCTGGCCTCCGGCGTGTTGAGAATCTGATGCCAGCCGTTCTGATGTGGCACGACGTCATAGAGGCGCGCGCCCCTGAGATCGGCAGGTGACCGGATCGCAGCAGCGATGTCGGTTCGCGCGACGACGCTGATGTCCTCACCGAACAGACGGATCGCGCTGTCGGGAAAGTCCGAGGCGGAACCGAAGGCGACCTGGATATCGGGTTCACGTCCAGCGGACAGCGTATGGAAATCCGCAGGAATGTTGGCAGTCAGGACATGGGCACGAATGCCGGGATGGCGGGCCTCGAACAGGGGCAGATGGCGCGGCAGCCAGCCCATGGCCATGAGATGCACCACCTGGACCGTGACATGCTCGTCCTGCTCGGATCGAAACAGCGCCATCGCCGTTGTTTCCATCGCCGCAAGGCTCTGGTTGACCACCGGCAGGAACGCCTGGCCCTCGCGGGTTAGCGCGACATGGCTGGGGCCACGCACAAACAGCGGCTTGCCGAGGGATTCTTCAAGCGACCGGATCTGCTGGCTGACAGCGGGCCCGCTCATGTTCAGGATCTCGGCGGCGCGGGCAAAGCTCTCCTTGCGCGCGGCTGCCTCGAACACACGCAGCCAGTTCAGCGAGGGAATCAGTCTCTGGGCCATACCAAGAGGATAAGTTCATCTTATCCTACGGCGCAAATTTTTGAGTTTCCACAGCGCGGTCCAGCACTGCGATAAGACACTCGAACGATAGGATGGCGCCCAACGCGCCGAGACTGGAGCCCGTGCACCATGACCGATACCACGTCGTCTCCCCCGTCCAACACGTCGTCCGCCAAGGGAACCTGGAACTGGCATCCCGAGCTTCCGGTGACTGGCGTGCCCTATTGGGCATGGCCGATGCGGCCGCTCACGGTGCTCAAGTGGCTGTTTTCCAACTTCCTGCAGTTCACGGATCGCGCCGCCTATCTTGTCTTTGCCCTTGTGCTGGCATTCTGGCTGCATCCTGTGACCCCGGAACAGGCCAGCCTGTCGTTCGACTGGACCGGCTGGATCCTGCTACGCAACGCGATTGCCCTGCTCGTGGTCGCCGGCGGGCTCCACATGTGGTTCTACGGTTTCAACGCTCAGGGCGACACGCTGAAGTACGACGTCCGCCCGATGCCCCGGGAAAAACACGACAAGTACACCTTCGGCTACCAGACCTGGGACAACATGTTCTACTCGCTGGCCTCCGGCCTGCCGATCGCGACGGCCTGGGAAATTCTGGCGCGGGTCATGTACGCACGCGGTGTGTTCGTGGAGATCGAACCGGCGACAAGCCCGGTGTGGTTCGTGCTGATGTTCCCACTGGTCACGATGTGGCAGAGCCTGCACTTCTATGTCGTGCACCGCGCGCTCCACTGGACGCCACTCTACAAACACATCCATGCCCTGCACCACCGCAACATAAATCCCGGTCCGTGGTCCGGAATCTCGATGCATCCCGTGGAGCATGTCCTCTACTTCAGCACGATCCTGATTTTCTTTGTCCTGCCCAGCCATCCCGCACACATGCTTTTCGTGCTGTTCTGGCAGCTTCTCGGAGCGCCGTCCGGGCATTCCGGCTACGAGGCTGTCTGGGCCAAGAACAAGGCACGTCTTGGTGTCGGCGGCTTCTTCCACCAGCTCCACCACCGCTACTTCGACTGCAACTACGGCAGTGAGGAGTTCCCTCTCGACCGCTGGCTCGGAACCTTCCACGACGGGACCAGGGAGGCCACCGCCAGAATGCGGCGGCGCCAGAAGCCCGCGCCCTGAAAGGGTGCCGGCGCCTAGATCGGTTCTATCGCTTGCGTTTGGCTTCCCCGAAGCCGCTGGGAAACGTGAGCGCGTATTCGAGCGCGGCGAGCGCATCGGGCGAAAATTCGCCTGACGGCTCGGGTTCGTAGACGAAGTGCTCGCGCATGCAATCGCCCTGTATCGCCGTGACCGAATCCACTTCACCGAGATAACGCGTGTCGGCCGAGATGTAGCGCATGGCAAATCCGATGCGGTCCTGATCGGCCGGATTGGGGCCACCGCCATGGACCAGATTCACGGAATGGATGGAAAACTCGCCAGACATGAGTTCGACCGAAACGGCACCGCTACCATGGTCTTCGGTCAGATGGTGGAAAGGAAACATGCAGTCGCCATCGGTCGTGCGCTGGCCTTCGGTGAAGGCATCGTGGAGATCCCCCGCTACATCGACACGTCCGATCCGGCCCGAAGCGTGGCTGCCCGGCACGACCTGCATGGCGCCATTGTCTATCGTGACGTCACTGACCGCCAGCCACACAGACACGACCTCATCAGACGAGAGGTTCCAGTAAGGTGAATCCTGATGCCATGGCACCCAGTCTCCGGTGCCCACACGTTTCACGCTCCAGTCCGATTCCCAGAGAATGATGTCGGGTCCCAGCGCCTGCTCCACGGCATCCACGATGGCCGGAGCATGAACAACCTCCCAGAGCCACGGGCTCACCAGATGAGGCTTGATGTTGGTGTCCTTGCCGCGCGAACGGTTCGATGCCGCCTGAAACGCGCGATAGCGACCAGCAAACCCCGTGGCATCGATGCTCCCGGCCGGGAACACGATGCCATCTCGGTCAAAGGTCTCGAGATTCATGACTACTCCTGATCCGTAGCGGCCTTGCGGAAGTCAACCACACGGCCACTGTCGGAACAAAGACACGATCTGTCTCTGCTTGGAATCCCTGTAATTCAGGGAGAAGATGCTTCGACAGGTTTGGGGACGCAATGCAGGCAAGCTCTCCACTGCCGAGTTGTTACGGCAATGCCCCTTTTTGGTGCCTATCGTACGGTGGCGTTGTCGAGCCGGACCCGATCATCCCCGGGGAGATGTCATGAGAACAACAAGGCCCACCATGTGCCGGTTCTGCGACAACGGTTGCGGTGTACTGGTCGATTTCGAAGACGGCCTGCCGGTGAAGGCCCGCGGCGATCGTGACAATCCGGCCTACGCTGGCTTCTGCTGCATCAAGGGCCAGAACGTGCCCGACCAGTGGAACCATTCGGGCCGTCTGCTGCAAAGCCAGAAGCGTTTGCCTGATGGAACCTTTGCTCCGGTTGCCTCGTCTGAAGCGATCGATGCGATTGCTGAGAAACTCGGCGAGATCGCGGCCAAGCACGGTCCACGTTCGGTGGCGCTCTATGAGGGCACCTACAGTGTGGTGAACCCGGCCACCATGCCGATTGCCAAAGCCTTCATGGAGGCGTTGGGGTCTTCCCTGGTGTTCAATGCCAATTCCATCGACATGCCCGGAAAGGCGGTGGCCCAGGCCCTTCACGGAACATGGCAGGCGCCGTCTCCGCCTTTCGAAAGCAGGGATGTCACGATGCTGATCGGGGCCAATCCGCTGGTTTCGTTTCAGATGGGATTGCCCATCGCCAATCCGGGCCGGGAACTGAACGCCGCTGTCGCCCGCGGCATGCGGTTCATCGTGATCGATCCGCGGCGCAGCGAGACCGCGCGGAAGGCGCACATCCATCTGCAATGCAGGCCCGGCCACGATCTCTTTCTGGTCGCGGCGATGTTGAACGTGATCCTGCGCGAAGACCTACACGACGCGGCCTTTGTGGCCGAAAACGTGGCGGGTCTCAAGACACTGCGAGCCGCCGTTGAACCCTTCGATCCCGAGCTTGTTGCCGAGCAGGCGGATGTTCCGGTTGCCGACCTTCTTGAGGCAACGAGGACCTTTGCTATGGGCTGTGGTGTCGCCACGGCAGGGACGGCGCCAAGTTTTAACGGTCAGGGCACGCTGTTTGAGTATCTGTTGATCACGCTCAACACGATCTGCGGGCAATGGAGCCGCGCGGGCGATCCCGTCGCGCATACCGGCACTCTGACGCCCGCCTTCCCAGCCATTGCTCAGGCTTCGGCGCCCTATCGTGGATATGGCTACGAACCCAAACTGCGCGTGCGTGATATCGCCAACTGCGATGGCGGCTTGCAGGCCTCGGCCCTGGCTGAGGAAATCCTGCTGGAGGGCGAGGGTCAGATCCGCGCGCTCATCAGCGTCGCGGGCAATCCAGCCCTCGCCATTCCCGATCAGGTCCTGAATGTCCGTGCGCTCGAGAAGCTCGATCTGCTGGTCCAGATCGACATCAAGCGTTCCGCGACGGCGCGCGTCGCCGACTATGTCATCGCGCCGAAACTTCCGCTTGAGATGGCGGGCATGACTCTCTCACAGGAACTCTACGGCTTCTACGCGCCGGGCATAGGATACAAGGAAGCCTATGCGCAATACGCGCCGCCTCTTATCGAGCCGCCTGAAGGGGCCGATGTCATCGAGGACTGGGAGTTGTTTTATGCGCTGGCCCAGCGCATGGGGCTGGAGCTGGAGATTGCGCCGGCGACCGCGCCGGGAGCCAAGTCGTCCGGCGGCAGGGTTGCGCTCGACATGACCAGAAAACCCAGCACCGATGACATTTTCGAGATCCTGACACGTGATGCGCGCGTTCCTCTTTCGGAAGTCAGGAAACACCCTCACGGCGCCATCTTCCGGGATGAGACGATGGTGGTGGCGCCACGGGAGGAGGGCTGGATTGAACGTCTCGACGTGGCCAATCCGGAGATGATGACGGATCTGGCCGATCTGGCGGCAAGCCTCGGAAAGGCCGGTGCTGCCGGGTTGGATTCACGGTACCCCTTCCGTCTTATCAACGGGCGTCTGATGCGCTCCTACAACTCGAATGGCCAGGACCTGGAAGGCCTGCGGCGCAAGTGGCCCTACAATCCGGCCTTCATGCATCCCGATGATCTCGAGCGTGAAGGACTTGGCGCCGGCGATCTGGTCGAGATCCGGTCCGAGCATGGTTCAATACGGGGAATCGTCCAGCCCGATGCCGAGCTTCGCGCCGGCGTCGTGTCCATGGCCCCGACCTATGGCGGTCTGCCCGACGAACAGGATGCAAAGGTCCGTGAATGGGGCACCAATTCCGGCCGTCTGCTCCGGGTCGACGACAGCGTTGACCGCTACACCGGCCAGCCTCGCATGGGCAACATCTCGGTGAGCATCCAGGCGGTGCCGGACTGAGCTAACTGCGGGGCCATTTTCGGGGAACCGGCTCGTGCGAGCAGAAACTGGATTACGGGCTTCATAGACGCGACAGACACCGTGATCTGACAACGCTGGCAAACCAGTGCGGCTCTCTCGGATAGCACCTAGATTACTCAACCAATGCAGGACAGACGGCTAATCCCATGGCGCAAGAAACTGAAGACCGGTTTGTATCTCCTCACGTCGAGGACAAGCACCGTTTCGCCGAGCTGCTCGAGCGCACGTCGGACATCATCGCAAAGCACCTTCAGGAACGCGAGAGTCTGCCTGTCGACTGTTCGGTTCCGCCGAAAGCGGTACATGAAGAACTCATGAAGCAGTCATTGCCGTCGGAAGGCATGACTGCCGACGAAATCCTGACATTTGTCGAAAGCTACATTGTACCCTGGGCCATGCCGATGACCCACCCGAGGTCATACGGGTGGGTCAACTCGCCGCCCGCACCGGCTGGCATCCTGTGCGAGGCCATCGCCACGGCCATGAAGGGTGGACTCGATTCGAGCGATACGCCCAGTGCCTGCCTGATGCACAGCCTTGGCCGGTGGCTGATGGAACTGAGTGGCTTCGTCGATGAGAGCGGAACGCCTCACGGCATCGCACTTCTGTTGGCGGGGGGCTCAGCCGCCAACCTCAATGCCCTCACGGTGGCACGGTTCTGGGCCGCACGGCGGGATGGCTGGAACATACGCGAGGAAGGCCTGCAGGGAGATCGCCCTGCCATGGTCTATTACACGTCGGCCGAAGCGCACAGCTCCGTCCAACTCTGTGTGGAGCAGTTGGGCATCGGCACGTGCAATCTGCGAAGGATTCCCACCGATGAGGCCTTTCGCATGCGCCCGGATGCGTTGCGCGCGCGTGTTGAAGCGGATCTGTCGGAAGGGATGCGCCCGGCGTGTGTCATCGGTTCATGCGGCAGCACCAACGTCGGCGCCATCGACCCGATCGATGAGCTGGCCGACATCTGTGAGGCGTTCGACCTGTGGCTTCATGTTGATGGTGCCTATGGCGGCATTGCGGGCCTTGATCCCGCCTACACGCAAGCCACGCGGGCGTTGAACCGCGTCGATTCGCTCACGCTTGATCCGCACAAGTGGCTGCAGGCCCCGCTTGATTGCGGCGCCCTGCTTGCACGCGACAGCCGCATCAACCAGGCGAACTATTCCCTCGTGCCAGACTACCTGGCTTCCAGCAATGTCGAGGACGGCATGTCGCCGGAACCCTGGGAGCACATGTTCGAGCTGACGTTTGCGGACCGATCGTTGAAGACATGGGCGTCCATTGCGCGACTGGGACGCGAGGGCGTGCGCAAGATGGTCATCAACTGCAACAATCTGGCTCGGCTGCTCGGCGAACGCGTCGAAGAGGCCCATGACCTGGAGATCCTGTCGCCGCCGTCGATCTCCACTGTGAATTTTCGATACACGCCAACAGAAGCCGAACTATCCGACAGGCAACTCGATACGTTGAATCAGAAGATTTCCGATGCCATTGCTCACAGCGGCGAGGCGCACATTCCGACCACCAAGGTCCATGGAGCCGTCAGTTTGCGGGCATGCTTTCTTCACTACGAAAACCGCGAAGAGGATGTGCATCATCTGGTTGCGTTGGTTCAGAAGTTCGGTGACATGATGCTGAAGGCCACACCGAACGACACCGGCACCCACCCGGCTTCCTAGGCCCAGGACGGCACTGTCACGTTGTCGAAGAGCGAAGGGACTTTGCCCGGCACCCGACGAGAGAAGGTGGTGGAGCTGAGGGGATTCGAACCCCTGACCTTCGCATTGCGAACGCGACGCTCTCCCAACTGAGCTACAGCCCCACCGATCCCGTGTGTTGGGTGGCGTCGATGTAAGAGCGGGCCGGGGTCCTGTCAAGCAACGTCGGTGTCGTGGCGCCAGGTCACCGGTGTCCATGTCGCACGTCTGCGGGCACGGCGGCCTTCTTCATCCTCCGCACTGTAGTCACGTGAGGTCGCAGCTCCGTCGAAACAGCCGCGATCGTCTAGCATCCGGCTGTTGACGATTCCGAACAGGTCATCGTCGTCCTCCATCAGCGCGCCCATGTAGCAGCCGCACGCGCGGCAGATGATGAAATCGGTGATGCCCATGGCAAAGCGATAGATCATCGCCGCGTCCCCGGCCGCGTGCAGCTCCAGATGCCCCGCCGGATCCGTGATCGTGCGTGCGCCGTGCCGCGTGCAGAACCCACAACCGCAGGACCGGATCTCCAGATCTGCAGGAACGACCGCATTCTCAAACACCACCTTGACCGCGCCGCAATGGCACCCACCTTGATAGGATCGCATGACCACCCTCCGTTATGCGGTTAGATTACGCCCGCTTCACCGAAAGGACAGCGCCCATGGATGCGATCATCTGGCTCGTCGATATCCTGTTCCGGATCTACTTCTGGATTCTGATCGCCCATGTGGTCCTGAGCTGGCTGGTGTCCTTCAAGGTTGTCGACACGCGCCACCCGATCGTGAACCAGATCGGGCGCGCGCTCTGGCAGATCACCGAACCGGTTCTCGGACCGATTCGTCGTGTGACCGGCAAGCTCCTGGGTAACCTTGGCGGAATCGATATCTCTCCCATTATCGCGATCCTGCTTCTGGAGTTCCTGCGCCGCTTCCTGATCGGCACGGTTCTCGTTCCCCTCGCCTATCCCTGATGCCGGGACCGCTGACGGTCACGTCAGGGCGGATTCGGCTGGCGTTGCGGGTTCAACCCGGGGCCTCTCGTGATGACATCGGCCCGATCTCGCTTGACGCGGAAGGCAGCTCATTCTTAAAGGTGCGCGTCACGCAGCCTGCTGAAGGAGGCAAGGCCAACCGTGCCGTGATCACGTTGCTTGCGAAGACCTGGCGCCTGCCGGTCACGTCCATGGTGGTCGTGGCGGCCACAGGGGTTGTCGCAAGATACTTGAGATCGCCGGCGGACCTGAGGTGGCACAACAGATTCAAGAACGGTTGGGAGCCCTGACATGAGTGAAGCAGCCATTATCGACGGCAAGGCGTTTGCCCAGAAGGTACGCGATGGCGTCGCCTCCAAGGTCGCCAAGCTGAAAGCCGAACACGGCATCATCCCCGGCTTGGCCGTGGTTCTGGTCGGCGAAGACCCGGCTAGCCAGGTCTATGTCCGGAACAAGGGAAAATCGACCGTCGAGGCCAGTATGGAGAGCTTCGAATTCCGCATGCCCGATACCTCGACCCATGACGAGGTTTTGGCCAAGGTCGAGGAGTTGAATGCCGATCCGCGGGTCAACGGCATCCTGGTCCAGCTTCCCCTGCCCGACCAGGTCGACGAGCAGGCGATCATCAACGCCATCGAGCCGGCCAAGGACGTCGACGGCTTCCACGTCATCAACACCGGCCGCCTGTCGACCGGTCAGGACGCCATGGTTCCCTGCACACCGCTGGGCTGCCAGCTCATGCTGCGTGATCACCTCGGCGCCGACGGCATGAAGGGTGCCGAGGCCGTGATCGTCGGTCGCTCGAACATCGTGGGTAAGCCGATGGCCCAGCTTCTGCTGCAGGACCACTGCACCGTGACCATAGCGCATTCCCGCACCGCCGACCTGCCCGGCGTCGTGCGCAGCGCCGATATCGTGGTTGCAGCCGTGGGTCGGCCCGAGATAGTGCGCGGCGACTGGATCAAACCCGGCGCCACGGTGATCGATGTCGGCATCAACCGTATCGAAAAGGACGACGGCAAGACCAGGCTGGTCGGCGACGTCTGCTTCGACGAGGCGGTCAAGGTGGCTGGTGCCATCACCCCCGTGCCCGGCGGCGTCGGTCCCATGACCATCGCCTGCCTGCTGGTCAACACCGTCACCGCGGCCTGCCGCCAGCACGGAGTCGCTGAACCGGAGGCCTGAACGTCATGATCGAGTTGATCGCCGCCTGTGTCGTCTTTGTCGGAAGCCACATCCTGCTTTCCGGGACACCTCTGCGCGGCGTTCTGGCTGGTCATGCTGGCGTTGGTGTTTTTTGTCGTGTGCGGGAATGCCACGCCCAATCCGTCGTCGGTCGGCTCGGAGAAGGCACTCGAACGTGAGAATGCCGCAGGCGGCATCTTCTCGATCACGCGTCACCCCCTGCTGTGGGGCATCGCGCTGTGGGCTCTTGCCCACCTGATCGCCAACGGCGATGTCGCGAGCCTGCTGTTCTTCGCCAGCATCGTGGTCCCGCTCCGGAGCGTCCCGCAGATGCACATGTCCATCGAGACCGGTTCGCGCTTATCAACTTCCCTGGTTGTGCCGCTGGCCGAGGCGTAATCGCAGAGCGTTCAGGCGAATGAAGCCCTCGGCGTCACGCTGATCGTAGACCGCATCTTCCTCGAAGGTGACATGGGGCAGACTGTAGAGAGAGTGCTGCGACTTGCGCCCGGTCACGATCACATTGCCCTTGTAGAGCTTGAGACGCACCGTGCCGGAGACATGCTTCTGACTGCGGTCGATCAAGGCCTGGAGCATCTCGCGCTCAGGCGAAAACCAGAAGCCGTTGTAGAGCAGTTCCGCGTAGCGCGGCATCAGCTCGTCCTTGAGGTGCGCCGCGCCGCGATCGAGCGTAATCGATTCCATGGCACGATGGGCGGTGTGCAGCACCGTGCCGCCCGGCGTCTCGTAGACACCGCGGCTCTTCATGCCGACAAACCGGTTCTCGACCATATCGAGACGTCCGATGCCGTTGGCTCCGCCCAGCTCGTTCAGGCATGTGAGCAGAGCAGCCGGTGACAGAACCTCACCGTCGATGCCCACGGGATCACCCTTCTCGAAGTCGATCTCGATCTCGGTCGGTGTGTCCGGCGCATCAACGGGATCGATCGTGCGGGAATAGACGTAGTCGGGCGGCGCGTCCCAGGGGTCTTCCAGCACCTTGCCCTCAGCAGAGATGTGCAGAAGGTTCGCGTCGACCGAGAACGGCGCCTCACCCCGCTTGTCGCGGTGAATCGGAATCTGGTGGCTCTCGGCATAGGAGATGAGCTTGGTGCGCGAGTTCAGATCCCACTCGCGCCACGGTGCGATGACCTTGATGTCGGGGTTGAGGCCGTAGTAGCCGAGCTCGAAGCGGACCTGGTCGTTGCCCTTTCCGGTGGCGCCATGGGCCACGGCATCGGCACCGGTCTCCCGGGCGATCTCGATCTGGCGCTTGGCGATCAGCGGACGCGCGATCGAGGTGCCCAGAAGATAGACGCCCTCATAAAGCGCATTGGCGCGGAACATCGGAAAGACATAGTCGCGCACGAACTCCTCGCGCAAATCCTCAATGTAGATCTCCTTGATCCCCATCATCTCGGCCTTCTGGCGCGCCGGCTCCAGCTCTTCACCCTGGCCGAGGTCGGCCGTGAAGGTCACGACCTCGCAGCGATAGGTATCCTGCAACCAGCGCAGGATGACCGATGTGTCGAGCCCGCCCGAATAGGCCAGCACCACCTTCTTGATCTCACTCATGTCCCGTCCGTCATCATCAGCGACTGGCGGTGTTTAGAGCAGATTGGCGGCAATGGGAATTAGCCAGCGTCCTCGCGTCCGTATCAGGGGCCGAACGTGATGTGATCATCATCACGCTTTTTCATGCCCGTCCCATCAAACTGGCAAGGCCCTTGCTATAGTTCCGGTGTGTCAAACGAGAAGGCCCAGGGGTCGAGCGCACCACTGGTGAAGAGAGGACAGGATGTCTCAAAAAGAAACAGTGAAACAGAAAGCTTGTCTTCTTGTTGCAGGCGTCGTGCTTGGCGTCGCCTTGATCGCCGGTTCTGCAACGGTTGTGGGGATGAGCGCCCCTGCTGCCGCGGCGATCGACGGTGTTGACACCCATTGCCATATTAAATTCTTCCTGGTGCACCTGGACCATGAGGCACCGACCACAAGTTTCGACAGTCTCACGGACGACGAACGCAAAACGATTCTCGAGCTTCGTTGGTGGTCACTGACCGACCTGCTTGAGACGGACGACGTGGTCTACACCACCGGGACTCGCCGACCTCATAGCCGACCTGATTCGCGAGGAACCGGTAGACTTTCCTATCCGTCTCCCTGCGTAACGCCGCCCAACGCGGCTGCGTCACAACGCCGGGACGGAACCATCAGCGCTGAGGCCTAGGAGCCAGGTTTCCTTGTGGCGATTGCGCTCGTTGATAAACGTGGTGACAAGGTGCATGACGATCTTGTCGGCGATGCGCCGCGACGCCGGACGATCGGTTGCCATGTTGGCCCGGATCTCGTCGAGGCCGGCTGCGAAGGCATGGTCCCGCATGGCCATAGCGGCCTGTCTCGATCAAAGGGCTCGGGATAGTGCACCATCGTCACCGGATCAGCGGTCAGGGCCGCGAACCAGTCAAGATCGTCCAACCGAAAAGGCCGAAGCCGAAGATCGGCGGTTTCGATCACGCCATCGGCGATCAGTCCTTCTCCTTCATGGCAAAGACGTCGATCTCGATCACCATGGAATCATAGGCCAGCACCGGCAGCGGCACGCCGGTCGTCGCCGGCCCCGGGTTGCTGAAGTAGGACGAGCGGATCGGCAGGTTGGCGTTGAGCGCCTCGGCGCCACAGTCACCTTTGTAGACGGTCATGACCTTGCAGGTGTCGTCGTAATCGGCGCCAAGCTCGTTGAGGATCGTACCGATGTGAACCATGGCTTGATGAGTCTGAGCCGAGAGGTCATCGGGATTGACGGCCTCGCCATTCTTGTTGAGCGAGACCTGCCCGCCCAGAAAGATCATCTCCTCGCACTTCAGGCCGTGTTTGTACGGCAGGTGCACGTGCCAGTCCCACAGACTGTCGGGCCAGACGTGCTTGCGCGGCAGACGGCTGCCGTCCTCGCCCAGCATCGCCACGACGCCGATCTTGATCAGCACGTCGGCGTTGGCGTGGCGCGGGATCGGAACACCCGTCGCGGCCGGTCCCGGCTCGGAGAAGTGCGCGGCGCAGGCCAGGGCAGCGGCTTCGAAATCACCGACACCGGAACCACCCGCGTACCATCGGTTGATCTTGACCGTGTCGTCATAGACCGCACCGAAATGCCCCAGAACAGCGCCGACCTGGCTGACCACCTGTTTGGTCTGCTCGACGATGTCGCCGGTGTGGAGCACCGCTCCGGCCCCGTCGATCGGGTACTGCGCGGATGTGAAGATCATCTTGCCTGAGTGGACGCCCTGCACGAAGGGTTTCGGAAGCGGCGAGCCGAGCTCGTCGGGAGCATAGCTGCGCGGCATGCGTTCACCATTCTCGCGGCGCATCGCATAACCCTCGATCTCCACCACTAGACCGTCATAAGCGAGCCATGGAACGGGCACCGCGTTGACCGCGGGACGGCAGCCGTCTGGCAGGCAGGCGCCGACCATCTCGAGGAAGGTGCACTCGTCCATCGAGCCATCGTTCACGTAGAAGCAAAGCAGGGTCACAAGGTCTTCGAGATCGCAGTCGAGACCTTCCAGCACTCGTGCGAAATTCGCCATGACTGCCTTGGCCTGGGCGGCGGTATCACCCTTGTTGAGGACCTCACCGTCAGGCGTCAGGTTGACCTGACCACCGACCCAGATCATCTCGCCACAGCGAACGCCGTGCTTGTGGTTCACCGTGATCGGCCAGTTCCAGTGGCCTTCGGGCCAGCAATGATGTTTGTCCATGGTCTCCTCCCGCGTTGAGGCGGCAGCATGGACCAGGAGCCGACAGACGGACAAGTCCATCGATGCGTCAAATGCTACAACAAGGCCGAGGGTTTCAATCGGGCAGCGATGGCACCGGCGAGACGTTCGACCGCCGGTTCGGTCAGGCCCGGCGCCATGCGAATGCCGACGTCGACCGAGCCGATCGGCGGGAAGCCATCGTCCGGCTCGAGCACCCGCATGGACAACACGACGGAACTATCGCCAACATGGGACACTGCGAGGCCCGACAGGACAAAGGTCTGCAGACCCATATAGCTCCGGATGATACAGGCGATACGGTAGTTCACCCCGGCCGTATCGAGCGCGGCCAGCGCGTTCCGTCGCATCTGGCAGTAGGGCTCGGTGGTCGTCACATTGACCTCGCAAGCACGACGAGGAGACCATGATGCACCGCACCGAAGCGCAACGCCTCACCCTGCACGCCGACCCGCTGACGGGTCGTCTGTCGTAGCTGTGGTATCGTCTGCTGTGCTGGTAGCAGGTCGCTGCGGAGCGCCGTCATCTTCTGTTGCTGGACGACCGTAACCTGCTCGATATGGGTATCCGGCGCGAAGACGCTCTGCGGGAGGATCAGCGACCCTTCTGGCAGTCCCGGCAGTGCCGGTGATCAGGCCGCTGCGCCGGCGGCCTGCTCCTTCAGAAGTTCGCTTTTGCGCTTCTTGACGGTATCGGACTTGAGTTGGCCGCAAGCCGCGAAGATATCGCGGCCGCGCGGACGACGGACCGGGGCAGAAAGGCCGCCGTCGTTCACGATGCGCGCAAAGGCGTGGATGCGATTGTTCGACGAGCACTCATAGGGTGCGCCGGGCCAGGCATTGAACGGAATCAGATTCACCTTGGCCGGGATGCCCTGAAGCAGCGCCACCAGAGCACGGGCGTCGGCATCGCTGTCGTTCACGTCCTTCAGCATGACGTACTCGAAGGTGATGCGACGGGCGTTGCTGGCGCCGGGATAGGCGCGGCAGGCAGCGAGCAGTTCCTCGATCGGGTGCTTCTTGTTGAGCGGCACGAGACGGTTGCGGATTTCGTCGGTCACGGCATGAAGCGAGACCGCGAGATCGACTTTCAGCTCATCGCCGCAGCGCTGAATCATCGGCACGACACCGGAGGTCGACAACGTGATGCGTCGGCGCGAGAGCGCGATGCCCTCTTCGTCCATGACGATCTTGAGCGCCGTCTTCACGTTCTCGAAGTTATAGAGCGGCTCGCCCATGCCCATCATCACGATATTCGAAAGCATCCGGCCACCGTCGGTCGGCGTCGGCCATTCGCCCAGCGCATCCCGCGCCAGCATGAACTGGCCGACGATCTCGCCGGGCTCGAGATTGCGCACCAGCCGTTGCGTGCCGGTGTGGCAGAAGGTGCAGGTCAGCGTACAGCCGACCTGGGACGAGATGCACAGCGCGCCGCGGTCCTCTTCGGGAATGTGCACACTTTCGATGAGGTGCCCGCCTTCGGTGCGCAGCAGCCACTTCTGGGTGCGGTCTTCGCTGACCTGGTGGCGCGCCACGTCGGGACGATCGAGCACGAAGTGTTCGGTCAGTTTCTCGCGGAAGCTCTTGGCCAGCGTCGTCATCGCGGCAAAATCAGTTTCGCCACGGTGATAGATCCAGTGCCACAGCTGCTTGGCCCGGAACGGCTTTTCGCCCAGCGCAGCTATTTCCTCGCCCAGCGCCGCGCGCGAAAGCCCGATCAGGTTCTTGCGGGTCGGTGTAGTGGTCTCAACG
>CEUN01058463.1_pt1 | contig 22198 bp, 21 predicted proteins | sample 361501 | NCBI WGS metagenome assembly CEUN01 (sample SAMEA2622801, study PRJEB7988) | marine metagenome | biome: marine biome (ENVO:00000447); feature: marine epipelagic mixed layer (ENVO:xxxxxxxxx); material: "saline water (ENVO:00002010), including plankton (ENVO:xxxxxxxx)" | depth 120 m | reverse complement strand
AAGGTCAAGGCCAAGGTCAAGGCCAAGGTCAAGGCCAAGGTCAAGGCGAAGGTCAAGGCGAAGGTCAAGGCCAAGGCCAAGGCCAAGGTCAGGATGGCCAGCAAGGTAATGGACAGGATCAAGGATCTCAGTCCGGCCAAGAAGGTCAGCAAGGCAGTGGTCAGCAGGGTGGAGAACAATCCAACCAGCAGGACAATGGTCAAGGTCAACAGCAGGGCGGAGAACAATCCGGCCAGCAAGGTGATCAGCAGAGTCAAGATCAGAATGGTAACAACCAGAATGGTCAGAATCAGCAACAACAAGGCCAGACCCAAGATAACAATCAGGGTCAGCAGGGCCAGCAGTCCGACCAGCAGCAAAGTCAGCAGCTCGATAACCAAGACCAGAATGGCGAGAACGACAACGATGGCGATGGTATCCCAGACGACCTGGACTTCGATGATGACCAGGATGGAATCCCAGATAATCTGGATGAATTCCCAGAGGACCACGACAACGATGGCATCAATGACGCAGAAGATGATGATGACGATGGAGACGGTATAGACGACCGCGAGGAAGTCAATGACGGAGATCCTAACTCAGACATCTATGATCACGACAATGATGGTGTCCGCGATAACATCGATTTCGATATCGACAATGACGGCATCGACAACTGGCATGACGTTGGACCGAACGGTGAGGATTACTCACGAGATCACGACAACGATGGCATGAACGATGGCGTAGATACTGATGACGACAACGATAACATTCTCGATGTCGACGAAGTAGATGGTGCAATAGGTCTCTGGAGATATGATCACGACAATGATGGTCTTACTGACAGAGTCGACACCGATGACGATAACGATGGACTTTCCGACTGGTTCGAGCAGAATGATGGCTGGGATTACACCGGTCAATTCGATCACGACAATGACGGTATTCCAGACCATTTGGATGACGACGATGACGCTGATGGAATCCTCGATGAGGACGAAAACAGTTCACTCTCCTAAGGAGATTGATTGTTCGATACTGCTCAGGCCCACGACCGTCGTTTGACGATTAGTGGTGACAGGTTCCCTAGGGGCGATTTAGTCCCTAGGAGAACCGCCCCCCCTTTTTAGAAATCAAAAAGAGTTGGTTGACTATCTGATTTCAGTCGATTTGCTGTTGCCAATCGGTCTAATGCTCTCTTAATACGTCCATCTGAAAATCCAAATTCACCTTGTAAGAAGTCACGTAAATCATTTTCTACAGCTCTTTTTGATTCAGGAATAGGGTCTGAATTGACGGGGTGATTAAGAAATAACTGCCGTATAGTCTCAAGATTCTCTGGTAATTCAAATCCTTTTATCTCGGAAACAGTTTCCATTGAGCCGTACTCTCGAATAAGTTTTAGTCCAGTTTTTGGACCAATTCCTTTTATTCCCGGATGAAAGTCTGTCCCAATCATTATTGCTAGATCTACTAACTGCTCTCTAGTTATTTCATTTTTCTCTAGGAGCTCTTTAAGTATAATTTTCTCAGCAGAAATGACACGTCCAAATTTCCGTCGACCATGGCTAGTTAGATTTCTAATCATAATAGGCGATCCATAGAGAAGAGTATCCCAATCTTGACTTGCAACAGCAGCAACTTCTCCATTTGAGCAGCGAACAGCCCCAGCGCCTTCAGCCTCCATGGGTGCTTCAATCCAGACAAGACCCAAGCAATCGAATAGCCGCTTGGTTTGTTCAACCATATCACGAGTATATTCGGCAGTTTGTGGTCCTAGTTTCTTGGCTAGAGTCATATCTCCAGATTCAATTGCAGCTTCCCATTTTGCCTTCGCATCTTCTTTGCGATCTTTTCGCCCGGCCAGAGTTTCGAACTTCAATTCATGGGGTCTTCCATCAAAGAAGAACACAGGCTCTATACCATTTTCAAGCATCCATGTCGCTCTATCTAGGAACCCCATTAGATGTGCAACGGGTTTACCATTGTAGGAAAGTGGTTTTCCATCTTGACCAACAAGACTTGTGATGAATTGATATGCATTAAGGAATACATCTACGGCCACTCTTTGACCTGACATTTCAGATATTTCAAGTGGATGAACTATTGCTAAGTCTTTCAAATTGCAGCCCAGATAACTCCCCCCTGTACATGCACAGAGCAGTGGTAGACGTCGAGGCATTTAGGGTTGAAGTCGTGCACGATCCTAATGGAGGCAATCATGTGGATGGTCTAACACTTATTGGAAGTGGCTGGCACCCTGCTCTTTTTCGATCCGAAGCAGAGGCCCTAGTTGGTCCTATAGTACCAATCCATTCCAGAATAGTTGTAACAAGGTCTTTGGATAATAATGCCTTCAATCGTCTTTCAAATTCTGCTCTCATTGATGAAGTAATAGATAATGCCCAGAGCCTAGAAAATATGGACTCAAACATTTTGTGTGAACAAATTGCAAAGTGGTCAAGAAATCATCTTCCAGATGGTACTTTTGCGATTAGAGTTCGGACACTTGGAAGTGAGATAACTGGATTTTCAAGGACATCAATAGCAGGAGACACTGGATCTCTAATAGCTAATAATGAACATCCAGTAGATTTGGAAAACCCTGAGCATGAGATAGTAGTGATACTTGCTGGTTTAGACGACCCTCCAAATCATCCAGATCCTCTGGGTGATTTTGGTCCAACTATTGTATGGGGTTTGAGAAATAAATGTTGGAATAGGGTTGATTATTCTGGTCGACAACCCACAGATAGGCCATTTTTCAAACCAGTATCTCTTGAACCACGTTTAGCACGTCTTCTAATCTCTCTTTCTCATAGATCTGATTTTTCTCCAACAACTCTAGTAGATCCCTTTTGTGGAACCGGTGGTATTGCTATAGAAGGTCTAATTTCAGGACTCAATGTTTTAGCCAGTGATCTGGACCAAGAGATGGTTGATGGGACAAATAGTAACCTTTCATGGGCTGTAGAGAAATTTACAGATGGCAAATATAAGGAATGGGATGTTCAGAATTCTAGTGTTGGCATGACTCCGGATGTATGGGGTAAAATCAACGGTGCATTATTTGCTTTTGATCCACCTTATGGCCGTAATGCATGGAAAAATGACGATGGTCTACAACTTCTTCTCCAGGCCTTTTCTGCGGCTAGAAGTATAGATGATAAGGGCGCATTATGCACAATTCTACCAACTGACCCAAGTATTTTTGAAACCGATCAGATTATTTCAGATCCATTAGTTATGGGGCAGAAATTAAGCACTATTACGGACCAAATGATCGAGAGAGGTTGGAAACCAGTACTAACATCTCCAGTAAAAGTTCATCGTTCATTAGCTCGATTGTTGATTGTCTGCCACCCGTCGCATTGAAATTCTGTGGTCTATCGTAGATGGCTGGGCGATTGGTGTAGTCTGGATATCATCTGGCGCTTCGGACGCTAGGACACGGGTTCGAATCCTGTATCGCCCACCATAATATTATAACTCCTCATTAGGACTTCTAAGTTTCTTAATCCAGCGGAAAAGAACTCTTGAGAACACCATAGAAAATGCTAGGAAAATTACTGAATACCACCATGGTCCTTCAGTTTCAGTTGCTAGTAACCATGTTATTATGAGTATTCCAGCGCCGTAAAAAGCACGAAATATTGAGAATATGATAAATGACTTCACCAATTTATTAGCCATTAATCTACTAATTATGGAATCCGTCATTTAATTCACTCCCAATGACTGACAGTATCTATTCCAACCTTAATTTCACTCTTACAAGTGAGTCCCGCGTTTTCTAATTGTGCAATTCCAAATGTTTGCCCATCTCCTGATAACTCAACTGGAGATTGACAAAGATGAACTCGATCTACAAGCCCAGATCTTAGGAATCGAGACCAAGTTTCTAGCCCTCCTTCCACCATCAATGATTGAATTCCTCTATCGCCTAGAAGACTTAGAATTCTTGATATTGGGATATCTCCATCTTCATCAGTTAGAATTACACGTTCAACATGATCTTGATCTTCGCCATTATCAATTTTTCTAGAGTGAATTATTAGTGTTGGAGCAATTCCATCAGTCATTAGTTTGGAATCTTTTGGGATCCTTCCTTTAGGGTCTATTACTACTCTAATTGGGTGATCTCGGGTACCAATATCCGGACCACGCACTGTTAGAGATGGGTCGTCTCTAACAACAGTATCAACACCAACAAGAATCGCCATGGAATTTGCTCTCAAAATATGTACAAGATCTAAGGCCTCGGTACAAGAGAATCTCTGCGCTTCTTCATTTGGATCTCCATCTATTCTTCCATTTGCATCAATAGCTGATTTCAATAAAACAAAAGGTCTTCTACAATCACACCAATGCATGAATTCATTCATTTGTTTTCGACATTCATCTTCCAATAGACCAATTTCGACCTCTATTCCTTCTTTTTGTAAGGCTTCAACTCCTCCTCCTCTGACAGTAGGATTAGGATCCGCCGAACCAATCACAACTTTTCTTACACCAGCCCACAATAAAGCCTCAGTACAAGGGGGAGTTCTACCAAAGTGATTGCACGGTTCAAGGGTCACGTAAGCTATTGATCCTTGAGTGGCAACTCCCTTTGCCTCAGCATCAGCTATCGCCATTTGCTCAGCATGAAGTCCTCCTAGGTGATCATGCCATCCCTCAGCGATAATATTTCCATCACGAACTAGAACACATCCAACCAGTGGATTAGGCATAACTCGATGCCTCCCACGCTCGGCGATATTAATCGCATGGCGCATAAATTCCTCCTCGGCAGTCATGATATCTAAACCTCCGAAATACCCATTACACTTGATTCCTCCATCCCCGAGGATTCAAGTTTAGTTCGGTCCCTCAGCCAACTATGACCCGAATAGCCTGCATCCTCAATCCGAAGGCCAGAGACGGCTTATCTCTCAAGCAGTGGCACGTTTTTGAGCAGGCTCTTATCAATTCTGGATTCGATGTTGACTTGCACCAAACCAATGCTCCGGGACATGCGATGGATATCGCTGAAGGCCTGATTGACGGAGATCACGAACTTGTGGTTGCTGTAGGTGGAGACGGAACCGTCCATGAGGTTGCATCTGGCCTTCGTGGTTCAAGCAAGGTCATGGGTATTCTCCCCATAGGAACGGGAAACGATTACGCCAGAGCGCATGGTATTCCTGTTCCAAAAGGAAAGAGGTTCCCAGGTTTGCAAGGTGCCGTTGATATTCTAGTCAGTGGAACTAATCGCAGAGTCGGCTCGCTAAGAATAGAGGGCCCCCCTGCCCCTGATCACCCGTCCAAGGCTGCTCCTGTACCCAGAGCATGTAATGGAGAGCCAGAGATTCCCGGTAACCTAGTCCGTTGGAGTTTTCTTGAGTGCGATGGAGGAGTTACTTCTGTAATCAATCGGATGAAGGATGAGGGCCAGTTTAAGAGAATTCGAGGAGCCAGGAAGTATGATGCACTTGGTATCAAGGCAATCCTTTCTTGGAAGAAGCAGAGGGGAGAACTCCGAATTGATGGAGACGAGCCAATCGAAGTGGATCTCTCAGGACTTTTCTGCATGAGCCAGTGCCAGACCTTTGGTGGAGGCTACAATGTTGCTCCTGGAGCCAAACCCACTCAGGGTCACTGCTCATTAGTTATGGCATGGGGTATGTCAAAACCACAGATGTTGATGTTAATGGGTCCTGTGAAGAAAGGAACTCATGTTGGGAAGTGGGGAATTACTATGCAGAGTGCAAAGAAGTTCGAAATCTCAACTTCTGATGGTTCTCCCTTAATGATAGGAGTCGACGGCGAGGCGGTTGTGACTACTCCTGTCACTATGCAATATCATGATGACCAATTGACAGTTCGAGGAGCCGCCTCTATACCTAATGAGTAAGTGGCGCAGACGGAGAGATTTGAACTCCCGAGTCCAAGGGACACCGGATTTCAAATCCGGCGCAATACCAGGCTATGCGACGTCTGCAGTGATCACCCGTAACGGTTTTTTTTCATGAATCTATGTGCTAGCAATAGATGAATCATAGCCCATAGTTACCAGGTCTACACCAATCTGGCAAACTAGTAACAGCATCTGGATGAGTCAGACCTATGAAGAGGACCATCACGATTATGAAGAAAGCAGGAAACAATGCAGTGAGAGTAAGAATCTTTGAATCTGCATCACCATATAGGTGCATGAATATTGCAGCGATCATAATGAATTTAGGTATTCCAATACCCCAAAGTATTCCAAAAGTCAATTCCTTTTCTGTCCATCCATTACTTTCAGCAAATGCAGACAAATCTAGTCCAACAGCTCCTACCTCAATTAGAGTTAGTAACATAAGGCCATAGAAGTTCATCCAATAAGGATCTCGTCCAAGAATTTTGTAGTGCGCCATTTTTATTTCACCTCAATAAAGATAGAAGAATGGGAATACTAGAACCCAAATCAAGTCGACGAAGTGCCAGTATAGACCAAAATATTCTATTGATACAGCGTTAAGTGGAGTGTAAAGCCCCTTCCAAGCTTTGTAAGTCATGTAACTAAGTCCAATGATTCCTCCAGCAACGTGAGCACCGTGTGTTCCAGTAGTCACGTAAAACAGAGATGCAGATACTTGTATATCAGCAACCATATGGGCTCCAGTATCATGATCTACATACGAATGATGTTGGTAATGATCTGCATTTATGGTATATCCTTCGTTCACTAAAGAAATAATATCGTGTTCATGTATGTGTATAGGTCCAAGATGAATTTCAGGAACATAGAACCCAACAAACCATTCAACCATTTTCAGTGTTAAGAAAATAATAGCAAGAGCCCAAGTACTAGCCAGATATCTGAATACTTTCTTTGTTCTTACATCATGATCTAGATCTGGCATCTTGGCATATCGAAGTGCCTGTACCACTGTGAATGAAGAAATAATTAGAGCAAAGGTGTTTATTGCACCAGGTGCAAGATGCCACCAACTAGATGCAATCAAGTGACTTGCAGGTTCAAAACATGTCACTGCCACTCCTTCTTGCCATCCTGTTGGATTAGTGACCGGATCAAACATTCCACGCTCAAATACCGTGTTACAGTTAGAGATACCCAATCTATATCTCATGTAAGTACTAAATAGAGATGTAAAAACCATCATTTCTGACATTAAAAATACCCATACCGATACTTTACGAATTTCAATTTTCCTAAATGGCGTTCCTGTAGACAATGGTTCATATGATCCATCAAATGATATATCCTGCCTCCACCAAATGAACATAGAGAATCCAATTATGCCAAGACCAACTAGAATTGCTGGTATATGGCCTGGATTATATGTTCCATATTCCCAGGCCTGTGCAAATGCGAATAGGAAAACAGCTACACCTAAACTTAGGAAGAATGGAGAAAACGAATTGTGTGGAGCCCCATGGCCCCAGTCATGTGGACCCCATGGTTCTATGTGATGGTAGTGATCATCATGATCGTTCAATGACCCACCTCCTCCTCATTTTCTGGTACCATAAGTCGATTAAACCATGATGCGAAAGCCCCCGGTTCGTTTGCAATATGCTCATTGGCATCTCTCAATACTGGTAGATCATGCCACTTTTCTCCATCAAACCGGCCGAAGCTTGGAGTTGGTGGTGGTGATGAAGTCATCCATTCGAATGACCATCCTCCCCATGGATCTGCAGGTGCCTTCTGACCACGAACTAAACTGATTAACATATTAGCAATCATAATGAAGTTGGAGAAGAAGAACAAGAAAGCAGATACAGAGATGAATAAATTCCAATCTGCTGCCCACTCAGGTAAGTGATTGAAATCTTCAGTTGTAATGAAGTAAGTATGTTGTCTTCTAGCCATACCTACTACACCTAGCCTATGCATAGGCCAGAAAATTCCATTGTAACTTACAAATGCTGTTAGGAAATGCAATGTCCCTAATCTCTCATCCATCATTCTTCCTGTCATCTTTGGATACCAATAGTAGATCGCGGAAAAGAACCCAAATACTGTACCTCCAACGAGAACATAGTGGAAGTGTGCAACAACAAAGTAAGTTTCATGGAGATGAACGTCCATAGCCATAGATGGGAAGAACATACCTGAAATCCCTCCTAATGTGAAGGTCACAAGGAATCCAAGAGCCCACAATGTATGAGTTCTGTAAACAAGAGATCCACCATGCATAGTTTTCAACCAATTGAAAATCTTAATTCCCGTTGGCACAGCAACTAACATTGTAGTCAACATAGTCACGAATCGTAATGATGGAGACATTCCAGATGTGAACATATGATGCCCATAGACAATGAATGAAACTATACCAATTCCAGCCATTGCATAAACCATTGATCTGTATCCAAATACAGATCTACGCGCTGATGTAGCTAATACTTCTGAAATAACGCCGAAAGCAGGCACAATTACAACGTATACTTCAGGATGTCCAAAGTACCAGAATAAGTGGCTCCAGAGTAATGGATCACCTCCTGCTCCAATGTCATAGAAAGCAGTAGATACTGTTCTATCAAGATAAACCTGTATCAATCCAACTCCAAATGCTGGGATAGATAGGAATAGCATAAGGTTGGCAACTAGAATAGACCAAGTGAATAGAGGCATTTGCATCCATCCCATACCTTCTGCTCTCATCACAGCCATCGTAGTAAGGAAGTTAATTCCAGTTAGTGTAGAGGATGCCACTAACATAATTTGACCCGCTACCCACATAGTAACACCAGTATGTGCTCCCTCGCTTACTACGTATGGTGCATAACCAGTCCATCCGGTGTCTGCACCCTGTCCTGTAAACACTCCAGTGAATATCAGCAATGCGGCGAATGGCTGCAACCAGAACGATAGAGCATTAATTCTTGGAAGTGCAAGATCTGGGGCTCCTATCTGAAGAGGAACAATCCAGTTAGCAAAACCATTGATCATAGGCATAGCAGCCAAGAAAATCATTGTAGTTCCGTGAAGAGTGAAGAATTGATTATACTGATCTTGCGAAATAAAGTTCAATCCTGGTGCTGCTAGTTGGATACGAATCATCATTGCCATAATTCCTCCAATACCAAGGAAGAAGAGACTAGCCACGAAGTACAGAGTTCCTACCTTCTTGTGATCAGTACTAGTCAACCAATCTACAATCCAAGGAGCTAGATGCTCCCAGTCGAAATTATCCGGGTTAACTCGATAAAATCCATACAGTATTGTAGCCGCCAGTAGTATAACAGAGATGATAATTAGTGTACCTAGAACCTTGTACGGATCAGCCTGTTCAAGTCCGGGTCCAAGAGACCCAGCAACTGTAAGATCTAGTCGATTCCATTCATCTAAACCTCCACCATTTCCATCATCTCCATTTACAGAGTTTACATGAAGAATGAAATCTACATCTCGACCATGGCTTGGTGCGGTCCATTCTAGACTCCATTCTCGATAGTCATTACCAACTTCGGTATGAGTCACTTCTCCTGGAGAACGTGCCTGTACTGTTGCATCAATAACTGAGAACTCACCACCAGATGACCATAGGTTGAATCCACCAGCATTGACACCAGCCTCAGGTGGGCCACCTGTAAATGATACAACAATAGGGTAAGTTTCAGAAACATTGTATTCTTCAGGAAGTCCTTCAAGTGAAGCAATAACATCTGAACTAGGGAATGAATTGTGACAATTACATCCAGCACTTTGAATGGTATCCCCACCAATTCCGCCGGGCAGAGAATTAACTGCGGGCGAGAAAACCATAGCAATGGATAGCAGGATCATTGCTACCATACTACGTGTAATCAATGCCTTTCTTTCCATTATTACACCCCTTTAAGCATGAATGCTAATTCCAGCAATCATGTATGCATGATTATCTCCACAGTATTCTGTACATATTAGTAAGAAATCTTCTACGTCATCAGCCAGAACCCATTGACTAGAGATCTTACCAGCATGAATATCCTCTTTTACTCCGTGAGATACAAACCATGGAGCATGAGTCACATCTGTTGAAGTCATTCTTGTGAGGTATGCAGAATTAGCCTTTAACATTAGGTGAGGCTTATCATTTCCTTCTATGTTTACAACACCGTGTGCACACACATCTTCTTCAAGATTATAGCAGTCAAATTCCCATGACCATTGAAACCCTGTTATTCCTATGACATGGTAACAATCGGCTTTGTATACACCGTCTGAATCATCCCAATATAGATTTGAGGCTTCACCAGCTAAGCATTCATCTCCAAAATATCCGTCTTCAGCATTGGCCGCAGACCAAATATTGTCCAAAGGTTCCCAAGATATGTATGCCAGATAAACTATCAAAAAGAAAGGCAAGATAGTCCATGCAACTTCGAGTTTTAGGTTTTCATAATGAACAGGAAAAACCCCAACTTCTAGATTGTCAACATTGTTATCTATTCCTTCTTCAGATCTATAGAAAAAGGTATGATGATATAGCCAACCAAATGTGAATCCGCCGACCAATAATGACCAGATCAGATACTCTTTCCAGAGCATATCATAGAGAGGTGTAATGAGCCCCATTGTAATCTCTCATTCTGAGCGCGTGTGAACCCCACTCATAAGTTTGCGCTAAAGATTATTTCAGGCGAGTACTACCATATCAGAAATGACTTCAAACAAAGACGCTCCTTGCAATGGCTAGAATGGGCGCTAGAGATGAGTTAGGGGTGGCTAATAAATCTCAATCTCCATCCAATCGTCGCCACCGTTTTGAAGAGTCAGCAAAGTCTCTTGCAAAATCTCAAAAACGGAATAAACCGGCCGTTGAAGGTGGTGCTAATTGTCCTATTCTTGTCGAGGGAAAAAGAGACGTTATTGCACTAAGAAATCTGGGATTCAGCGGCACCATAGAAAAACTCAATAGAGGATGGGACCAATCTAAATTAATTGCTTATTTGTATGAAAAATATGGTGCAAGAAATCCTATAGATGGAGGACCATCAATCATAGTTTTGATGGATTGGGATAGAACCGGTGGGAGATTACAGAGGTCTTTGAGAGATCGTCTTCAGTCTCTTGATGTAACGATTGATGAAGAACTTAGAACTGTCTTGATGAAAGCAATGAAACCTGAAGGTAGAACTGTAGAATCAATAGCTCCACATGCTTATCTGTTAAATCCACTAATCGAATCTTATAATGAAGACGAATGAATAATTTTAGAGAGGAAAAGACACAGGATCTTCTTTAACAGTGTTCAGTACAAGATGTGTTACTGAGCGAGACACTCCATCCATTGAAAGTACATTTTTTGTTAGATCATCTAAATCACTTCTGTCACGCGCTCTTGCTATTATCATTGAATCGAAATCTCCAGTGACATCATAAACACCAGTTACACGTCGATCCATTGCGATTTTTTCCTGTAATTCGATGAGTCTCCCTTTCTGAATTTGTAGTCCAATAACCACGGTTAAACCCCAACCAACTTTGTCAGGGTCTAGTATTACACGATAATTACGAATTATTCCACTCTCTTCCATTCTCTTTACACGATTACTAACTGTACCGAGAGAAACTCCTACTTCTTCAGCAATTTTTCTAAGAGACGTTCTAGCATCTTTTTCTAGAACCTCAACAATTAATCGATCAGTATTGTCTAACATGCGATTCCTCGGGATTTTCTCTTCTAAGCAACTAGTTATTGAACATTAACATTAAATCATCTATAATTTTTAGTCAAATGTTCATTAAATTATTTTTTTTATAATTATTTAATCATTGATTTTTTTCAATATTTCTTATGGCAGAAAGGACTATTTTCTCTGCATTTCTGAGCATTAAAGTCACACGCCCACCAACCCACACTGGAATAGTAGTCCCATCTGATGAGTCTCTTAACAGATGACTGCCTCTGATTCCAGCAATTTCCAAGTTGACTTCCCCCGGCTCAGGTTCTTCACCAGCAAGTAAACGGTCTATTTTTTCACCTGAAACCTCTGTTATTCCTAGAGATATATAGTCTGCAATTTTCGAAGCCGCAGACCCTATAATTCTTTCAAAAATACCCTTTCTTAAATGTATTACTTCAATGCCTAAATGAATAACTTTCAGTGGCTTCCATCTTTCACCAGGTATTCTTATTCTACCAGATTTTCGAGAGCGTTCTTGCATCCATATTTCGTTTATCTGAGGGGTAGACCAAAGGATCTTTTTCCCCCTAATCCATAGATTTTCTGGTATTTCTCCGAGATACTTTTCCAACATCTGTTTTTCTTCTGAATTTATTGGCCTCGGAGTATTATCTGGATCCATAGGAGCATTTTCTTCAGTCAATCTTTGCTCAACTTTCCGCAATTTGTTATCGTTTTCATCTTTAGAGGCTTCAAAAATTGCTAGAAAGAAGCCCCCCCCTCCTGATTGATCATTCCATACTCTCATACACATTGGAAGTTGATCTTGAATTTCTTTTTCTGTTGGTGATTTGAAACTCTCTTTAATTTCATCTTGAATAATTGAACAATTATCATCTATAAGTGGCCATCTTTTCATTCCTTTAGATGCATTTAATTTTGGAATTCTTTCATGTGCAGAAATCAATTTCAGATTAGGGTTTTTTCTCAATACTTCGGCAACAACAGCCTCATTTTCAATAGGGTCAAGCGAACAAGTCGAGTATACAATTTTTCCACTTGGTTTAATCAAACGAGTTGCGCGCAATAGAATATCAATTTGCAGTTTCTGCATAGATCTTCCATCATTAGGCTTCCATCTACTCCATACATCGGGATTTTTACGAGTGGTTCCAGTACCGGTACAAGGAGCATCTACCAGAATTTTATCATACCCATTTTGAGGTACAAGCGGAATATATCGAGCATCATGATTTACTACTATTGCATTTGATGATCGATGTCTTTGGATATTAGATACCAGTAAGTTTACTCTTCCTCTAATGATTTCATTTGCCACCACTACACCAGAGTCCTCTAGATACTCTGCAATTTGGGTTGTTTTTGATCCAGGACTCGCACACATATCTAGTACAATGTCTCCCGGGGAAGGCTGTAAGGCAATAACTGGAAGCATAGAAACAGCTTCCTGCCTAGTCAGTCTTCCAGTATCATGAAGTGATGCTAACAGTGTTTTGACTTCTCCTTGTGCTTTTCCGCGATAGAATGGCATATTCCAAGCAGAACCCTTACCTTCAAACCAGGAGATAGGCTCACAGTCTATTGATTTCAACCATTCTTCAACCCATTTGAAATCTTTGCTTGTGGAATTTACACGAACAGTTTCAGGAAGTCTTTCGTAAGCATTATCAAACCAAACTTCGGAGTCTTCTCTCCAGCAGTTCACAGCTTTCAATAGTAAACTTTCACGAGCAGCCGAACTCCAGTCAACATCCTCGCGCATAATGTGTCGCTTGGGCTTATACACATCAAACGATTGGAAATGAGATAAGAGAAATTTTCCATTCTGGTAAAATTTTAAGAGTCTTATTTTCTTACTTTATTGAGTTAATCTTCGTAAATAGTTAAACCATAAAATCAGCGCTTGCGGTTCGCGACGCAAGTCGTATGGGATGCACATGTCTGGACTGAGAAGAAGAATCGCGAGAACGCCGACCGTACCAAAGAAAACAAATTCTCAAGAGGCAACTAGAAAATTAGTAGGCCTTTTAGAAAGAGCTCGTAATAGTGGAAGTGATCAAGGTCCTTTAGTGCCTGTAGAGGCCCTCATTACAGTTGAAAAAGACCAATGGATTTGGCAGATTGTTGATAGAGATGTTTTAGACTCACTATCTCATAGATTAATCTTTGAATCATCTGTAGGAACTCGTCGAGAAATACTGATGACTTCAGGAATTGATGCGGCAATGGATGCCGCCTCAAAAATAGTCGAATTAGAGGGTGGATGCGTATTAATTGAGACTCTAGATCCATAATATGTTAGTCTAAGTATTCGTTTTTTTACTATTCTCATTACATTTCCCTTCATTCGCCGCGTTGAAATAGTGTAGGTAGGTGCGACGGCCAATGGCGAAGGACAAGAAGGGCAGTGGAATTCAGCAAGCAGCTGGTCTGATCCGTTATTTCGATGAAGAATCGGAAGATGCTATTCAAATTTCTAAAGGGATGATTTACACAGCTTGTTTTGTTTTTTCAATTGCAATTTACTTACAACATCATGGCGTTTGGTCATGGATGGGTGACGTCCTTTCAGGAATCTTGTGATTCTTCTTCAGTTAAATCAACTAGAGGAATATCTTCTAGCAGATGTGAGGCATCTACTTCAGAATTCTCAGAAATCTCTCTCTTCGAATCTATATTTCCTTGATTTGCTAATGATTCCGATGAACGAATCTCTGTTTTTGGGTCTGCCTCAATTAGTGAACTAGTCACTCTTCCTAGTGCACGTTCAACCGCAGGTGCATTATGATCGGCAAGTGCTAATCTTGCTTCATCTAGTGAAATTCTTGCCTCTTCTAATATATCGTCAATATTTTCAATTCCATTACTAATCCCTTTTAGAGAGTTCAATTTTTCTTCTAGCATAATAATATCATCATTCATTTCTTCTCTTGCTCGTTCAATCAGTCCTTCCCAAGCGACTCTATGTTCTTCTGATGTTGCTCCCGTATGGCGAGTAAAAAAACTAGAGAATTTTGACTCCCATGGGTTACGTCCTAGACTTGCAGCAATATCATGAATGATTCTAGCGCGTAATGAAAGGGGTCCTGTTATCTCAATACGATTTAGAAAACAAGTGGAAATCAATCCAAAACCCCAGTAAGATCTGGAGATTATTTTCATTTTAATATCTCCAGACTGTGTTTTCATGATCCATTTTTGTTCATCATATCCTGGCAATTCCTCAAACACTGGGGGGTCTGCAGGTCCTAAAGATCTCAATGCAGCACGTCCCACATCACCCAAATAAACCGATGAATTACCAGCAATTCCTCTTGGTCTTAGTCTTAGATCTGAATCAATTGACATTTGTGGTTGCCCCTCATTAACTTGGGCCCAGAGTATTGTACGGTTCGGATCTATACCAATTGTACCAGTGATTTTCTCATCCCCAGTTGTGGAACCGCGAATGGGACTCATGACTAACCCTGACTTAGGTTCGGATTGAACGTTACGTGTCCAAGAGAATGCTCAAGGTCCGTCTGTTGTAACACTAGTTTATGCCGCGACGGAAGTATGGTCGTCTTACTAAAGTCGTTGAAATTCCTCCAAAAGACAATTGTAGTCGTTGTAGAGCAGGAAAATACTGTCCTCTTCCAGGACATTCAGGTAATGTTGTGACTGCAGATCGCGAATGGCAGGGTCCCGAAGAAGTGGATAAAAGAGAAAACAAAAAGAATCCAGCAAAGAAATAGCGATCAATGAACTGTTAATTCAGATTCAATTTCTTTTTCAGCGATTTCATCAATTTCAAACTCAGCCAATTCAGGCAGGTTCTGGGCTCTGTGGTAGATTTCTCGTAGAGTTTGGTCGCTAATTTCTAGATAAACTCTAGTTGTTGCAATACTAGCATGGCCCAGAAGACGCTGTATAGTTACCAGATCTGCACCCCGTTCTAATAGTCCAGTTGCAAAAGTATGTCTCAGAGTATGCGGAGATAATCTTGAACGAGGAATATCAGCTTCGTCAGCTAATTTATCTATCATTTTTTGAATAGATCTAGGATTAATTCTTCTTCCTCTACTTGATAAGAACAATGCTCTTTCATCTGCTTCATTATGTATCAGATTACTTCGCATTGAACGTATTGGATACCATGAATCTAGAGCCTCTGTTGTGATTTTGGTAAACAATACCGTTCTATCTTTTTCTCCTTTACCTCCAATGACTAGGGCAGATAAGTCTTCATGATCAATATCATCAATATCAAGATTACATAATTCAGAAACCCGAAGTCCTGTGTCTAACATTGTTGTAACAATTGGATGTGCTAACGGGTCCTCAACTCTCATTGCTGCTGATCGCAGACGAATAACCTCAGTTCTTCCAAGTGGCCGTGGCAGAGATTTCCTTCTTGCAGGCCTTTGAACCCATTCAGGAACAGCAAAACCCAGCCACTTCAACAAGTGAGATGTTGCAGCAATTCGTGCATTAATTGAAGCAGGTCTCATTTCACCAAGACCATTTAACCAAGCATCCATTCGACCTAATGAAGGATTTGCTCGCTTATGAAATTCTTCAACACTGAGTGATTTAACTTCATTCCAATCCACTTTTTCCTCCTGAGGAAGGCATGTGACTGAGAAATCTCTTGCCGCTACTGAATAAGCCCGAATAGTATGTTTTGATTTCTTTTCAGTTCTCAATTGCTGTTCCCAGCAATCATACCAAGGGAGTGAAGATAGTCTATACAGACGTTGAGGTAACATTGGCCCATTTCTCGAATCAAAAGTAGAAGTATTATCGAACCGCCCCTCGGTAGTTATATGACTACCAAATCCTCTATCTAAATCTCTTCCAGTCAAGACCCTCGCCTCATTTCCGTCGCAAACGACGGGTGCATCCCTGCCCATACGGGCACACCCAAGTATACCTCTTGGGACTTGAATGCTTCTGAGATTTAGTGCCTCTAAGTTGATATTTTGAGATATCAAGGAAGATTGCCAAGATACCTTATCTTACTCAATCTTCATTATTCATTAGAGCGATTTCTTCCTCGATACTTTGTTGAGTTCTCTGTGCATCTAGTCTGGCATTGAGGTGTTTAGCGATTTCCTTTGCTACATTCACACCAGAAGCTCCCTCAATACCTTCTAAACCGGGACTGGAATTTACTTCAAGTACAGTCGGGCCTTCATCCGATTCTAACATATCTACGCCTGCTATATCCATCCCCAGTATATTTGCAGCACTAACTGCAACATTGAGATAATCTTCTGATAGATTAACCGATTCAACACGTCCACCTAGATGGAAGTTTGATCTGAATTCGTCTCCAATAGCCTTTCTACGCATAGCAGCAACAACACGTCCACCTACCACTAAAGCACGAATGTCCTTACCATGTGATTCAGCAATATACTTCTGAACTAGAGGCTTCATTCCTCGTTCTAGCATTTGTTGTACTAATTGACGTGCCTCTGCATAACTTCGAGCAAGGAAAACACTTGATCCCTGAGTTCCTTCAGTCGCCTTAACTACACAAGGAACTCCACCGGCTCTTGTAACTGCTCGATTTGTATCTTCCATAGCTGCAACGTGAGCGGTAATTGGAACAGGTACTCCTGCATCAGCCATCAATTGGCTGGCTAGTAACTTGTCGCGACTTTGCTGAATTGCCTGAGATGAGTTAAGCACAATTACTCCCATTTGTTCAAATTGGCGTACTATGGCAACACCTCGACGAGTGATTGAAAATCCAATTCGAGGAATTACTGCTTCACAAACTACTGGCCATCCACGATGAAAGATCCGGCCTCCTTTTTCATCAACTACGACAGTTAGTTTCAGTGGATCAAGAATTCTAACTGACCAACCAGCTCTACGAGCCTCTTCCGCAAGACGACGCGTAGAGTATAGGCGGCGCCCTCTAGACAGAATGACCAATCGTCGATCCATGATTCGGGCCGACAACACTTCCTTCTTGAGTCTGACGGATGTTTTGTACCATCTTTGATTCCTGTTTTTGATTTCGGCATAGCCGAATTTATGCTTTTATTTGTATAATTTTGAACGTAACGCCGGAGATGTTGAAAGACCCTCAGAGAGACTGCGAATCAGTTAGGGGGGTGAGAGGACTACATGGAGCGTGACGAATTATTAGCGATGAAGCTCTCACAATTACGCCAAATGTGCAAGAATAATGGCCTTTTAGTGTCTGGAAATAAGGAAGAAGTTGTAGAACGACTTCTTACAGCAGATTTAGGAAAAGCGACTCAATCAGACAAATCGCCCGGGCTTTTAGAAAAAGGAAAATCTAGGTTGAGTGAGGATAGAGATGCTGCAATTGATAGGTTGATTTCGCGTTCTGATGATGTTCAAGAGAATGAACCAGCTAAAGTTGTAGAAGAGGAAATATCACTACCAACGCCTCCACCACCTATACCCGAACCAGTTGATGAAGTAGAAGTCATTGATGCCGAAGTATTTGTAGCCGAAATTGAGGAAGAAGTTTCTGAAATATCAGACGAAATAATTCTTGATGAGGAAGAGCCAGATAGCATAACTCTGGATGAAGAGGAGGATCCATGGACAATAGGAATTGTCGATGAATCAGAACCAGTACTTTCTGCAGATTCTGTAGATGAAGAGTCTCAAGCATCTATTACAATTACACTCCCTAGTCTTTCGGATATCAATCTCACACCAAAGATGATAGCCGCTCTTGTTGCAGTTGCTTTGATTTTGGTTGCTGGATCATTTACACTATTCCTAAGTCAAGATTCTTCATTCCAATCTCGTGAGTTAAGGTATGGGGATAGTATGCAATTTGATATTCAATCAAGTAGTATAGATGTTCAAGGCGATGATATGGTAGCCATATTCCGTGATTCAGCGGGAGGCCCTTTAGATGACGCATGTGGAGAATTGCAAGCAGACATTACCACCGGTACAGGAAGTATACGTATACACAATGGAGATGCAAGTGAAATAACACATTCTAGTGAAACCGAATATGTTGGAGCAGTAAGTGCTTTAGATGCATTTGGAAGAGCCCATTTGGCGGCTAAAAAAGTAATTACTCACAACTTAGATCTTGACTTGACTGGGAAAACATGGAGAGAACCCGGAACATGTGGAAATACAGGATGGATACTTTCCGATAACATGGTTCAGATGACTACAAAATCTTGGACTGACATTGGAGATAAAGAATTGATACGTACTGAAACAGATCTTTCAGCAACGGATGCAGATGGTCGCTCAACAGATCTTAATGCAGTGACCTTTGGTTTAGATTCAATCTCAGGATTGGGAACCGTGGCCTCATTTGTTTCAATGCCACTTATGCCAATCCATTTGCATGAATTCTTTGGAGATGAGAGACTAACTTCAGGCAGTTCTTCAGAACCGGGAGAAACTTGGACATGGTCAGTTGGTAATGAAAAGAATGATGATCGCCATGGGCTGGTTTATCCGATTTCCATGAACCATGAAGAATTTGATGCTTGTAACGGGCATCTGCAAATCGATTTACTCGTTAAAAATGGAATTCCTTGGCCTGTTAAACAGACATCTAGTATTGTTATTGACAAATCTCAGAAGTCTAGTAATTGTGGTATAATTGAATCATCAATTTCTGATGCTGCTATACCAGATGGTAGAATTACTATCATGATGACTATGTATGCTAGTTCTTCCTCTTCAGGAGATGAAGATATTGATTGGTTAGTTGACTATACCAGTAAACCAGGTCCTGGCGAAGATCGTCCCAGCACCAGTACGCAACGTTCCTGGGGAGTGGCAATGCCAGATGAGAGCGAAACACGCTCATGGAATCTAGAGGCTGCTCTCAACTGCCTAAATGCCAACTATTCAGGAAGCGGGGCGGCTCAATCAATACAGCAAGGTGGCTATATTTGGAAAGCCTATACAAAGCCAGTAGCTGAATCTGTAAATACAGTTGAATGGAATCTTTCTTGGGTGAATGAGGACGGTGATTCAGGTTGGACTGTTGTTAGAGAGCGTGATGGAGGTTGTGGCCTTATGGAAGATGAAATGTATGACAGCGACGAGTCTGCGGATTGGAATAAAGAGGCGATACCTGAAACTCAGACGTTAGCGGCTCTAGAGTCAAGGATTCTAACATCTTCTCGATATCCCGGTCTAAGCGAATATGTAGTGGAGTCAAATGGAGCATGGGCTGATGATGTTGAATATGGATATCGCCTTTCTGTCACTGATCAGACAGAAATTCTAGATCTAGTGCCTGTAAGTCTTGGAGATGGAACTGTGAATATTGTTGCTCAAAAAGAGTGGACTGAAAGCAATAAAGATCACACATTCAATCTTCTAATGGATGCTGAGAATGGACGTATGCTAGGTTGGATTCATTATTCAACACCAAATTAATGGCTATTCTCTAACACTCTCAAAACCTGTCTTTTAACATTGTAATTATGCGGCAGGTTCAACACGCCTTCGAGCGCCAAAGGCGCTCGTATGACTCTTGAAGAAGGGGGGAACGATGCCTCAAGGGATGATCCGCCCACTATCATCGATGCAGAATTTATCGAGGAAGAAGATAGAGGACTTCCGTCTATAGACACGGTCAAAGAAGTCAAAACAACTAGAGTCAGTAGTCCTCTTGAGCTGCCAAGATCTCAACCAACACCCGAAGGTAGAGCCAGAATCGTTACGATCATCAACCAGAAGGGAGGTGTCGGCAAAACTACCAGTGTAATCAATATCGCCGCTCAGATGGCCCTTCGAGGTCACAGAGTTTTGGTTGTAGATGCAGATTCACAAGGAAACTGTGCAACAGGATTAGGTGTTGATAAGAGCAAAGTCAGAACTACAACTCGTGACTTGATACTTAACCCAGAATGTGCAATTGATAGTAGACATGCAACTGCTGTTGAAGGAGTACATATGATTGTTGGAGATAGGACTCTAGTCGGCCTTGAGCAAGAGATGTTAAGACAACTTGGAAGAGAGCGAAGATTAACAGAAGCATTAGCACCCCTTTTGCCACATTACGACATAGTTATCATTGATACACCACCCTCACTAGGTTTAGTGTCAATCAATGCACTAGTAGCCAGTGATGGTGTTGTAATACCGGTTCAAACAGAGTATTTTGCACTAGAGGGATTAGCTATGCTTGCAGGCACAATAAGAGAAGTTCGTGGTCTTCTAAACCCTCGCTTAGGTGTTGATGGAGTAATGCTAACAATGCACGCTCCAACAGTTCTAAATCAACAAGTTGCCAACGAAGTAAAAGATGCATTTCCAGAATTATTGATTGAGCCACCAATTCGTCGTAATATCAAATTGGCTGAGGCTCCAAGTCATGGAATCCCAATCCATCTTCATGATCCTACTAGTAAAGGTGGTCAAGATTACCAGAAGGTAGCTAGTGTTCTCGAATCCCGTTGGGGGCTTCGCTGATTGGCGAGCCGAGGACTCGGGAGGGGTCTTGAGGATGTATCTCATCTGGCCGAAGATGGACCAGATCTTTCCTCATTCTTAACTTCAGAAAAATCCTCAATCGATAGTCCGAATATTGCGGTAATGTGGATGATTTTTGGTAGCATATGTTTCGGAACAATGAACGCTCTAGTGAAGTGGGCAAGTAGCCTCGATGGAGTTGATGTCTGGGTGGTTATTATGGTTCGATCAAGTGTTATCGCTTTCGCAGTTGCAGCATTCGCTGCAAGTCGTGGGATTTCACTAAAAGTGAATGACTCTAAGACAATGTTTCTGAGATGTACAGTAGGACTTATTGCAATGATTCTGTACTTCACTGCACTCGCAAGAATACCGATTGGACAAGCGGTTACGTTGCAGTATACAGCACCACTATTCGTTGCATTGCTCTCTGGTGCAATAATCGCAGAGAAAGTACAACCTGTGGTAATTGCGGTTGTTGTTGTAGCATTTGCGGGCATAGTTCTGATAGTTTCTCCAGACCTGTCTTCAGTTGAACCAGATGCACTGCTTGCACTTGGTTCAGGATTCTTCGCAGCACTTGCCTACATCTATGTGCGGCAATTGAGAAATACAGACTCTGCTACATCAGTTGTTTTCTGGTTTGCAGCATTTTCAGTAGCGGGGTCAATAATTCAGGCTGCACCTAATCTATTCACATTAGATACAGAAGCACTGGCAGCCTTAGTGGGTGTAGGAATTGGAGCAGGAGGGGGTCAAGTTGGAATCACAATGGCATACCACAGAGCGAATGCAGCGTGGGTTAGCGCATTTTCATATCTTACAGTCATAATTGCAACAATATACGGTTTTATTCTCTTCAATGAATCATTAGCAACATCAGATTACATAGGCGGATTGCTGATTATTGGAAGTGGGATTGCATTGATTTTTATATCCCCTTCAAAAAATTAATTTTTTAACAATATTGAGCTGTTTTGAGCTCATAGCTTAAGGACTATGGATTACGCAGCTCAACCAATGCAGTTCGTGGACTTGTTCTGTGGAATCGGTGGTTTTCATTCTGCATTATCTCAATTAGGTCACAAATGTGTCTTTGCATGTGACTCAGATAGAGATGCAGCAACAATGTATGAAAGGAATTTTGGGATATCTGCAT
>CEUN01031953.1_pt1 | contig 22217 bp, 21 predicted proteins | sample 361501 | NCBI WGS metagenome assembly CEUN01 (sample SAMEA2622801, study PRJEB7988) | marine metagenome | biome: marine biome (ENVO:00000447); feature: marine epipelagic mixed layer (ENVO:xxxxxxxxx); material: "saline water (ENVO:00002010), including plankton (ENVO:xxxxxxxx)" | depth 120 m | reverse complement strand
ATGCGTCGCTCAAGCTCAGCGAAACTCGTAAGACCTTCGTAAAGGCGCGACGAGATGAACTTCTCGCCTCTGGGGTGGCGTCCGGACATGTGATGCCATGCTAATGCCGGAATGCAAGCCTTCAAATCGAAACAGCTTTAACAGGAACCAGCTCGTAGAAGCCCAGAGGCTGGCTGCTGAGTGGTGGGAGGACTACCAGAGCCGTCGGTGAACAGGGCGTGGTGCCTCGACGCTGAGTGGCTGGGGCTAGTGATGCTGCAGTCGGGTGCCGGAGCAGATTAGATGATCTGCAGTGGGTCAAGAACTGGGAAGAAAAGCCCGGAATATGGGTATTCTGTGTATACTTGGATACAGCTGGGAGACGCTTACCTTAACCCTCCGAAGGCAGAGGCCAGAGGTTCGAATCCTCTCGGGACCGCCAAATTTCACCTTTTCTCGTGTATCCTTCACGTCATAGGCTTCCGTTCCTAGGGAAGGGGGAGCACATGTCTCGCTACGACAATCTTGTCGCCCGGATGAACGCGGGCGAATGCGTTCTGATCGACGGTGCAACAGGCACCGAGGTCGAGCGCCGCGGTGTGCCGCAACTCGACAACGCTTGGAACGGCGGCGGTGCGCTCAGTCACCCCGAAATCGTCCGCCAGATCCATGAAGACTACATCGGTCATGGTGCGGAGATCGTGATCTCCAACACCTTTGCCACCCATCGCCATGCGCTGCGTGATGCCGGCGTCGACGACCGGTTCGAGGGCTACAATCGCCGCGGCGTCGAACTGGCGATCGAGGCGCGAGAGGCCATGAACAAGCCGGACGTTCTGGTCGCCGGCGGCATGTCCTACTGGTCGTGGATCGAGAAGCATCCGCCGCTCGATGCGTTGATGGCTGACGCCACCGAGCAGGCCGCGATCATGGCCGATTCCGGTGCAGACCTCCTGATGCTCGAGATGATGGTCAACATCGACCGCATGCTGGTTCTGCTCGAGGCCGGACAGAAGACCGGGCTGCCCGTCTGGGTCGGCCTTTCCAGCGAACCCAATGCCGATGGCGCCATGTGTCTTCTGGGCGGCGAGCCGCTGGCCGATGCCGTGAAGGCTCTTCAGGCGCGTGGTGTGCCACTGCTTAATGTGATGCACACGGAAGTCCGCGATGTCGACGTCTGTCTCGACATTGTCGCCGAACACTGGTCCGGCCTCGTCGGTGTCTACGCCCATACCGGCGACTATCACGACGGCACATGGATCTTCGACGGCATCATTTCACCCGGTGACTATGCCGCAGCCGCCCAGGGTTGGCGCAACCGCGGAATCAATCTGATCGGCGGCTGTTGCGGCATCTGGCCCGAGCACATCGGTGCCATCGCCGAAGCGATCTGAATCTGTGCCGATTGGCGCATCCGGCGACAGGTGGTTAGCATCGCGCATCCAGCGAGAGGGAGAACACCATGGACTATCGCGACGAGGTCTACTTCAACGCGCAACCCGACAGGGAGGTGGCCTTCTCGGAAGAGGAGTACGCCCAGCGGCTGACGTGCATTCGCAAGGCGATGGCCAAAGCCGGCATCGACTGTCTGTTTCTCTCTTCGCCCGAGAGCATGTACTACGTCTCCGGCTATCGGTGCATGTGGTACCACACCGAAAGCCCGCTCGAATGGACGGCAACGAACGGTATTGCGGTCCATATCGACCACGACAAGTACATTCACTTCGAGACCGAGCGGGAAGCGGTGCTGACCCGAACCTTCACGGTCGACACCGACACACGCTATTTCCCCAAGAGCAGCTACCGCGACGGCATCGGCTTTGTTGCCGATGAACTCAGCGCGGAAGGTTGGCTGAAAGGAACGGTCGGACTTGAGATGTCGGCCATGCGACCCAACCGGGCTGTGTCGGACCGGTTCCAGGTGGCGTTCGAATCCGCAGGGGCGAAGGTGATCGACGGCAGCCTGATCTTGCGCGACGTGCGCTGGGTCAAGTCACCGGCCGAGATGGAGGTGCTCAAGGAAAGCGCACGCCTGGCTTCCGTCGGCATGAAGCGCGCCATGGAGGTTCTGCGTCCTGGCGTGATGGAACTTGAGGTCCAGGGCGAGATCACACTTGCCATTGCGAAAGAAGGTGGGGAACAACAGGCTCAGATCATGCCTGTTCTGTCGGGCAAGAAGTCATTGGCGACCCATGGCTACACCACACGCCGCAAAATGCAGGCGGGTGATATCGTCTGCATCGACGTGTGCGGTGTCCACAATCGCTATCACATGAATGCCGCCCGCACGTTTTCGCTGGGTGAACCTGCTGATGATGTGAAGGATGTCTGCCACCGTGCATCGAATGTCATGGATATCGTCAAGGATTGCCTCAGGCCGAATCTGCCGATCCGCGAGTTCAACGAGAAGGTGAAGGCGCATTACGACAAAGAGGATCTTTGGGACAGTCGCGGCTGGATCGGTGGCTACGAGATGGGGATCAGCTTCCCTTCGGACTGGGTCGGCAACTTTGTCTATGACCCGCTATCCGAGAAGAACGCCGACTGCGTGTTCGAGCCGGGTACGGCGGTGAATCATGAGATTCAGGTATTTATGCCCCGTCACACCGGTCAGTTCTTCATGATTGAAAGTCTGCTTTTCGAGGAAGACAAGGTAAGCTTTGCAACGCCCGACATCTCCTACGACCTCATCGTCATCGAATAGCCGGTAACGGAATCAACAAAGCCCTCTGCTGGACCGGCAGGGGGCTTTTTCGTGTTCTGTGGTCTGGTTCTTGCTTGCCACGAACCCAGAAGGCGATTCCGACCATCAGGACCAGCGTAACGCCGACGCCGGCAATGATCGGGTCCACGCCACCGATCCAGCTCATGATGTTGCGCACCGCACGTGTGGCGCCACCGACAAGGCTGCCGCCGTCACGCTCGTTGCCGAACAGGATCATGGCCACAGCGGCACTGCCCATGATCAGGGTCGTGGCGGCCAGCGTCTTGCGGATCTGCTTCATCATGGGGTTGTTCCAGCCGGTTCTCTCGAGAACGTCGGTGAATGCCATGGTCGTGTCTCCCTTCGGTAGCCCCGCTGCCTCGTTTTGGAGGCCGGTGGCTTTGCGTCCTGACGTCACCGCCGGTTTGTCGTTTCGGGGAAATGATTGCCCCGTCAAGGGAGAGATAGTGTTTCAATTGTATCAGAGCGAGTGACAGCCCGCACAGTTGCACGGTCTCAGGGCCATTCTTGGCCTCGGACTGGTGATCGCCATCACCCGCCTTGGCGTCGCCGACGGTAACTCGCTAGGATCGATCGTCACTTTGAGGAGTTGTCGATGGCCATCTGGATCCGGGGTGGAGAGCTCTATGATGTTGCTGAAGGTCGCTATCGCGCCGGTGATCTGCGTCTTGAGCAGGGTGAGATCGCCGCGATGGGCGACATCGGCAAGCCCTCGGTGGACGACAGTGTCATCGATGTTGCCGGTGCCTTCCTCTTTCCTGGATTCATCGACTGTCACGTCCATCTCTGTCTCCCGACCGAAGATGGCAATCCCAACAATCCCTGGGCCGGAAAACTGCCCAGAGAAACGACGATTTATGCCGCTCAATCCGCCGAACGCACACTGATGGGCGGTATCACCACCGCGCGTGATGTTGGCGGATGGGACTATCACGAGATCGCCGTGCGCAACCTCATCAACAGGGGCTCCCTGAAGGGCCCGCGCCTGTTTTGTGCCGGCAAGCTGCTGTCGGTCACGACCTCAACGACAGCTTACTGCACCGGCACGTATGACGAGGCGAACGGCCCGAATGCTGTCCATGCGATGGCGCGCAAACAGCTCGCCATTGGGGCTTATCGGATCAAAGTCATGGCCACCCGAGCGTTGACCAGCACCGAGTACGAGGACGCCCGCGCGATTCAGTTCCAGCTCGAAGAGCTCCAGGCGGCTGTCGCGATCGCCGAGGAGAACTACAAGCATTGCGCCGCCCATGCCCACGCCTGTGACGGTATCCGGAACGCAGCTTTGGCCGGATGCCGCAGCGTGGAGCACGGCAGCTTCGGCGATCAGGACACCTATGCTCTGATGGCCGAAAAGGGCACGTTCCTGGTGCCCACGGTCTGTATTCACAGCGCCTTGCTGGCCGACAATCGCGCCAACGCCGACATCATGCCTCACATCCGGGAACGCTATATCGCCACGGAGGACATTCACCTCAAGAACACCAAACTTGCCATTGAGATCGGTGTGCCGATTGCCATGGGAACGGACACAGGCACACCCGGCAACCACCATGGTGACAACATGCAGGAGATCGAGCGCATAGTGACCGGTGCCGAACTCACGCCACAGCGGGCGATCGAGGTGGCCACCATGGGCGGCGTCCGGCTTCTCCGGAAGGAAGATGTGTTGGGAACGCTCGATGTCGGCAAGTATGCAGACGTGGCCGGGGTTGCCCGGGATCCCCTGGAAGACATTCACGCCATCCGCGACCCGCGCCTTGTCATCAAGGATGGTGAAACCGCACGCAACGATCTCCACTGAGATCTGATCATGCCCGCACGTCTGACCGAAGCCCAGGTTGCTCAGTACCACGATGAAGGTCTTGTCATCCCTGACTGGCGTTTGCCCGATGATGTCCTGCAGCGTCTGCGCGACAACTATGACAGTTTGCTGGAGGCCAATCGTAAGGCACCGGGGGCCAGCGAGGACTTCATGGTCGGGGTCCATATTGCTGATCCTGGGCCCATGGGCGTCCAGGGCGTGCCGGATCTTCTGGAGGTGATCAGGTTGCCGGACATCCTCGAGATGGTCTCGCAGGTCGCCGGCCCGAATCTGATCCTGTGGGGTACCACGGTCTTCGGAAAGCCGGCCGGAACCGGCAAGGCGACGCCCTGGCACCAGGACGGGGACTACTATCCGATCGAACCGCTCGAAACGACGACCGTATGGGTCTCACTTGACCATACCCGGCCGGAGAACGGCTGCATGCGTTACATTCCTGGCAGTCATCGCGACCGCAAGCTCTACCCCCATCACTGGAATGAAGACCCGGGCTTCACGCTCTACCAGGAGATTGATCCCGAGTTTGCTCCAGAGGGCCAGGCTCGGGACATCGTTCTGGAGCCCGGCCAGATCTCGATCCATGACGTCTATCTGGTCCACGGGTCCTCAGCGAACACGTCTTCAGAACGACGCGCGGGCCTGGTGTTCCGCATCATGCCCGGCACTAGCCATTACAATCACGCCCGGGGGGGAGCCAGCGAGAACCCTAGCCACGACTACTCGCGCCGCCCTCTCTTTCTGCTCAGCGGTCAGGACAGGACCGGAAAGAACGATTTCGCAATCGGACACTGATGCTTCGGGCGCAGCGATCCAACTCCGCCGCCGCCCAAGCATTGTGGATCGGTCGAAACAAAAAGGCCCGGTTAAATGGAACCGGGCCTTGATGTTTGGTGGAGCCGGACGGAATCGAACCGACGACCTCTTGAATGCCATTCAAGCGCTCTCCCAACTGAGCTACGGCCCCGAAACTCTCTGATCCACGCCGTCTGGGGGCGGCGCGGAGCGCGAACCTATGCGTGGTGGCTTGTACGATCAAGAGCGAAGATACTTCGCCTTGATCGCCATCCGATCAGGACTCTTCGTCCTCTTGCGGCTTGGTGCCACCGACACCGACATCACCCAGATCGTCCTCATCCTCGTCGTCATCGGGAAGCAGATCTGCGTCATCGTCGTCGTCAAGGTCCTCAACCTCGTCCTCAGGCGCTGCCTTCTCTTCGGCCACCGGTACGACCTTCTTGGCCTCCGGAGCGGCTTCACGAGTCCGGCGTTTCACCTCAAGCTCAACAACCATGCCGCAAGACGGACAGGTGGGTGGCGTCTTCTGCATGTCGTAGAATTTGGCACCGCAGTTCTCACAGAGATGTTTGGTGCCCAGATCGGCCTTCGGCAACGGGGTGTCCTCCGCTGGACTTCTGGTCGTGACGTGGGCCGCGCGAATATCGTCTCGCTGCGCGTCTGTCAAAAGGAAATCGCGATGCCTGGGCCCGGGGGCTGATTGCTGGGCCAATTGTTATGCTGCGCATTTCCTGATGGTGATAACCATTGGGTGGTTCCCCCGGGTCGCGATCCACACTAGAAACCGTTCCATGAACTCCACGCACATCACACAGAACCGCACGGCATCCGCGCTCACGGCGTCCCCCGCTCGCTCCCTGGTGGGAGGTTTGCGTGTGCCGGGTGACAAGTCGATTTCTCACCGTGCGCTCATTCTGGGGGGGCTGACGGTGGGAGAGACAACAGTCTCCGGGTTGCTTGAAGGAGAGGACGTCCTGGCCACAGCTGGGGCTATGCGCGCTTATGGCGCCGAAGTCGAGCGTGACAGCGATGGGGTCTGGCACATCCACGGTTGCGGTGTCTCGGGACTGGGTGAGCCGGCCGGTGTGCTTGATCTGGGCAATTCTGGCACCGGGGTGCGGTTGCTCATGGGTGTTGCGGTCGGTCACGCCTTCACATCGTTCTTCACAGGCGATGAATCGCTCAGAAGCCGCCCGATGGACCGCATTTGCCATCCGCTTGAGGCGATGGGAGCAACCTTTCTTTACCGTACCGGTGACCGTTTGCCGCTCGCGGTAACAGGACCAAAAAGCTTGCGTCCGATTACCTATGAGCTTCCTGTGCCGTCGGCGCAGGTCAAATCGGCCGTGCTGCTGGCCGGGCTTCATGCACCGGGCGTGACCAGCGTCATCGAGACGGCAGCCACACGGGATCATTCCGAGCGCATGTTGCGTGGCTTCGGCGCTGATGTGACGGTCGAAGATGGTGGCGATCGCCGGGTGATTTCCCTCGCCGGCCATCAGGAACTGCGCCCCACCACCATTCACGTGCCCGGCGATCCGTCATCGGCAGCCTTTCCCGTCGTGGCCGCGGCCTGCCTTCCTGGTTCGTCGGTCCGGATCGATGGAGTCGGAGCGAATCCCATGCGAACCGGCTTGATCGAAACGCTGCGGGAGATGGGCGCGAAGATCACCCTGCTCAACGAGCGGGAGGAGGGCGGTGAGCCTGTCGCCGACCTTCAGATCGAAGGCTCCGAACTTCGGGGTATCGAGGTGCCGCCAGAGCGCGCACCGACTATGATCGATGAATATCCTGTTCTCGCCGTTGCCGCCGCCTGTGCCAGCGGCCGCACGGTTATGCGTGGGCTTGCCGAGCTCCGTGTCAAGGAGAGCGACCGTCTCAGCGCGGTGGCGACTGGCCTGGCGGACAACGGCGTCCCGGTCGAAGAGCTTGAGGACGGCCTCATTGTGACCGGCTGCGAAGGCAAGCCACAGGGCGGAGGCACCGTTGCTGCACGGCTGGATCACCGCATCGCCATGGCGTTTCTGGTGCTCGGCATGATCTCGCGGAACGGTGTGACGATCGATGATGTCTCACCCATCGAAACAAGTTTTCCGGGCTTTTCTGACCTGATGACAAACCTTGGTGCGGAGTTTCAGACGCAGTGAGCAATGTAGTAATCGCCGTCGACGGGCCTGTTGCGGCCGGGAAGGGGACGCTGGCGCGACGTTTGGCAGCCCACCTTGGCCTCCAGCACCTCGACAGCGGCATGATCTACCGGGCTGCGGCGGCACGGTTGCTGGAGACCGGCGGCCAGCCCGTTGATGCCGCTGCCGCAGAAGCCGCGGCCAAAGCGCTTTCTGCCGACGACCTCACCCGGCCCAATCTGCGCGATCAGGCGATCGGGGGCGCGGCGTCAAAGGTCGCGGTGATCCCGGCGGTTCGTGCCGCTCTGCTTGAGTTTCAGCGCCGTTTTGTTCAGACCCCGCCAGGTGCCGTAATCGATGGGCGGGACATCGGAACGGTCGTCTGCCCTGATGCCAATGTGAAGCTTTATGTCACCGCCTCGTTGGACGCTCGTGCAGGCCGGCGTCATGCCGAGCTTGAGGCTCGGGATGGCAGCGCGGACTTCAAAGCCATTCGTGCTGAAATCTCAGAGCGGGATCGCCGGGATATGGAACGCGAGACGGCACCGTTGCGCCAGGCCGATGATGCCGTCACGCTCGATACGTCGGATCTTGACGCCGACATGGCCTTTCAGGCGGCACTCGAAATCATCGAGCAGAGCTTGAAGCAGCAGGGCAACATCGCTATAGAGTCGCCGGCTTCGGCCTGAATGGCCGGAACAGACACCTGTCTCGCAAGGACAAAGCCTGAAGCGAAATTCTAAGCAGGTGTCAAAGAAAGCGCAGGAAAGCGCTTTTGAGGGAATCAGGAGACAACATGACCGACAGCAGCGTGGTGCAGGACGCACCTGTGTCCGATGAGAATTTTGAGGATCTGTTCAACGAGTTTTTGCAGCGCGTCGACATCGTCGAGGGCGCCGTGGTGGAGGGCACGGTTGTGTCGATCCAGGGCGATGCGGCCCTGATCGACGTCGGCCTCAAGGCTGAAGGCCGGATTGCGCTGCGCGAATTCACGCCCCCGGGTGGTGAGCCGACCATCGCCGTGGGCGACAAGATCGAGGTCTTTGTCGAGCGGCTCGAAAACCGCAATGGCGAAACCGTGCTGTCGCGCGAGAAGGCGCAGCGCGAGGAAGTCTGGAACCAGCTCGAGGCTGCGTTCGAGAACTCCGACCGTGTGAAGGGCTACATCGTGCAGCGGGTCAAGGGTGGCTTCACGGTCAACCTCGGTGGCGCCTTTGCGTTTCTGCCGGGCAGCCAGGTCGATATCCGCCCCGTGCGCGACGTCACCCCGCTGATGGGCGACGAGCACGAGTTCCGGATTCTTAAGATGGACCGCCGTCGCGGCAACATCGTTGTGTCACGCCGTTCGGTGCTGGAAGACGAGCGTGCCGATCAGCGTGCCGATCTCATCACCGGCCTCACCGAAGGCCAGGTTCTCGACGGCATGGTCAAGAACATCACCGACTACGGTGCGTTCGTTGATCTCGGCGGTCTCGACGGCCTGCTCCACGTCACGGATATCTCGTGGCGCCGGATCAACCACCCGACCGAGGCGCTCAGCATCGGCCAGACCGTGCGTGTGCAGGTCATCCGCTTCAATCCGGAGACCCAGCGCATCAGCCTTGGCATGAAGCAGCTGGAAGCCGACCCCTGGGAAGGTGTGGCCGCGAAGTATCCGGCCAGCGCACGCTTCAAGGGCCGTGTCACCAACATCACCGACTACGGCGCCTTCGTGGAGCTGGAGCCGGGGATCGAGGGCCTGGTCCACGTTTCCGAGATGAGCTGGACGCGCAAGAACGTGCATCCCGGCAAGATCGTCTCGACCAGCCAGGAAGTCGATGTCGAGGTTCTCGACGTCGATTCCGACAAGCGCCGGATCAGCCTTGGCATCAAGCAGACCCAGGAGAACCCCTGGGACGATTTCCTTGCCAAGTACCCGATCGACAGCGAGGTCGAGGGCGAGGTCAAGAACATCACCGAGTTCGGTCTGTTCATCGACATCGGCAACGATCTCGACGGCATGGTGCACATGTCGGATCTCAGCTGGGACAAAACCGGCGAGGAGGCGATCAACGACTACAAGAAGGGTGATCAGGTCAAGGCCAAGGTGCTTGATGTCGACATCGACAAGGAGCGCATCAGCCTGGGCGTGAAGCAGCTCCAAGCCGATCCGCTGGCCGACGCCATGGACGGTGTTACGCGTGGCTCCGTGGTCACCTGTGTGGTCTCCAAGATCGTCGACAACGGCGTCGAGGTTCTGGTCGACGACAGGCTGCCGGGCTTCATCCGCAAGGCGGAGCTGGCGCGCGAGCGTGGCGATCAGCGTCCGGACCGCTTTGTCGAAGGCGACCGTCTCGATGCCAAGGTCACGGCTATCGATCGTGTCACGCGCCGTATCTCCCTCTCGGTCAAGGCTCTTGAGATCGAGGACGAGAAGAAGGCCATGAAGACGTACGGTTCCGCCGACAGCGGCGCGACCCTGGGCGACATTCTCGGCGCGGCTCTGTCCGCCAAGGGTGCCGATGCCGAGGATGCTACTGCCGAGGAGACGGCTGCTGAAGAGGCTCCTGCAGAGAAGGCTTCGGTCGAAAAGGCCGCCGCTGAGGAAGCTCCCGCCGAGGACGCTGCTTCGGAGGACACCGCCGAGGCTGCGGACGACGATACCAAGTCCTAACGGCAGCGTGTGACAGGGGACTGTGCCGATGGCTGATGACGCGGAGGACTTGATCGAGCGTCAGCGGCTTCGGCGCCGTCTCGTTTTCTGGCGGCTGCTGACGGTCGCCGCCGTGGCAGTGGCGTTGGTCATCGCCTACGGACAGCTCTCGACATCAGAGATCGGCGATCATGTCGCTGTGCTCAAGGTGTCCGGTGTCATCGAAGGCGATGATCGCCGCGAAGCCACTCTTGATCGCATTGCGGGCGACGACAGCGTTCAGGCTCTGATCGTGCGGATCAACAGCCCCGGCGGGACATTTGTCGGGGGTGAAACGCTCTATCTCGCCTTGCAACGGGTTGCGGCAGAAAAGCCGGTGGTGGCGGTGATGGATGATGTAGCCGCATCAGCTGGCTACATGATCGCGATGGCTGGGGATCACGTCATCGCTCGCCAGGGCACGATCACCGGTTCGATCGGCGTGATCTTTCCCACCACCCAGGTCTACGAGTTCTTTGACGAGTTCGGCGTGACTTTCGAGAACATCAAGAGTGATCCCCTGAAGGCCAATCCCACGCCATTCGAGGAGACACTGCCTGCCGCCCGTGACTCGATGCAGGAGATGGTCGACCAATTGCAGGTGGTGTTTGTTTCCATAGTTGATGCCGGTCGCCCCAAACTCGACACGGCGGCGATTCAGCAGTTGGCCGATGGCCGAGTCTTTTCGGGCGTGCAAGCGCTAGAGAACGGCTTGATCGATGAATTGGGCGGGGATCGTGAGGCGCGCGCCTGGCTGATGGCCGAACACGATATCTCCGACAGCCTCCCGGCGCAGGACGTGAAGATCGACGATGATCTCCCCTGGTATGCGGAGTTTTTGCGCGAAACCGGAAAAAGCGTTTTGCCAGAACCACTTACCCTTGACGGCCTGTTGGCGCTCTGGCAACCTGACCTGCAATAGAGCACAGATGGTCGGGGCGGCCGTGGTTGCACGGCGGGCCAGAATGCCGGGAAAGCCGACATGACAAAATCGGAACTGATCGCCCGTTTGTCGGAGCGATACCCTCATCTCTACCAGCGCGATGTCGAACGCATCGTCAACACCGTATTTGACGAGATCAGTGGCGCGCTGGCTGATGGTAACCGTGTTGAGCTGCGTGGCTTCGGGTCGTTTTCCGTGCGTAAGCGTAACGCCCGCGTCGGCCGCAATCCCCGGACCGGCGCCACGGTGAAGGTCGACGAGAAGTTCCTTCCCTTCTTCAAGACCGGCAAGGAACTGCGTGATCGCCTGAACGTCGGCGAGGAAGACTAATCGTCAATGCGGAATCCCGCCAAATGGATGGTGGCTTCCCTGGGGCTCGTGATCATTCTGATCATCACTGCCTTTGCCGTTGCCAACAGAGAGACAATCGCAGTCTCGTTCGCTCCGCTGCCGTGGGTGATGGATTCTCCGCTTTGGATCGCAATCTTGTTGTCGTTCGGGATCGGTGCGCTCTTTGGCGGGTTGTTTGTCTGGGCCAAGGCGCACCGCAGTCGCAAGCGTTCCGCAGAACGCCGCAGAGAGATCAAGAGCATCGAGAAACAGCTGGCAGTGGCCAGGGCACAGGTGACGAAACTGGAAGCGGAACAGCGCCAGCAGCAGGCCGTTTTGACGGACAACATGCCAGTCACAGAGCAGGATGCGGCCTGATCCGCGTCTGACGGAGCCCTTCTATGGCCCTCATGGTTGCCGGTGACGAGGTTCATCGCCTTCTCGACTACCCCTCGCTGGTTGAGGGTCTGAAGCAGTTCCATCTGCAAGACACGCACGAAGCTTTTGATGTGCATCTTGCGCAGCCAGCGCCGACGGGAACGGAGAACGTGTTTCTGGCGCTTCCGGCCTGGCAGCGCGATGAGGCGATCGGGATCAAGCTGGTCACTGTGTTTCCGGACAACGAATACACAGGCACCGGCCTGCCCTCGGTGCAGGGTGTCTATGCGCTGTTCGACGGCAGGAACGGCCAGCCGCTGGCCTTGATGGACGGCACGGCGTTGACCCTGCGCAAGACCGCCGGCGATTCGGCCACCGGGGCGAGTTTTCTTGCCCGTCACGATGCTCAGACCATGCTGATGGTGGGTGCCGGGGCCATGGCTCCGCATCTCATCATGGCGCACACGGCGATTCGCCCATCAATCAAGACCGTGCACGTCTGGAACCGCAGCCCCGAGCGGGCTGCTACGGTTGCGGCGGAGCTCAGTCTTGAAGGCATCACCATTGAAGCCACGTCCGATCTCGAAGCTGCGGTACGCGAAGCTGATGTGATCTCCTGCGCCACGATGGCGACTGAACCGCTGATCCAGGGGACCTGGCTCAAGCCCGGCAGCCATCTCGATCTCGTCGGCAGTTATCAGAAACACATGCGGGAATCGGACGATGAGTGTGTACGGCGCGCCCGGATCTACATGGATTCGCGCATGTTCACCCTGGGCCGTGTCGGCGATATCTCGCAGCCGACAGAAAGCGGCGCCATGACTGAGGATGAGGTGGTCGGCGACCTCTTCGACCTTTCTCGCGGCCAATGCCAGGGGCGAACCAGCGATGACGAGATCACGCTGTTCAAGAACTCCGGCGGTGGTCATCTCGATCTCGGAACCGCACGATTCCTGATGGAGAGGCTTGGCGGGAGTTGATCCACGCCACGACTTTGCCTGCACTCCTGATCTGCTCTATAAGCCGCCTCGGTTGCGATCAGGACACCCTCCTATGACCCGCGATGATGCCGCCCGACGCCTTTTGTGCGCCGTTGATACGACCGACCTCGGTGAGGCCGGCGCCCTCGCTGCTGCGTTGAAGGGGCATATCAGTGCGCTCAAGCTCGGCCTTGAGTTTTTCTGCGCCCACGGTCCCCAGGGTGTGCGACAGGTCGTCGGTGACCAACACGGCCTGTTCCTCGATCTCAAGCTCCATGACATCCCGAACACGGTGGCCGGGGGCCTGCGCGGTATCGCACCCATCGGCCCCTTCCTCACCACCATCCACACTTCCGGTGGCGCGGGCATGATGCGCGCTGCCATGGATGCCGCTGCCGAAGCCGGAGCAGACCGCCCCAAGGTGGTCGCCGTCACGACGCTCACAAGCATGGACGACAGTGATCTCGATGATGTCGGCATGAAGGGCCCCGTGGCTGATCAGGTTCTGCGTCTCGCGGACCTCGCCCAGTCCACTGGTGTCGATGGTGTGGTCTGCTCGGCGCATGAGACGCGCCGTTTGCGTGGGCACTGCGGCCCAGACTTCCTTCTTGTTGTCCCAGGTATCCGGCCTGTCTGGGCGTCGACGGACGATCAGAAACGCATCATGACACCCGGCGAGGCAATCGACGCAGGCGCCAGCTATCTCGTGGTCGGCCGGCCCATCACACGGGCTGATGATCCGGCGGAAGCTGCCGACCGCATTATCGAAGACATGGCGGGCTGAAATGGCAGTCGACGTCAAGATTTGCGGTCTCACCGATCGTCCCGGCCTTGATGCTGCCATCCGTCATGGTGCACGCATGGTCGGATTCAACTTCTTTCCGGCCAGTCCGCGTTTCGTGTCGATGGATGCGGTTGCGGCGCTGGCCGCTGAGGTGCCGCAGGAAATCGAACGTGTGGGTGTCACGGTCGACATGGACAATGAGACACTGGAGGCTGCCATCCGGTCGGCCCGTCTATCCACTGTTCAGCTTCATGGCCATGAAGATCCATCGCGCGCAGCTGAGATTCGGGAGCGTTTCGCCATCAAGGTCCTGAAAGTGGTTCGTGTTTCAGAGGCCAGCGATCTTGAGGCTGTTGCGGCCTTCGAACCGGTTGCCGACCTCCTGATGTTCGACACAAAGCCTCCGAAGGACGCGACGCGGCCCGGGGGCAATGCCATCGCGTTCGATTGGCGCCTGCTGGCCGGTTTCGCCACGAAGCGGCCATGGCTGCTTTCAGGTGGTCTTGAGGCAGACAATGTGCGCCAGGCCGCCGAGATCAGCGGCGCAAGTGCTGTGGATGTGGCATCGGGTGTGGAATCGGTGCCGGGCAGCAAAGATCCCGAGAAAATCCGCGAATTCATGGCTGTTTGCAGCGGATTGTAGCGGCACGTTTCAGGCGTTGCGGAGACCGGACGAAAAAGGCATGGTCCGGCCTCCCAGACCACACGGACAGGCTATGGAATCGGTCAACACCTATCGTGCGAGCCCGGATAAACAGGGCCATTTTGGCATTTTCGGAGGACGTTATGTCGCCGAAACACTCATGCCGCTCATTCTGGACCTCGAAAAGGCCTGGAAGGATGCGCGGAACGACCCCTCTTTCCAGGCAGAACTCGACCATTGGGCGAAACACTACATTGGCCGTCCCAGCGCGCTCTATTTCGCCGAGCGTCTCACCGAACACCTCGGCGGTGCGAAGATCTATTTCAAGCGTGATGAGCTGAACCACACCGGCGCACACAAGATCAACAACACGGTTGGCCAGATTCTACTCGCTATGCGTATGGGCAAGAAACGGATCATTGCTGAGACCGGTGCCGGCCAGCACGGTGTTGCCACGGCGACGGTTTGCGCAAAGGTCGGTCTGCCTTGTGTCGTCTACATGGGCGCCAAGGACATTGAGCGCCAGGCGCCCAATGTCTTCCGCATGAAGCTCCTGGGTGCCGAGGTTGTTCCCGTGACGTCGGGCTCCCACACACTCAAGGATGCTCTCAACGAGGCCCTGCGTGACTGGGTCACCAATGTCGAGAGCACGTTCTACATCATCGGAACCGTGGCCGGCCCGCATCCCTATCCCGAGCTGGTGCGCGAATTCCAGTCGGTGATTGGCCGGGAAGTCCGCGAGCAGATGATGGAGGCCGAAGGTCGCCTGCCGGATTCACTGGTCGCCTGCATCGGTGGCGGTTCCAATGCCATGGGGCTCTTCCATCCCTTCCTTGATGACACCGACATCGAGATTCACGGTGTGGAAGCCGCGGGCCACGGTATCGAGACCGGGGAGCACGCCGCATCAATCACGGGCGGTCGCCCTGGCGTGTTACATGGCAACCGTACCTATCTGCTACAGGACGAAGACGGCCAGATCATCGAGCCCCACTCGATCTCAGCAGGCCTCGATTATCCTGGTATCGGGCCCGAACACGCCTGGCTCGCTGACATCGGCCGCGTGAACTACGTATCGGCCACTGACACGGAGGCGCTCGAGGCGTTCCAGCTTTGCACCCGTCTTGAAGGCATCATTCCGGCACTGGAGCCGGCGCATGCCCTGGCCTATGTCATGAAGATTGCGCCCGATCTGCCGAAGGATCACATCATCTGCATGAACATGTGTGGCCGTGGCGACAAGGATGTCTTTACCATCGCCGAAGCGTTGGGAGTGAAACTGTGAGCGGGACCCGTATCGACCGGCGGTTTGCCGCCCTAAGGGATGAGGGACGCGCCGGTCTTGTTGCCTTCGTCACGGCAGGTGATCCTGATTTTGATCTCTCGCTGGAGATCGTGAAGGGGCTGCCGGGTGCAGGCGCCGACGTGATCGAACTCGGCATGCCGTTTACCGACCCGATGGCCGACGGGCCGACCATTCAGGTGGCGTCTCAACGTGCCTTGAGAAGCGGCATGACCCTGCGTCGCACGCTGGAGCTGGTTCGCCGTTTCCGCGAAGGCGATAAGGACACGCCGATCGTCCTGATGGGCTACTACAATCCGATCTATGCCTACGGCAACGATGCCTTTCTAAAGGATGCCGTCGAAGCCGGTGTGGATGGTCTGATCCTGGTCGACCTCCCCAGTGAAGAGGACAGCGAACTCTGCCTTCCCGCGATTGATGTGGGGATGAACTGGATCCGCCTGGCGACACCCACGACCGATGCCAAGCGCATGCCGGCGGTGGTCGCGAACGCGTCGGGCTTCCTTTACTACGTCTCGATCACCGGCATCACCGGGGCTGGTGCGGCCGACCCCGCTGCCGTAGGCGAGGCTGTCGAACGCTTGCGGGCGCAGATCGATATCCCGGTGGCCGTCGGCTTCGGGATCAAGACCGCGGATCAGGCTGCTGATATCGCCCGGGTTGCCGATGCGGCGGTGGTCGGTACCGCGTTCTGTCAGGCTGTGGCGGACGGGCTGGATGACCAGGGCCAGGGAACGCAGGCCTGTGTCGACGGGGTCCTCAACCTTACCGTAGAACTCTCTGCCGGCGTCAGGAGCGCACGGGGATGAGCTGGCTCTCCAACCTTTCTCTGCCGAAGATCAGGGATCTGGTTCGCAAGCCCGAGACACCTGAGAGCCTCTGGGACAAATGCCCCAGCTGCGAGCAGATGATTTTTCACCGCGATCTCGAAGCTGCCATGAACGTCTGCCCGCACTGCGGCTTTCACATGCGCATCGCTCCGGGGGTCAGGCTCACCGCCTTGTTCGATGGCGGTGACTACTCGACCATCGAACACCCGAAGGTGGCCACCGACCCACTGCGCTTTCGCGACCGCAAGCGTTACGCAGACCGCCTCAAGGAGCATCAGAGCAAGACCGGGGCATGGGACGCGATTCTCGTGGCCCATGGCAGCATCGGCGGCAAGAACGTCGTTTGCGCCGTCTTTAACTTCGAGTTTATGGGCGGATCCATGGGAACCGCCGTGGGCGAAGCCATCGTGGCAGCGGCCCGTCTGGCCAAGCTCCAGGATGCGGCGCTGATCGTGTTTTCGGCATCTGGCGGTGCACGTATGCAGGAGGGTATCCTTTCCCTGATGCAGATGGCGCGCACGACCGCAGCGATCACCGAGCTCAAGGAAGCCGGGCTGCCGTACATCAGTGTCATGACCAATCCCACAACTGGCGGTGTGACCGCATCTTTCGCGATGCTGGGTGATGTTTCGATCGCTGAACCCGGCGCAATTATCGGTTTTGCCGGTGCCCGGGTGATCGAGGAAACTATCCGCGAAAAACTGCCCGAAGGGTTCCAGCGAGCCGAGTATCTGCTTGATCACGGTATGCTCGATATGGTGGTGGCGCGATCCGAACTGCGGCAACGGCTTTCGAGCCTGCTGCATCACCTGATGGGTTCCCGGCCACAGGAGGGTGAACTCCTGCCGGTTCCTGCCAACGACACCGAAGAAGCTGCACCTGCGTGACCACGGCCAGAAGTGATGTCCTGCTTGAGAGGTTGATGGCGCTTCATCCGAAGCTCATCGACCTTAAACTCGACCGTCTTGAGCGAATCCTCGGGGCACTGGGCAATCCCCACGAGCATCTGCCACCCGTCGTTCATGTCGCGGGAACCAACGGCAAGGGTTCTGTCATCGCCTACATGCGTGCAGCCCTGCTCGCCGCCGGCTATCGGGTGCATGTCTACACCTCACCCCATCTTGTGCGATTCCACGAGCGCGTGGAAATCGACGGCGAGATCATCTCCGAAGATGATCTCGCCGTGCTGTTGGATGAATGCGAACGTGAAAACGGCGGTGAGCCCATCACCTTCTTCGAAGTCACGACGGCTGCCGCCTTCCTGGCATTCTCGCGAACGCCGGCCGATGTTCTGCTCCTGGAAACGGGGTTGGGCGGCCGACTCGATGCGACCAATGTGGTCGCAGAGCCTCTGATCACCATCGTCACCCCTGTTTCGCTCGACCATCAGCAGTTCCTGGGCCAGACGATTGCCGAGATCGCCGGTGAGAAGGCCGGTATCATCAAACAGTACCGCCCCTTCATCATGGGCCCACAGCAGACTGAGGCTGCTGCTGTCCTGAAGGACAAGGCCCGTGTCATGGAGGCCCCTGCCACGTGTTTTGGCGATGACTTCCGGGTTGGCGCTGTCGACAGCGATGGATTCGAGCTTGTGGACGGCGATGACACGCTGATGCTGCCGACCCCGATTCTGGCCGGACCACATCAACCTATGAACGCTGCGACAGCGGCTGTGGCGCTGCGGCGCCTGGAAGGGTTCGAAGTTTCCACCGATGCCATTGCTCGTGGCCTTCAGACCGCGCGCTGGCCGGCTCGCCTGCAAAAGATCGAAGCCGGAGCTTTGAAGCAACGTGTCGGCGACGACATCGAACTCTGGCTTGATGGCGGCCATAATCCCGCTGCAGGTGAGATTCTTGCCGAAATGGCAAGGTCGTGGAGCGATCGTCCGCTTGGTCTTCTGGTGGGTATGATGAACACGAAGGACCCGGCCGGCTTTATCGCGCCACTGGCACCTATGGTCGATCATGCTGTGGCCGTCGGAATTCCAGGCGAAAAGAACACGCTTGCGGCAGAGGAGACGTTCGTCATCCTTCAGGATGCAGGTGTGAATGCGTCATCTGCTGAGAGCCTTCACGAGGCCATCGATCGCCTTGCTGAATGTCATGGCGGCCCATCGCGGATTCTTGTGTGCGGATCGCTTTATCTGGCAGGACGTTTTCTGGCGGCCAACGACGAGGGTTGAGATCTAGATCAGCGTCAGCAGCCGATCGTACTCGAGGTTGGAGACGTGATCGTTAAACTCGTGGAACTCGGCCCACTTCAGCTTGCTGTAGACGTCCCAGTACTCGGCGCCGAAGTAGTCCGGAAGCACGACTGCGGCGTCGAAGGCACGGAGGGCGTCAACCCAGATCGCCGGTAGGCTCGGATTGACCTTTACGGCCGCATTGCCCTCGATGGGATCGCCGGGATCGAGGTTGTTGGTAATGCCGTGGTGCACGCCGGCCAACACGGCTGCCATGACAAGGTAGGGGTTGGCATCAGCGCCAGCCGGGCGATGTTCGATCCGCCGCGCGGTGTTGGGGCCACCCGGAACACGCAGTGAGACTGTGCGGTTGTTGTATCCCCAGGTCGGTGCCAGGGGCACCCAGCCTGTGGGCGTGATCCGACGGAACGAATTGGCGTTCGGTGCCCAGATTGGCATGGCTTCGGCCATGGTCGAGGCGAGACCCCCGATGGCATGACGGAAGATCTTGCTACCGCGTGCGCTGCCGTCGTCGAACACGTTGCGGCCCTGATCGTCGACCAGAGACAGGTGGATGTGTGTTCCGCTGGTTGAGTACTCGCGGAACGGTCGTGCCATGAAGGTCGCGGCCAGCCCGTGCTTGGCGGCCACGCCCTTTATCGCCCGCTTCTGGAGCATCGCGTGATCACAGGCCGCAACGGGATCATCGGTATGGTGCAAATTGATCTCGAATTGGCCCGGTGCGTACTCGATTGTCGCGACATCGGTCGGGATGCTCTGTTCCCTGCAGACAGCAACCATGTCATTGAGCAGCGGCGCATAGGCGTCGAGCTCATCCATCAGGTATACCTGCGTGTCTGATGGCATTTTGCCGGTCACGGGCGAGCGGGCAGGGCGGGGACGCCCGTCAGCACCCGGCTCCTGCTCCAGCAAATAGAACTCCAGCTCGATCGCCACAGTGGCTCGGTAGCCGAGTTGTTCGATTTTGTCGGCCATGCCGCGCACGATATGACGCGGATCGAGCCACCAGGGGTGGCCCTTGTCGTCGCTCATGATCATCAGGACCTGGGCCTGTTGCGGCCCCAGCCATGGCACTGGTGCCAGCGTCCCGGGCACGGGATGGCAAGGAAAGTCCGGATCACCGTCGTTCGGACCCATGCCGGTGCTATCGATGTTGTTCCCCAACATGTCGAGCGCATAGGTCGATCCCGGGAGCACAATGCCTGTTGTGAACAGCTTGTTGAGTGCGGACACGTCCAACCGCTTTCCGCGTGGAATACCGCAAATGTCTGGGATCATGGCATCGACCCAGCGCACATCCGGGTGCTGCAAGAGGAACGACGCAGCTTCGTCGTTGATCCGCCCACCACTCTTGGTCGGCTCGCTCACTGCAGCACTTCCATTGACCGGTCGTTCCAGCACGGCGGAGTCACACTCGAAGAAATCATTGGGCTCAACTTCACCCTCGGTCGCCTCGACAATGCGCTGCATGATCTCGGCGCGCGGTAACCGCTTGCCTGAGACATACCGGCTCATCGCCGCTTCGGTCACGTTTACCGCTTTGGCAAAGTCCCGTACAGAGAATCCGGCCGTACTTAGAAAATCGCCCAATCTCATGGCTCGATTCTCTGCCCCCTCGGAAGGGGTTCCAAGGACGCGTCGCTCTCGAAGCCGTCACATTGTCGCGATAGGCGCGTTCCCGATCCGTGATCGGACGGCGGGGACTACATGGCGCCGTCGACCCATTCGTAGAGCTTGCTTTTGGGCAGCGCGCCGACCTTGACCGCGGCAACCTCGCCGGCCTTGAACATCATGATCGTAGGGATGCCACGCACGCCGTACTTCGAGGGGGTACCAGGATTCTCGTCGATGTTGACCTTCACGACCTGGACCTTTTCGCCGTACTCCTGGGCGAGGTCTTCGAGCGCCGGTGCGATCTGCTTGCAGGGGCCGCACCACTCGGCCCAGAAGTCGACCAAGACTGGGCCGTCGGCCTTCAGGACATCCTGTTCAAACGAATCATCTGTGACGTGCTGAATGCTCATGGTTCTCGGGTCTCCACCTGGTTGTCCGTCGCTGCGCAATCATTCCGGCGCGACAGAGAGTGCCGTATTTAGGAAGCTCACCCCGGAGCGTCAAGAAGCGTTACCGCCGTGCATGTCTGGCCTGTGGGTATCGAGGAGAACATTCGGGATGGCTACTAGATAGGGTATGTCAGTCCATAGTAGGGCGCAAGTTACAGCTCGTTCGGGGTAAATCGCCTGCAGCACTTCGCGGTATGCAGCAAGTTGCCTTAGATAGGCGATCGGCGTCTGTTCGACGCTCTCGGGCATGATCCTTCCGGTCTTGTAGTCGACGATCGTCACGGCATCGTCGGTGATTACCAGGCGGTCGATCTGTCCTGCGACGACGGTATCGCCCACGGCGCCCGAGACTGAAACCTCAGCGCGGCTACCCGGTGCAAACAGGACGTTGAACTGCGGGTCGTCAAGGATGTCCAGGACGCTGTGTACGAGTTCATCGCGTTCACCGGGCGGCCAGTCACGGGTATGGAGCGCGATAAGGCCTGCTGCGGCGTCGGCGCGATCTTTCGACGGGCATCCGGGGAGCAATTCGAGCAAACGGTGAACCAAGCGGCCCCGCCGCATGGTGGCTTCCGCGGCATCACCCTGGAGGGGCGAGCGCGGTTTCGGCTCCTTGCCGCCTAGTTTTGATGGACTGATGGGCCTGTCGATCGACCGTTCCGGTGCCATTGGAACATGGACTGCGTTGTTGATCGACACCACGGCCAACGAGGCATCGTCATCGTGATCGGGGGGGAGTACCTCACGGCTCTGCTCACAAGAAAGGCGCAGAGTCTGGCCGTCCCAGGCCTCGCCCGAGGGGACACCGTCTTCGGGATGCTCAATATCGACGAGCGGCGCCAAGGCGTTATGGATCATGCCGAACCATGTGCCTTCGGTCTTGGCTGAGGAGGATGCACAACCACAGACATAGAGACGGTCACTCGCCCGTGTCATCGCGACGTAAAGAAGCCGCCGCTCTTCTTCTGCGGATCGTTCAGAACGTTGATCGATCAGCCGCTGGCTCCAGCGGTCGCGTTCACCGTCGCTGCCTGCCCAAAGGGGAAGGTCGGTCTGATCGTCCCAGAGAATGGCGGGCCGGCGCCCCGGTTTGGTCAACTCGTCGATCAGAAACACGACTGGGGCCTGCAATCCCTTGGCGCCGTGAACAGTCATGATACGCACGGCGTCGCCAACACCTTCTGCCTCGCGCTTGACCTCCGATGTCCCGCTTCCCAACCACCAGATAAAGCCTTGCAGAGAAGGCGGGTGATCGCGTTCGAAGGACAGCGCCAAACTGAGGAACTCATCAAGTGGGTCTTGTGCCTCGAGGCCCAGCCGGCCGATCAGGGCCTTACGACCGTTGTAGCCCGCACTGGTCGCCGCCTTCGATGTCAAAACAGTATCGAAGAACTCGAAAGGCGCGAGGTAGTCGACCTGCGCCATTAGACCTTCCAGCCAACTCGCGGCCCGGTCGAATGCCTCATTGGTATGCCGTTGATCCCGAAGGCTGTGCCAGAGGGGTGTAGGACGATGCCCCCGATCCGGGCGCTCCCAGGCGAGATTGAAGAGTTGCGTGTCGTCCAGGCCAATCAGAGGACCCTTCAGCACCGCCGCCAGGGCCATGTCGTCCTCGGGCAGCAGGCAAGTGCGCCCCAGT
>CEUN01165066.1_pt1 | contig 22365 bp, 23 predicted proteins | sample 361501 | NCBI WGS metagenome assembly CEUN01 (sample SAMEA2622801, study PRJEB7988) | marine metagenome | biome: marine biome (ENVO:00000447); feature: marine epipelagic mixed layer (ENVO:xxxxxxxxx); material: "saline water (ENVO:00002010), including plankton (ENVO:xxxxxxxx)" | depth 120 m | reverse complement strand
CCCGACTGCATCGAGCCTCTGGCCGCCTGACAGTCGAGGAGCGGCCAGCCGATTGGCGCTATCCGCGCTTGTTGAGAAGGCGAAGGCGGAGCGCGTTGAGCTTGATGAAACCCTCCGCATCGCGCATGTCATAAACCTCGTCGTCCTCGAAGGTGACATGATCGAGCGAATACAGCGATTCGGCTGACTCTCGTCCCACCACTGTCGCGTTGCCTTTGTAGAGCTTCACGCGCACTGCGCCGGACACGTGCTCCTGGCTCTTGTCAATGGCGGCCTGCAGCATCTCGCGCTCGGGCGAGAACCAGAATCCATTGTAAATGAGCTCGGCATAGCGCGGCATGAGTTCATCCTTGAGGTGGGCGGCACCACGGTCGAGCGTAATGCTTTCCATACCTCGATGCGCTGCCAGCAGGATGGTGCCGCCCGGCGTTTCGTAGATCCCGCGATTCTTCATGCCGACAAAACGGTTCTCCACGAGATCGAGACGGCCGATGCCGTTGGCGCCACCGAGCTCATTCAGCCTGGTGAGCAGGCCCGCCGGCGACAGCCGCTCGCCGTCGATGGCGACAGCATCGCCGCGTTCGAATTCAACCGAGATAATCGTAGGCTGATCCGGTGCGTCCTCAGGCGACACGGTGATCGTGTGGACGTATTCCTCGGCCTCAATGGCCGGGTCCTCCAATGCTTTTCCTTCGGAACTGATATGGAGCAGGTTGGCGTCTTGTGAAAACGGTGCCTCGCCCCGGCGATCGCGTGGGATCGGTATCTGATTCCGTTCCGCATAGTCGATCAGGACGGTACGTGACGTCAGATCCCATTCGCGCCACGGTGAGATGACCCGAATGTCCGGCTCCAGCGCGTAATAGGACAGCTCGAACCGCACCTGGTCATTGCCCTTACCCGTTGCACCGTGTGCCACCGCATCCGCCCCTGTTTCGCGCGCGATCTCGATTTGCCGCTTGGCGATCAAAGGCCGGGCGATCGACGTGCCCAGAAGGTACATCCCTTCGTAAAGTGCGTTGGCCCTGAACATGGGAAAGACGAAATCGCGTACGAATTCCTCACGAAGATCTTCGATGAATATCTCCTTCACTCCGAGCATCTCAGCCTTGGCCCGTGCCTCCTCGAGTTCATCACCCTGGCCAATGTCGGCTGTGAAGGTGACGACCTCACATTCGTAGGTCTCTTGCAGCCATTTGAGGATTACGGAGGTATCGAGCCCGCCCGAATAGGCGAGGACGACTTTTTTGACGTCAGAGGTCATAGAATTCTCCCGCGCTGGCCGGGGGACTTACGCCCTGGAGCCAGATTTGTCTAGGCAGAAGAGAAATTCCTCCACTTGAATAGTCGATCAGGAGAACAGTTGGCGCAAAATTCCCAGCGCCGCGACGCCGATCACGAGATTGGTCAGTCCGGAGCCACCGGCCCGGGCCGGCACAACATCCTGCTCGCCAATCAATCCGATCACATGAACGATTCGAGCGACAACCAGAGTGAGCCCAAGACCATGCAGGAACACCGGTTCCACACCCGTGAGTTCGAGAACCAGGAGAAGGACGAGCGCCAGAGGGACATACTCGGCAAAATTGCCGTGAATTCGGATGAGGCGCCGCAGTCGGGGCTCATCGCCGTCACCGTATCCGACTTTGTACTTGTCGCGGCCCAAGGCGACGCTCACGCTCAACACCGTCATCGCCAGTCCGAATATCGCTGCATAGAGCGCTGAGATGGCGATCATCGAGACCCTCCTCTGGTCGTAAGCGAGTCAAGTAGCCGCAGCGGCCTCCTTGCGGTCACGGTCGCGGCGCGACTGCTTTTCGCTCGCGGACTTCAGCTGACCGCACGCCGCCATGATGTCACGCCCGCGCGGCGCACGCACGGGCGAGGCATAACCCGCTCTGTTCACGAAGTCGCCGAAGCGATCGATCGCTTCGGCATCAGAGCATTCATACGGAGAGCCCGGCCACGGATTGAATGGGATGAGATTGATCTTGGCCGGGATGCCGGAAATCAGATTCACGAGTGACTTGGCGTCTTCCAGAGAATCATTGACTCCCTTCAGCATGACGTATTCGAAGGTAATCCGTCGTGCGTTGGTCGCGCCGGGATACATACGGCAGGCCTCGAGCAGTTCGGCGATAGGATATTTTCGATTGAGCGGTACCAGAACATCTCGCAGAGCGTCGCTGACGGCATGAAGCGAGATGGCCAGATTGACGCCGAGTTCCTGCCCGACCCGGGCCATCATGGGGACCACCCCCGCCGTGGAAAGGGTAATACGGCGACGTGATATCGAAATGCCTTCAGGATCCATGATGATGTTCAGCGCCGAAGCGGCATTGTCGAAGTTGTAGAGCGGCTCACCCATTCCCATGAGAACGATGTTGGAGATCTGACGATCCTGACTCGGGCTGGGCCACTCTCCCAGCGAATCGCGGGCGATCATGACCTGAGAGATGATCTCCGCCGGACCGAGATTCCGCACGAGGCGCTGCGTCCCGGTATGGCAGAATCGGCAGTTGAGGGTACAACCCACCTGCGAAGAGATGCACAGCGTGCCGCGATCTTCCTCGGGGATGTAGACGGTCTCGACCTCATTTCCGTCGGCGAAACGCACCAACCATTTTCGCGTACCGTCGGACGAGATCTGTTCGCTCACCACATCACCGTGCGAGAGGACGAAGCGATCCGCCAGGGTGGCGCGAACCTGTTTCGAGACATTTGTCATCTCGGCGAATTCGGTGGCGCCCCGATGATAGATCCAGTGCCAGAGCTGGGATGTGCGCATGCGCAGCTCGCGCTCGGGAATACCGGCCGACACAAGAGCCTCGTGTAATTGGCCCCGGTCAAGGCCCACGAGGTTGTCACGCCCTACTTCGGCGGTGTGGGTCGGCGATATATCGAGAGCCGCACGCATATCGTTAGTTTGAACCGTGTCCTGCCGCCCGGCAATCCTGATGCCGTCGACCGATGTCCAAAGGGTCTATTTGACGCCGCAGGCCTTCGAGATAGCCTTGTGAGCTGCCGTGAAACCAGACAGGGAGTAGCGATCTCGCGTATTCGTACCCCGCTTTGACCGGCCCTCCACAATCATGACGTTTCCCTTGATCATGGCATTCACCATGTTCTTGTCGCCGCGGGCATCATAGTTCCATGCCGAATCGGCATCCGTGAACAATGTGAACTCCTTGTCCGTAATCGTCACTTTGACAGTGCTGCCTTCCTTAAAAGGATATCCGACGAAGATGCTCACCTCATCGCGCACCTTGTCTCCCGGACGATGCGTGACAAGGGTGTAGATCTGCCCGCGCCGAACATTTTTGGGTTCGGTATCCGCCGGCTCGGAATCCATGAAGCAGACCTTGTTGCCGTTGGCTTCGTTGTACACGTAAGCCCGCCAGGCACGGTAACTGCCGATCTCTTTCGGTGTCTGTGCGCGGACCAGATGTGGCGCCACCACCAACAGGACAACAAGTGCCCCCACGAAGACCTTCCCAATCATGGTCCCTTAAATACTCATGGTCGGCGATTCTGTCCATTCAAGAGATGGCGAGGAGGGAAATGCAGTTCAATCTCCCGCGGCTTTTCGAATCACAGGAACACCCTGAACATGCTCGGGAACGGGAACGGGTGTGCCGCTCGGCGTTACGGGACGCTCGGCAAACCGCCCCACAGTCAACAGGCGATCGTACATCACGATGGCGCCCGCGATGCCGACATTGACACAGAACCGGGTTGGGATGCGCACCACATGTTCGCAGCGCTCGAGCAATCCCGTGGAGAGCGAGCCGCGTTCGGGGCCCAGAACGTAGGCGGCCTGGCCCGGATGCCGAAAACTCGGAAGGTCCGTGGCATCCTCCAGAAACTCGATTCCCACCACAGCGCAACCCTTCGGCAACAGCATCGTTTCGGCCGAGTCGAAACGATAAAACGGCAATTGCTTCCATGCCTCCGAAGTATCTGAACGCGCCGCATCGGCGAGTTCGACGTCCGAATCGATGGTGAAAATGAAGCCGGCACCAAACGCGTGCGCCGAACGGAACAGACTTCCCGCATTCATCGGCTTGCTGAGTCGTTCGACCCCCACGCCAAAATATCCGCGCATCCACGACTCCCGTATGGCTTGTTGCCGCGAAGCACCAAGAGTAAACATCGGCAGATCAATGACCAACCCTGTCGCCGTCGAAGTCCTGCGCAACGGGCGCATTGAAAGCGTCCACCCTGGCGCGATCGCAGTCTGCGACGCGCAGGGACAGTTGCGCCTGGCGGTCGGCGACGTCAAAACGCCTATATTTCCGCGCTCGGCGTTGAAGCCAATCCAGGCGCTGACGCTTGTCGAAACCGGTGCCGCCGATGCTTTCGCAGTAACGGGTGAAGAACTTGCGCTGGCCTGCGCCTCACACAACGGAGAAGCGAAGCATATTGCCGTTGCGACGGACTGGCTTGCTCGGCTCGAACTCGACGCACGTGCATTGGCCTGCGGACCGCACTGGTCACTTTCCGAGCCTGTCACTCTAGCCATGGCGAGGACCGGATCGGAACCGTCAGCCATTCACAACAACTGCTCGGGCAAACATGCGGGCATGCTGACCACCGCCCGACATGTGGGGGTGGACGTGGAAGGTTATGAGGCGCCGGACCATCCCGTTCAGATCAAAATTGGCGAAACCATTTCCGATCTGACGGATCACGACTTGGATGTGGCCGGTCCAGCTGTGGACGGTTTCTCCGCGCCGGCCTACGCGGTTCCGCTTTGCGGACTCGCCCGGGCCTTTTCCCAGCTCTCACACCTGAATTCGAACTCCGATGCGCGCGCCCTCGCCAGCCAGCGGGTCACGTCAGCGATGTTCGCGAATCCTTTTCTGGTCGCGGGAACGGACCGGTATTGCACCAACGTGATCGAGGCGGGCGAAGGCAGAGTGCTGGTCAAAACCGGCGCTGAAGGCATGATGGTAGCCGCGCTGCCGGAGATCGGTGTCGGAGTCGCAGTCAAGATCGACGACGGCGCGCGTCGCCCCACGGAGACAGCCATGGCGACGATATTTCTCGAGATTGGGGGATTGGCCGAAAGAACGCGCAACACCTTGCGTAAATATGCTGCCGCGACCACTCGGAACTGGCGCGGACAGGTCGTCGGCATGATTCGCGCAGCATCGGGGTTCCCGTCATGACGGTTCTCCCTGATGTTTTGCAGCCCGGGCTCCGGCTGGTTTTCTGCGGCACAGCGGCCGGTACCGCGTCCGCACGAGCGAGAGCCTATTATGCCGGACCCGGCAACCGCTTCTGGGAGATCCTGTTCGAGACCGAGCTCACGACGGAGCGCCTTCGCCCAAGCCAGTTCAGGGAGGTCCTCCGATACGGAATCGGACTTACGGATATGGTCAAGACGGCATCCGGATCGGACGCCTCGCTGCCAGCCGACTCCTTCGACCCCGACCGACTTCGCGGCCATATCCTTGCGCTGGAACCTCGTTTCCTCGCCTTCAACGGCAAACGTTCAGCGAAGGCCTTCTTTGCGGCCTCAAAGGTTGATTACGGACTGCAGACCACACAACTTGGCAGCACCTCGCTTTTCGTGCTTCCTTCGACCTCCGGCGCCGCGCGCGGATTTTGGGAGCCGCGGTACTGGCACGATCTCGCGAAGCTTGTCGGGGCGATCCCCGGCCACAAGGACTCATAAGATGGCGGCGGACTGGATATGAAGGCAATTCTCTGTACGGGATGGGGCGGCCCGGAGAAACTGATCGTTGGAGATGCTCCGCCACCCTCACCCGGCCCGGACGAGGTCGTGATCGACGTGAAGGCGGCGGGCGTAAACTTCGCGGATACGGTCATCATTCAAGGGACCTATCAGCTCAAGCCGGAATTCCCCTTCACGCCCGGTCTCGAAGTCGCCGGCGTGGTCGCTCAACTCGGGGACAGCGTCGATAGCGTCGCGGTGGGCGATCGCGTTGTCGGTATCCCCAACATCGGTGCCTTTGCCGAACAGGTATTGGTCAAGGCCGCGGCGGTGGTCCGCATTCCGGACTCCATGGACTTCGAGACAGCGGCGTCATTCGCGGTTGCCTACTCCACCTCTCACATGGCGCTGGGATATCGGGCCGGCCTCAAGGCAGGGGAAACACTACTGATATTTGGTGCCGCCGGGGGCGTGGGTCTCACCGCCGTCGAGCTCGGCAAGATTATGGGCGCAAATGTAATCGCCTGCGCGAGCACCCAGGAAAAACTCGACCTCTGTTCCGAACGCGGCGCTGATCACGTGATCAATTACACGGAAGAAGACATCCGGGAACGCGTCAAGGAAATTACTGGAGGCAAGGGAGCGGACGTAGTCTATGACCCGGTCGGCGGCGAGGCCTTCGACGCCGCCATGCGAGCCATCAACTGGGAAGGCCGAATCGTCGTCATCGGATTCGCCAGCGGCGATTTCAATCAGGCATGGACCAACATCGTCATGGTCAAGAACATTGCCGTGATGGGTTTCTATTGGGGCTCGTATTCCATCCACAAGCCATCGGCCATCGGCGAATCCATGTCCGAGCTCATCCAGATGTGGAAAGAGGGTAGGCTTTCACCCCACATCAGTTACAGCATGCCGCTGGATCGGGCAGGGGAGGCATTGGGGATGATGATGGGACGGAAGTCGACCGGAAAAATGGTGCTGACCGTCGGCGATTGATTGGGGTGCGGTGGATGGCACCCGACGACGACACCCCGCGGGAGAATGCAGACGCTGTCGTTCGCTCTCAGTACGAAGCGCATCCCTATCCTCCACGCGATCCAGACGATGAACGGCAACGACTGATCACGGGTTCACCGAGCCACATCCGCGAAATCAATCACTATGTCTTTGGGGGCAAGCGCGACTTCTCGAAACCCTTCCGGGCACTCATCGCCGGCGGCGGCACGGGTGACGCCACGGTTATGCTGGCGCAACAACTAGCGGATCAGGGCCCCGGCGAAGTCGTCTACGTCGACATCAGTGAGGCCTCTCTGAAGATCGCCAAAGCCCGCGTTCAGGCGAGAAATCTCCGAAATGTCTCGTTCCACCACGGGTCATTGCTCGATCTCGAAGATATCGCCCCGGGACCCTATGACTACATTGATTGCTGTGGCGTGCTGCACCACCTCGCGGACCCGGCGGCTGGTCTCGGTGCACTTGAAGAGGTCCTGGAGGAGAACGGCGGGATGGGCCTGATGCTGTACGGAGCGCTCGGCCGAACCGGTGTCTATCCCATGCAGGAAGCAATTCGGAAGCTGACCATGGGGATGGAAGGAGGCGATCGGCTGGCTCTTGCCAGGCGCCTGGTTGACAGCCTCCCCGATAGCAACTGGCTGAAGAAAAACCCGGCGGTCGGCGATCATCTGCTGGACGATGATGCCGCCTTCACGGACCTCTTACTGCACTCACGGGATCGTGCCTACACAGTCCCGGAAGTCGATGCATTGATGTCAGGATTTGGCTTCACCATCATGGGGTTCATCGAACCCGTTCGTTATGATCCCGCAACCTATCTGGATGAAGAAGCATTGGTGGGAAGGGCAAGGGACTTGCCCTGGATGGACCAGTGCGCTATTGCCGAATCTATTGCGGGCAACCTCAAAACCCACGTGTTCTACGTCGTCCCATCAAGCCATGGGACGACAGCCCTGGCGCAGGCGGATAATCCCGGGATGGTGCCCCTGTGGCGGGATGACGATGGTCCGGCATTTGCCAGGCGTCTCTCCGGCAGCAACCGCATCAAGATGAATTTCGATGGACTGGCCCTGTCACTCGATCTGCCGGATGGTGCCGGGAAAGTGGCCGAGTTGATCAACGGTGAGCGCAGTCTCGGCGACATTCAAGCTGCACTGAATCAGGATTGGATAACCTTCAAGGCCCGGTTCGACCGAATCTATCGCGTTCTCAACGGCCTCAACCTGATGCTGTTGAAAGCCGAGTAACGGCGCCGGTCTATGTGGGTTCGTCCAATTTGAGCACAATTTTGCCCACGTGCTGTTTGGACAGGAATACCGTCTGTGCCTCAGCTATCCGGTCAAGCGGATACTGCTGCGCCACAAGCGGGACGATCTGGTTCGCCTCGATTCGGGATATGAGATTTGCAAAGACGGGAGGATCGAGAACGGTGCACCCGAACGGGCTGAGACCCTTCAGGTAGAGCGTCCCAACATCCAACTCGACCAGCGGCCCCGCAATCGCTCCTGCCGTGGCATAGCGTCCACCGGGTCGGAGCACATCCAACAATTGCGGCCACGTAACACCAGCGACCAGATCTATGACGACGTCGATGCTGTCTCTACCGAGCGCATCAATCAGGTCCTCATCTCGCATCACCGCTCGATCGGCGCCGAGGTCTCGGAGGCTCGCTGCTTTAGACGCGCTAGTGACAACGTCAACCCTCGCGCCGCGCGCCTTGGCCAGTTGGAGTGAAGCCGATCCGACACCGCCCGATGCGCCGGGAATAAGCACCCGTTCCCCTGGATCAACGTTGGCCCGGGACAGCATGTTCTCGGCCGTAGAATAGGAACAGGGGAATGAAGCAAGTTGGACGTCGCTCAGGGCGCCATCCACCCTGTGGGCGTAGCGTGAAGCGACAACGGTGTATTCGGCGAAACCACCATCGCATTCAGACCCGAAATACCAGGGCCGTTCCATCTCCTGACCGTTAACCTCATAAAGGCAGGGCTCAATCAGAACGCGTTCATCGAGTCGTTCGTCACTGACACGGCTGCCGACGGCGACAATCCGGCCGCATACGTCTGCCCCCTGAATGCGCGGGAACTGTATGCGCGCGCCGGCCCAACTCGTATCCTGACTGTCCCCGTTCTGCTTCGAGTACCAGCCGGTACGCGTGTTGATATCGGTATTGTTGACTCCTGCCACGGATACTCGGATGAGTACGTCTCGCGGACCCGGATGGGGCAACGGCAGATCGTCCCGAAGTTCGAGCATTTCGAGACAGCCGTGGCCAGTCAGCACGGCGCCGCGCATCGTCGTTGGCAGCGGCTCCATCACTGCGCCTCGCGCATGTAGTAGATTATGTCGAGCAGCGGCGGCTCGACGCTGGTGCCGGACAGCATCCCGTGCACCTGACCGCGGTGATGAGTCTGATGATTGAAAACGTGCGTGAGCAGGGGTCTCAATTCATCCTCGTAGCGTTCGCCGCCGAGCCTCGCATAGCTGATGGTACCGAGAATTTCAGCATGGCTGAGACCGTCGATATAGGTGATGATCTTCTCGTCCTGCGAGTCACGAGCCATCCGCAGTTCCGCGAGAGTCGCGTGGGGCTGCTCGTCGAGTGCCGACACTGTTGCTGCTTCACCCAGAAACCGGGCGAACCAGACCAGGTCACCGACCAAGAGATGAGAGAGGGTGCCATGAATGCTGCTGAAAAAGGCCTGGCGCAGCTTCAGGTATTCCCATTTCGGCAGGGCTTCGCAGGAATCGTACAAGCGACGATTGGCCCAACGGTTGTACCGGGCCATGAACTGGAAATGATCAGCCCAGGCATCGATCATCGGTCACCTCCATCACGGTCTGCGGTCCAGCAGGTAACGGGTTAACCCGCAGGTCGCGATGGAGGCAAACGATTCCTTTTGAAGACTCGGTTCAAACCCGTTGATGGCCTCGAACAGAGTCGCACCAAACGCCCTATGCGCGCCAAAACGGCTTGTTCGATTTGTGCCAGGCATCGGTGTGCGTGATACCGATGTCTTTGAGCATCCTCGGATCCATTTCCGCCAGTTGACGACGCTGAATGGCGCGCTCGTTCCACTCTACGAGGAGGTCGAAAAGAGTGCGAAAAAGGCCGTTAAACCAAGAAGTTCTTATCCTGTATGATGCTGTTCTGTACATTGGTATCTTCACCGTCTTTGCCCGGAATACAAGGGTCTTGAGGGTATACATAAGTTATTGCGGATAACTCCTCAAACGACCATTTCGCACTTTGTTGATTAGAATTTCTAATCTATAAATTGCTTGTTTACCCTGCGAATTCCGGCACGATCGACTGATGCGACGACAACTTCCACCCCTGAACGCCATGCGTGCCTTCGAGGCCGCTGCACGCCACTTGAGCTTTACCCGTGCGGCTGAGGAACTGTTCGTCACTCAGGCTGCCGTGAGCCATCAGGTCAAGGCTCTCGAGGAATGGCTTGGCATCGACCTGTTCATCCGGCGCAACCGAAAACTCTTTCTCACCGAGGCAGGTCAGGCCTACCTGCCGCCCCTCACGGGCGCCTTCGATGAACTGGATGTCGCGACGCATCGGGCCGCACGCATCGATACAGGCGGTGTACTGACCGTCAGCGTCCTCCCCTCATTCGCCGCCAAGCGGCTGGTGCCACGGATCGGCAGTTTTCGGGAACGACACCCGGACATCGATGTGTTGATCTCGCCGTCGGAGGATCTGGTCCAGTTCGACCGTGACGGAGTCGACGTTGGCATCCGGCACGGTCGCGGTGGCTGGCCAGGGCTTCATGCGGAGCGGTTCCTGACTGAGGAACTCTTTCCGGTGTGCAGTCCGTCCCTGGTCGAGGGCCCCCTACCTCTCACGAACCCGGAACACTTGCGCAACCACACGCTGCTTCACAACGACGACCCACATGGTTTGCTCGATTGGAGAGAATGGCTGCGCACCATCGGAGTCGAAGGGGTCGATGCCAACCGGGGCCCGCGATTTCGAGACGCAAGCCACCTCATCCAGGCGGCCATCGAAGGGCAGGGTGTCGCGCTGGGGCGGACGGCGCTCTGCGCCGCCGATCTCGCGGCGGGCCGCCTCGTACGCTTGTTCGAGATCTCCCTACCGGCGGACCATGCCTACTACGTCGTGATGCCCGAGGCCTGGGTCGATCGCCCAAAGGTTCAGGTGTTCAAGGACTGGCTGATCGAAACAGCGATGTCGGAGGAGGGTGGATAACCCCCATTGAGGATTGTCCCTCTCCAAGGTTGGAGAGGGACAAGCTCATAAGAACCTTAATTTGCGGCAGCGACCTCAACCCGCGTATCGGTGAGCGCCGGGCCCTGACCAATGTCCGTCAGGGCGGCTGGATTAAGTGCGTTGACCCCGATGCCCACGCCATCCGACTTGCGCCAATACCCAAGCGGCACCACCACAATGCCAGGTGCCGTATCTTCACTGATCCGGGCGCCAACCTCGACGGTCGCGAGATCGTTGAACACATTGATCCGATCGCCTTCCGAAATGCCGCGCGCCTTGGCGTCAACCGGATGCATAAGCGCCGTGGGATCGCCCGCCGCCTTCTGCTGAACCTCGAGATTGCCATAGCAGGAGTTGAGGAAGGCGTGGCTTTTGGGTGAGATCAAGATCAGGGGATGCCGGGGATCGTCGACATCTGCCGGGACGTAGTCTGGCAGGGGATCGACGTCGCCGGCCGGCATGCCCTCTTCGTAGCCCTGTCTCAGGCGTGGCAGAACCAGGTTCCCTTCGGCAGCGCGTGATGAAACGAATTCGCACTTGCCTGAAGGCGTCGGGAAATTGCCCTCGGCGTGCGGCAAGCGAGTATCGGGATCCCCCACATTGAGGCGGGCGTACCCTTCACGCTTCAGCAGATCCATGTCGATGCCGTCCAGCGCAGGGTGGTCCCAGTCGATGGCGTCATAGGCGATCTCCTCGTCGGAGCGCCGGAAATAGGGCTCGTTGAAACCGAACGTCGCGGCAAGGCGCCGAAACATTTCGGCATTCGGAATCGACTCCGCCAGTGGTGGAATCGCAGGCTCGCTCAGACCAAGAAAGAACTGTCCCCACGAGTAAACCAGCTCGAACTGCTCCAGTTGGGTCGAGGCGGGAAGAAGAATATCGGCATAGTCCGCGGTATCGGTCTGGAACTGCTCGCTCACAACGACGAAGAGGTCATTCCGCATGAGTCCCCGTGCGATGGCCTGCTGGTCGGGAACCGTCACCATAGGATTGCAGTTGTAGACGAACAACGCCTTGATTGGCGGATCGAGTTCACCGGTCAATGCCGCGCCCATCTCGATCTGATTGATCACACGGGTGCCAGGCCGGATAAAATCCGGCCGGGAGATCTGATCACCACGTGATGGCAGCGAACGCGCCGCGCTCTGCAGCACGCCACCGCCCACGTGGCGCCACGCACCCACGAGAGCCGGTAGTGACGCCAGCGCACGAACCGTTTGCCCGCCACTTTTGTGGCGTTCAACGGCGACGCCCACACGAATGACCGAGGGTTGGGTCGTCGCGTATTCACGACCCAGCCGCCGGATATCGTCAAGGGGCAATCCGGTGATCTCGGCAACGCGTTCGGGCGGATACTGGGCTGCCCGTTCCTTCAGGGCATCGAACCCAACCGTATACTTCTCGACATAGTCGGCATCGATGAGATCTTCAATGATGATCACGTTCATCATGCCGAGGGCCAGGGCCGCGTCAGTGCCCGGCCGAATCTGAACATGCCAGTCGGCTTTGGCGGCCGTCCGCGAACGGATGGGATCGACGACCACGACCTTGGCGCCGTCACGCTGCGCCTCGGCGATCATAGGCCACTGGTGCATGTGGGTCGAAATCGTGTTGCAGCCCCAGATGAGGATGAATTTCGAGTGCACGAAACTCAGCGGGTCGACTCCACCGGACACGCCGGTGGTCATGACGGATGCGGAGTTCGCCGCGGACGCGCAGAGCGTCCGCTCCATGATCGTGGCACCCAGCCGGTTGAAGAAGGCATCACCCGAATTCAGTCCATGTACGAACCCCTGCTGGCCGATATAGCTGCAGGGGAGGATCGCTTCGGCACCGAAATCATCGATGATCCCGCTGAAACGGTCATGGATGGTCTCGAGCGCTTCCTCCCAGGTGATGCGCTCGAACCGGCCCTCGCCCTTGGCACCGACGCGGCGCATGGGATGGAGAACCCGATCGGGGCTATGGACCCGATCCTCATAGTTCTTCACCTTCACGCACAGAGTGCCACGGGTGAACGGATGTTCGCGGCGGCCACGCACGCCGACGACACGGCCATTCTCGACGGTCGCCACCATGGCGCACGAATCCGGACAGTCGTGCGGACACGTCGCATAGATTTCCTTGGGACCAGATGCCTCCTGTAGCACCACAGTCTTCCTCCGATTCTGAGATCATTCTTCGGTTAGCTGGTAGTATAACAGATACGCCACGTGCGCCGCAGACGTCCAGGTTTGACGCCCCAAACACTGACGGTGTAAGTCGGCTGCCGTCAGAGAAATTGAACCCCCAGGACACTCTCATGGATAGCCAACTGTTCAAGCCCATCAAACTCCGCAACCTCGAACTCGCGAATCGCATCGTCGTTGCGCCCATGTGTCAGTACAGCGCGACGGACGGTACCGCGAGCGACTGGCACATGATGCATTTGGGCCAGTTTGCCGTGTCCGGTGTGGGACTATTGCTGACGGAAGCCACCGGCGTCGTTCCTGAAGGTCGGATCTCTCCCAATTGTCTTGGCCTCTATTCCGATGAAAACGAGGCCGCCCTCGGTCGGGTCGTCAATTTCGTTCGTGAATACGGCAATTCTCCAATCGGCATCCAGATCGCCCATGCCGGGCGCAAGGCATCAACCGAGCCGCCGTGGCAAGGACAAGGTGCTGTCCTGCCTGAAGATGGTGGGTGGGAACTTGTGGCACCGTCGGCCATCCCGTTTTCCAACCGATCCGAGATGCCCAAGGCGATGACCAAGGAAGACATCGAGCACGCCCAGGAAGGCTTTGTCCAGGCAACCAAACGGGCCGACCGGCTCGGCATGGATTGCATCGAAATTCATGCGGCCCACGGGTACCTGGCCCAGTCGTTCCTGTCGCCGCTCTCCAACAAACGGGAAGATGAATACGGCGGCGGCCTGGAAAACCGCATGAGGTTCCTGCTGGAAATCTTCGAGAAGGTCCGCGCCGCCTGGCCCAAAGAAAAGCCGTTGGGTGTGAGAATCACATCGAGCGACTGGGTGGATGGTGGCTGGGATATCGGAGATTCGGTTGCCCTCGCCATCGAGCTGGAAAAACGGGGCTGCGACTTCATCGTCGCTTCAAGCGGTGGCGCTACGCCCGATGCTGCTGTCATTGCGGGACCTGGATATCAGGTCGGCTTCGCGGCGGAGATCAAACGCAACATGACGGACATGGCCGTCATGGCCGTGGGACTGATCACGGACCCGTGTCAGGCGGACAGCATCATCCGTTCAGGCCAAGCCGACATGGTCGCCCTGGCCAGAGGCATGCTCTACAACCCTCATTGGACGTGGCAGGCGGCTGTCGCACTCGGCCAGGAAGCCTCGTATCCACATCAGTACGCCCGTTGCCATCCCGATCTACTGGGGCTCCCTGTTCCTGGAAAGCCCCCCGACGCGAAGTAGGCTGACCGGCAAAGCGGGTGTTGGCAGGGGTGAGAAAATTTCAGTGATAGGCCCCTGCAACCGACGAAGCAGTCGTGCACCTGGCGGCACACTGATCTTCCCAGTGACAAAGGGGAAGGCATGAACTCCGCGGTCGAACACCGGCGGGTCTGGCGGATCGCCGGGCCCATCATTCTGTCCAACGTTTCCGTCCCGCTGCTGGGTGCCGTCGATACGGCGGTGATCGGACATCTCGACAGTCCGATCTATCTTGGCGGCGTGGCAATCGGCTCGCTGGTATTCAGTTACGTCTACTGGGGGTTCGGTTTCCTGCGCATGGGGACCACCGGTCTTACCGCCCAGGCGATGGGCGCGCGCGACGGATAGGAAATCTGGGCAACACTGGACCGTGGCCTGGTCATGGCTGTCATCGGTTACGCAGGTGCACTCATGGTGCTCCTTCCGATCTATGGCAATCACGGCCTGTGGGCCGCGCTGCTACTGTTCATGGCTTTCCGAGGCATCACACTGGGGCTCACCTATCCGAGGATCGAGCGGAGGATCTCGGCGGAGACGTAAAACGGACGCACCCCGGCATCGCGTTGCGCCTTCCGGAATGCCACGTATAGTGCCTCACCGATCAACGCGCGGCAGTTTTACATCTTGTCCCTATCACAACGTCTTACCGGCATTCCCTGGCGTGAACAGACCTCTGTTCTCACCATGGCGCTGGGTCATGGCAGCACTCACTGGACCTTCGGCACGTTCTACGTCCTGCTGCCGTTCATCGCCCGTCATCTGGGGCTGAGCTACGCCGAAGCCGGTTTGCTCGTCGCCGTCTATCACGCCAGTGGCTTCACGGCCTCGATCGGGAGCGGCGCTCTGATCGACGTCATCGGGCGCCAGGCCCTGTTCCAGATCATCGCCCTCCTGATGGGGGCCTTCGCGCTGCTGGCCATCGGCATGAGTGGTGAGTTCCTAATTATTGGCGTGCTGATCGTCTTCATCGGCGCGGGCGCGAACCTCTGGCACCCAGCCGCCATCTCCTACCTGTCGAGTCGCTTTCCGAACAACCGGGGCTACACGCTCTCGATCCATGCCTTCGGCGCCAACGTTGGAGATACATTGGCACCTCTGGTGGCGGGAACGGCGCTGGTCTGGTTCTCCTGGCAGGGCGTTGCGATGATCAACGCCGTACCGATATTTCTCGCCACACTGGCGGTCGCATGGGTGTTGTCGCGGGAAAAAATCGCGGGCCGTGCGCCGAGCGACCAGGGCATGTCCGTCAGCGAGTACTTCACGCAAGTCAAGGGCGTGATATGCGATAAGGCCGTGCTGGGACTATGCATCATGGCGGCCTTTCGCACCATGACCCAGAACGGCCTGTTCGTGTTCCTACCGCTCTACCTCGCGGACGTCATCAAGGTGAGTCCGCTGACGTTAGGCTTCGCCTTGTCCGCGCTTCAGGTCGGCGGACTGATCGCGGCGCCGATCGCGGGCACCGCCTCCGATCACATCGGCCGGCGGCCCGTGGTGATCGCCGCGCTGAGCGTCTCCACCGTGCTGATCATTATCCTCACCTTTATCGACAGCGAGACCGTCTTCGTTGCCGGAGTTTCCATGCTGGGTTTTGCCATGTTCGCCATGCGGCCGGTAATTCACAGCTGGCTCATGGACCTGACCCCTCAGCAAATGGGCGGCTCGGCCACGAGCCTGCTGTTCGGTACTCAGGCCGGACTCTCAACGCTCACGCCGGCGATCGGCGGCATCATTGCCGACACCTGGGGCCTCACATCTGTCTTCTATTTCCTGGCCGGCACCATGCTGGTCGCCAACGTTCTCGTCTTCATGCTGCCGCAACGCGACCCCAGTACTGCGTCGGCCAGCGATTGACTCCCCCCGGCGGCAGGCGCAGCCTGTTATAGAATGTAAGACGGGAGGAAAATCGATGGCCCTGCAACCCAACGTCGACCTCGATGCCGCGTTGAAGGAGGCCCGGGACAAGTATGGCGCCGCCAATCCCAATAGCCGCGAATATTACGAATCAGCCCGGAACTCTCTGACAGGCGGATTGGGGCGAAGTTCACTCTACTTCCAACCCTTTCCCCTGGCGTTCTCGCACGGCGAGGGCGCCTACATCTGGGACGTGGACGATCACCGGTACGCAGATTTCATGGGTGACTACACGGCCGGCATTTACGGCCACAACCACCCGATCACCCGGCGTGTAATTCTCGAGACCTTCGACAATGGGATCGCGCTCAACGGTCCGCACAAGCACGAAGCTCCATTCGCTGAAGCCCTGTGCAAGAGGTTTCCGGCTTTCGAACAGATCCGCTTCGCCAATTCCGGCACCGAGGCGAATATCTGGGCACTGAGTCTCGCCCGCGTGGTCTCGGGCAAGTCGCACGTCATGGCTTTCGAGGGCTGCTATCACGGCGGCGTATTCAACTTCGAGCACGGCCTGGCGCCCGTGAACTATCCCATCCCCTGGGTAATGGCACCGTACAATGACCTGGACGGAACATCTGCACTGATAGACACCCACGAACATGAGCTGGCCGCCGTCATCATCGAGCCCATGGTCGGCGCCCAGGGCTGCATCCCGGCCGAAACAGACTTCCTCAAGGGCCTTCGCGAGATCACGGAGGAGAAGGGAATCATCCTGATCTTCGACGAAGTAATGACCTCGCGACTGGGACCAAACGGGTATCAGGGCGAGGTCGGCATCACGCCGGATCTGACCTCGGTAAGCAAATACCTGGGAGGTGGACTCACTTTCGGTGCCTTCGGTGGACGTGCTGACTTGATGACCCGCTACGATCAAGCCGGCGAGGATCCGCTACCCCAGGCCGGCACCTTCAACAACAACGTACTCACGATGACGGCGGGGCTTGCGGCGCTGGAGGAGATTTACACCGAAAGCGCGGCGCGGGACCTCAATGACCGCGGCGACGATTTTCGACACCGCCTCAACGAACTGGCGAAAACACACGGCGTACCTGTCCAGTTCACTGGTTACGGCTCGATGCTGAATATCCATTTCACTGCTGATCCAATCCTCTCACCGCAGGATATGCACAAGACCGACCTTCGTAAGCGCGACCTCTTTCACTTCGACATGATGGATCAGGCGCAGTATCTCGCCCGTTCCGGCATGATCGTGCTGTCTTTGCCGATGACGGACTCCGAGATCGATTCCTTCGTCGCGGCGGTAGATGAATTCTTCGCCAGCCGGAAATCGCTGTTGGCCGATTAGACCGTCGGAATTTCAGTTGTAGGCCTGCCTGCCTTTACACCTGATCGAGGTTAAGGCCCTTCCGCCAACAACCCCGAGACTGGTTCAAGCCAAGTTGCGTTCGGAGACCGGTTGAGGGTAAGGGTCATGCATATTGAGGATGGAACCAACTGACACAGAACCGCGACTGCTTCGCGGATGCTCTCACTGGTCATGGGAGGCTGGCTCCTGGCATCGGGGAACGCGCTTGCCGTAGATGCAAGCGCAATGGATGGCCGCGCTATCATCGATCTGATGACGGAGCGTCGCGAACAGGCGCATGAGTTCGAAATTCAGAACATGACGTTGATTGATCAGGCCGGGAACAAGGAAGAACGGGAACTTCGTCGCTACGTCCGAAAAGATGAAGACGGCGAGTTCAAATACCTGGTCGTCTTTCACAGTCCTTCAGGGGTCAAGGGTGTGGCCGTGCTGACCTGGCAGCATAAAGAAAAGGCCGACGAGCAGTGGCTCTATTTGCCCGCCTACAAAAAGAAAATGAAACGGATCGCCAAGGGCGACCGAAAAAAATTACTTCATGGGCACGGACTATACGTTCGAGGACCTTGTATCGGAGTCCGCAGATCGATTCGTCTATGAGCGTCAGGCAGACGAAAACATCGATGGGATCGATCATCTCGTCGTCGACATCAATCCGGTGGACAAGAAGGTTGCGCGCAGTTCCGCCTATGGATCGCGACGAGTTCGAGTACGACAGGACATCGTTCTCTCGACCATCACGGAGCACTTCGACAAGCGGGGGTAAACTCATAAAACGCCAGATGCTCAGTGATCTGGAAAACGTCTCCGGAGATGTTTGGCGCGCCAACCTCACAAGAATGGAGAATCTCGCAGAGTCGCATCCCTCTATTTGTGGTCGGGCCGATCCAGTTCACGTCGCCAGTTCCGGCCTGTCCTTGTAATGCTCCAGCGCCTGCGGATTCGCCATGGCGTCCGTGTTACGCACGGGCCGACCATGAACAATCTCACGGACGGCGAGTTCGGTGATCTTGCCGGAAATGGTCCGCGGCAGGTCGGGGACCTGAAGGATTTTCGCGGGCACGTGCCGGGGCGAAGCGTTCTGGCGAATCTGGGTGCGGATACGATCGACTAATGCGTCGTCGAGTTCCAGGCCCTCGCGCAAACGGACGAACAGGACGACCCGCGTATCGCCCTCCCACTCCTGTCCGATCACCAAGCCTTCCTCCACCTCATCGAGTTGCTCTACCTGACGATAGATTTCCGCCGTGCCAATGCGCACTCCGCCCGGATTGAGCACGGCGTCGGAGCGGCCGAAGATGATCATGCCGTCGTGGTCGGTGAGCTCACACCAGTCCCCGTGCCGCCAAACGTTGGCGAATACGTCGAAATAGGCGTCGTGGTACTTCGAGCCGTCGGAGTCATTCCAGAACGACACGGGCATCGAAGGGAAAGAGGACGTACAGACCAACTCGCCACGTTCCCCGCGTACGGAGTGCCCGTCGGCGTCGAAAACATCCACCGCCATCCCCAGCGCCCGTGTCTGCAGCTCACCGCGCCAAACGGAACCCGTCGGATTTCCCCCGGCAAAGCAGCCCATGATGTCCGTGCCGCCGGAGATGGAGGAGAGGCAGACATCCGATTTGATGTGCTGGTAGACGAAATCGAATGATTCGGGCACCAGGACGGACCCCGTCGTGAGGATCGCCTTCACGGTCGACAGATCATGCGTATCCTTGGGTGAAAGCCCCTGGTTCTTGACGGCGTCGATATACTTGGCCGACGTCCCGAACACCGTCATACCCGCCGCATCGGCATAGTCGAATATGGTGTTGCCGTCGGGATAGAACGGCGAGCCGTCATAGAGCAGCAAAGTCGCCTCTGACGCCAACCCAGCCGCCAGCCAATTCCACATCATCCAGCCGCACGTAGTGAAGTAGTAGAGACGGTCGCCCGGCTTGATGTCGGAATGCAGGCGGTGCTCCTTCAGGTTTTGAAGGAGAGACCCTCCGTGCCCGTGCACGATGCACTTGGGCATGCCGGTGGTGCCCGACGAATAGAGAATGACGAGGGGATCGTTGAAATCCACTCGTTCAAACGCGATGTCTCCCGGCTGGTACGCCCCGCTGAATTCATCGAAACGAACGGTCTGAGCGAGATCTCCGATCGGCGGACCCTGGCGCGAATACGGCACCACAACCGTGCATTCGAGACTGTCCAGCTCAGCCTGGACGGCCGCGACCCGCTCCAGGCTATCAAATGGCTTGCCATTGTAAAAATAGCCGTCACCCGCGAACAGAACCTTCGGTGTGATCTGTCCGAAACGATCCAAGAGTCCTTTGACGCCGAAATCCGGTGAGCAGGAAGACCAGATGGCACCAAGACTCGTGGTGGCCAGCATGGCGATGATGGTTTCCGGCATATTGGGCATGAAACCCGCCACACGATCGCCCTTCGCGACGCCCATGGCGGCGAGTGCCTGGGCCGTGCAGGACACTTGGTCGTAGACTTCATTAAAGGTGAGCTCGCGGCGGACTTGATCTTCGCCCCAGAAAACCATCGCCACAGCATCATCGCGCCGACGCAGCAGGTTCTCCGGGTAACTGAGACGTGCGTCGGGAAACCAGCGCGCGCCGGGCATCCGATGTTTGTGTTCCACGATGCGCTCGCCCCGCTTCTCCGCGACAACGTCGCAGTAATCCCACAACGAGAGCCAGAACTTTTCATCCTCCTCGACCGTCCAACGCCAGAACGCTGAGAAATCGATAAACGTCTCATCCCAGCGCTCCTCCATGGCGCGCATGAAGGCGTACAGGGTGGTCTGTTCGACACGATCTTGTGCCGGTTCCCATAGCGGTTGCGCATCACCCTGCATGGAGAACTCCTTGGGTCTCGGGTCTGGGCTATTTCGAGTCCGTCACACGTGCGAATAATGCCGAGGACGCGGGCACGTGGGAAGCGCCTGCCGGGAAAATTGATCATGTGGCCCCAACGAGAATCCGCGCGAGCCCGCTCCATCATGCTGTATGTATGTGAGACAAGAGGGGGGTATTGATCTCTCCCTCAGTCCGCAGGCCACCATCCCATGACCGATCCCAGCAGTGCCGGAGTGCCTTCCAGCCGCGCGGAAGCCGCCGCCTCACAAGGGCGGCTTACGGCAGCTGCAAAGGGCGCCATTCTGATGATCGTGGCCTCGCTGTTCTTCTCAACCATGGTCGGTGGCATTCGCGAGGTCTCGTCCTCGATACCCGCCATTGAAACCGTATTCTTCCGCAATCTGTTCGGGCTCATGGCGCTGTCGCCCCTTTTCTTCCGCCATGGTCTCGGCATCCTTCGCGCAAACCGCTACGGACTGCTCCTCGTTCGCGGCTGCATGGCTTTGGTGTTCCAAGTCACCTGGTTCTACGCCGTTTCGGTGGTTCCGGTCGCAGACGCAGTGGCACTCAGCTTCACGGCCCCGCTGTTCACGACCGTTCTGGCCATCATCGTCCTCAAGGAAGTTGTACGTTTACGACGCTGGACGGCCACCCTGGTCGGTTTCGCGGGCGCTATCCTGATTCTCCGTCCGGGATTTGCCGAACTCGATCCGAATCTTCTCATCGTGATTCTATCGGCTGCAGGTATGGCGGCCGCCTTCATCGTCATCAAAATCCTCTCGCGCACCGAGTCATCGACGACGATCGTCGCTTACCTCAACCTGTTCATGGTTCCCGCCGCCCTCATTCCCGCGCTGTTCGTCTGGCAGTGGCCGACCGCCGAGGAACTCATGTGGTTGATCATGGTTGGCGTCTCGGGAACCTGCGCCCACCTGGCCATGACCAAGGCTTTTGCCATTGCCGAGACCACGGTGATCATGCCCTTCGACTTCACGCGCCTGCCGTTCACGGCTTTGATTGGGTACATCGCCTTTAGCGAAGTACCCGATATTTGGACCTGGGTCGGTGCAGCCATCATTTTTTCGAGCACATTCTACATTGCCCGTCGTGAAGCCCAGATCGAGCGCGAGGCACGCGATCGATCGGGAGGCTGACCGCAGGATGGCCCCGCCCAAAGCCGCAATTAGGATGGTTCGTCGGGGGTGTGTAACGTAGTGCCGGCGAGATCGCTGAGAACCGAGGATGCACGTTCCCGGTGATCACTGGTGATATGGCGCCTCACCGTACCGATCACTGCCGCAAGCACCGTGGCGTCATCAGTGAAACCCAATCCAGCAATAAAATCCGGAATCATATCGGTGGGCACCACGAAGTAGGCGAGGCCCCCGAGCAACATGACCTGAACATGCCGGGGGGTCCGGGGATCTATGGCGCAGAAATAGGCGGCAATGGCTTCATCGAGGAAGGACACCCTCCCCAGGGTCCGTCTGACCTTGTTCCAAAACCCACTCTGAACGATTTGGGCGTCGTCATCCGACCCCAAATCGTGGCCGCCGCGGTCGTCAGAGTTGGACATGTCATGCATATGAGTCATCAGGGATCAGCCCGCAACAGAGTTCTTATCGCGTATCCAGAGCCGATCTGCTAAATCAACGCTTCGGTTTGAGACCGTTGCTTTCACAGATATGGGGACACGCTATGGATCTCAATGGGACTGCTGCCATTGTCACCGGCGGGGCATCGGGCCTGGGCGCTGCAACAGCCCGTGCGCTGGCTGCGTCCGGAGCCAAGGTCGCGATATTCGACATCAACGCGGAAGCCGCTCAAACGATGGCATCCGAGATTGGCGGTGTCGGGATCGAATGCGACGTATCCAGTTCGGACGCCGCCGAG
>CEUN01141336.1_pt1 | contig 22489 bp, 23 predicted proteins | sample 361501 | NCBI WGS metagenome assembly CEUN01 (sample SAMEA2622801, study PRJEB7988) | marine metagenome | biome: marine biome (ENVO:00000447); feature: marine epipelagic mixed layer (ENVO:xxxxxxxxx); material: "saline water (ENVO:00002010), including plankton (ENVO:xxxxxxxx)" | depth 120 m | reverse complement strand
GGGTGTTGTTGTTGTTTGTTGGATATCCTTCGCGATTTCAGATGGAACGAACAGGACTGTCAGGACCTATTTGCGTCTGGTGATCAACCGACGACGCACGAGTTTTCGGTTGGCAGGCGGGAGGTTGCGAATTAACACGACGCATGAATTTGATTCGATGTTTCTCCGTTGCGGGGCTGCTTTGTTTCCCGTTGGTTATGCTTGGAGCAGAGTATTCAGCGCCGAGGTGCGAGGTCATTCCGTTGACAAACCACGAGGTGTCCCTGCGGATTGATGGAATGGAGAAGACGAGGTGGCACTATGGAACCAATGCGCCGCGCCCGTTCTTCTTTCCGTTCAATGGACCATCCGGTGCATCGCTGACGCGGATGGGGCATCCGGGTGCGGAAAATCACGATCATCATCGTTCGGTGTGGTTTGCGCACAACTCGGTGAACGACGTCATTTATTGGTCGGATCGGACGAAGGCGCGAATTCGGCAGAAGCATTGGTATGCCTACCTGGACGGGGATGAGGAGGCGATCATGGCCGCTTGCGCAGGTTGGTATAATGAAGAGGGAGTTGAGGTGATGGAGCAGGAAACGGTGGCTGCTTTGAGACCACGATCGTTTGGAGAGCACGCGCTGGAGATTCAAGTTACGTTTCGTCCGGCGAAGAATGCGAAGTCCGTGAAGCTCGGGAAGACCAACTTCGGTTTCCTTGCCGTGCGGTTGGCTAAGTCCGTGTCGGCTTATTTTGGTGGTGGGGTGATCAGCAACAGCGAGGGTCAGGTCGATGAAATAAATATCTTTGGAAAGCCGGCACGATGGATGGATTACAGTGGCCCGGTTGCAGTGGGCGAGGGCAGGTCGCGCAAATCGGTCACCGAGGGAATCACGTTCTTCGATCACCCGTCGAATCCAAGATATCCCACGTCATGGCATGTGCGGGAGGATGGCTGGATGGGCGCGTCATTCTGCATGCATGAGGGATTGGAGGTGACGCATGAGAAGCCGCTGACGTTGAGATATCTGCTGCACGCACATCGAGGCGGACACAATCGCGCGAAGGCCGAAGGCGTGGCTGAAGAATTTGGGAGACGGCGTGGCTTTGAGGTGTACAAGAGCAAGCGGAAGCACCGGCAGTATGAGGTGAAGAGGAAATAGGTTGTATGTTCCTCGTGCTTGGTTCCTCGTGCCTCGTTGTGCGTTGCGTGGACGAAGCGGAGCGGAGATTGATCGGGCTCACGTTCGATTCTATAAAGGTGCAAATCAGTCAGAGACTTCTTCGACGAGCGCGTCGGCCTGCCGTGCTTTACGGCCCCAGGGAATCTCGCGCGCGAGAAGCAGAATGGAGATGATGATGAGGCCCAAGGAAACGAAGCCGAGGTTCTTCATGCCGAGTTCACGGACGAGAAGATAGCCCGCAAAGGGAGCCGCGACTCCGCGAACGCCGGTGAAGAATGTGTGCGTGCTCATGTAGTCTGCAACGCGTTCTGGGGGCGCGAACTTCGTGACCCATAGACTCCAGGCGACATCTCCGCCTCCGCTGGCAATGCCGAAAAGGACAGCCGCGCCGATGAGCCAGAAGAGACTTTCACTGGCGAAGAAGACGCAGATGCCGAGACCGAAGAGGAGATTCAACACCGCGCGGAGTGCGAAGAAGTTCACGTGATCGAACAACCAGCCCCAGATCGCACTGGTCAGGAATCTGGCAAGGTTGGGATAGACTCCGACGATCAGGGCGATCGTTTCTTCTGGAAGCACAAGGTTGTATTCGGGATTGGCGAGGTATTCCACGCGCATGGGAAACATCATGAGGTTGCCGAAGCCCATGAACATCCAGGCAATGAGCGTAAGCCGGAAGAGACGGTCGGTCTTGGCATAGCGAAGGGCGCGCAGCGGATGCTTTCCACCTGAGGCTTTCAACGGGCGGGAGGGCACGCGATAGACGCAGAAGCTGCTCAGCGCAAACGCTCCCGCAAAACCCAGGAGCAGCCAGCGGAAGTTCTCCATGTGACCGTCCAAAGCCCGTCCCGCCAGATAACTGCATCCGGCAGCCGCACCTATACGGATCATCACCGTTCTGGCAAACCGCCGACCGCGTTCGCGCCCCGGATAGTTCTCCTGATACACCTGGGTCATCAACGGAATCGAGGTGGTCGAACACGCCATGGCGAGGATGCAGCAGGGAACATAGACCTCGATTGTGGGGAACTGATGCATGGCCAGGAAACTCAACGCACCAATCGCAAGGATGACCGAAGCCGCACGAGACACCGGCCAACCACTGCTTTCAACCCGCGTTACCACGAGCGGACTGACCAGCAACCCGAAACTCCCTGCCGCAGCAACAAGCGACTTCGCAGTGGATCCCGCCTCGAACCAACGAACAGCGATGAGCAGGAGAAAAGTATGCGCGGCCGCCTCAATCGTACCGGAGGCAACTGCGCGCAGTTTCTCGTAACGGTACGTTGTGATGAGACGCTCATCGGTCATGGGCCGCGGCATGCTAGTGAGCTTGGGTGGATTGGCAAAGAAATTGCCGCCCCGGGGAATAAATCCGGGACGGAAATATTCTGTTGGTTGAGGTGCCTTTCGGCACACCACGTCCCAATGAGGAGTTGAAACGTGGCAAACTGCTTGTTGGAGGAGCAATCCGTCCGGCTATTCCCGACGAATCGTCCGGTGAATCCAAATCATCTGGGCAATTGAATCGTAGCCACCATCGCCAGGTGCTGCGACCCGCGGCCTTTGTCGACCTTGGCGCTGATCGGCCTGAGTTCCTGACTGCAGTAAATGTTGTCGAGCCTCAACCATGGAGGAACCTTGACCGGCCCTTTCTTGGCATCGTCGGGAAAGGTGTATCCGTAGCCATTTCCGGCTTCGGCAAAACATTCGCGCCAGGCTTTCTTGTAGGTGTGGTTCGAACGTCCGAGCGCGTGCACGTTAAAGTCCCCGCAGACGATGTAAGGCAGTCCGATTGCTTGGCGATTTCGAGGAGGCCCTGCGCGAGTTCCAACTGGTGTTTGTAGAAGGCCTAGCCTTCCAGATAGACCTTGTCCGCGTGGCTCCCTTTTTTCACGCGATGGGCGAATGAACCGAGGAGCCCGGACCCCTTGGCCGCCTACAGCTGATCGCGCGGGGTCGGCATGTGGACCGCAAAGAGATAGAGACCCTGATCACCGATCTGCAAGCGGAACCAAGCCGCGCACAAATCCTCATTGTGATCGACGAGGCTGGGCAACGGTCCGCCCTCCAAAATATCGTATTTGCTGAGTACGAGAAACTGGTCGATTCCGTACGTGTGAAGCGTGGGGAACATGTTGATCTACTGTTTCCCTCGATTGCCGGCGTCCTGTAGCACGATGATGTCCGGCTCGTTGCGTTCGGTGAATTCCTCAATTGTTTCCCCGTGGTTCTGGCCGGTGTTGTTGGTGAGCATCGTGATCGTCGGTCCTGATGCCGTCTGCGGCCCTTTCGTGACGTAACCCATGAACCCAAACAACACATACAGGCTGACGATCACCTGAATGATGATCAGGCGCATGTAAATCAGGCTGAGCGGGAGCAGGATGCGCATCCACTTGCGCACCTTCTGCCAAGGCGTCAGCGGTGCCTGATCTTACGGATTGTGTGCCAGACCCGGCGCGACATTGGCACCCTGCGCGGGCGCGCCTGCGGGTGGTTGGTTTCCGCCAGAAAGTTTGATTCCCATGCTGCTTGTTGACTGTGGTTGCTTGGATCGAACCGGTCAAAAAAATGCGTCACACAGCGGGAAATTGCACGGAGAATCAAACGCGGGTTTCGGCACTGCAGGTGAACCGAACAGTCTGTGGGAAGACGGGTTTCGTAGGCAGTCCCGGTCAGAAAACCAGGATCAGGAGCAGTGCGACCACGCTGATTCCAGCCATTAATCCCGCGGGCAACCCAATTGCGACTGACCGCACACGCCCAAACCACCAAGGCTGCATGAATTGAATTGATGCCAGCCCCCGCCTTTTCAACACTCGCTGTCATGAAACAGGTCGCTTTGCCAAACACCGATCTCACCGTTTCCCAGCTCTGCTTCGGCTGCTGGGGTGTCGCGTCTGACTTTCATTGGGGCGACCGCATCGAAGAGGAGTCCATCCAGGCCATGCTCGCCGCGGTGGATTCAGGTGTGAACTTCTTCGACACCGCGCCGGTCTACGGCGACGGCGCGAGCGAGAATCTCCTCGGGCGCGTGATGTCCAACAACAACCTTCGCGAAAAACTCGTCGTCGCCAGCAAAGTCCCGCCTGCGAAGATGAAGCCAGAGGAAGTAGTCGCCGAATGCGAGGCCTCGCTCCAGCGCCTGCAGACGGACTACATCGATCTCTACCAGACCCACTGGGGCAACCAGGAAATCCCGCTCTCGGACAGCTGGGAGGCGATGGTGAAACTGCAGGAGCAGGGCAAGGTAGGCCACATCGGGGTTTGCAATGCCGGCCTCCTGCACATGGATGACGTCACCGACCTGCAAAAGCCGATCACCAACCAACTGCCTTACAATCTCCTATGGCGCATGATCGAGGACATGATCCTCCCTCGCTGCCGTGAAGACGAAATTGGCGTGCTCGTCTACAGCCCGCTCATGCATGGCATGCTGGCCGGCAAATACAAGTCATCAGCCGAAGTGCCCGATGGCCGCGCTCGCTCAAGGCACTTCACCACCGAGCGCCCGCTGGCGCGACATGGCGAACCGGGTTGCGAAGAGGAAACATTCGAGGCTTTGCGTCAGATCGAGGAAATCGCCAATGGCCTCGGACGCGAGATGGCCGATGTGGCATTGGCGTGGACCATCCAGCAGGAAGGCATCACCAGCGTCATTGCCGGAGCCCGAAACGAGGCGCAACTGCGGGACAACGTTGCGCGCATCGGCAATCCACTCTCTGCCGACGCCATGAATGTATTGGATGATGCGACGGAAAAACTAATGGAAGCCCTTGGTCCCAATCCCGACATGTGGGATGGCGGAGAGAATTCACGCTACCGCTGAGCTGACCTGAGTTCGACGCAACGATGTAGCAGCGAGCGTGTGCGAGCAGACCCGCGCAAGCCCAAGCCCTGCTCGCTCACGCTTGTTGCTGCACCTCATTCCAGACGCTTTAACAGCTTCCCCTTGATATCCCAGATGCCGACCCCTCCATGGCTGTCTCCGGTGATGACCTGCTTGTTCGCAGGTGAGTAAGCCAGTGCGGTCAATTCACCTTCGGCTCCCGACCAGGTTCGCATCTTGGCGCCGGTGGATCGTTGTTGCCCGTCGTGGAGGACCAGGTTCGTGTAGGCCCGCGGTTTGCCGTCTTCGCTGATGGCGATGATCCAATTCTCGTCGTCCTTGGGTTTTTCCTTCCCCGGATCGAGCATCCAGAAGATCCCGGTGAGTGCCAGCTCCGTTCCGGAGTTGAACTCGCTGATCTGCTTGCGCGTCTTCACGTCCCAGATTTTCACCTTGGTATCCGCACTCACCGTGGCCAGCCGATCACCTTTCGGACTGAAACCCGCATCAAACACGTATCCGGTATGCCCCTCAAAAGTCCCGGAACGCTCCCAATCTTTCACTCGCCATGTCTTCGCCAATTTGTCCGCGCTCGCGCTCACAACGAAGTTGCCATCGACACTTGTGCTCAATGAGTAGATCGCATCGGCATGCGCCTTGATCGTCTTGATGCGCTTGCGTTCCTTGGTGTCGAATACATGCAGACGCCCGGAACGCGTCGCCAGGCTGTCCGCAGCTACCAGAAACCTGCCCTCTCCAGCGAAGGTCAGCGCGGTTACGCGTCCATTGAAACCCTCGTCAATCGTCCGTCCTTCCTTCCCCGAGTCGACGTTCCACAAAACCAGCCGACGGAATCCACCCGAGGCCAGGTGCTTGCCATCGGGGCTGAAGGCCAGCGACTGGACCACGTCGCGGTGTCCCTTCAATTCTTTGATCCGCTGCGGCTCCTTTTCGCCCGGTTTGAACACCTCCACCACGTTTCCACGCCCGACGGCGAAATGTGTCTTCGACGCGGCAACCGCTGCCACAGGCCGATAGATATCCGGTAGATTTGCCCATATGATCGCCTTGACCGGTGCTTCTTCCAAGACCTTCTTGTCCCACTTCGCGCCTCCCTTGATCCAATCCTTCACTGCCTCAATCTCAGCGTCGCTGAGCTGCTTCTTCGGAGGCATGTGTGGATCGGCGTTCTTGGCCAACAATTTGTAGATCATGCTTTCCGCCGGCGAATCCAGATCGATCACATCGCCGGTATCCCCTCCTTTCATCATCCCCTCGCGGGAGTCCAGCACCAGGTCACCCTTGCGTTTCTCCGCACCGTGGCAACGGAAGCAGTTGTCGCTCAGCACCCTCAATCCATGCAGGTCCGCTGCAAACACGGCGCCGGTCAACGACGCCAGAGTTGCTGCGCAGATGAGTTTTATAATCACGAACTTGATCATGATGCTTGGTAGACGGACTGTGTGAACGGTGACTTCAATTGTTCGCTTTTCAGAAGCCCGCGATGCGCGCAATCATCCCGTGATGAAATTCAACGTGGCAATCGCAATCTGCGGGCTGATCACCGGTCAATCCGGCATGGCCGCCGACTTGGGTTTTGCCACGGACATCCGCCCGATTCTTTCAGACAAGTGCTTCCAATGCCACGGACCGGACAAGGCGACGCAGAAGGGCGGCTTGCGATTGGACATCCGCGACGAGGCCATCCGCCCACGGGATGGTATCATCCCAATCGCCGCGGGTAACTCCACGAAGAGTGAGGTCGTCCGCCGGATTTTTTCCACGGATCCCGATGAAGTCATGCCCCCCCCCGAGAAGAAGAATCCGCTTTCAGTCGCGGATCGGGAAAAGCTGAAGGCATGGATCGATCAAGGCGCGGAATACACGGGACATTGGGCTTTCCAGCGAATCGAGAAACCTGTTGAGCCTGCGGTAAAGAATCGTGCGCGACGACGCAATGCCATCGACGCCTTCGTCCTCGCCCGACTCGAGCAGGAGGGTTATGGCTACGCGAAAGATGCCTCCAAGGAGAAGCTGATCCGGCGCGTCGCGTTCGATATTACGGGTCTGCCACCAACGCTTGAAGAGATCGATGCCTTCCTGAAGGACAAGACGCCCAAGGCATTCGAGAATATTGTCGACGACTACCTCTCGCGAACCACCTATGCCGAACGCATGACCAGCGAGTGGATGGATGTCGCGCGCTACTCGGACACCTACGGCTACCAGGTCGACCGCGATCGCTTCGTCTGGCCCTATCGCGATTGGGTGATCAAGGCCTTTGACAAGAACCTGCCCTATTCGCAATTCATCACCGAACAGGTCGCAGGTGACTTGATTCCGAATGCGACTGAAGATCAGATTCTCGCCACTGCGTTCAATCGTCTCCATCCACAAAAGGTTGAAGGTGGCAGCGTCCCTGAGGAGTTCCGGATCGAGTACGTCTCGGATCGCACGCAGACCTTCGCGACCGCTTTCCTTGGCTTGACGATGGAATGCTCCAAGTGCCACGACCACAAATACGATCCGATCTCGCAGAAGGAGTTTTATGGGCTGACTTCGTTTTTCGACAACATCGATGAGGCTGGCCTTTACTCGTATTTCACTCCCTCGGTCCCGACACCCACGTTGCAACTTCGAACAGACGATCACCGAAAGAAGCTGACCGATTCGAAGGCAGCCGTCCGCTTGGCAGAACAGAAACTCAAGGACGCAACCGAACGTGTCACGAAGACCTTCCCCGCTTGGGCGAAAGAGAAGCGACAGGCCGCCATTGGTGGATTGGTCGGTTCCTTCAGCTTCGACGATCGAATTGGAGGCATCATTCCGAATGCAATCCGCCCTGACCTGCCCGGGAGCGCATCTGGCAACAATCCCACCGTCGAGGGCAGACGTGGCAAGGGAATCAAGCTGTCGGGTGACGATGCCGTGAACCTCAAGGTCGGCAACTTCACGCGCAATCAGGCCTTCAGCATTGCTTGCTGGATCAACAGCCCGGAACAGTTCGAGCGTTCCGTTGTCTTCCACCGCTCACGCGCTTGGACGGACGCGGCCAGTCGCGGATACGAACTCCTCATTCTGGACGGCCGGCTTCAGGCATCACTCATCCATTTCTGGCCGGGCAATTCAATCAGCATCAAGACGACGGAGATCTTACCGACGAACGAGTGGATTCATGTCAGTCTCACTTACGATGGGTCCAGCCGCGCGAGTGGTCTCCAGCTGTGGATCAATGGCAAGCCGGCCAGGCAGGAAACGGTTCGGGACAAGCTGACCAAGAACATCACCGGCGGGGGCGGGGATACAATCGCCATCGGTCAACGCTTCCGCGACGTCGGCTTCAAGAACGGGCTGGTCGACGAGTTCAAGGTCTTCGAACGCGAACTTTCCGAATTCGAGATAAGAGACGTTATGAATCCGGGTTCTATTGTCGCTGCGCTGGGTTCGCAAAAACTTCGAAATCACCTGCTCGACTATTTCCTCGGAAATCATCCCGAACTCACCGAGTTGCGAGCCGCGCTTCAGGCGGCACGGAAGAAGGCCACCGATATCGTGGACAGAATTCCGGAGATCATGGTCATGCAGGAGATGGTGGAGCGGCAGACCTATCTGCTTCATCGTGGTGCCTATGACGCGCGCCGGGACCAGGTCTCCAGCATCACGCCGGCATCGCTTCACGAATTCCCCGGCAAAGCACCAAAGAATCGCCTCGGACTGGCGGAGTGGCTGACGAGCCGGGACAACCCGCTTACTGCGCGAGTCACGGTGAATCGCTATTGGCAGATGATCTTCGGCCGTGGATTGGTGAAGACCGCGAATGACTTCGGCAGCCAGGGCGCCTTGCCAACTCATCCGGAACTGCTCGACTGGCTTGCTGCGGATTTCATGGAGAACAGCTGGGATCTCAAGCGCCTCATCAAACAGTTCGTCATGTCCACCGCCTACCGCCAGAGCTCGATCGCGACCAAGGAATTGTTGAACAAAGACCCGGAAAACATCCTGCTCGGCCGCGCCCGTCGCTACCGCCTTCCCGCCGAGATGATTCGCGACAACGCGCTCTTCCTCAGCGGCCTGCTGGTTCCCAAAGTGGGCGGCCAATCCGTAAAACCCTACGAAGTGAAAGAGGCCTTCAAGCCGGCCACACCGGATAAAGGCGAGGGCCTCTATCGCAGAAGCCTCTACACCTATTGGAAACGCACAGCCCCCGCGCCGGTAATGATGGCCCTGGATGCCGCGCGTCGTGATGTTTGCAGCGTCACGCGCGAAACGACCGCCACACCTTTGCAGGCCTTCGTGTTCATGAATGATCCCCAATTCGTTGAGGCCGCCCGCAAGCTTGCCGAACGCGCGTTGGATGAATCCGATCCCAATGCCGCTGTCCGATGGATGTTTCGTGTTCTTACCAGCCGCAAACCAAACGCTGCGGAACAACGCGTCATCGACCGGATGTTCGAAGAACAGCTCAAAGATTTCACGTCCAAGGCCGGACGCGCCGGGCAATTTCTGAAGACCGGGAAGGCTGCGACAAAGAAAGGGCTCGACCCGAACCAACTGGCGGCGCTGAACGTGGTCGCCACCGCACTGCTGAGCCACGACGAATGCGTGGTAAAACGTTGAGCTGAATGAGTTTACGAAACTGTATCTTTGGTGGAGATTGATGACATGAGCATTTCGGACCTTGAAACCTCGCTGAGCGAACTTTCGACGAATAAGTTGAAAGAAATAGAAGGCTTCATTCACCGCCTCTATCGGGACCGCGGTGAAGGGTTGGTCTATGACGATTTCCACGGAACATGGTCAGAAGACGACCAGATAGCGTTGGCTGGCCGCGTTTGGGACGATGCCGAGTGATCCGACACGTGGAGAGATTTGGTGGGCGGATCTTGGGATCGCGGCCAAGTATCGTCCGGTGTTCATGGTGAGTGGTTCGTTTGGAGATGCGGACTACGCTCTGCCCACTGTTATTCCACACACCACGTCGCCACGAGGCGCGAGTTTTGAGGTGGACGTCAAAGTGCCAGGGCTGAAGCCCGGCGCATTCCATGTTCAGTGCCTTTTCGCAGTGCCTCCCAAAGTCTTCGAGAGGCGAGTCGGGCAGTTGTCTGACGAGCAGATTCAGAAGGTAGATGAAACAATACGGAAATGGCTGAAAGTATGACCTCTCTTTGCACCGGACATGAGTCCAGTTTCGGCCTCAGCCGCCGACAATTGCTCAACCGCTTCGGCATGGGCCTCGGCGGGATCGCCTTGTCAGATCTGCTGGCGCGTTCCGCGGGCGCTTCGAGCGACTCCGGATCACTCCGCGCGCCACACTTCCCCGGCAAGGCCAAGCGCGTGATCTATCTCTTCATGAGCGGTGGGCCGTCGCAGATGGACCTCTATGATTACAAGCCAGTGTTGAACAAAAGGCATGGTGAGGAACTTCCTCCCTCCATTCGGGGCAACCAACGCCTGACCGCGATGTCCGGAAACCAGGCCTCCCTTCCCATGGCCGGATCGCCCTTCAAGTTCGAACAACACGGCCAATCCGGCGCATGGCTGTGTGATCGATTGCCGCACCTCTCCGCGATTGCAGATGACCTCTGCTTTGTGAAGTCGATGTACACCGAGGCGATCAATCACGGTCCGGGCGTCACCTTCATGCAGACCGGTTCGCCATTTCCGGGACGTCCGAGCATAGGTGCCTGGTTACATTACGGGCTCGGCGCGGCAAACGAAGACCTGCCCGCTTTCGTCGTGTTGAAAACGGCGGGCAAAGGCGGTCAACCATTGGGAGCCCGCATGTGGGGAAACGGTTTTCTGCCCTCGCGTTTCCAAGGCGTTCGTTTCCGTTCCGGCAAAGATCCCGTGCTTTATCTGAACAACCCGGCAGGCATCGATGCAGCAGGCCGTCGCAAGATGCTGGATCGTCTCAACGAACTTCATCAGATCCAGCTCGCTGCAACCGGCGATCCGGAGATCGAGACGCGCATTGCCCAATACGAAATGTCCTACCGCATGCAGGCTTCCGTCCCGGAGGTCATGGACATGAAGGGTGAATCATCCGAGATCATGCAGAGCTATGGGCTCGATATTGAGAAGCCCGGGTCCTTTGCCGCCAACTGTCTTCTCGCGAGACGCCTTGCCGAACGCGGTGTGCGCTTCATCCAGCTTTATCACCCGGGTTGGGATCAACATGGTGGATTGCCCGGTCGCATCGGAAGCCAGTGCAAGGAAGTCGATCGACCTGCGGCTGCATTGGTGAAGGATCTGAAACGTCGCGGGCTACTCGATGACACGCTGGTGATTTGGGGCGGTGAATTTGGCCGCACCAGCTACTGCCAAGGCAAGCTCACCGAAAAGAGTTTTGGACGCGATCATCATCCACGTTGCTTCTCCTATTGGATGGCGGGTGGAGGCATCAAGCCGGGCGTCAGCTACGGCAAGACCGACGACTTCTGCTACAACATCGCGGAGAACGGCGTGCACATTCACGACTTCCACGCGACCTTGCTGCATCTGCTTGGAATCGATCACGAACGACTGACCTACCGCTTCCAGGGCCGGCGCTTCCGGCTCACCGATGTCCATGGACATGTGGTGAAACCGATCGTGGCATAGCGACAGACGTCCGCTGCCAGCAATGATCGATGTTGGGAATCAGGCTTCCTTCGGTGATCTGCTGGAAATCGAGCCTTCGAACAGACCCTGGCCAGCCAGTCACAGACGGGCGCCTGTGCCGCGCTGGACTGTTACTTCTGCTTGGATTTCTCGTCGAACTCAGGGCGGCTCTTGAATTCCTTGAGGCTCTTGTTCTCGGGCGGATTGTTGGAGCGGTTGTGTTCCCATTCCATGCGGCGCATCTGTTGTTTGCGCAGGTCCGGTTGCATGTTTTCTCCCTCACCCTCAATCCCTCTCCCGTTGGGAGAGGGAAGTTGTGCTGTCGCAGGATTACTGTCAAACGGGGAATTTCTTGTCGCGTAGTGCTTGATTGCCACCAGCTTTGATCCACACCGCGGGGACATCGCGCGACGTCAGTCTTTTACGTATTCGCCGTCGAGACGTTTCATCTCGATCTGGGTCATTTCCTCGATCATGTCGTGGAAGGAGGTGGAGGGTTCCCAGTTGAGAAGGCGTTTGGCCTTGGTGGGATCGCCGACGAGGCGTTGCGGTTCGGTAGGGCGCATGAAGCGCTGGTCTTGGCGGACGTAATCGCCGGGGTTCAGGTTGACGGTCTTGAACGCGGTGTCCACGACGTCCTGGACACTGTGCAGGTGGCCGGTGGCAAACACGTAATCCTCGGCGGTGGTGTGCTGGAGGGACAACCACATGCCCCGGACGTAATCGCGGGCGTGGCCCCAGTCGCGTTTGGCGGAGGTGTCGCCAAGGAGCAGTTCGTTTTGCTTGCCGAGCTTGATGGCGGCCGCGGCTCGGCAGATCTTCCGGGTCACGAAGTTTTCACCACGGCGTGGCGATTCGTGGTTGAACATGATGCCGTTCACGCCGAACACGCCGAAGGTGTTTCGGTAGATGCTGACCATATTGGTCGCGAATGCCTTGGACGCGCCATAGGGGTTCACGGGCTTGAACGGTGTCTTCTCGTTCTGTGGAAGCTCTGCTGGCTTCCCAAAGATTTCGCTGGAAGCAGCGTGGAAGAAGCGCGGGACTTTTTCCTGATCCTGAATCATTTCCAGCAGGCGAAGCGTCGCCATGCCGGTCATTTTGCAGGTGGATTCGGGGATTTCGAAACTCAGCCCAACGTGGCTTTGTCCGGCCAGGTGATAAATCTCGTCCGGTGAAGCCGTGCCTAGTACGCGCCGGAAGGTGGTCGCGTCATCGAGCTCGGCATAGTGCAGGAAGAGGCTTTTGCCGTAAACGTTCGGATCGTGGTAGAGATCGTGCAGACGTGAGCGATCCAGGGAACTGGTGCGCCGGACGACGCCATGGACCTGATATCCTTGTTCCAGCAGGAGTTCGGTCAGGTACGAACCGTCTTGACCCGTGATTCCGGTAATGAGTGCGCGGGGCATGGCGCAACGGATGGACGTTAAGAGCGCTTGACCTGAATGTTGCCGCTCATTTGATCGTTGAGGGTCTTCATGTCCTCATCGACCATGAGTTTGGTGAGATCCTCGAACTTGGTCTTGGGTTCCCAGTTCAGTTTCTCTTTGCACTTGGCCGGGTCGCCGATCAGGAGATCGACTTCGGCAGGACGGAAGTACCGCTGATCGATCTCGACGTAGTCCTGGTAATTCAGGCCGACATGGCCAAAGGCGACTTCGAGGAACTCTCGAACTGTGTGAGTCTCGTTCGTCGCGACCACGTAGTCGTCACCCTGCTCTTGTTGCAGCATGAGCCACATGGCCTCTACATATTCTTTGGCGAATCCCCAGTCGCGTTTCGCATCGAGATTTCCGAGGTAGAGTTTCTTTTGCAGGCCTTTTTTGATGTAGGCAACTGCCCGCGTGATCTTGCGCGTCACGAAGGTTTCACCCCGGCGGGGAGATTCGTGGTTGAAGAGGATGCCGTTGCTGGTGTGCATGCCGTAGGACTCGCGGTAGTTCACTGTGATCCAGTAGGAGAATACCTTCGCGCAGGCGTAGGGGCTGCGGGGATAGAAGGGCGTTTTCTCGGTCTGGGGCACTTCCTGCACTTTGCCATACATTTCACTGGAGGAGGCCTGATAGAACCGGGTATTGATGCCTTCCTCGCGAATGGCTTCTAATAGGCGCAGCGTTCCGGTGGCATCGACGTCAGCCGTGTATTCCGGCGCATCGAAACTCACGCGCACGTGGCTTTGTGCAGCGAGGTTGTAGATTTCGTCCGGTTCCACCTTGGCGATCAGCCGGGCGAGGCCGCTTGCGTCGGAAAGATCCCCATAATGCATATGCATGTTCTCGCTGGGGATGTCGTCGTCGTGGTAGAGGGGTTCCAAACGATGGGTGTTGAAAGTACTGGCACGCCGAATGATGCCGTGAACTTCATACCCCTTGCTCAGCAACAGTTCTGCAAGATAGGAACCATCTTGCCCGGTGATACCAGTGATCAGAGCTTTCTTGGCCATGCGTGTCACAAGATGGGAGATGCGCTATTATTGGGCAAGCCTGAAAGCCAGAATAACGCCAAAAAACAGCAGCTTTATCCTTTTCGGTCGGTTTTTAGCGGCCTGTTCTCCGGCTCCAAGCTCGTGTGGAATGCGCTGATTCATTACGGCACGCTCTACACGATAGGGCATTTCGCATCGATAGTGCTGGCAGCGCTCACGATTATTGCGCTCTGTGTGTTGGTCTGTATCCAGGCGGTCAATCGGCGCAATTCGGTCCGTGACGCGCGGAGGCGAAAAGAACTTTTTGCGGTGGCCCTGGAATACTTGGAGGAACCGGAATTCATTTCTGCGTTCAAGAAGCAGCTGAAAGGCCGGGACGAACGTCTCTTGGTAAGGGTGTTCGTCGATCTCCTGTCCAAGGTGAAAGGTGAGTATGCCGACAGCGTGGTGCACCTGATGAAGGAGCTGGGCATCCAGGAAAAAAGCCTGGCGGATCTGAGATCCAAGAAATGGTGGCGACGTGCCGAAGCGTCCGTTGCGCTGGGCTAATTTCAAGGATCCGACTGTTGTAAACGCCTTGGAAGACGCCCTGGACGATCCTGAGGTGAACGTCCGGCTTGAGGCAGCGCGTTCGCTGGCTCGGCTGGGTTCCGTGGGGTCCGTGCCGGGTTTGGTCGCGGTATTGGAAATCAACGTCGTCGCTGGCAGCGCGGACTTCTCCAGACCATGTGGAAGCATCGGGGCATGATCTTCAATCCCTCTTACGTCCTCGCCCGCGATATCGCCATGTTTACCCTGTATGCAATCGTGGAAAACTTCGGTTATCGCCAGTGGAACAACTGGTGGCGCCTGCAGGGATTTTGGCAGGCCCTGACGAAGAAGACCGATTGGGGCGCAATGCCCCGCAAACAATTCCACAGCGAGGAATAGATTCCAGGAATCTGTTCGGTCACACCGCCCCAGCCAAAAAAAATTCAAACTGCTGTCGGATTTTCCCGCGCGGTGGTTTTTATTCAGGTAGATCATGGGCGACGAAAGAGAATTGCTGAACAGCTTCCGGCGATCCGGTTCCTCCGAGGACTTCGAACCGATCGTCGCGCACTACATCAACCTCGTCTATTCGACCGCGCTTCGGCAACTGCACGGAAAATCGTCTGACATCGAGGACATCTGCCAGACCGTGTTTGCCGATCTTGCCGGCAAGGCGCGTTCCGTACCGGAGCACACGCCGATTGCCGGATGGCTCTATCGGCACACCAGTTTCATCACCTCCAATTTCAACCGCGCGGACCGGCGTCGGCGCGAACGCGGCATGGCGGCTTCGACCACCTCACTCGCATTGATAGCAGGTCACGGCTGCTCCAGCGGCCCTCAACATAAACACCATCGCAACCTCGGCCCTGACCGGTGCCACTTCTGTCGGACTCATCCCCACGTTTCTGAACACCATGAACACACCACTTATCAAGATTACCTCCATCGTTGTCATCGGAGGGGGCATGGCCGCCTCCATCATCCACCAGCACGGCGAGATCGATTCGCTCAGGGAAACGAACGAGAAACTCGAAAAGAGAAGCCAGTCGTTGGCCAGACTAGCAGCCGAAAATGCCATGCTGTCGAAGCAGGCCGTCAATCACGAAGAGTTTACGCGACTGAAAAAAGAAGCAGCGGAAGTTCACCGTCTCCGCGGACTGGTGAATCGCCTGCAATCGGTGGCACAACAAGCACCGGCGCCCAAAGCTCCACAAACAGCTGGCAACAACGCGCAACCCGCCCAGGCCAGACCGATCGCCGGACCAACTTCCTATCTCGTCAACTGCGTGATCTATGAGACTAGGGGTGGGTCGACCTTCGCCGGACTGCCGTCAGTTCCGAGTGCGTCCGGTGCCATCAACGCATTCCTCACCGATGCGCAAAAGCAGACCTTCATGAACGCCCTGAACGAACGGGACGACGTGAATGTTCTCTCCGCTCCAAAGATGATCGTCGCCAACGGCGAGGAAGGATCGATGTTCGTTGGCCGGGAGCTTGCCGTCCCCGCCGGTGGCGCTTCCGGCACTAAACAGTCTGTTCCCCTCGGCCTTTCCGTCAAACTCAAGATCAGCGAATCCAACGGACCAGACGTGTTCGATCTGAAGTCCGAAGTCCGACACTCGAAGCTTCGCGGCTACTCGGAGACAGACATGCCCATCATCGACGAGTCCGAGTCTGCGTCAGCGTTCCGATTGGTCAAAGGTCAAACGGTGATGGCCACCGTGCCGGTGAAAGGCAGTGGGGATAGCCTGCTCATCTTGATCACTCCCCGGCCGATTGACCGTGGTGAGATTGGCGTGTCCAGCACTTCACCGGCAGTTGCCAGAGGAGATGGCGCACCTCCAGCCCCAGCAGCGGAGATCGTCTCGCGGATTCGTGCACAATAACAAGAGCGCAGATCAGCCAGCCGGAGAAGCGCTCGTTTCGACCCACTCCACCAGTTCGGGAAACGGATTGACCGCGTCCCGCACAATATTTCTGACACGGTCATTGGCCAGCCAGGCATCGTCCCTCGTTGCGATCACCCGATCGATCAACGACTGTCGCAATGAAGGATTCTCCATCCACTCCATCTGCGTCCTCGAACGGTGATCTGCCTCAATCGCCATCCCAACCCCGGACAGCGGCCACGCGCAACCCATTCTTTCCATCGACTTGGTCAATGGATCCTCCTTCGAGATCCTCGCAGCACGACGATGGAATTCGGGAAGCCATGCGAAAAACAAATCCACGGAATAGGTCCTGGAATTCACCTCTCCGTCCGGGCACGGCACGCCCGGGTCCTTGATCACCACATCGGCGTTTACGCTCCGGAACACCAGAAACTGTGCTGCGCGATACATGATGCGCAATGCCCACAACGCCTGCTCTCGATTCAGCGCGGGCGGTTCATGCGCCATTTCCAATCGCCTGCGCGCATCCAATCGTTCGATCGCCAAGGTTGCAGACGCCAGAATTGCCCCACTCTCCTTCGGGGGTTCCGGAGATGGAAAGATCAGTTCCCCATCCGACTCCAGATGATCGACAAACTCCGCGAGGTCCAACCCATCAACCCTTCAGCCCAAACACCTTGTTCATGTTCGCGACCACTTCTTCCAGTCGCTCAGGACCACCCCCACCAACCTCGGCCGCGCACCAGCCGTGGAAGTTGATCTCATAAAGCGCCTTGCTGACGTCCTTCCAGTCGACGTCGCCTTCACCGATCTTCTTGAACTTGCTCTCCTCGCGGGAGAAGCCCTTGATATCCAGCTTCACGATCCGCTTGCCGAGCTTGCGCACCCAGTCGCCGGTTGCGCCGTATTTCCAGTGGTTGCCCAGGTCGAACTGCATGCCCACCCAAGGTGATCCAAACGCATCGACATACTTGACGAACTTTTCCACCGATTGATCGGAATCTCCGCTGTGATCGTAACAGAAGTGATTCCACACATTCTCGATCGCGATCGTCACGCCCAACTCAGCGGCCAACGGAACGGCCTTCGAAATATTCTCGATCGAACGATCCCAGATGTCCTTCTCATCCCCGTCTTTTCCATGACCGACGACGAGCAGCAGCGTGTGCCCGCCGATTTCACGTGTCTGGATCAAACCATCCTTCAAACTCTTGAGCGCGTTGGCCCTCACCGCCTTGTCCGCATCTGTGTGTCGCACCTGCCAGTGACCGGCATTGACCGTTCCGTCAATCGGCAACTGAGCGGCCTTGGAAGCGGCAATCGCGTCCTTCACGTTGATGCCCGGCGCATTCAACTCCACTCCCTCGAAGCCTGCCGCCTTCGCGGCCTTGAACTTGTCCGTCAAAGAACCCTTCACTCGGATCATGCCGATCTTGAGCGTCTTGAAGATCCGTCCATTGAGGTCGGCCTTGGCGGCAAGCAGTTGGTTCGGAAGTGCGGTGACTGCGGCAGTTGCGGCCGCAGCACGAATGAAATCACGACGAGTAGTGGTGCAATGCATGCGCCGAAAGTGGCAAACTCAAATCCCCATCGCAAGCCCATCCTCCCCGGTCGTGCCCGGCTGATGTGCCAGTTTCGTCCCGTTTAGCATCGCTACAAGGCCGGTGGATCTCGACGTGTTGTTTTCGCAGTGTTGGACAGGCAGGGTCCGATGGTCTTTGATTTGACTCTCAAATGAGTAAGAACGCCAAGGCCATACCTCTTTCCCGCCCGCCTTTGGAGCGCATGCTTCAGATCCATCGGGAAATCCTGGGGGGCAAGTTTCCGAACGCCTCAACACTCGCGCGCAAGATGGAGGTGAGCACCAAGACGATTCATCGCGACCTCGATTTCATGCGCGATCGCATGGAACTCCCGATCGACTACGACAGTGCCCGTTTCGGTTATTTCTACTACGAGGAAGTGTCGGCGTTTCCCACCTTGCAGATCACCGAAGGCGAACTTGTCGCCCTGCTCATCGCAGAAAAGGCCTTGGAACAGTATCGCGGAACGAACTTTGAAAAGCCCCTGCTCAGCGCCTTCAGGAAGGTGGAATCGTCGCTGCCCGACACCATTTCACTGAACCTCTCCGACTGGGAACAGACCATCTCTTTTCGCACCACCGCGGAGCCGATCATCAATCTGGAGATCTTCGATCAACTCGCCACCGCGACCGCCAAGCACCGGCAGCTCAAGCTGAAGTACCGCAAGCCCGGCAGCCGGAAGTCGGAAACCCGGACGCTCGATCCCTATCACCTCGCGAACATAAACGGCGAATGGTTTCTCTTCGCCTATGACCATCAGCGCGAGGACATCCGCACCTTCGTCCCCGCCCGCATGTCCGATCTCGAACTGACCGGCAAGAAGGTGTTGTCACCGAAGGAGTTCTCGCTCGAGAAACGGCTTCGAGACAGCTTCGGCGTACATTTCGCGCAAGGTACATTCGACGTTGTCATCCGCTTCAATGCGAACGTCGCCGATTACATCCGGGAAAAACGCTGGCATCCCTCACAGAAGATCAAGGAACGGAAAGACGGCGGTCTCGACCTCGTGTTGAAGCTGTCCAGTCTCAACGAAATTCAACGGTGGATCGTCACTTGGGCCGGCAATGCCCGCGTCATCAGCCCCAAGGAACTTGCCGCCTCGGTCAAGGCCTCCGCACAAGCCACTCTCGACGCATACAACTGAACGCGCTGGTATTGCGTCATTCATGTATCGACGGGTTGTTCTTCATCCTTGTCTCATCCCTCTGAATCCGAGATCAAGACAAGGAGTCAAGACAACGATTGAGAATCAGGCAAACTGCCATTTCATCGCTGACGGAATACTGGAACAATTCTCTGAGAAAGCCCCGAGCTCCGTGTCCACAATCTCATGAAACCCTTCGCCACTCTTGCAGCCGCCCTCTGCGTCCTCGCCAGCCATCCCGTTTACGGATTGGCAACCTCCCGCGTCGGACCCGATAGCAACCACAAACGGCCGACCACCGAACAATCCGATTGGCCCAAAGGCATTGTCGCCCTTCCTCGCCACGAATCCCGCGTCTACTCGGTCTGGGTGAATGGCAGCGAAAATTTCTATTTCAAGGCCAAGTTGGAAGACGTGAATGAAATGATCCGTTTGTTCTCCAAGACGCGCATGCGCGACCATGAAGTGCACGTCAAGAAGGGCTCACCCAAGACCAGGACTTTCGACAAGGACCAATATGCCTTCAACGTGAACCTCCACATTCTCGCCGGAATCGCGCTGGGGTATCGCCGGGACCAGGAGGCGGAGAAGACGCATGAACCGAAACTGACCATCCACGTGTCTGAAAGCGAAACGGTCGAGTGGTTGGACAAATTGGTCTTTCCGGAAAACATCATTCTTACCACCGAATTCGACCAACTGAAGAGTCCGCGCCAGCGCCCCGACCGAAAACTTCGATTCGCGGAGATTCGGTTCGAAAACGGAAAGCCAGCCGCAGACTTCGCCAATGGCGTGCAGACACGCCTGGCCTGGTGGGATAAAGGGAACGAGCTTGAAATTCAGCTGGGGGACGTCAGCTACAAGGGAAAGTTCCATGCGGCTTTCTCTGCAGAGGAAATCGGGCGTCTGACATCGGGTGAGTCTTGGATCACAATGACCACCGGCAACTGGTCGACAGCCAAAAGCGCGGATCATACCAGATTGCCGCTCACCCACCTTTTCGCGGATCGTTCGGATGTCAAAGCCATGACCATCAACGCTCCCGGTTATCATCATGGCCGGATTCTTTTCGAAGACGGCTCGCCTCCGGTTCTCGATCCCAAACCTCTTCACGATCGATGACGCCATCGGAGGTGATCTGCCGCAGAAACCGCAGCATGTCTTGATTCGTCGCGCAGCTCGACGCCACCAATCTCGGTTTTCTTAGATTGAACTACTTTGAAGACATGCCCTAGTGAATTGCTGGCGGAATGCAATCCAGAGAACAGAATTCTTGGGGCTGGACGGGTGTGCCGGTAAAACTCCATCGCGAGTAGAGAAATTTGATGCGAGCCTTGGTCACCATTGCTGGGAACACGTTTATGGAACTGCTGCGGCAGCCGGTGTTCCTGTTGCTGGGGACGGTTTCGCCCTTGTTCATCATGGTCCTCTCGGCTTTGCCTTACTTCGGATTTGGCGAGGACCCGAAACTGGTGCGTGATGGCGCACTGGCAATCACGCTTCTTGCCGGACTCTTTGGCGCCGTGATCAGTGCATCGGATTCGGTCGCGCAGGAGATACGAACGGGAACAGCCCTGGCTGTCCTTTCAAAACCCGTTCAACGGATATCTTTCCTTCTCGGGAAATACCTTGGCATCTCAGGTGCCATCACGCTGCTCACCTACTGCAATCTCCTCGCCACCTTGCTGGCCAGCAGGATGGCTTACGATGCCTATGGCGATATGGATCTGAAGGGAACATCCCTGTTCTTTGCCGGGGTGGCGATGGCTTATGTGATCGGCGCGCTCGCGAACTATTTTCATCAGCGAAACTACGTGTCGGACACGTTCTGGTGGTTGATGGGGTTGATGACCGTGGTGTTCATCTGCCTCGCGTTTTTCATCGAACTCAAGCATCCGATGGACACCGCTCCGCGTGAGGTGGATTGGAGACTGGTGCCTGCGGGATTGCTGGTGCTGTTTGCGATCCTCATCCTGTGTGGCGTTGCGTTGGCCTGTTCGACGCGGCTGGAGATGGTTCCCACCTTGGTGGTTTGTTCGATTTTGTTCCTGCTCGGGTTGATGAGTGATCACCTGTTTCGCAGCGCCGCGGAATCCGGCAACTGGTGGGCAAATATTGGCTACGCGATCACGCCCAATTGGCAGCTCTTCTGGGTGGCCGACGCGATCGAAGGCGAATCTCAATTGAAGGGCGTGTGGACGTATGTGGCGAAATCGCTGGGATACGTGGTCGGGTATCTGGGGGCTTCGTTGATCGTCGCTTACCAGCTCTTTGAGAATCGGGATTTGATCGGGGAATAGGACTGAGATGAAGAAATCCTGAAGCCGCCGACTACGTGCCCGCTTCCACACTCAACGCATGACACTCAACCAAGCTCGGCGGTTCCAGCCTCCGGAATAGTTTTTCAATCATGTTGGCGGGGACGGGTTTTTCACGTTCACGGTTTCGTTTGCGAATCACAGAAAGTGGTGGCTCAAGGTAAACAGTTTCCACCCTCGCATCGTAGTCGGTAAAAAGACTGATCCATTTGTCGCGAGTCTGCCGTGTGATGTTGGTGGCGTTGAACGCGAAGTTGCGCCCTGCGCGCAGGTGTTCCCGGCAGCGCTCGCGGCCAAGTTGCTTGACTTCACCTTGATTCTCGGTGGGTTCGATGTTCAGTTCCACCCGCAGGGCGTCCAGGGTGACGATGGGAAGATCGGGACGATTCAGCGCAAGCCAGGTGTCCTTGCCCACACCGGGCAGGCCGCTCATCAGCGTGACGGTGCAACGGTGCTTTTCGGGAGGGACGTAGTGGATGCTGGAGAGGCGATCGCGAAACCACAGAAACCGCGGGTGATCGTTCGCAAAGGCGAAAGGACGGTCGAAGCAATTGTTTTCTTCAGCCACCAATGGCCACAGGCGCAGATTCTCCTCGGGGCGATCGGTGTCGCGGTTGTCGCGACCGCGCGTGTCCGCCAATGCAAAGAGGTATAGCAAACGGTTGCTCAGGAGCCACGACATGCGGATGAGTTCCGCTTCCGGGGATTCCTTCTCCAACAGAAAACTTGGCCGGCCATGAAAACGAACCAGCATCGCGATGGTTTCGCGCATTTCGAAGTCGCAGCCAAGTTCGGTCAACACCGCGCGGCAGATTTCCAAGCTGCGCAGCGCATGCTTGGGTGAACGGGTTCGCCCCGTCTCTGGATCTGCCACGGTGGTTTCTGGTTTGCCGCTGTCATGCAACAGGGCAGTGAACAGCAGCTTCAGTTGGTCCTAGCGATCAAGCGCGCCCCATTCATCCAGCGAAGCCAGCGCCTCGCAGACCATTCGGGTG